>WBZL01000934.1_pt1 | contig 32023 bp, 22 predicted proteins | sample 5204291 | NCBI WGS metagenome assembly WBZL01 (sample SAMN12344345, study PRJNA552823) | activated sludge metagenome | biome: Activated sludge suspended growth; feature: Nitrification reactor; material: Wastewater; isolation source: activated sludge from nitrification reactor of wastewater...
TATTTGAGAAGAATCAATTTACGCGATTCTCTTTTGATACCATCCAACATAAATGTATAGAAATAAATACCCGATGTGAGATTTTTAAGATTTGCCTGTACCTGATGCGAACCCATAGCGTAGTTTCCATCGGTTAGTTTAATAATTTTCCTGCCGTTCAGATCGTATAGCGAGATCTCAACTTTTCCGGGCTTATGTAGTTCGAACCGAATGCTTGTTATTGAATTGAATGGGTTAGGATAGTTTTGATATAATGAGTAAACCTTTTCGTTTATAAGAGAACCATAATTGCCTATGCTCAGTGGTTGGTAGCTGAGGTTTGAATCCGTCATTGCTGCATAAAGATCTTCCCAGGAATCCTGAAATCTATCAGCGGTCCCAATAAACAGAAAATTACCATTAGTCAATATCATTGAAGATGGAATTTCCATATAACCAGCGCTTCGGAGAATGTTTTCTCTTCTGACGTTACCCATTGAGTCTGTAAGTAATATCCTAGTGTGAAGGCTCTCCCCTCTGTCCACAGTCAAGGCCAAGAGATAACAATTGCTGTTAACCACCTGAAATTCCGTGCAGGCAATCAGGTCTTTGTCATAGTAATATCTCTGGTGAATTATATTTCCATAGCTATCTGTGCGAAAAAATCCAAGCCCTCTTTGATAAGACAAAGAGTCAATGTTGGAGACACCACTTACAAGGTATCCTGATTTTATTGTTCTTACTTTGCTGTAGCCATTGACATAATCGATCTTGTTCTCAAGTTTTCCGTCTGTTGAAAAAAAAATAAGAAAGGAGTTATGCAATATTCCTTGTCCAAACTGCACCCCGTGTACAACAAGAGCTCCGCTAAGTGAAGTATCAATGCTCAGGAAATTTACTCTCCAACCAAAGAGTAATTTCGTTTGCCAGATTAGTACTCCATTGCTGCTTATCTTTATCACTGTGGCGCTGTCAAAACTTACACTTCCACAAGCAACTACTGAACCATCATTAAAAGTGATCATGTCTTTGGGCTGTGTCAGCGAACTTCCGAATGTCCTTTCCCATACAATATTTCCGGAACTGTCAATCTTCACAAAGTATGCACCTGCCGCAGTTCCGGTAACTATCAACCCGTGATCTGAAGTTGGCACGCAAGCCTTTCCTATACGTGGTATATCGTAATAGATTCTGCTCCATACAGAGTCACCAAATGCATCAACTTTAATTACCCATAGCCGGTCTCCACCCACACCGTTATGGACCATGGCATATCCCGTTAGGTAAAAATATCCGGGTCCGGCTTCGCAAACATCATACCCTCCTTCAGAAACATTCATTGATTGTCTGTAATATCTTTCCCACGTCCCAAACTGTGCGCAGGCATCTGACAGGTTAATCAAGAAAGAGAAGAGCGTTGAAATGAGAAATATATATCTCCCGGTATTTCCTCTTGATCCTATCATTATCCTAAGAATTGAAGTCCATTTCCGTACTGAATGTGACTTTGAAGCTGAATAAGAAAGTATTGCACTGATCTGTTGGTGTTGAATTCATTCCTCCGTCATAGAAACCGGCATTACCGTAATAGAGTCTGTTACAGGTTAAAGATCGCGCAGTGAGGGTAATTGAGGAAAGAAGCAGAATGATGTGTATAATCAATACTTTCATAGCATCTTGCTTGAGTTAGTGTAAATTACTCGGATCGGCGGGTTATTGAAATGCAAAGAAAAATCCTTGAAGCCAAGTTTGTTCATCTGATTTTTCAGCCTGCCACTAAGTAGAGTCTGTGGCACTGCTCAACATGCTTATCATTACTTCACCAGCAACATCCTCTTCGTCTCCGAAAAACCTTCTGCCCTGAGTTCATAATAATACAAGCCGCTTGGCAAGTTGTCACCGCTGAATTGCACAGAATAACTTCCGGACTTTAGAAACTCATTTACAATGACTTCAACTTCTCTCCCGAGCACATCAAACACCTTCAGCGTAACAACGAGTTGTTAAAAGAACTATCACAAGTTATGGTTAGTGTTGATAAGTGCAGTTGATAGGGGTAAGCTGTTGGTCTCGCCCGCTGGAATATCTACATTTGGATCGGAAAAATTGTTTATGCGGGCTAAGACCAACAGCGGCATAAAAGTTGGTCTGTTGCGTCTGAGTCCCGGAAGAGCGCCGGAGACTCAGCCGCGGACGAAGAATATTGAACTCGAACACTTTTCGCAGGCGGGCAGGAATCTACGAGTAGTGAAGAAACCATTCCGTAAATCCCCGCCATAGAGGTGAGAGGTGTGAGGTGAGTAGTCATTTATTTTGAAATTGTCATTGCCTTTATGTTAAATGCAATGAACGTCACCTTCCGCCCCTGTTGGTGTTCTCCGAGAAAAACGAGGAGCCACCAACAGGCATAACACCTCTTTTCAATCTTTGCAATTTTAGGGTAAGTTGTTGCCTGCCCGCTGAAACCAAATAAAGCTGTACTGTCTGCAGGCGGGGTGACCCATGGGAATCCACCCCTTCGAATAGAATACTATCCCGCGATTTTCTCGCACATCAAAAAAAGATTTTTATTACTTTGAGTGAAATTATCTTTTAAGAAGACAAATATATGAAGAACATTTTCCGCATTGCAATACTTGTATTCTTGGGCAGCACACCTTTGTGCTCATTCGCATTTTCACTCCAACTGAATGACGTGAATTCCGGTGTGCTTAACATGCCTGATGATCCTTCCGGCAAACCAACGGGTGATCAACTCCTGCCTGATCAGCAGATCAAAAACTTCCTTGATGAAAAAGGACAACCGCTTCTTAATTCTGCCAACAGAAAGCAAAGCGATTCCGCTGAAGGTGATGCATATCAGGAGTATTCTTTTACGGGCGCATCTGCTGTTGATTACTACGGCTTCGCGATTGCATCGGCCGGTGATGTTAACGGTGACGGCTACTCCGACATCATCATCGGTGCGCCGTTCAATGATGCGGGAGGAACTGATGCAGGAAGAGCGTACATCTATTTCGGAAGTCAGATAATTGACTATACCGTTGATGTTATTTTAACCGGAGCAACTGCGGGCGGTAAACTCGGCTACTCTGTTTCAACAGCCGGCGACGTGAACAATGACGGATACGCAGACGTGATTGCCGGTTCCATCGGACTTTCTTCAAACACCGGCGGAGCTTTCATTTATTATGGCGGGAGTTCAATGAATAATGTTGCCGATGTTGTAATGCCCGGGCAAACTGCCGGTGAACTGTTCGGTTACTCAGTTGCACATGTGGGTGATGTTAATGGTGACGGATTCTCAGATGTTGTAGTTGGAGCTTATGCATTCTCAGGATATATGGGAAGAGCTTATGGGTTCTTTGGTTCCGGAGTCATGGACAATACAGTTGATATTGTCTTTGCAACCGGAGATCCCGGTTCGGCATTCAGTGTTTCAGTGGCTTCCGCCGGAGATGTCAACTCGGACGGTTTTAGAGATATCATCATCAGTGAACTTCTCGGACCCGGCTCTTTGGGTATGGCATTCATTTATTTGGGCGGACAAAACATGGACAATATTGCCGATGTTACCATGACCGGAGCTACTCCTGCTGATTACTTCGGCTCGTCCGTCAGTTCAGCAGGAGATATGAACGGAGACGGGTTTGATGATGTGATCGTCGGTGCATTTTATTACAACTCGCAGACCGGCGCTGCATACATTTACTATGGCGGAGCAAGCATGAATAATGTTGCGGATGTAACACTCAATGGTGTAGCAGCCACAGATCTTTTCGGCGGTTATGTTGCTTCAGCAGGCGATCTTAATGCTGACGGATTCAAGGATGTAATAGTTGGCGCACGCCAGAATGATGCCGCGGGAACGAACGCGGGCTGTGCTTATGTATTCTATGGCGGCACAGTGGTAGACAATGTTCCGGATGCAACTTTCACAGGTTACAATGCAAACGATCAGTTCGGATACACGGTTGCCAATGCAGGCGATGTTAACAGAGACGGTTATACGGATCTTCTTATCGGCACTCCGCTGAATGACGAAGCCGGCTCGGATGCCGGCAAGGTGTGGCTGTTCACTAATACCAGAAATTACAACATCTCGCCAATTGCTTCTTTCAGCGGTCCGGGCGGAAATGATTTCTTTGCTTTGAAGTCATCCAATTGCGGTGACCTCAACGGCGACGGGTATGATGATGTAATGGCAAGCTCGATAAGCTATGAACAGGTGTACATTTTCTTTGGAGGAAGATTGATTGACAATTCAGTTGATCTGATCCTTTATGCACCCAACGGTTCGGAATCATTTTCCGGCTCTGTCTCATCTGCAGGTGATCTCAACAATGACGGATATGATGACATAATTATCGGCGCGGAGAATTCCAATTCTACAGTCGGAAGAGCTTACATATACTTGGGCGGAACGAATGTGGATAACATTCCCGATGTGATCCTGTCAGGAGCCGTATCAAATAATTACTTCGGCTCGGCTGTGTCAGGTGCCGGAGATGTTAATGGTGACAATTATGACGATGTGATCGTTGGACAGCGTGGCAACGGCAGGGCATTCGTGTTTTACGGCGGAAGCACAGTTGATAATGTTCCCGATGTTACTATGATCAATAACGTGGGTGCATTTGGAATTTCTGTTGCAGGTGTAAGGGATGTTAACGGTGATTCCTACGATGACGTTGTAGTTGGAGCACCCTATGAAGGAGCCGAAGGAAGAGTTTATCTTTACCTTGGCGGTGCAAGCATGAATAACGTTGCTGATCTTACAATGATGGGAGTGGGAAATGACACTAAGTTTGGTTCCGGTGTAGCTGCTGCAGGAGATGTGAACGGTGATGGTTATGATGATGTGCTGGTATCGGGTCGCAATCCGAGTTTCTTTATTTCAGATACGAGGGGCAGAGTGGAGTTGTTCTACGGTGGTTCCGCAATGAACGCAACTGCAGATATCACCATGATCGGACTTGATGCAAACTACCAGCTTGGAGGAAGCATATCAACCATAAACGATTACAACAAAGACGGCTTCGATGATTTTGCAGTGACTTCGTATCCGGCAAAGAGAGTTTACATACACTTTGGCGGATTCGGCGTTGACAATGTTACGGATCTTGTTCTTGCCGGTGAAGAAGTTAACACGAATATTTATTTCGGAATGTCAGTATGTTATGCGGGCGATGTCAACGGAGACGGGAATCCTGACATAATTGCAGGAGGTTACGGACTTTCCGCACCGGGCAACGCTTACATCTTTTCTTACAGCAACACAAAGACGGATATTGTTGACGGTGTGTTCAAACCCGAAGGCGCCGGTGACTGGATGGGTTATGCAGTTGCTTCCGCAGGAGATGTTAACGGTGACGGATTCTCTGATGTGATTGTCGGTGCGCGGCTGAATGACGGTCCGGGAACAGATGCAGGCAGGGCTTACATTTATTATGGAGGAAATCCAATGGACTATGTTCCTGATGTCATACTCAACGGCACAAACATTGGCGATCAGTTTGGATTTTCTGTTGCCAGTGCAGGAGATGTGAATGCAGATCTTTACAGCGATGTGATTGTCGGCGCTCCGCTCAATGACGCCGCCGGAACAGATGCTGGGAGGGCATATATCTTTTACGGAGGAGCGTCCATGAATAATGTTCCTGATGTTATCCTCACGGGAGAATTGTCCGGCAATCAATTCGGATTCAGAGTTGCCTCTGCCGGAAACTTCAACGGTGACAACTTTGGTGACATCTGGAGCGATGTTATTGTTGGCTCTCCCTATAATGACGGAGGCGGAACGGCATCGGGAAGAGCCTATTTGTATTTCGGAAATTACACTATGAACAATGTAGTTGATTTAGTATTCACAGGTGAAGCGGCATTTGACAACTTTGCTGTTTCTGTTGCATCTGCGAGTGATGTGAACGGAGATACTTTCGGTGACCTGATAATCGGCGCCAGCGGAAATGACGCAGTTGCCCTGGACGCAGGAAGAGCTTATATATTTTACGGAGGTCCTCTGCCTGACAATGTTGCTGATATTGTTCTGAACGGAAGTGCGGCCGGTGACTGGTTCGGATACAGCACTGCCTCTGCCGGTGATGTCAACGGTGACAACTACGGCGATCTTGTTGTTGGTGCATTCAGAAATGATCAGGCGGGAACTGATGCAGGAAGAGCTTATTTTTTCTACGGGGGAAATCCAATGAATACAATTGCTGACATGAATTACTACGGCGAGAATGCCGGTGACTGGCTGGGGATCTGCGTATCCTCTGCGGGTGACGTGAACAGTGACGGAATTCCTGATCTGATCATCGGCGCTCTTTATAATGATGCAGGAGGAACAGATGCCGGCAGGGCGTATGTTCATTTCGGAAACGCTAACATAAACAACAGTCCTGACCTGCTGCTTACCGGAAAGACCGGAGAATATTTCGGATGGTTTGTTGCAAGTGCAGGAGATGTGAACGCCGACGGTCAGAGTGACCCGCTTGTAGGCGCATATAACAGCAGTCTTACTTCCGCACAGGGAGGAAGAGGTTACATGTATGTTTCATCTTATCCCGCAAACCACTGCATACTTACCATGAAGATGATCCTGCAGGCTTTCTATCAGCCGGGACCGGAGACAATGTATTCATCTGATACAGTCAAAGTGAATTTGAGAAGCACAACATATCCGTACCCGGTAATTGATCAGGCGAAGGCGGTAGTGAGCAAACTTGATTTCACTGCAAAGTTCTATTTCTACAATGCTCCTTCTGGGAATTATTACGTTGACGTTCGTCATCGCAACAGCATTGAAACATGGAGTCTGTTTCCCGTTTATCTTCAGCGAAACGTGAACACCAACTATGACTTCACTCTTGCAGCAAACAAAGCCTACGGAGGCAACATGATAATGGTTGACAACTCGCCCGTTCGGTTTGCCATATACAGCGGCGACGTGAATCAGGACGGGATAGTTGATGCAACAGATGCACTTCTCATAGACAACGATGCAAACAATTATCTGACAGGGTATTTGGTCACTGATGTGAACGGAGATTATTCCGTTGATGCAACAGATGCGCTGCTGGTGGATAATAACTCGTCGAACTTTGTAAGCAAGTTAACACCTTAGAGGTGAGAGGTGAGAGGTGAGAGGTGAGAAGTGTGAGGTGAGAAGTGAGAGGTGAGAAGTAAGATGTGAGAGGTGTGAGGTGAGAGGTGAGAAGTAAGATGTGAGAGTTACCGCTCGTTCCCAAACTCCCAGGCTGTCCGAAAACAAATAAAGTTTGTCATTCCCGCGTGCTCCTAGCGGGAATCTGCACCGAAATTTGACCATATCAAATGCGTCCCCGATAGAAACACTCGGGGACGACATGTTTTCGGACAGACTGTCCTGTACGGGAGTTTGAGAACGAGCATGAAACAAAAGTGTGGGAACGATTATAAACCTCTGCGCACTTTGCGTAATCTCTGCGCACTTTGCGGTTATCTCTTAAGAACATTCTATGCTTTAACCGCAAAGTTCGCGGAGAAGGCGCAAAAGACGCAAAGGGAAATGTGAAAATTATTGCATCCGGCGTGAAAGGAATTAACAATGAAATCTCTGCGCACTTTGCGTAATCTCTGCGCACTTTGCGGTTATCTCTTAAGAACATTCTGTGCTTTAACCGCAAAGGGAAATGTGAAAGTTATTTCGTCCGGCGTGAAAGGATGTAACAATAAAATCTCTGCGCACTTTACGGTTATCTCTTAAGAACATTCCTTTCTGCTCGTTCCCAAACTCTTAGCCGTTGCGGTTACATTGAAGCGAACAGCACTAAGCGTCAGTCCCAGTCAAACTCGATCAGGTCTCTGGTTTCGCTGACTGCCGTTGTCCATATTAAATCCATCTCATCATCGCTTCGCTGATACAATCCTCCCCAGTTGCCGTCACCGAGCATCCTTCTTGCCTCTTCCGGCAAACTGTCTCTGAGTTTGTCCAGATCAACCATGGGTTTCTGTTCATGCGGAAGGATGACCCCCGGAATTCTTGTCCATTCAAAATTCTCCACCCATGATGCATGCGAAGCAACCGGATCCATCTCAACCACCTTTGCCCATGTCTTCGGTGAGCGCCACCAGTTGTGAAACTTCACCCGCGAATCTTTTCTCTCCTTGCTCCATTCCTTTATATATGTTTCCACCGGCATGTTCCCGCCGTGTCCGTTGACGATAAGAATTTTTCTGAAGCCGTGATGATAAACTGAATCAAGTACTTCTGCAATCACACGGTTTAAAGTTTCAAGACTAAGACTGATCGTTCCGGGATAATCCATGAACATCGGAGTATGTCCGAACGGAATTACCGGAAACACAGGAACACCCAGCGGCACGGCAGCATCAATTGATATCTTTTCCGCAAGTATGCTGTCGGTTGCAAGACTAAGGTATGCGTGCTGCTCAGTTGAGCCGATTGGTATAACGCACTTGTTTTCTTTCTTAAGATACTCTTCGACCTGTATCCAATTCGACTCTGAGATTTTCATCTTATTTTAATATCATTAAATTTTTTGTAACCGCACTTGCTCCCGAACTTAGTCTGTATAGATAAACTCCGGACGGCAGATCACCAGAAGTGAACCTATAATTATAAGTTCCGTGATTCAGGAATTCATTGACCGGATTTGAAATTCTTCTTCCCAGCATGTCAAATATCTCAAGACTAGCGAGTCCGCTTTGCACTATTGTGAACTCTATTATTGTCTGTCCGTTGAAAGGATTTGGATAATTCTGAGAGAGAGTAAACTTCTCAGGCAACGCAGATGAAATCTGATCTATTCCAACCGGACCCAATGTTCCGTTGTAATTAAGATTCTGAGCATAAATCCCGCCGCGTCCAAACTGCGTTGAGTTTCTTCCGTCCATCCATGCACCCATTACCATTCCGTTGCCCGTCATAGCAGTAACTGCTCCTGACTTTGAACTTGAAACGGTGCTCACGGGTACGATGCCCGGAGCATTCCAAATAAACTGTCCTGACCTGCCGGCTCTGAAACCGTAAACTGAGGCATTGAGAAAATCTGCCTTGTTAAAGGTTACTACGACATTCGTATCTTTTGCGTGGCAGGAAACTCCAAGTATGGCAAACGTATCAAGCGGAGAAAATTCTTTCCCATTGTTTCCCCAAAGTCTTGTACCTGTTGGAGAGAATGCTTGTCCGAAAACTCCCTGATGATCCTGTGTTGCCGCATCTGCTTCAATCCAATACATGTATGTTTCATTCGTCTGGCTCATGTATGCAATGTAAGGATCAACATGAAAGAACAAGTTGTTCGTAGAGCCTTCAACCCCGTTTGCCGGAAACAGTGCCTGGCCGGATGAATTGAATCTGTGAGCTCTTGCATAAAGAACATTACTCTCCGCCGTGAAATATGAGTAGAGTGCTCCTCCGTTACCATCAGGATAGATCTTCGGCACACTGTATATGGGAACATGATTCCAGGAGTTGGTATAGACCGTCGCCATTGAATTCCATACAGGGCTTCCATTAGAGTTATACTTCATTGAGAAGATCGAAATGTTATCAGGCACAAAACTTCCCACAGTATCCTTCGGACCGTAAACCCAGCTAACAATATAACTGCCGTTTTCAGCGGCTACAACATCCGGGTATTGATAGCGCTTGTTACCCGGATCCTTTACGTCTATCGGATTTGCAAATTGAAGAACACCCGAAGAGCTGATTCTCTGCATTGTGAACCAGGAATTCTTTTCCGCTGTGTTTATGAACCACCATACAACTGCTGCGCTACCGTCAGAAAGCGCCGCTATCTTAGGCCAAACCTGGTACTTAGTAAACTGATTTGTAAGAGTTACTCCGTTTGGTCCCCACAAGAATTGCCCTGATGAAGAGATCTTGTACGCAAAAGGATTTGCAATTGTATCAGAACCTGAATTTCTGATGTCGGAAAAAACAAGAAGCGCATTATCCTGAGCATCTACCTTTAGATCATAATCACCAAGAAATCCATTCTGCGGATTGGCGCTCACAAGCAAACCGTCTTGTGCAAACTGCTTGACTCCTTGAGCATTTAATCTTTGTATGTAAACACGGTACGGGCCGGTTCGTGCATCGAACCAACTGATGAAGCAACCGCCGTCACTTGTTGCCGCGATCTTTTGCAGAAGTTGAGACGTGTTGATGTCGCATATCTGAAGGTTGGTCTGGGGATTGGATGACCACTGTGAGAACGAATAATTTGAAAGCAAAACTATTGACAAAGCAGTTGTGAAAACTGTCAACAGATTCTTCATACTTTCCTCCCTTTTTAATATAAAGCTAATTTATATTAGAATGATTTTAAAGGAATTTCTATTCAAGGTCGCAGTCATGCCCTTTTGAAAATTTCATTCCCTTTATGTTTGGCATTCCTGCGCCAGTCCTTGCCGTACAGGCATTTGGAAATCTACGTGCAATAAAGACACTATTCCGTAGATCCCTGCCCGTAGCGAGTGTTCTTGTTTTATTGTCACAGGCGGCCCCGCCTGCAGCAAAGTACTATGAACACTCTACGGCGGGCAGGCCTGCATACGCAGGGATGACAAATCGTGGAACTATTGTCAGAGCATAAATTTCCGTGTAATGAAGACACTTTTTCTTAGATCCCCGCTTGCCCGACAAGGACAGGCGAAGGGATCATATATTGGAGATGATGATCATTGCAGGAATCTTACAAACCGGTAAAACCCTCTGTTTCCAATATGCTCAATTCTCCCGCAACAATTATTCAAAACAACCACAAAGAGAATTGAATAAAGAATTTCAGTGATGTAAGTTTGAAGAGAAAAAGAAGTCAGGATGAAGATCACCAATTTTGAATTCAAAGCCAAAGTGCCGGATATCAGGATTCTTGAGGAGAAACTTCTGAAACTTCATCCAAGATTCATCGGAGTGGATCATCAGATCGATACTTACTTTGAAGTTCCTCACGGAAGATTGAAGCTTCGCGAAGGCAATATAGAAACTGCTCTTATTTATTATGAGCGGGAAGATAAATCAGGAGCGAGACAATCGGATGTGCTTCTTTACAAGCATCAGCAGTGTAAATCACTCAAGAAAATTCTAACCAAGCTTCACGAAGTGAAAGTAGTTGTTGATAAAATGAGGAAGATCTATTTTATTGATAACGTTAAGTTTCACTTTGACGATGTGTCAGGACTCGGAAATTACATCGAAGTAGAAGCAATAGATGAAACAGGCACCGGAAACATAGAAAGTCTTCAGAAACAATGTAGGCATTACTCACAATTCTTCGGAATAGCAGAAGAAGACTGTGAGACTTATTCTTACAGCGACCTTCTGTTGAACAAGCAATGCGAATCAGGAATGAGATCTAATAAGACACTTACGGAAAATTCATAAACAGTGATATTCTCTCTTTAACCATAAACTATAAATCAAAATCAAAAAATGAGCAAAGTAAAATTCCTTTCCGCCGGCTTGCTGATGTATCTTCTTATGTCGGTAAATGGTGTTCAGGCGCAAACAATCTTCGACAAGTGGGAAGCTTTGAAGAGTTTTCACGAAGTCATGTCCCAGACTTTTCATCCAATGGAAGACGGTAATTTCGAACCGATCAAAGCAAGAAGTCTTGAAATGTCAGAAAAGGCAGCGATGCTGACGAAAGATGTTCCTGCCGAATTCGATACTCCGGGAATTACGGATGCAGCGAAAAGACTGGATGAAGGTTGTAAGAATCTGAGTGAAATGATCGCGAACAATGCAACTGACGATGAAATCAAGAAATCTCTTGTTTCAATGCATGACGTGTTTCATGAGATTGCAGGATTATGCAGTGACACCGATAAACATGAAGCGGATAAGTCAAATACAGACAAAAAGGAATCGGAAGTATCTGACCCGTCAAAGTAAGTACATTTAAGAACAGTTCCACATTTTGAATCTGAGTCATCTTCGAATTTACTGAATGAATATTTACATCTGTAAATGAGGAAGTATTTCTGAAGTGAATTGATCTCCGAAGTAACATTTGACCATTCAGCATTTTTAGAGAACTGCCAAAAATATGGCAGTTCTTTTTTTTGTCACCGTCTCAATAATGCAAGTGAGAACTCGAAGAACTCCGCAGTCATAATTCCCCCTCTTACAGCCGGATCATTTTCCATTATCACTCTTGCTTCTTCTTCAGAATCAGTCTCCAGAATTGCAATTCCCATATCACTTTCGGTCATGGGCATGTTAACAGTTCTACCGGCCATTACAAGTTTTCCTGATTCCAGCAAGCCTTTAAGATAATTGAAATGAACGCCGACAGTTTCCTCCTCGTCCTTTGTCCATGAGCTGAAATCTCTCAGATCTTCACGGAGGGAAAGCCGGTAACAATAGTGCTTCTTCTTATCAGTTGTCATGTTAAAAGATAATTTTACGTTTTCGATTCTTCCGAGGCGATCTTTGTAAGATACCTGTAAGCCCGGAGATATTTGTTGAGTCTCACAATATCATGTTCATTTAATGTCTCAATTCTTCTTATGTCCATATTATCTGTCAGATCATTCAACTTAACATTCACTGCAAGCCGGTTCTTTGCTATGCGGCCGATGAACTCGGCATAGTCTTCATTTTCAGATTTCTTGGTCAGACAAACAAGCGCCTCAATGATCCTTTCGCTAAACCCTTCACTTCTCAGATCATCAAATGTCATATCAGTATCTTCAACAACGTCATGTAATGCTCCGCATATTTTTTCTTCCTCAGTCCTTCCCATATTCATAACCCGAAATATATGTCCAAGATATGATTCACCGCTCTTGTCCTTTTGATCTTTGTGTGCTTCAATGGCTATTTCAATTGCTTTCTTTATTGTAGGCATTTTCTTTTTTTTGTTCATTTTTATCTTCATTCATCGGATCAGTAATCACTCTTACACCTGCTCCGAATGTCAGATAGCTCCATATCCAGGTCAGCAGAATGTTCAGCTTATTCTTAAATCCAACCTGATAGAACAGATGCACAAACAGCCATGCAAGCCATCCTAAGAATCCCTTCATCTTGTATCCTCTCAAATCTGCAACTGCATCTTTTCTTCCAATAGTAGCCATGTTTCCTTTTTCAAAATATCTGAACGGTTCTCTCTTCTTTCCCGAGATCTCGCGCTTTATAAATCTTGCAACATACCTTCCCTGCTGCATTGCAACTGCGCTTACACCGGGAAGATATTTTCCGTCATCCGTTTGAAACGCTGCCATGTCTCCGATAACAAAGATCTCCGGATGACCTTCAAGAGCGCAGTATTCATTCACGATCACACGCTTCTGCCTGTCAAGTTTCTCGTTCAGTTCTGATGTGATCGGAACCGCCTCTACTCCCGCGGCCCAGATGATAATGTTTGCACTGATCTCTTTCTCTCCCTCTAGAGTCTTAAGCTGCAGGCTGTGCTTTGAGATTTCCCTGACGCGTGTGTTCAGCATAACAGTAACACCGCGTTTCATCAGCGCTTCTTTTGTATATACTGAAAGCGATCTGTCAAATGAAGGGAGCAGGTCGGAGCCGGCTTCTATGAGCGTGATCCTGCTTTTGGCCGTATCAATGTTCCTGAAATCATTGCGGATGATTCTGTGAGAAAGTTCAGCTATAGAACCTGCAAGCTCAACTCCTGTTGGTCCTCCGCCGACTATCACGTAATTCAAAAGCTCTTCTGCGCGTGACGGATCATTTTCCGCTTCTTCAAAAGACAGCAGAAGACGCCGCCTGATCTGCAATGCATCGTTCAGATTCTTGAGGCCGGATGTGAACTGCCTCCATTCATTCTTTCCGAAATAACCTGTCTTTGCGCCTAAAGCAAGTATGAGATAATCATAATTCAGAGTCCTGCTGCTGAGCATCAACTCTTTCTTCTCTTTGTTTATGCCGGTTATTTCATCCATTATCACGGTAACATTCTTTCTGTTCTTTGTAAGTGATCTTGCGGGAATTGCAATATCTGCCGGACTTAGAACTGCCGAAGCAATCTGATAAAGCAAAGGCTGAAAGAGATGATGATTCGTGCGGTCTATCCAGATGATCTCCAGATCCCTGTCCTTCATAAGGGACTTGACCGCCTGCAGTCCGCCGAATCCCGCACCTGCAACTATTACTGTCTTCTTGATCTTCATAAGGTCAGCAAATTTACTTGCCCCAATTTTCAATAACCACAGATTAATCAGAGCATTACACAATTTTGACGTAACAAAACGGAAACGAGATTAACAATCTGACCATTGCCGTCCAAAACGTTTTCTAAATTTAAGTAATGTGGTAAATACAGCACAAAAGTAAATGCTTTTCAGATGTTGCATGAACAACCCGCCTCATCCTAATTGCTGTTAAGAAATTGTGAGCTTTGGCGTGAACCTGCCCGAAGAATACTGAACTCCAGCACTTTTCGCAGGCGGGCGTGAATTTCCTGTTTGACGAACGCAACAGTGCTCTTCTGTTGTGTGAGGAGTTGAAATTCACGTAGCCAAAGCGAGCAATTTTAGGCAATTAGGATGCAGCCTGCCCGAAGAATATTGAGCTTCAATACTTTTCGCAGGCGGGCGGGCGACTTTTCTTTGCCAAGCTTTCTGGCGCCTGCCCATAGTCACGCTGAGCCTGTCGAAGCGTGCGAGGGGTCGTTCAAAAGAAAGCGGAAAAACCTTTGGCATCGTAATTTATTAATTCCAACTCACCAAAAAATTCAAGCGTTTTGGACAAGTGTGCAATCTGACAGACAAGAACTCATGCATTTGATTTCTTGTGGAATATGAAATCAATATATTTGCAGCAATCAAAACATGAAGATTAATGGATAAGAATTTTGTCACCACTGCATTCGACTTTGAAGGATGCAAGATAGTGAAGAACCTTGGTATAGTAAGAGGTATCATTGTAAGATCAAGAAATGTCTTTGCGAATATCGGTGCGTCATTCCAAACCCTGGTTGGCGGGAACATTACGTTATACACTGAACTTTGCGAGAAGACAAGGCAGGATGCTTTCGAGCTAATGGTTCAGCATGCCGATGAGATCGGAGCGAATGCAATTATCGGAATGCGCTATGATGCAAACGAAGTAATGCAGGGAGTTACAGAAGTTCTTGCATATGGCACAGCCGTGGTTGTGGAAAGAAAATGATATTCCGGTTTGGCTACCTGACCTCTGAATCGATTTTGCTTTGGAGATCGATCATTGGCTTGTGATTTACTTTGAACATTCCCTCTCCGGATCTGTCAAGATCAGATATTAAAGTGATAACCAATGCAAACGTTAGTGCAAACAGTAATCCGGGGATTGACATTTTTGTATTGGTTATGCCTGACTCAAACCCTATGATGAACATGCTAATGACTGCCAAAATATAAGCAGTCAACCATATTGCGGGTGGGATTTTTTGTGTTATTGAAACTGTAACACGCTTTGTATGCAGATCAATAGTTTCGTTCAGAGTTTGGATATATAATGCTACAATCTCTGAACTCGGTTGCGACATAGCATATGATGATGATTTTTTCCACAGCTCGTCCAGAATCTCGTCTGATCTTTTCACTCCTTCTTCGAGAGTTTCGGGATGAATATATACATTCACTCTCACGCTAACGTATTCCTTAAGCAATTTCTTCAACTCAGATTTTACCGGATCAGTAAGAAGATCCGTTCTAAGATAAGTTGTACCAATCGAATTAGTTTCTTCAAGCAAGTTTGCGCGTTTCATATCAAATCTCGTCGCTGCCATTCCAAAAACGAATGCAATGACAAAAGCCACCAAAGTCATTTGTCCTGCAACGACCACGCCGAAACCTTTTTCGGGTTCTTTCTTTCCTTTCGCATATCTTTTTCCGTAAATAATTCCTGCCCATATAGCAATCAGGAAAACTGCAAATGAAAGCAGTAACAATTGCAGCAAAGGCATTTTGTCAAGATCAAACATATCAATAATTATTCTCTTTTTTAAACTTTGATTAACTTAGTTGTAAATACATATTCATACAATTTCAAAATGTTTCTGCCTCTCATCATTACTGCAAACTTTGCCTCATTTTTTCAATCAACTTTTCAGTTCTCAGCTTTCGTCCTGCTTCATTCAAATGATAGACAGTATCAAAGAATAGTTCATCGGAAAATGCCATCTCTTCCGGTGTTGTGATAATGTCTATTTCCATGTCATCAATCAATTGTTTTTCAAACTCCTTTATTGAAGGAAGATTCTTGTCGAATTCACTCTTCGGATAACTTGCGTAAGTAAAATATACTTTGGCTCCATGCTCTCTAGCATATTGAGCAAAATCATTCAGCTTCTTTATGCTCGCCGAATAATCCTTTGCCTCGATAGGTGTTCTTCCGCGAAGATCGTCCGGATATTTCCGACCAAGATGACTGACAACGTCACCGTTAGAGTTGAATGCCTTTCTGGAATAGATCAGCGTATCATAAGAGTGAAGCTTATCGGATACAAACACTTTTGCTTCTTTGATTTTGAGCACCTTGTCAAAAAACTGATTGAAGTACTTCTGCTTTCCTGCCTGCGCCTCGCTTACATAGTACTTTGCTTTTTGTGAGTAATAGTCACCGTCACGGTCAATGTAATCTTCTGCCTTCGGATAAATATGTGCGATATAGTCTACGTCTTTGTAGTAGAGCTCATCTAGATAGTATTCTATCGAAAGAATTATAATGTCGCCTTTTCGGATGTTGGCTTTCACATTGTTGAGTATGAAGCTTAGTCCGAAGTTGCCGTGCAGGCCCATGTTTATCACAGGTATGCCAAATTCTTTTTCAATCATCTTTGAGTCAAGTCCGAATGCGAGGTTTGAAGCTCCCGCAAAAATTATCCTTGGAGAAGGTGTATTAACAATGAGACTGTCTTTATCTATGATCGCTGCAAAATAGTTCTGAGGATCATATACTCTGTTGTTGCTTTTTGTGATTATCAGAAAAAGAGTTGCTACAACCGCAATGGTCAGCATCAATATTTTAATTGTTAGTCTTGTCAAAACTGGAAGTAAATAAATCTCTGGGAAATCTCATATTGCCCAAACAAAATTATGACAATCAGAATCAGATAGTACAAAGCCCATCTGTAAACAGGCGGCTTTTTATTGAGCATTTCAATTATGCTTCCGCGTCTTTGGATAAGCTCGACAAGTCCGAGAAACAGAATAAGAAAAATGCACACAGAAAAATCAAACAGGTTTCTGTCAAGATAAAGAACATGCGATCTGTCCGGTCCGAATATCTGACCGATGTTTCCGATGCCGGTAAACATTCCTTTGAAGATTGTGATCGCATCACCAAGATTCATTGCCCTGAAGAAGATCCATGAAATGCATACAAGTGTAGCCGTAATCATCGTCTGCATGAATCTGTGCAATGTTTTATGTCTGCTCAAACCAACAGCATTTACAACCTTAGTTCTGAAGTTGCGTGTGATAATCCCAACAATAAGATATGTTCCGTGCAATGCTCCCCAAATGACGAAAGTCCAGTTTGCTCCGTGCCAAAGCCCGCTCACGAGAAAAGTAATGAACAGATTGAAGTACCATCTTGGTATCGGAACTTTGTTTCCGCCAAGCGGAATGTAAAGATAATCTCTGAACCATGTAGATAGTGAGATATGCCATCTCTTCCAGAACTCGCTGATGGATTTTGAAAAATACGGGCGGTTGAAATTCTGCATGAGCTTGAATCCCATCACCTGTGCAGAACCGATTGCAATGTCAGAGTAACCGGAGAAGTCGCAGTATATCTGAAATGCGAAGAAAACAGTTGCTATGATATTGCTGATGCCATCGTAATTTTGCGGATTATCATAGACCTGATTTACAAACACGGCGAGCCTGTCTGCAATTACTACTTTTTTGAACATGCCCCATGTCATGAGTTTCAAGCCATCCGCTATTCTTCTGTAATCAAACTTGTGATGCTCATAAAATTGATACAACAGCTGTTGCGGCCTTTCGATCGGACCCGCAACCAATTGAGGATAGAACATCACATATAAGGAATACAAACCAAAGTGACGCTCTGCCTTCTGTCTTCCTCTGTAAACTTCCACTACATAGCTCAGACTCTGAAACGTGTGAAATGATAATCCGATCGGCAGTATCAATCCCAGATTGCTTATCGGGTACTCGACATAGAACAATTCCGAAAGTGCTGCAAGATTCTGATTGACAAAATTAAAATACTTGAAAACAAACAACACCATGCACAGGCTGATTATGCTCATGACAAGGTATTTCCGTTTCTTGCTGCCTTCCGACCTTTCGATGAATATCCCCGCGAAATAGTCAATGACTATTGTAACTGCAAGAATCAAAATGTAAGCAGGGATGAATGCCATGTAGAAGTAACAGCTTGCGCCAAGCAGAAGCATCCATCTGTATTTTTGTGGTGAAAGAAAATACAGGATGGTCACTACCGGAAAGAAGATGAGAAAGTGTATGGAGTTAAAGAGCATCCGGTATGAATAGTATCAGTTTAACTGACTTAATTTATTGAATATTTCGATTTGCCAATTTATGAAATCAATTGTTTCGTTGAAATCGAATTATTGCTCGCAAATCAATTCATTGTTCTGCAACTTCACTTAACATATTCACCGGACTGAACAATACTTTTCGGTAATCTGGAAGAGAACTTCCCTAAAGATTGCTCAAGATATTCAACTTCGCCCGGATCAACCGCATAGAATGAAACTGTGCTTCCGGCAACATTTACATTCCTTTGAATGGTCCAGTTGCCCACCTTTGTCCATACCGCAGGAAGTCCGCCTATTGCATTGAACCAATGATCATAAACGATGGCAATCCTGACTTTCTTTGCGCGGGAGAGTTCATAGATCTTCTGCGTTGACATTGTTCTGTCTTTCATCATGTCCGCCACTTCAAGACTTCCCAATCCCGCAAGGTCAACACATTCAACATCGGCAAGATAATTAATTGCTCCTATATCATTTGCGGCAATAACATCACCATTGTAAAATTCTTTCAGGAATAATCCCATCTGATATTGCTGATGGTATATGTTCATTATTGCCGTTGGCGTTATTGTGAAAGATGTTTTAGCGCGGATGAAAAGAGGGATCATCATGACAACCATTGAAACAATAACTGCAGTGTTTGTAAACGGGCTTCTTCTTATAGTCTCAAGCAAAGGTCTTCCGGAAAATAATTCACTCACAGCAATGCCTGTCACAAACAATCCGCTTGCAACAAGATAAGCCTCATATCTGAAATATGATCCCGTTCTTGCAAACTGCATGTGAAGAAACGTCATGCCAATATACATCATGTTCATCAGCATGAAATTTGTACTTAGTCTTTTACCTGACAAAAATCCGGCCAGGAGAATTACCAAAGCCGTAACAAACAGGAAGAGAATTGCCGGATTATTGTACATCATTTCAAGAGACGAAAATCCGAGAAACTTTGCTACACCATACAGCGATGTAAGATCCGGAGTCTGACCTTTCAAAACGATGGAGTTGGGAAAGAAATACCATCCTTTGGAAATCGAGAATATGCCATAGATCAACACCGGCAAGAGTCCTGACAGCAAGAGAATTGCTCCTTTGGCAAATTTCTTCCTGAATGCAAACAGAACCGATACAACTCCAACGAGAAATAATCCTTCATACCTTATTGAAGTAAGCAGGATTGCAAGGACAGTCAACCAAATGAAACCTCTTTGAGGAGTGGCTTCGCCGGAAAGATATGATGCCGAGTAATACAGGAATGTGATTGTCAGAATGATCTGGATTGTATGTTCCTGTCCGGTTAAGACTACTGATGTCAGGGGTGTGCAAAGTATTATTGATGCCAGCAGAAAAAATGAATAGAGAACATGCACTGAAAACCTTCGCAAAAATTGCCAGACAAGCACAACAAGAAATGTTGCGGCAATGAAATTTATGACGAAAGGAATCACTTCTCTTGATCCAAAGATCGCAAATGCCGATGAAAGGATCAGAAGCCAGAGATGTGAAGAAGAAGATGAGCTGAATGATTTTGCATCAGCACTCCAATGCCCCTGTGCTGACAAGTTCTTTGCCATCGCCATGAAGATGTAATTGTCATCGGTAGCATAAATAAAATTTCCTTCGTTCAGATTCCATGCGCGATGGATCAAAAGTGCCAGTGTACACCATAGCAATAGAACTGATGTTATGAGAACAATATATTCGCCTGTGGTTCTTTTCAAGTTCGAGGCCTTCTGAGTTGGTTAAGTAACACGATCATCAATTGAAAATCGTGTAATAGTGCTGATAAGAAACTGAATTGAAATTGGCGGTTCACATCAGGGGACGATCCTTACAACGTATTTCTCCGCATTGTTGCCTGCAATTACAGCGTCGGTAAGATCAACAAATCCGTCGCCGCTTACATCAGTAATCCTGTATCCTGATGCATAATTGTAAACATCATTGTCAATGTCCATCATATCAGTAATATCAATGATGCCGTCCTGATTCACGTCACCGCTGTATATTGCATATCGTCCAAGTATACTGTTAACAAGAACCAGATTATCTCCGAATGCTTTGGCACTTTGATCAGTCATATTATAGCTTAGAGTATCATCCGAAAAACTCAGAGCAGTACTGCTCCAGGTTTCAAGTGAATTCCTGTGCAGAATCTGAAGACGGAACTCAACCGAATCTTCAATATTCAGGAATACAAAGTGACCCTTTCCGCTTGGATCCAGAAAACCGGTTGCCGAATCAAGAACTGAATATGGTGAAGAAAAACTTCTGGCAAATATTCTGACCGTATCGCCTCTCATTGAATCTGTTGCAGGATTGTAAAACCCCTGGATCAATGCCTTGAGCTGCAGTGTTTTCACTTCCGGCATGCCTGAATCTGTTTGCAATGACACTCTGAAAACAGGTTTGGACGGATCGTTGTTTGAAATTTCCATTACAGCATCTTCAACTCTTTCACCCGTCAGATATCCCGAACCCGCATTATCCGAAAGCTTTGTTCTCAGCTTGACTGAAACTCTTCCGCTGTCACCGGGAGCTATCGGTCCTGACAGTGTATCATTAAGAGAGAAATTCAATCCTGAAGTTCCGGTGAAATCAATGCTGTTAATCATGAGTTCAGATGTTCCCGAATTCTTCAGATAAAAATCCCTGACCACCGAGTCCGGATAATTCACGGCACCGAATTCGAGAACGGAATCTCTTTCTGAATTCAGAACCGCAGAAGGACTGAGAATTCCTGATGTTCCTCTCAAATTGATTATTACACTGTCATAAGCCGCGGTGAATCCAAAGCGCTGATCATAATGCATGATCTTCCATGAACCTGAAGCACTTGTTCCGTTGAGTCCGTTCAGCAAGTAATCCCCCCGGAATACTCCTGAAGAATAAGGCGGCGTGCCATCCTGCCAGAATGCAGGCGCATTATCTGAAACAATCGCTCCAAAAATCCCTGAACCATTATCTCCGTTTGAGGCAAACAGACATTTCCTGTTTCTGTTCGCATCGTTCAGCGGGGAATACAAATAAATCATTGCATCGCTTACCCTTTCAAGCTGCATATAGATCTGAACTTTGGCTTCCGAAATCTTGAAGTCATCGAATATTACACTTGATGAAAGAGTTGCATTGCCTCCGTCAAGACACACGAACGGACCTATTGTCCTGGATTTCTCAACATGATCACCTATTGCAAAGTAACAGAGCCATAAAGAATCCGGAGAGCCACGGGGAAACACGGATTCATTTCCTGCATTGTCAAATGCCCTTATGTAATACTGAACCTGCGTTTCATAACCAAGAGATGGTATTTTGAAGACGAATTCATTTCCATTCAAAGAGTCTGAACTCAGCGAGTCAAAAGTTGTCCAGCTTGTATTTGCTTTGTTCAGTCTGTAATACAATTTCGGACTGAGAATTCCTTCAGACGGAACTGAAGATCCGTCCTGATCCGTGATAACAGCTGTTATCCTTGTCGGATAAGTACTCGAATGTGAACGAATGTTTTTGTGATCAATTGTCGGAGGAGTTACATCAACTCCCAGTGCAAGCTGAACTGTGTTGAAAGCATTGACTCTTCCGTATCCGAGGTAGTGATTCCATTTGCCGAATGTTTTTGTTATTGAGTAGTCGGTGTTTTCTATTTTGTTGCAGCCGCGATACAGTTTTTCCATCACTTCGGTTTTCGTGAGTGAGGGGTTAACTGAAAGCACAAGCGCTGCAACTCCCGCAGTTATTGGACAAGAAACTGAAGTACCGGAGAAAGTAGCATAATAATCTCCGTCCGGTCCCGGAGTATTGTTATATCCAAAAGCTCCCTGAATATCAGTTGTGTAACAGATCGTTGGCGCCACCAGATCAAGATCACCATTTTGATTCTCTCCATAATTGCTGCCCCAGACGAACTGATTACCTGTGCCCGGTGATTTCTTCTGATCCAGATTTGTAGATGCGCCCACACTTATTACATTCGGAAGATACGACGGATACCAGGGAGCTTTACGCCCGTCATTTCCGGATGAGAACAATATCACGCAGCCAAGTCCCCCTCTTCCGTTCATGGCCGCATCGTTGATTGCATTTGTCAATGTTGATGTTTCAGTAAATCCGTTCCAGCTGTTGCTTAGAACATCGATTCCTATTACACGTGCAGTATCAAAAGCTCGCGCGATTCCTATGGTAGTGGAAGAACCTGTAATGTTGAATATTCTGAATGACATCAATCTGCAGCCGGGAGCAACACCGGCAACACCAACGCCGTTGTTGGAAACAGCTCCCACTAGTCCCGCTGCGCAAGTACCATGACCCCCGAAGTTTCCCGAGTCTTTAGGAACTCCATACTTATCATAAAAGGCATCATAACCGGTCAGAAGGTGTCCGGGTTGTCTGAGATCGGGATGAGTCGAGTCAATGCCGGTATCAAAGACACCTATCTTAATTGATGAATTGCCTGTTGTAATATCCCACGCAGCAGTTACATTGATATCGGCTCCCGGGAATCCGTTCACATTGGCAATATCGCCGAACAGAGAGCCGCCGGTCGATACTAGTTGTCCCGTATTCCTTAGTGGCCATTGCTTTGAAAACAGGGGGTCATTTGGAATCGAGTTCAATATGCAGTACTCCGGATAAATGAAATTCGGTTCCGCGTATTCAAAAAGTCCGCTGTTATAATAAATATCGGAGAGCTCAAGAGCATTTAGTCTTACTCCATCATTCGATTTCAGAAGGAAACCCCTTTCATCGGAAACATTTCCGATTATCTTCACATTATTTCGGAGATTCAGAACATCCAGGAAATCTTTATCGGCGGATGATCTTAATCTAACAATAAACTCATCGGTCGGTATCTGTGTCACGTTAAATGATTGACCGTAATATACCGGAGTTGCAAACTTCATGTGGATACTTGCGGATTTGGAAGCGCTTACAATTCTCTGAATTTCAGATGCGGATTTATCTTCTCTCAACTTTAACAGATAAACATTATCATCTGCTTTCTTCAATTCCGTGAAATCAGAGAACACATCATTAATGATTCCTTCCTTTGACTCATCTGTCAACTTTCCTGAATTCAGAATCACTGCGAATCTGTCAGTACTTGGTTTGAGATCAATTCTACCCCCATTATCTATGTAATAGCTTTGAGAATTTGCTTCCAGAAACAAGAAGAGAAATAGAAATATGATGCTTATGTGCTTCATTTGGGGTTTAACTTTGCATTCTCAATTTACTAAATGCGGTTCAAAGAAATAACAGAAATTCTGCATTTATAATTTTCGGGGATTTCGCTTTACTGCAATACAATTTTAATAACTGACAGTGGTAATCTAAACTGACTGATGAATTAAGATTGAATAAAGTCCAGTTCAGGAACAGACAAATCTTTTCACAATTACTTCACAACTGCTTAAAGTCATTTATAAATAGAATAAGGTTTCGTAAATTGCCCGCATGCCAAGAATCAATGTAACAATTGTCGACGCTACGGGCAACAAGGAACAACAGGCAACATTGCCTGATGATGCATCCGTAAAGCGAATATTAGAAGTACTTTTGCCAAAAATGAAAATGCCTCTCATCGGTCCCGATGGTGAACCGCTTTCATATAAATTTCACCATAAAGCATCCGGGAAACAACTTACAGAGAATCAAACCCTTGCTGAAGCCGGCGTAAAAGAAGGCGACGTATTAAGACTGCATCCGGAAATTACAGCAGGATAAATCAGCAGACTGATTTGGCAATCAATTTGAAATAGTGAAATCAAATTTTGCATTTCCACTTATTCCATTTGTTAAAATATCAACATCTCAAAAGCTACGAAACCGGTATTTCTGACAGATCATAATATACCGGCAGACCTTTCGAAATAATGTGATCCCTTTCCTTGTTTGCACCGGGACTTTCCCCTAACATCAGAATTGCTTCACATTTATCTATCAATGCCATTGAGATTTTCATAAGTGCATCATATCTGTTATTCACATTTGCTTTTTCCACTACCGGAAGTGCTGCGTTAATGCCAATGAACGGTATATGCCCGGCTTCAAGCAATCTCGCGGCGGCTTCATTCATTGCAGCGAGATTTCGCGATTCCTGTTCCGGTGTTTCTGCTGAGAAAGGACCTGCAACTGCTATGATCATCCCTGACAATCATTTACTTGACTCTGCTGCCACGATCTCATTTCCATACAGGTCTATAAAATGCAGAACCCGGTAATCATTGACCGTAGCCGGTTCTTTCTTGATCCTTGTTCCGTTGCTTATAAGATTATCATAAAACTCAGCAAATGAATCTGTGTAAATTACAAAAGCGGGCTTGCCACCTGTCTGATCTCCTATTCTTTTTCTTTCCTCTTCTGTCTCTGCCTCACACAGCCAAATGCCTGCAGCAATATCCGTATCAAAACCTACATGCAAATATCTCTTGCCGCTTTCATCCAAAAGGTCGAAAAACTTCTTACATCCTAGATTCTTCTCGTAAAACTCATATGCCTCGTCACAATCCTTGACAAGTATTGTTATCCTTCCCAATTGGTTCTTCATGTTTGTGTATTAGAGTTTATCGCGCAAATTTCTTCCGTCAATTGCTGCAAAATTAGTCAATATGCCTAGTTTTTACAACCATCAAAAACTTTTTTTATGGGAGAAGAAAAAAAACCTTGACAAAATGAACAGTGTTCATTAATTTTGTATTGTTCATCAAACACTATGGGAATCAAACAAAGAAAAGACCGGGAAAGAGAGGAGATGAAGGAACTGATCCTCGATGCAGCCAAGAGAATATCAATTGATGAGGGCTTTGAAAAAGTATCTATCAGGAAAATTGCCGAAGAGATTGAGTATAGCCCCGGGACAATTTACCTCTATTTCAAAAACAGGGATGAAATACTCTTTGAACTTCACAATATCGCATTTCAAAAATTCTATAAGGAGCAACTTAAGATCAGTCACATAACTGAGCCTTTTGAAAAATTGCGAGAGCATGGAAGGATATATATCAAGTTTGGAGTTGAAAACCCTGACCTTTATGAGCTGATGTTCATTGTCCGGGCACCGGGCAATGAAATTGAAACAAGCCAGAAGTGGAATGAAGGAATGAAGACATTTGATTTCCTTCGTTCAAATGTTCAGGAATGTCTTGATGCCGGATACTTCAAAGGCAGTGATGCCAATACGCTGTCAATTGCTATGTGGTCTTTGGTACATGGCATAGTATCACTTTATCTTAGGAAAAGAATGGCTATGGTTCCCAAGGATTTCATAAAACCTGTGATGTTTGGTGCCTATGAAACAATGCTCGATAATCTCAACCGCAAAGAATAAAAATTTTTTACACTTCAAATGAACACTGTTCAATTAAACTTAACTGTTCACCCAACAAAAACCATCATGAAAAAACTTACAATTGCACCTGTGGTTATCTTCATTATTATGATCGCCACAACAGCATTCTCTCAAAGCGAAAGCGGAATGATCCGCGGAAAAGTGATTGACAAAGAAACCAAAAGCCCATTGCAGGATGCCGTGGTAGAGCTTGTGGAAACAAAGCAGAAGACCGGTACCAATGATAAAGGCGAATTCAATTTTGACGGGCTGAAGGAGTCTTCATACAGGATCAGAGTTTCTTACATTGGTTATGAGACTTCCGTGAAAACTGACCTTATCATTTATCCCGGCCGGCCTTTGGAGACAATCATTGAGCTTAACCCATCTTCAATAACCACGGAGAATATAGATGTAAATGCCAGCTACTTTGAAAGGAATTCTGACATCAATATCAGCTCCATAAACCTGGATTATGAAGAAGTGCGCCGAGCTCCGGGGGCAGCCGAGGATATTTCCAGAATGATACAATCAATTGCAGGTGTTTCTTTTTCCAATGATCAGAGGAATGACCTCATTATCAGGGGCGGTTCACCGGCAGAGAATCTTTTTCTTATTGACGGCATAGAAGTTCCAAACATCAATCACTTCGGAAGTCAGGGCTCAACGGGCGGTCCAATCGGTATCATCAATCTCAAGTTCCTTCAGAATGCAGATATTTATACCGGAGGATTTCCTGTAAATTATGGAAATGCATTGTCGGGAGCAGTTGACATAAAGTTCAGGGAAGGAAGCAAGAAGAATTATTTCAATAATATAGATATGTCTCTGCAGGGTTTCGGTGGACAGTTTGAAGGAAGATTGCCTGATAAAGGCTCATACCTCGTTTCGCTGAGACGAAGTTATCTTGATCTCTTAAAGGATGCCATCAGACTTTCAGCGGTTCCAAAATACTGGGATCTCAATCTGAAAGCTGACTATATTCTCAATAAAAAGAACAGTCTCAGCTTTCTTGGATTCTGGGCTACGGACAACATTGAATTCGGCGAAAGGGATCCTGAAGATGAAACAGCAAATCCTTTTGAGAATGCTTTTGTTGACAGACAGTTCTATACAGCAGGACTAAATCATACGCATCTGATCAGGAATGGCTTCATCAGAAATGTGCTCTCGGCAGTTGTTACTGACGGCGATACAAGACAATACAATGATGCCAATACAGAAGAGATCTACAAGAATAAGTATGTAGAATCAGAAGTAACTCTTAAGTCAGATCTGAGCAAGAACATTTCCAGATACTTCAGCATTGATGCCGGCGTGGGAGGCAAACTTGTGAGATCTGATAATGATCTTTACAGTGAGCAGGATACAAGTGCAACCGGATTCATAATTCCTGAAGTAAATACCAATGGTCTCATCAATTCATTCAAGCTGCATGGTTATGCAAATCTGACAACGAAGCTTTTTGATGACCGGCTGACTATCAATTCAGGAATACGGTATGATTACTTCGACTACATTACAAACCCCGGCTCACTGTCTCCAAGAATAGGAATAAGCTATAAGATATCACCGGTTACCAGTCTGAATGCATCTGTCGGAATATTTCATCAAAACCCTGCATATATCTGGCTTGCAACTGAAGAGTCAAATAAAGATCTCGATAACATCCGGGCAAATCATTACATAGCAGGTATTGACCACTTATTCAGTGCCGACATCAGGGCAACTGTTGAAGTTTATGAAAAGCAATACGACAACTACGCCGTCAGCGTTGACAATCCGACCTACATTCTTGTCAACGGCGGTGCGGAATACGGTCCAAATTATGTGACGAGCGCTGTGAGCGAAGGAACAGGTACTGTACGCGGATTCGATGTTTCCCTGCAGAAGAAACTCAGCGGAAACGGTATTTACGGCATGCTGAATTATTCATATATGAATTCGAAATTCAAAGCGCTTGAGGGAGGTGAAGTTCCGGGAGCATTCGATCAGACTCATCAGCTCAATCTTACAATCGGCTATCAGGTTGCTGATGACTGGCTTGTTGGTTTGAAATATAAATTCGCTACGGGCAAGCCATATACTCCGTATGATGTGGCTGCTTCAACCGCTGCGGGAAGAGGCGTTTATGATATGGAGCTTTACAACTCGGAAAGAACTCCTGATTACATGAGAGTTGACTTGCGTGTTGACAAGAGATTCAGTTTCAGCAAATTTGGATTGGTAACGTACATTGAATTTCAAAACCTGTTCAACAGGGAGAATGTCAGCGAGTACTACTGGGATGATGACAAGAATGAAGTCGGCGAAATACTACACTGGGGATTCTTTCCTGTAGGCGGGTTCAGTTTGCAGTTCTGATCTGTAGCGGGTTCCGCTTTATTCAGAAGCGGGACCCGATTCTGTAATTTTACATTATCAGGCAAACAACAAGTAGATCCCTCCCCCGATAATGAAGCTGATCATATTCATCAATACACTGAGCGCAAGCGACTTGAACAGGCTCATCCTTCCTTTCATCAATCTAAAGAGAACATATCCCTCGAATGCTGTAACAAGTGCTTCAAGTATTAAGAGTGGAGTTCCGTAACCGGTGATGTTTGATGTGATAAGCCAAAGCAAAGGGTGTGTTATCAGATTTAACATTCCAATTACGAAGAGATATCTCATCGGCACCTTGGCGAAGAAGAAAAAGATTCCGGCAACAATCAGCTCAAGAACCAAAGTTGCAAGCAGTGCAATACTATAGTTCGAGTATGTTGTCTTGAATAGCGGAGTTACATCTTCGGCCGTACTTCCCGTGATCTTTATCCTGTGGTAAGAATTCATTCCGTTCTTTTTCAACTCCGGGGTTGTCACAACTCCGTTGCTGTATCTCAATATCAACCGGAATTCCTCCGGTATGGAGCGGATGATCTTTATCCTGTCCCTGCTGAAAGCTGCAATATAAACCGCACCTCTGCCCGGGGTGCAGGAAGTGTCTTCAATCCCTGAATCATTCTTATACAACACACAGCATTCGAGCAAAGATGCCGTGTCGGGTTTATCATATTCTATGTCTATCTTTGCGTTACTGTAAAATGGAGATGCATCTGCCAAAGCGATTCTGCTCATGCATAACAGCAGTACAACGTTCAGTATGATTCTCATTCGAAATGAGTTTGAGTAGTGATTTGTATGATATTACGATTTTGATTCGGTGATTTCAATTGAATGAACCGGACATCAGTATTATTTCTTTTCTTAAAAATACTTCTTAGGACTTATACTTTCACCGTCACCTTAGAACACATTGAGATGTTCAATATGGTAAACAACGTAAGAAGAACCTGCAAAGTAAATTATTCGTGCTTTCTACTAAACTAACTTTAGAATAATTTCGAAAAAAATAAACATGAGTATCACCTTAAATGAAATTAACGAAAACAATTGGAGAGAATGTATCCGTCTGAAAGTAAGTGAGGATCAAATGAGATTTGTTGCCTCCAACGAAAACGGACTTGCGCTTGCATATGCTCACAAGGAAATGAATCCGCGAGGAATATATTGCGATGACAAGATGGTTGGGTTTATTATGTATGCAAAGGATCCGGATGACGGACTTTACTACATCAACAGGCTGATGATAGATGAAAAGTATCAGGGCAGGGGTTACGGCACCGAAGCTTTGAAAATTCTTATCAAGGAATTGAAAGAAAAAGGTGTTCTGTCATTAGACATTATTCATAAACCTGATAATTATTCTGCCATCAGAATATATGAGAGGCTCGGCTTTGTATTGACTGAAGAGAGACTTGGAGATGATGTTATAAGCAACCTGGATCTTGGATAACCGGCTGAATAACATTCAGTATGAGTTTTCTGCTAAAAAGAAAAGCCCTGCATTTTCATACAGGGCTTCAGATTCTCATGTAAATTCTAAAATAAGTTTATGAGCAACCGCTTGTGTCACCGCACGTCATGCACTTGAGGCATGTACCATTCCTCACCATTGTAAGACTGCCGCATGAGGAACAAATATCTCCGGTATAACCTTTTAGCTTCGCCTCTTTTATCTTTTCGGCTGTTGAATTAACATCACTCACATGTGAAGAAAGTTTTATTACAGTTGCTGCTGTAAGAGTTGTAGTCTTCTCCGCCGGCTTGGTGACTTTAGCTGGCTCCTCTACAATTCTTTCGCTGTAAATTTCTTCATCATCAAAATCAGCATCACCTTCGAGATTGTTCAGTGCATCGATCGGCGATCTTTGATATTCGGCATTATTCTCAATGTGCGAAAGATCGTTTCTGTTGAGATATGTTACTGCAAGCTCTCTGAATATGTAGTCTATGATCGAAGTGCTCATTTTAATATTCGGATTTCCTATAACAATTCCGTTCGGCTCGAATCTCGTATAGACAAAGGCATCTACAAATTCATCCAACGGGACACCGTGCTGAAGTCCAAGCGAAATTGCAATGGCAAAGCAGTTCATAAGACTCCTGAATGCCGCGCCCTCTTTGTGCATGTCAATGAATATCTCACCAAGCTGGCCATTCTCGTATTCACCTGTTCTCAAATAAACAGAGTGAGTTCCGATCTTTGCCTTCTGTGTATATCCTTTTCTTCTGAAAGGGAGTTTTCTTCTCTTGGCAATGTATCTGTGTATTATCCTCTCTGCAACTTTGACGATGTCATTGGTTCTTGATACTTCCGCATTGACTTCATCCGGATTGCTGACATCAATTGTATCATCATCATTGACAGAGTTCAGCGGCTGTGAAAGTTTTGAACCATCCCTGTACAATGCATTTGCCTTGACCCCGAGCTTCCATGAAAGCATATACGCCTTCTTCATGTCATCTACTGTCGCATGATTCGGCAGATTGATTGTCTTGGAAATAGCTCCGGAAATGAACGGCTGTGCTGCCGCCATGATCTTGATATGAGCATCTGCATGAATGTATCTTGTTCCTTTTCTTCCGCATCTGTTGGCACAGTCAAATATCGGATAATGTTCCTGCTTCAGATACGGTGCGCCTTCAATTGTCATTGTTCCGCAAACATAATCATTGGCTTCTTCTATCTGCTCTTTTGTGAAACCAAGTTCTTTCAAAACATTAAAGCCGGGATCGTCTAGCTGTTCTTCCGAAAAACCAAGAGCGTTCTTGCAGAAGCCAGCACCGAGCGTCCATTTGTTGAATGTGAAGTTTATGTCGAATACAGACGGAAGGGACTTTTCAATCTTTGTAATTATCTCTTTGGTAAAACCCTTTTCTGTAAGTGTCTGTGCATTGATATGAGGACATCCGATCAATGAGCCGTGACCTTTTGTGTACTTAATTATTTCGTCAATTTCTTTGTCGCTGTAACCCAGATTCTTCAAAGCCGGTGGAACGGATTCATTTATGATCTTAAAATATCCGCCTCCGGCAAGTTTCTTGAACTTGACCAGTGCAAAATCCGGTTCGACACCTGTTGTGTCGCAATCCATTAGAAGTCCTATGGTTCCTGTAGGAGCTATGACAGTTACCTGAGCATTTCTGAATCCGTTAGCTTCTCCCAAGGCGAGCGCCCTGTCTGCTTCTTCGATCGCTGATTCAAGAAGGTCTTCGGGACAATGCTTTTTCGTTATTCCCATAGGAAAGATCGTCAGGCCTTCATACTCGCTGTTATTTGAATTGTGAACTGCTCTCTTATGATTTCTGATCACTCGAAGCATGTTTTGCTCATTCTCGGCATATCTCATGAACGGACCTATTTCACCCGCCATTTCTGCAGATGTCGCGTACGAACCCATGTGAAGAATTGCCGTCAGCGCTCCTGTTGTTGCAAGCGCTTCGGGAGAATCATAAGGAATGCCCTGAACCATCAGCAAAGCTCCGAGATTTGCATAGCCAAGTCCGAGTGTCCTGTATTCGTATGATAACTTTGCAATGTTCTTCGAGGGAAACTGAGCCATAAGCACGCTGATCTCAAGAACAATTGTCCAGAGTCTGGTAGCATGCTTGTAACCTTCCAGGTTGAACTTGTTATTCTCCAGATCATAGAACTTCATCAGATTAAGTGATGCAAGATTGCACGCCGTGTCATCGAGGAACATGTACTCCGAGCATGGATTGGATGCCTTGATCTCACCGCCGGCGGGACAAGTGTGCCACTCATTGATCGTTGTATGAAACTGAATTCCCGGATCTGCGCATGACCATGCTGCGTAAGAGATCTGTTCCCAAAGATCATTTG
>WBZL01000935.1_pt1 | contig 31994 bp, 27 predicted proteins | sample 5204291 | NCBI WGS metagenome assembly WBZL01 (sample SAMN12344345, study PRJNA552823) | activated sludge metagenome | biome: Activated sludge suspended growth; feature: Nitrification reactor; material: Wastewater; isolation source: activated sludge from nitrification reactor of wastewater...
GCACGCAACGTAGGATGACGATTCAGACGCTCCAACAACATCTGGTCGCGGTCAGTGGCTAGCATGGCTGTTCCCTCTGGTGGCAAATGCTGAAATTATGGGGCTTGCATCACTTTGAATCACACCCAGTACCGTCTTCCGTAACCATGGCATCATCATCTCCATTCCTCTACGGATCTCATTCGCTAAAATCTGCACCGACCCCCTATTCGACGCCTCCTCAGCCTGTGTGTGATCAACAAGGCAGGAGACATCTCTGAAACTGATAGGTGCTAAGGCTGTCAGTGATACGCTCTGCCCGCGGCCGGTTCCGTTCTGCTATGCTTGAGCGCTCTGCAGGACTTCTCTGGCAATGACGAAATTTCTACTGCTAATCGGGCTGGTGTGGCTTGTCTGGTGGTTTTGGCGAAAGTCGTGGACGGCACACCGAGGTACTCGAAAACCTGTCGAGAAACTCGAACCCGAGCGCATGGTTCAGTGTGCTCACTGTGGAGTCAATCAGCCCGTCAGCGAGAGCGTTCTGGCCAATGGCCGTTACTATTGCTGCGCTGCCCACCTTCGTGAAGCCCAGTCCGACGGCGCCTGAACAGCCATGTTGAGTACGCCGGAAGTCGGCGCCGAGTGCTTTTCCGAGACGCACTGGAAATCGCTCCGCTATTTCAACCTCTATCGCTTCGCGGTGGCCTCGCTGCTTTTCTTTTCCGCGTTGCTGTACCCGTCCGCCCTGCTTGTGCTGACACCGCAACAGGGCTTGCTGCACCTGCTGCTGGCCAGTGCCTACCTGGTGAGCACTGCACTGACGGTGATCCTGGCGTATCGCCATCGCCAGCATGCCAGCATGCAGCTTACTGCTAGCGTCATGGTTGATGTGGTGGTGGTGACGTGGCTGATTCACGTCGGCGGCGGGCTGGGTAGCGGACTCGGATCCATGTTGCTGGTGACACTGGCCGGTGCCGGTTTGGTCGGGCAGGGACGCCTAGTATTATTCTATGCGGCGATGGCCACACTGGCCGTTCTCTTTGAACAGTCTTACCGGGCAACACTGCATAATGACTTCGATGCTGCCGGATTCTTCCACACCGGGATCTTCTGTGCCGGGTTCTTTGCGGTCGCTGTATCGGCCCGCCTGCTGGCCCGTCGGGTGATTACCAACGAGGTACTAGCAAGACAGCGTGGCGTTGACCTGAACAACCAGACGGTGATCAGCCAGCGTGTGATCGAAGAGATGCAGGATGGCGTGCTGGTCCTCAGCCGCACTGGCCAGGTCAGGCAAAGCAACCCTCGCGCCAGGCAACTGCTGGCATTGCATGGCGGCAGTGAGGTCAGCGAGTGTTCGACTGAACTGATGCAGGGTTTCGTTGACTGGTGTCGGGACCCTGGTGATGAGGATGCGTTGGTCAGCGTGCCAGCCAGTGGCATGCAATTGCGAGCGCGCTTCGTTGGCACTGCGAGCACTGAAAACGATGTGCTCGTTTTTCTCGAGGATATCGGCCGTTTGCAGGAACAGGCACGGCAGATCAAACTGGCTGCTCTCGGGCGGCTGACTGCTAACATCGCGCACGAGATTCGCAATCCGCTCTCGGCGATCAGTCATGCCGGCGAGTTACTCCGTGAAGAGCGGCGTGGAGAGTTGTATGAGCGCCTGTTGCGCATCGTTCTCGACAATACTCAGCGTCTGGAGCGTATCGTCAACGATATTCTCGAACTTGGCCGCCGCGACCGCAGCTATCGTGAACGGATCGACCTGCGCGAGGTTCTGCCTTCGTTCATCGAGGAATATCGGGTCAAGGAAAACTTGCCGGCAGAGGTGGTCGGTCTTGAGATATCAGGAGTCGCCACCCTTTGTTTCGATCGTTCGCATTTTCATCGGGTATTGTGGAATCTGATGGGCAATGCATTGCGGCATTCACAGCGTGCTGCGAATAGTATTTGCCTGCTGGTTTGTGATGCCCCCGCCGATGGTCAATTGGAACTCCATGTCATTGACGATGGGCAGGGCGTTGACGATACTTGTCGTGAACAGATCTTTGAACCGTTCTTTACCACGCATCATCGCGGTACCGGTCTGGGTCTTTACATCGCGCGTGAGTTGTGTGAAGCAAATGGGGCGCAACTTGAACTCCAGAAATCGGGGCCAGGTGCCGATTTCTGTCTCTTGGGGAGATCGGTTGGGTGTTAGCTGGCAAAACTGAACGGCGTCCGCGTGGCGAGTTGGCGAGAGTGCTGGTGGTCGACGATGAAGCGGATATTCGTGAGCTTCTCGATCTGACGCTGGCGCGCATGGGGCTCTCGGCAGACTGTGCGGGGAGTGTGACGGAGGCACGTGTATTGCTTGGGCAGCAGCGCTATCAACTCTGTCTGACCGACATGCGTCTCCCTGACGGCGAGGGCCTGGAGATCGTTCGGTTGATCGGTGAGCGCTACGGCGAGACCCCCGTCGCAGTGATCACGGCTTTCGGCAGTACCCAGAACGCGGTGGCCGCGCTCAAGGCAGGTGCCTTTGACTATCTGGCCAAACCGGTAGCGCTGGAGCAATTGCGCAGCTTGATCAAATCAGCGCTCAGTTTGCCGCGTCGTCGGGCTGGTGTGCTCGGGGAAGAACCGGTGGACCTAGCCGCCCAACTGATCGGACCCTCGGCGGCGATCGAACATGTCCGTGATATGATTAACAAATTGGCCCGCACTCAGGCACCGGTCTATATCTCCGGGGAGTCGGGGACCGGCAAGGAGCTGGCTGCGCGCCTGATACACGATCAGAGTGCCCGTCGTGCCTCTCCCTTCGTACCAGTGAATTGTGGAGCGATTCCCGAGCATCTGATGGAGAGCGAATTCTTCGGTTATCGCAAGGGCGCATTCACTGGTGCGGACAGCGATCGCGAGGGATTTTTCCAGGCTGCTCATGGGGGAACGCTGTTTCTCGACGAATTGGCTGATTTGCCGCTGCCGATGCAGGTCAAACTGTTGCGGGCCATTCAGGAAAAAAAGATACGCAAGGTGGGCAGCACAGTTGAAGAAGCGGTCGATGTGCGCATCATTTCGGCGACTCACCGTTTGCTCAGTGACTGTGTCGATGCCGGAACCTTCCGCCAGGATCTGTATTACCGGGTGAACGTCATCGAACTCAAAATGCCGCCTTTGCGCGAACGCGAAGAGGATATCGAGCCCCTGGTCGAGGCATTACTGGTACGCATCTGCGGAGCACATCCGCCACAACTGGAAGCGCAAGCCCTGGCGGCCCTGCAAGCGTATAGTTTTCCAGGTAATGTGCGAGAACTCGAAAACATCCTCGAGCGGGCCACCGCACTGTGTAACAACGCTACGGTGAATCTCGACGATCTGCAGTTGGCACCGGAAAAGGCGGCCAGTGGCAGCGTGGGCCGCGAAGATGAAACGCTCGACGACTACATCAACCGTGTCGAGAGGCAAGCGATTCTCGATGCCCTGGCCAAGACGGCGTTCAACCGTACCGCAGCGGCCAGACTGCTCGGGGTGACTTTCCGTTCATTGCGCTACCGCATCGAGCGGCTCGGTATCGAGGAGTGAGTTCCCTGTGCTGGGCGACAGGCCCGGAAATCAGGCCTGACGGCTGGCTTGAGGGCGTGCGGCACATCGAATCGCCCAATTGTGATGAACGTCCGCTGGGCGAGGCCGTTTCGCTGATTGTTGTCCATGCCATCAGCCTGCCACCGGCACAGTTCGGTGGTGAGGGTATCGTGCACTTGTTCACCAATCAGCTCGACGCCGCCGCCCATTCCTACTTCGCGCAGATCAGCCATTTGCGCGTCTCGGCGCATTTTCTCATTCGTCGCGATGGCGAGCTGATCCAGTTTGTTTCCTGCCGGCAGCGTGCTTGGCATGCCGGCCTCTCCTCCTGGCAGGGGCGACCGCGGTGCAATGATTTTTCCTTGGGGATTGAGCTGGAAGGCTGTGACGATCTGCCATTCGAGGATGTACAGTACTTGCGTCTACTGCAACTGCTGCGGCTGTTGTGTGTTCATTACCCGATTGCAGCGGTTGCCGGGCACAGCGACATCTCGCCAGGCCGCAAGACCGACCCCGGCCCCTGCTTCGACTGGCAGCGTCTGGCAGCCATCGGCGATCTTCCCGGGGTCTTGCGCTGAGCGTCAGGGCGCGTCGAGCGAGAAAACCGGTCAAAGCCAGTCCTGGGAAAGGTCAACGCACGCCGCTCAACCCAGAAAGCGGCGAATTCTGTCGACCGCCTCGGCGAGACGTTCGAGTGTGGTCGTGTAAGCAAACCGCATATGCTGGTTCGGTGCATGCGTGCCGAAGTCGAGGCCAGGGGTTGTCGCGACACCGGCCGACTCGATCAGGTCACGAGCGAAGCGATCGCTGTTGCTGGTCAGGGCGCTGCAGTCGACGTAGAGATAGAAGGCACCCTGCGGCCTAGCCGTGAGCTGGAAACCGAGGTCTGCGAGCGCCGGCGCCAGGAAGTCGCGCCGCCGCCGAAACTCTGCGCGTCGTGCTTCGAGGATGCTGATCGTCGTCGGCGCAAAGGCCGCGAGCGCGGCATGCTGTGCCGGCATCGATGGCGAGATGTAGAGATTCTGTGCGAGCTTTTCGATGTCGCGGACGAAACGTTCGGGGACGACCAGCCAACCGAGTCGCCAGCCGGTCATGTTGAAATACTTGGAGAAGCTCTGCACGATAAAAATGTCGTCGCCGAATTGCAGCGCGGTTTGAGCGTCGCCCTCATAGGTGAGGCCGTGATAGATCTCATCGACAATCAGTTGTCCCTGGTGTTGGCGAACGAATTCAGCGATCGCTGCCAGTTGTTCGCCGCTCAGCATGGTGCCGGTGGGGTTGGCCGGCGAAGCGAGCAGTACCCCGGCTGAGCGTTCATTCCAGTGCGCTTCGAAATCTGCCGGGGTGGGTTGAAAGTTGCTCGCCGGGCCGACCGGGATGCCGATCGGAACACCTTCAAAACTTCGGATGAAGTGACGGTTGCACGGATAACCAGGATCGCTGAGCAGCCATTCACTGCCCACTTCAACTAGACAGGCGAGGGTCAGCAGCAGGGCAGCAGAGGCCCCCGCAGTGACCGCTATGCGGGCAGCGGGGATGCTGATCCCATAACGTGTCTGGTAAAAGTCGGCGATGGCATGGCGCAATTCGGGCAGGCCAAGTGCGGGCGTATAGAACACACGACCGCTCGTAAGACTTGTCTGGACCGCGGCGATGACCGGTTCCGGTGTTGGGAAGTCGGGTTCACCGACTTCCATGTGGATGATGTCGCGACCTTCGGCTTCAAGTGCCCTGGCTCGCGCCATCAACTCCAGGACATGGAAGGGGGCGATGTTGGCGAGGCGGCTGGCGGGAAAGGTCGGCATGGTTGGAATCGGTTTGGTGAAAGCCAGCAGTTTAACCACAAGGCAGGAAGCTGGCCAAAAAAAGCCGCCCGGAGGCGGCCTCTGGTTGTTCTCTGATGCTCAGACTGCCTGGAATGCCTTCTCGAACTTGTCGCGGATGTCTACGAGTTGGGCAGGCATCTTGTCGCCCATCTTCGCGAACCAGTCCTTGACACCCTCGAGTTCGCTCAACCAGGCCTCTTTGTCAAGGCTGGTGACCCCGGCGAATTCTTCCCTGGAGAATTCAACGCCGGCCCAGTCGATGTCCTCGTAATTAGGCATCGAGCCGAGGATGGTTTCCCTGGCGGCAGCCTTGCCTTCGCAGCGTTCGATGATCCACTTGAGGACGCGTGCGTTATCCCCGAAGCCTGGCCAGGCAAACTGGCCCTTTTCGTTCATCCGGAACCAGTTGACCATGAAGATCGGCACGGGTGTGTCGGCTGCGCTGCCCATCTTCAGCCAGTGGCTGTAGTAGTCGGCCATGTGGTAGCCGCAGAACGGCAGCATGGCAAACGGATCGCGACGAACGACGCCCTGCTGACCGAAGGCGGCTGCAGTCGTTTCAGAACCGAGCGTGGCGGCGGCGTAGACGCCGTGCTCCCAGTCCAGCGTCTGGCAGACCAGTGGCACCGTCGAGGCGCGCCGGCCACCGAACAGGAAAGCCGAAATGGGCACCCCTTCGGTGCTTTCCCATTTCTCGTCGATACACGGGCACTGTGACGCAGGGGCAGTGAAACGGGAGTTCGGGTGTGCGGCCTTGGTGCCCTTCTCCTTGGCAATCTCCGGCGTCCAGTCGTTGCCCTGCCAATCGATGGCGTGCGCCGGTGCCGGGCCCATGCCTTCCCACCAGACGTCGCCGTCGTCGGTCAGCGCGACGTTGGTGAAGATGGTGTTTTCGGCGAGCGAAGCCATGGCATTGAAGTTGGTCTTGTCGTTGGTACCTGGCGCCACACCGAAGAATCCGGCTTCTGGGTTGATGGCGTACAGGCGGGTTTTTCCATCCTTGCCGACACGTGGCTTGATCCAGGCAATGTCATCACCGATGGTGGTGATCTTCCAGCCGCCGAGACTCTTGGGTGGGACCAGCATGGCGAAGTTGGTCTTGCCGCAGGCTGACGGAAAAGCGGCGGCGACGTAGTGCTTGTTGCCGCTGGGCGATTCCACGCCGAGGATCAGCATGTGCTCTGCCATCCAGCCGTCGTCACGGGCCATGTTCGACGCGATGCGCAGAGCCAGGCACTTCTTGCCGAGGAGTGCGTTGCCGCCGTAACCCGATCCGTAGGACCAGATTTCGCGGGTTTCGGGATAGTGTACGATGTACTTGGTGGTCGGGTTGCACGGCCAGCGCGGATCAGCCTGGCCGGGCTCCTTGGGGGCGCCGATCGAGTGCACGCAGGGAACGAACTCGCCATCGGTTCCAAGCACAGGGAACACCGCCTTGCCCATGCGAGTCATGATGCGCATGTTGACCACCACGTAGGCGCTGTCGCTGATCTCGATACCGATCTGGGCGATCGGCGATCCGATCGGACCCATCGAGAACGGGATCACATACATCGTGCGACCCTTCATGCAGCCCTTGAACAGGCCGCCGAGGATTTCACGCATCTTGGCCGGATCTTCCCAGTTATTGGTCGGGCCGGCGTTTTCCTTCTTCTCGGAACAGATGTAGGTGCGATCCTCGACGCGAGCCACGTCGGATGGATCGGAAAATGCGAGGAAGGAGTTCTTGCGCTTCTTGAGCTTGGTGAAAGTGCCGGCGGCGACCAGTTCGGCGCAAAGCCGGTCGTATTCTTCCTCGGAACCGTCGGCCCAGACGACATTGGCCGGCTCGGTGAGGGCTGCAATCTCCGCAACCCATTGCTTCAGGCGTTCATGTTTGACGTAATCAGGGGCATTGATGGAAACGGTCTGGTTCATGGTGATCACTCTCGAAGGAAGGTAGAGAAGCAGAAGTTACCGTGGAGCGGCGCGGGCAGGGAAAAACGGCCGGAAGGCGGAATGGATTTCCGGCCCATTTGGGTGCGGCGCGTCGGTCGCGGCGGGTGAAAAACAAGCCGGGTGCAGGGCGGATAACAGCATGCGAGGCACGGGTGCTACAAGGAGGTCGTAGTTTGTGTAATTATGCCACAGGTCCGACCTGCACCAACGCTCCATCGACAGATGTTGGTCCACCGGGAAGGCATCCGCGATCTGACGAAAGCGAGTGGGTTGTCGGTCAGCCATACGATGTTGCTGTACATTGATACCCGTCAGGAGAGTGAACGATGAAGAAAGAAAAAGACCAGTTACGGACTGCCGCCCTGTACTACCATCGCCATCCCAAGCCGGGCAAGGTATCGATACAGCCGACCAAGCAACTGGCCAACCAGTACGACCTGTCGATGGCCTACTCTCCGGGGGTAGCGGCCGCCTGCGAAGAGATTGCCGCCCTGCCGGGCGAAGCGAGCACGCTGACCTCACGTGCCAATCTGGTCGGCGTCATCACCAATGGCACCGCAGTACTTGGCCTTGGAGCAATCGGCCCGCTGGCAGCCAAACCTGTGATGGAAGGCAAGGCGGTATTGTTCAAAAAGTTCGCCAACATTGACGTTTTCGATCTGGAAATCGAGGAACGCGATCCCGATCGCCTGGTAGAAATCATCGCGTCCCTGGAGCCGACTTTTGGTGGCATCAACCTCGAAGACATCAAGGCACCGGAGTGCTTCCATGTCGAGAAGAAATTGCGCGAAAGGATGAAGATTCCGGTCTTTCACGACGATCAGCACGGCACGGCGATCGTTGTTGGCGCGGCCATTCTCAATGGCTTGTTCCTGCAGGGCAAGGAACTGCATCAGGTCAAGCTGGTCACCTCGGGGGCCGGCGCCGCCGCACTCGCTTGTCTGGACTTGCTGGTGATGCTGGGCATCCCGGTCGAGAACATCTGGGTAACCGACATCAAGGGCCTGGTCTATGAGGGCCGCGTCGAAGACATGGACGAAATCAAGGGGCGTTACGCAAAGCGGACCGATGCCCGTACATTGGCCGACGTGATCGAGGGTGCCGACGTCTTTCTCGGGTTGTCGGCCGGTGGAGTTCTCAAGCAGGAGATGGTGGCGAGGATGGCGCCTGCACCACTGATCATGGCATTGGCGAATCCAAATCCGGAAATCCGGCCTGAAGACGTGCAGGCGATCCGCGACGACGCGATCATTGCTACCGGCCGTTCGGACTACCCGAACCAGGTCAATAACGTTCTGTGCTTTCCCTTCATTTTTCGCGGTGCCCTCGATGTCGGCGCGACCACCATTACCGAAGCGATGAAGTTGGCCGCAGTCAGGGCGATCTCTGAACTCGCACGCGTCGAGCAATCCGAGGTTGCGGTTAAGGCGTATGGCGAAAAGCACTCCAACTTCGGACCGGAGTATCTGATTCCGAATCCTTTCGATCCGCGCCTGATCGGCAAGATTGCACCGGCGGTTGCCGAAGCGGCCATGGCATCCGGGGTGGCAAGCAGACCCATCAAGGATCTCGAAGCCTATCGGGAAAGTCTGGACGAATTCGTTTATCACTTCGGCCTGATCATGAAACCGGTCTTCTCGCAGGCCAAGCAAGCTCCCAGGCGCATCGTTTTTGCGGAAGGAGAAGATGATCGAGTGCTGCGTGCCGTGCAGGTGATCGTTGACGAGGGGATCGCGAGGCCGATTCTGATTGGCGACTTGAAAGACATCACTCGTAAGCTCGAGGCATTGAACCTGCGTGTGTCTCCCGGGGTAGACTTCGATGTCGTATACGCCGACAACAACGAGTTCTTCGACGAGCACTTCGATGTTTACTGGCGGGAATACCGGCGTTTGATGGAGCGCAAAGGCGTTTCGGTCGAGTTTGCCAGGCGTGAGGTACGGCGTCGCGCTTCGCTGTTCGGCGCGATGATGGTGCGCATGGGCGATGCTGACGGCCTCATCTGCGGTACTTTCGGTCGCCATGACGTGCATCGCGAGTATGTGGAAAATGTCATCGGCCTGGCGCCGGGAGTTCGCAACCTCTACGCGATGAGTCTCCTGGTATTGCCGGATCGCACGCTATTCATCGCCGATACCTACATCAGTTACGATCCGTCGGCAGAGCAGTTGGTGGATATGACTCTGTTGGCTGCTGACGAGGTTCGCCGCTTTGGCGTGACCCCGCGTGTCGCACTGCTCTCGCATTCGTCCTTCGGTTCAGCGAACACGCCCACTGCACTGAAGATGCGCACGGCCCTGCAGTTATTGAAGGAACGCGCGCCGCGCCTGGAGCTTGAGGGCGAAATGCACGGTGATGCGGCACTTGACGAGCATATCCGGCAGCGGGTATTCCCCAGTGATGCGCGTCTCAAGGGGACAGCCAACCTGCTGATCATGCCGACCCTTGATGCAGCCAATATTTCATTCAATTTGCTGAAGATTGCGTCAGGCGATAATCTGACGATTGGACCGATCCTGCTCGGGGCGGCACATCCGGTACATATCCTGACTTCGACGGCGACGGTTCGACGGATTGTCAACATGACCGCGCTGACGGTGGTCGACAAGCTGATGAATGAGCGCTGAGTTCCCATCCTCCTCTGCGCGTAGCAGCGACCATAACATTCGGGATCGCTGCCAGTGCGCCGGTGAAGATTACGACGGCATCTGAGCCGGCAAGCGGACATCGGTAAGCTGAGGATGTTAAAAACTGCTCTTGTTCTTGGTGGCGGAGGCGCGCGGGCCGCGTATCAGGTGGGCGCTCTGCTGGCCATTCGTGAATTGCTCGGCGACCCGACGACCAATCCGTTCCCGATACTTTGCGGCACCTCTGCCGGTGCCGTCAATGCAGCTACTCTGGCGTGTCATGCCAACAACTTCAGCTCTGCCGTGGAAGCGCTGGCGGATGTCTGGCGTAACATGCACGCAGGGCAAATCTATCGGTCTGATCCTCTAGGGATGGGAATCGCCGGGGCCCGCTGGCTGAGTGCATTGTTGTTGGGCTGGGTAATTCAGCGCAGTCCGCGTTCGTTGCTGGATAATCAGCCGCTGCGCAGGCTTCTCGAACAGCGATTGAATTTCGGCAACATAGACCGCTGCATCTCCAGTGGCGCACTTTACGCTCTCAGCATTACTGCATCGGGCTACACGACGGGGCATGGCGTCAGTTTCTTTCAGGGGCATCCAGAGGTGGAGAGATGGCAGCGTACGAATCGCGTTGGCTGTCGCGCACATCTGTCGGTTGAACATCTGATGGCATCGAGTGCGCTCCCTTTCATCTTTCCTGCGGTGTACCTCAATCGCGAGTATTTTGGCGATGGGTCGATGCGCCAACAGGCCCCAATTTCGCCTGCTATCCATCTCGGCGCAGAGAAAATCCTGATCATCGGCGTCGCGCAAATAAACGATACGACGGGGCGGCAGAGTTCCCAGAGCTATCCGACCCTGGCACAGATTGCCGGGCATGTGCTGTCATCGATCTTTCTGGATAGTCTGGCTGTTGATGTCGAACGGATGGAGCGAATCAACCAAGCTATCTCGAAAATCCCGGAAGATTTGCTGACCAGCGGGGATATTGGGCTGCGGTCCGTGCAGTCTTTGACCATCACTCCATCCGAACGTATTGATTACCTTGCCGCACGCCATACCCGTGCGTTGCCCCTGACGGTGAGAACGTTGTTGCGCGGCTTGGGGGCGATGAATCGACGCGGCGGGGCTCTGACCAGTTACCTCCTCTTCGAACAACCCTATACCCAGGCATTGATCGACCTCGGCTACAAGGACACGATGGCGCGTCGTGGAGAAGTCAAAGCTTTCCTTGAATGCTGAACACGCTTGATGTGATTTATCATATCATCTATGTATCTCTTTCTTTTTCATGAGCTATAGTGTTCAGACAGCGGTCTGCTGTAGAATGGTCAAAATATTGGATCATGCAGGAGGTTTGCAATGCGGATGACATTGAGAGCAGCATTGCTGCTGGGCGCCATGGTGGGAACGGCGACGCTGACGGTGGGGGAGGCCCATGCGCTGGAGAAGGGTCAAGGCAAGACTGAGTCACAGAAGAGAAAGGCTTTGCCGGTCGTACAGAAAGGCAAAGGGGAAGCAGTCGCCCAGAAGGGCAAGGTCGAGCCGGTGGCCCGGGCGAATTCTTCACGTTCTTCGGGGAACCGGGGCGGGGTCCAGCCAATCGCCGGCAAGGACAAGGCTTTACCGCCAACCCGACACGGGATGGCTGTACCTTTGGCTCGTAAGGACAAGTCAGGGGTTCGAGTGGCTGAGTCCGCACACGTCGCTCGGATCGGTAAGTATGTCCAGCCAGAGGCAAACGGTGGGTTGACGCATTCGTTCCAGAAAAAGAATCTGACCAGAGTTCTTGCCGGTCATGTCGATCTCTGGCAGGATCCGGGCCGTTTGGCCGTCCAGTCGGGATCCGCACTGGTGATTGCCCAGGACGGTGGTGAGCCGCTGTACGAAAAGAACGCCAACGCCATTGTGCCGGTTGCATCGATCACCAAACTGATGACGGCGATGGTCGTACTTGACAGCATGCCCAATCTTCAGTCGCCGATTACGATCACCGATGAGGATGTTGACTATCTGCGAGGTAGCCGTTCACGCCTCGGAGTAGGTGCGGTGATTACGCGTGAAACGGCCCTGCTCCTTGCGCTGATGTCCTCAGAGAACCGCGCAGCCAATGCTCTCGGACGCCATTACCCGGGTGGCTTGCCGGCTTTCGTCGCGGCGATGAATCGTAAGGCGGCCTCGCTCGGGATGAGCAGTTCGCATTTTGAGGATCCCACTGGTCTCAATAGCAACAATGTCTCCACGGCACATGACTTGGCACGAATGGTTGCGGCGGCACATCACTATCCCTTGATTCGCGAGTTCTCGACAACCCCTGGGGTGCGTACCGAAGTCAAGGGCCGCGAGCTCGACTTTCACAACACCAATCAGTTGGTCAGTAGTCCGACCTGGGAGATCGGGTTGTCGAAAACTGGTTACATTCAGGAAGCCGGCAAGTGTCTGGTCATGCAGGCGCGTGTTGCGGACAAGCCAGTTGTGATCGTGCTGCTTGACTCAGCCGGCAAGCAGACCCGCATTGGCGACGCCAATCGCATCAAGCGCTGGATGGAAAGTGCATCAGTAACGGGTAAGCTGCCGACACGCGTTTGATCAGGTTTTCCAAATGACAAGCCACGGTACGCCGTGGCTTTTTTTTACCGGTTTCCAGGCGTCATAGCTCTTGTAGGTATAAATAAATAAGCATTGAGGCTTTGTGGTTCTAAAACCCTTGGCTATAGTGGCAATACTTTTCTGGAGTCGGATATGTTACGAGTGATTCGCCGGTTGTTCCTGGCCCTGACGTTAACTTTTTCTGTCACCTGGGCTTTTGCAGAAGGCAGCAGCCTGCTTAACGTCTCGTACGACGTTGCCCGGGATTTTTACAAGGACTACAACCCGATGTTCCAGAAACACTGGAAAACGCTTTCCGGTGAGTCGATCGAGTTGAAACAGTCACACGCGGGATCGAGCAAGCAGGTGCGGGCCGTCGCCGACGGTCTGGAAGCCGATGTGGTGACCATGAATCAGGCGTCCGATGTCGACTTTCTTGCCGAGAAGGGGCTGGTGGCCAAGGATTACGCGAAGAAATTTCCAAACAACGCGTCGCCCTACACGTCGACGATGGTGTTCATCGTTCGCAAGGGTAACCCGAAAGGCTTGAAGGACTGGAACGATCTCGTCAAACCGGGAGTCCAGGTGATCCTGCCGCATCCCAAGAACACCGGCAATGGCCGTTACACCTATCTTGCCGCGTGGGGCTACGCACTCAGTCAGGCCGGTGCCAACGACCGAGCAGCGCAGGATTTCGTTGCCCGGCTGCTGAAGAACGTCCCCTTGTTCGCCGCCGGTGGTCGCGATGCGACCACCACTTTCATGCAGCGGAAGATCGGTGATGTGCTGATTTCCTTCGAGAGTGAGGCCGAACTGATTGCCCGTGAGTTCGGTAAAGGCGAGTTCGAAGTGGTGTACCCTTCGTTGTCGATCCTCACCGAATTTCCTGTTGCCATCATCGACAAGGTGGTCGACAAGAAAGGTACGCGCAAGGCGGCGCAGGCTTATCTCGATTTCCTGTGGTCGCCGGTGGGCCAGGAAAACGCCGCTCAGAACTATTTGCGGCCGCGAAACCAGGAGATCCTGAAAAAGTACGCTGCGCAGTTTCCCCCGATCAAGACTTTCAGCGTCGACGAGGTTTTTGGCGGCTGGGCCAGGGCCTATCCGACGCACTTCCGGGATGGCGGGACCTTCGACCAGATCTATCAGCAGAAGTAGGTGCCTTGCCGTGGCTGCCTGGTCATCGTCCTGTTTGAGACCGGCTACCCGCCGACAGATCCTGCCCGGTTTCGGCCTGTCGCTGGCTTGTACCCTGGCTTACCTGTCGTTGCTGGTCCTGCTGCCGCTTTCCGGCCTGGCGTTCCGGGCCAGTCAGCTGGGCCCGGCCGATCTCTGGGTGATCGCCACGGGCGAACGAGCACTGGCTTCGTATCGCGTGACCTTCGGTGCATCTTTGCTGGCCGCGACGATCAATGCCTTCTTTGGTCTGATCGTCGCCTGGATTCTCGTGCGCTACTCGTTCCCAGGCAAGCGTGCCATTGATGCCTTGGTCGATCTGCCTTTTGCATTGCCGACGGCGGTGGCCGGAATTACCCTGGCCACCCTTTATGCGGACAATGGCTGGATTGGCCGATACCTTGAGCCGCTAGGCGTCAAGGTGGCGTTCACGCCGTTTGGCATCGTCGTTGCCCTGACTTTTATCGGTCTGCCTTTTGTCGTTCGCACGCTACAACCGGTGATCGAGGATATCGAGTCGGAGGTCGAGGAGGCTGCCGCATCACTGGGTGCTTCGCGCTGGCAGACCTTCATCCGTGTCCTCTTTCCGGCGATCTTCCCCGCGCTACTCACTGGTTTCACACTGGCCTTTTCACGTTCTGTCGGAGAATACGGATCGGTCATTTTCATTGCTGGCAACATGCCCCTGATCTCGGAAATCACGCCCTTGCTGATCATCTCCAAACTCGAACAGTATGATGTCGTTGGCGCGACCGTCTTGGCGATGGTCATGCTGATCATTTCCTTTGTGCTGCTGCTCACCGTAAACGCCTTGCAGTGGTGGGCGATGAATCGGCACAGTGGATGTTCGCCAAGCATGGGAGCGCACCAGTGAACGGGCGCTTGCGGCGGGTAAACGCCGAACCGCGCTGGTTGCGTGCTCTGCTGCTGGTTGTCGGGCTCGGATTCCTCTTCTTCTTTCTTGTCTTGCCTTTGCTGGCAGTTTTTGTAGAGGCTTTTGCCGCAGGTTGGACAGCATACGCCGGCGCCTTGAACGATCTTGAAACCCGTTCTGCGATTGGCTTGACACTTCTTGTCGCGTTCTTCGTACTACCGTTCAACGTCGTTTTTGGTGTCGCAGCAGCATGGGCGATCGCCAAGTTCGATTTCAGGGGCAAGAGCTTGCTGATTACCTTGATCGATCTGCCGTTTGCCGTATCGCCGGTGGTCGTGGGTCTGGTCTTTCTGCTGATCTTCGGTGCCCAGGGGCTTTTCGGGCCATGGCTGGCGGCACATGACATCAAGGTGGTGTTTGCGCTGCCAGGGATCATCGTTGTCACCCTGTTCATTACCTCGCCGTTCATCGCTCGCGAGTTGATTCCGCTGATGCAATCGCAAGGGACGGAAGAAGAAGAGGCTGCCCTCTCGCTCGGTGCCAGTGCCTGGCAGATGTTCCGCCGCGTAACACTGCCAAATATCAAGTGGGGTCTGCTTTACGGCGTGATCCTTTCCAACGCTCGGGCGATGGGTGAGTTCGGTGCGGTATCGGTGGTTTCCGGGCATATTCGCGGCGAGACCAATACCCTGCCATTACATGTGGAAATTCTGTACAACGAATACAACGCGGTGGGCGCTTTCGCGTCAGCATCGGTGCTGGCTTTGCTTGCGCTGGTGACATTACTTGCCAAGACCGTCGTCGAATGGCGAATGCGCCGCGAAAACAGTATGCTGTTGGCGGACTTGCCGACAGAAGAGACCTGAGACAGGAGTGCTCGCAACTTGCTCCCGACTTTTCCGTGTCGCTTGCACGCGGATCCCTGCAAGAACCTTTTCTGAACTGTTCTGATGAGCATCGAAATACGTGGGATTGGCAAACGCTTCGGTAACTTTGTGGCACTGGAAGGCATCAACCTGCACATTCCGACGGGCGAACTGGTTGCCTTGCTCGGTCCATCAGGTTGCGGCAAGACCACACTACTGCGCATCATTGCCGGCATGGAAAGCGCCGACGTTGGGCAGGTGCTGTTCGCGGGCGAGGAAGTGGCACATGTGCATGCACGCGATCGCAAGGTCGGCTTTGTGTTCCAGCACTACGCCTTGTTCCGGCACATGTCGGTGTTCGAAAACGTCGCTTTCGGTCTGCGCGTCAAAACGAGAACAGTGCGTCCGGCAGAGGCCGAGATCCGTAGCCGGGTTACGGCATTACTCAAGCTCGTGCAGCTCGACTGGTTGGCCGATCGCTATCCCTCGCAACTTTCAGGAGGTCAGCGTCAGCGTATAGCCCTAGCACGTGCGCTCGCCGTTGAACCGAGGGTGCTGCTACTTGATGAACCCTTCGGTGCGTTGGATACCCAGGTGCGCAAGGAACTGCGGCGTTGGCTGCGGCGCTTGCACGATGAAATGCAGATTTCCAGCGTCTTCGTGACACACGATCAGGAAGAAGCGCTGGAGGTTGCTGATCGCGTGGTAGTAATGAACCAGGGGAGGATCGAGCAGATCGGCTCTCCCGACGATGTGTATTCAAATCCGGCAACACCTTTCGTCTATCAGTTCCTTGGCAATGTCAACGTCTTTCATAGTCGTGTCCATGGTGCCTGGGCGGAGGTCGCTGCGGAGCGTCTTGAAGGTGGGCCGGAAAGTGGTGTCACGGCGTTTGTCCGACCGCATGATATCGAGATCGAACACCACCCGGTGACCGGTAGCCTAGAGGCGATGGTACAGGAAGTGCATGCCATCGGGCCATGGGTACGTGTCGAGCTGGCGCATGCTTCGGAATTGATTGAGGTTGAGTTAACTCGCGAGCGGGCTACGATATTGGCGCTTGCCGAAGGACAGCTGGTATGGTTTAAGCCTCGTCAGCTCAGGGTTTTTGCCGCGCCAGGAAAGACTATGGAAGAGGGTGGTTCTGGAATCTAGTTGAATTGACCATGGTGGTTTGCCGGCTGTGCGCAGGAGCAAAGGCCCCGTTGACCAACGCTGGCTGGGTCGTCGGAAGCTTTGTCTGGTAGCATGTGCCGTGATGCAGAAAATTCTTCCCATTAAATTCGTGGCTTTGCTGCGGCGATTGCTATTGTTCTGTCTGCTGGCAAACGCGCTGCTTGCTGCCGTGGCGCATGCCCAGACAGCTGAGCCGGCGATGGTCGCGATTGCCAATCCGGCGACCAGCGAAGAGACCATTCCGAGAGCTTCCCTGCGCGCCATCTTTGGCATGCGCTTGCAGAATTGGCCAACCGATACCCTGGTCAAGGTATTCGTTCTCAGGGATGACGCCCCCGAGCATGCCACCTTCAGCAAGACCGTGCTGCAGGTTTTTCCTCAGCAATTGCGAATGGCCTGGGACCGGCAGGTGTTTTCCGGGCAGGGACGATACCCCGAACAGGTCGCTTCAACGCAGGAAATGCTCTCCAGAGTGGCATCCACTCCGGGTGCGATTGGTTACGTCAAGGCGAGCGAGGTTAATCCGAATGTGCGTGTACTCAAGGTTCGCTAGGGCCGCGCCTTGTATGGCGCTGATTGGCTTGTGCATGCTGTGGGCTGCGCCTGTGCGTTCCCTGGACCTGATGGGCGGGGACTTCCGGTTGCACGGCTTTGCCTCCCTGACACTGGTGAACACCACGGATAATAATTTCTTTGGGTACAGCGACGACCGGGTGGACAGGAATTTCACGGAAGTGGGTATGAATGCATCGTGGCGCCTGACTTCCGATGTGCAGCTGGCAGCCGAGCTGCTCTCACATCGGGCTGGTGGCACCGATGATGGTAGAGTGCGGGTCGACTACGGCTTGATCGACTGGACGCCACTATCGAGAGAAGAGGGACGCGCGGGGATTCGTCTGGGACGGATCAAAACTGCCTACGGTTTGTACAACAAGACCCGCGATGTGCCGTTCACCCGCCCCAGCATCATTCTGCCCCAATCGATCTATTTCGAGAGGACACGCAATCTGACGGTGTCGGCCGACGGAGCCGAGATCTACGCAGAGCGCTATGGTGATGCCGGGAGCCTGTTCGCCAGTTTTGCTTACGGTCAGCCCCAGACCGATACGGATGCTGCCAAGGTGGCTCTGGTCGGCTTGCATCGACCCGGCAATCTGGATTCCAGTCTGGCGCCGGATTTGCAGGTCTTCTACGAGGGATCTGGCGGGATGTATCGTCTGGGCTTGACCGCTACTCGCCTCGACCTGCGCTACAAACCGGGCTTTGGCGACCGCCTGCAGGCCGGGCGATTCAAGCTGACGCCACTGATTCTGTCCGCACAGTTCAACGCCGAGAACTGGAGCCTGACCAGCGAATACGCTTTCCGACGAACTTCTGTCTCGGACTTTGGCCGCTTTTTCTACAATGGCACTGCCGATGGTCGAAGCTATTATCTGCAGGGGAGCTACCGCCTGGCACCCCGGTGGGAGGCTTTGCTGCGTTACGACGCCTATTACGCCGACAACCATGATCGTGATGGCAAGAGATTTGCCGCAGCCACCGGGATACCGGGTTTTACACGCTTTGCCAAGGACTGGACGGCAGGGCTTCGTTTTGACGTCACCCCACAGTTCATGTTGCGCGCTGAAGTGCACCGAGTTGACGGTACGGGTTTCCTGGCGGTACAGGACAATCCGGACACGCAGGCTTTGCGTCGCTACTGGGACAACTTCATGCTGCAAGCCTCCTTCCGCTTTTAGTCACCGGTGATGCTGGATCGTCATTCCGCGTCGCAAGCGCGCAGCGGTTACAGATTCCTTAGCCTCAGGTGGAAGATCCTGCTGACCCTGGGTGTGGTGATGCTGTCGGTCAATGGGGCGCTGTCCTGGCTCCATTTTCACGACTTGACGACGCGTTTCGAATTGCAGCGTGCGGAGGCTCGCAAGCGCCTCGTTCTGCAGGCCTTTACCTTGCGCGATGACTTCGGGCAACGCCTGCAGGGTCTCGCGGGTGTTCTGGCTGCGCTTGATTCTGTCGGAGTGAGCCTGTTCCAGACGCCGCACGGACATGAGTTGCTGCGAAATCACTTCGATAGCCACTGGGCAGCCCTGCAACTCGGCCTGGGTATCGACTCCTTGCAGGTGTATGCGAAGACCGGTCCGCCGCTGGCCAGTTGGCCCAGCGATGTTCTGGCTGATCCGGATCATGATGCAGAGGTGCGTGCCGTCATTGAGAGTGAGCGAGCCATGCACTGGACGCGCTGCCGGCAGGTATGTACAGAGTTTGCGGCAGCACCGATTCTGTCGTCTGGTCGGGTTGCTGGGGTGGTGGTCCTTGGCAGCTCACCAGCCGAGGTGATCAACTCATTTCCAAGTGTGTCTGGTGGCGCTGATCTAGGCATCCTGATCCCGACGCCGCCTGTGGCGGGAGGTGCCGTGGACGAGACCTTCCTGCCACAGGTGGGCTTGCGGGTGATCGAGTTGAGCAGCAAGGGAAAAGATCGGGCCTTGCTTCATCAATTGACGTCGATTCCCCCGATTCTTCACCCCAGTGGCCATGCCCATCTCTCGCTGACTTACAACGGCAAGCAGTTCGAATTGTTATTTCTGGCATTGGATGCTCCAAGGGGAAGGCCATTCCCGGCGATGATGGTGGTCATAGATGATCTGACCGAAGCCCTGGCCGACATTCGCCAATCGGTCTTGAGCCGCTTACAGGGCGAGTTGCTGGTTTCGTTGCTGTCGCTGCTATTGCTGTCGCTGCTGGTACACGCACCACTGCAGCGCATGACCAAGGCCGTGCTGGCAATACCCCTGCTCGGTCGCCGGGCCTTTAACGAGGCACGCGCGCGCATTGCGCCACGTGCTCGGCGTTTGCTCGATGACGAAATCGACAACCTGGCTGAAGCGGCAATCTCCCTGTCGTATCGACTGGAGACCTTGGAGGCCGAAGTGGCAGCGCATTCTGCAGCGACCCAGAGAATGTTGCAGCGGATATCGGTCGAACGCGATTTTAGCAAGAGCCTTCTCGACACCGCACAAGTCATCATTCTGACGCAGTCCGCAGACGGTCGAATCCGCACACTGAATCGATACGGGCGTTTGTTGTTCGGTTGCGATGAGGAAATGCTACCTGGCAAGCGTTTCTTCGAGTTACTCGGTCCGGCCGGATCATCACCGGCATCACCTGTTCAGCAGGCCTTGCGCGACATCGCCGCAGGAATTCGTCGGCACGTGCAGACAGAGTCGATTCTGCTGGGCACGAGCGGTCAAACCTATGAAATCACTTGGAGCCATTCTCGCCTGTCTGGCCATTCTGGTGACGCGATGATGATTCTCTCGGTTGGGGTAGACCATACCGAACGCAAACGCGCCGAGTCGCACGTCAACTATCTGGCTGAACACGACCCGCTGACCGGTCTGATCAATCGACAGCATTTTCAGAACGAGCTCGATCAAACGCTGATCAGCGCGCGTCGTTCAGGGCACGATGGGGCATTGCTGTATCTCGACCTCGACGAGTTCAGATACGTTAACGACGTCAGTGGCCATCAGGCAGGAGACGCCCTGTTGCGTATCGTCGCCGACCAAGTCAGCAACGTGGCACGCGCCAGCGATCTGCTGGGGAGACTGGGCGGCGACGAACTGGGTCTCCTGTTGCATGAATGCGACCAGGACGGAGCCATTCAGGTGGCCGAGAAGATCAACAAGCGCCTTGCCGAAATCAAATTCCCGGAACTAGGAGCAAACCATCGGATTTCCGCCAGTATAGGGATTGTGGTCTTTTCCGAGGCGAAAATGGATGTCAAGGAGCTTCTGGCCAATGCCGACATCGCCATGTATCAGGCCAAGGCCAAAGGCGGGGGAGGTTGGCACCTCTATTCCGAGGGTGAGGGTGAACAGGAGAAGATACAGGAGCGCTTGCATTGGAAGGAGATGATCAACCGTTCCCTGGTGGATGGGGGATTTGTCGTCCATTACCAGCCGATTCAAGATATCCGTGCGCGGCAGGTCAGTCATTACGAGGCGCTGGTGCGCATGCGGGATTCCGACGGGTCGCTGATTCCGCCTGGAGCGTTCATGGAGGTCGCCGAAAACAGTGGCTTGATACGCGAGATCGATCGTCACGTGATTGATCAGGTATTTGGCAAAATGTTGTCCTTGTTTGCCGTCGGGAGAGACTATAAGTTCTCGATCAACCTGTCAGGCGTCAGCATTAACGATGCCAGAATGTTGTCCTTCATTCGCGAAGAGCTTGCCCGCAACCCAATGCTGTCCAGTCATGTCGTCTTTGAAATCACCGAAACGGCTGCCGTGTCGGATTTTTCAGCTGCCCGCGCGTTCATGCAGGCTGTGCGTGAACTGGGTTGTTCGTTTTCGCTCGACGATTTTGGTGTAGGATTTTCATCATTCAATTATATCAAGCAATTACCTGTTGATTACGTGAAGATCGACGGATCGTTTGTGCGCACGCTGGTCGACAGTCCAGACGATCAGGTCTTTGTCCGGGCACTGACCGAGGTGGCACGAGGATTTGGCAAGAAGACTGTCGCCGAGTTCGTTGAAGACGAACGCGCGTTGAACATGTTGCGCAGTTTTGGTGTGGACTACGCACAAGGGTATTTCATCGGCAAGCCGGCGCAGGATGTGATCTGAATGCGTATGGCGCGCGCGGGGGCATGTACTGTCAATGATATAATCCTTGCCAATCCTGCCTTTTCCTGCCTACCATCCGCCAAGAATGCCGCTGTTTACGCTTGGTATCAACCACCACACAGCTCCTCTGTCGGTCCGTGAGCAGGTGGCCTTTCACGCGGAAAGGGTGCACCAGGCGTTGACCGACCTGACACGCGGAAATTCGGTTCAGGAGGCAGCGATTCTTTCGACCTGTAACCGTACCGAGGTTTACTTCGCCACCGATGTACCAGAGGCAGCAAGCCAGTGGCTGGCGGACTATCATCGCCTAGCCCGCCACGAAATCGAGCCATACCTCTACACCTATCCCGAACGTGATGCTGTTCGCCATGCCTTCAGGGTGGCTAGTGGACTCGATTCGATGGTTCTGGGTGAACCACAGATTCTCGGCCAGATGAAGGAGGCTGTACGTGTGGCCGAGGAAGCTGGCACCCTTGGCACAACCTTGCATAAACTTTTCCAGCATTCGTTTGCTGTCGCAAAGGAGGTGCGCTCGACCACGGCGATTGGTGTCAACGTCGTTTCCATGGCTGCCGCCGCAGTGCGCCTAGCCGAGCGCATCTTCGAGCGGATCTCCGATCAGAAGCTCCTGTTGATTGGCGCCGGCGAGATGATCGAGCTGTGCGCCAGACATTTCGCGGTACAACGGCCGAAACAGGTGCTCATTGCAAACCGAACGGTGGAGCGCGGCCAATCGCTTGCTGACCGTTTTGGCGGAACGGCGATCAGGCTCGAAGAGCTTGGCGAGAGATTGTCGCAGTTCGATATCATCATTTCCTGTACAGCTAGTCCGCTGCCAATCATTGGTCTGGGCATGGTCGAGCGTGCCATCAAGATGCGTCGTCACCGCCCGATGTTCATGGTCGATCTCGCAGTCCCGCGCGATATCGAGATCGAGGTGGGCGAAATGGACGATGTTTTCCTGTATACGGTTGATGATCTCGCTCAGTTGGTCGCGTCGGGACTCGAGTCGCGTCAGGCAGCAGTCGTTGACGCAGAGGCAATCATTGCCGAGCGTGTCGATGGATTCCTACGCTGGTTGGCAACGCGTGGTACAGTGCCGGTCATTCGCGCGCTGCGCGACGCGACTGAACGATCGCGTCGGCACGAAATGGAGCATGCACTCAAGTTGTTGGCCAAAGGAGACGACCCGGCGCGTGTGCTAGAGCAATTTTCTCTCCGCCTGACCAACAAGTTCCTGCACGCACCAACGCAGGCGCTGAGCCATGCCGCTGGAGACCGGGACGACTTGCCGCTTCTGGCAGCCCAGCTTTTTCACTTGCATGTGGACTCCCATCTCGGCAAATGAGAATGGATCTTTTGCTGGCGTACCAACTCCCAGAAGATTTTCTTCACGGCCTTTTTGCCTGAACCGCTGCCTGAACCGATTTTCTATGAACCAGAGTATTCGCGACAAACTTGAGCATCTGACCGGTCGTCTCTACGAGCTCGATCGCATGCTGGCCAGCGGCGAGGCGACACGTGACATGGACGAGTACCGGAAGCTATCGCGCGAGCATGCCGAACTCGGTCCGGTGGTTTCCCTTTACCAGGCTTGGCGACAGCTCCGGTCCGATCTGTGTGCGGGGCTGGATATGCTGGCTGATCCAGAGATGCGGGAATTGGCTGAAGCCGAAGTGGCAGGGGCCAGGGAGCGCCTACCGGAGATCGAGGCAGAACTGCAAAAACTGTTGCTGCCAAAGGACGCCAAGGATGATCGCAATGTCTTTCTCGAAATTCGCGCCGGCACAGGCGGTGACGAGTCGGCATTGTTTGCAGGCAATCTGTTCCGAATGTACACGCGTTACGCCGAGCGCCGGGGTTGGCAAGTGGAGGTCATTTCCGCAAGCATTTCGGACCTCGGTGGGTACAGGGAAGTCATTGCGCGTATCATCGGCCAGGGTGTTTACTCCAGACTCAAGTTCGAGTCAGGTGCTCATCGTGTGCAGCGTGTTCCGGATACCGAGACGCAAGGCCGTATCCACACGTCCGCCTGTACTGTGGCGGTGATGCCCGAGGCCGACGCGCTAGAGGAGGTGCAGATCAACCCGACCGAGATTCGCATTGACACCTATCGAGCTTCGGGGGCTGGTGGGCAGCACATTAACAAGACCGATTCGGCCGTACGCATCACTCATCTGCCGACGGGCATTGTCGTGGAATGTCAGGATGATCGCTCGCAGCACAAGAACAAGGCACAGGCCTTGTCAGTACTGGTTGCGCGTATCAGGGACATGCAGGAGCGCGAGCAACATGCGAACATCGCGTCGGCACGCAGGAATCTGATTGGCAGTGGTGATCGCTCGGAGCGAATTCGAACCTATAATTTCCCGCAGGGGCGAGTGACCGACCACCGCATCAACCTGACGTTATACAAGCTCGAGGCCGTCATGGACGGTGATCTCGATGACCTGATTGCTGCGCTGACTGCCGAGTATCAGGCTGATCAGTTGGCGATGCTCGCCGAGAGCGCGTGAAGCGATCGCTCTGACTCTGATGCCGCGCTTTGTGCAATGGCCTGCGTCAATGGGTCTGCGCTGAATGTTGCAGCCGCTGGTGATGTGCATCGGCGAGGCTTGGCGCGTAGCCAGCCTGAGTATTGATCGTCTGGATGCGCGTTTGCTCGTCCAGCACGTCGCCGGCTGTACACATGTCGATCTGCTGGTCCGCCCGGAGCGAGCGTTGTCGACTGATCAGTTGGCGCGACTCTGGGTACTCGTCAAGCGTCGTTCTGACGGGGAACCATTGGCGTATCTGGTGAATTCGGCAGCATTTTATGCGCTTGAGTTTCTTGTCACCCCAGCGGTTCTGATTCCGCGCCCAGAAACGGAACTGCTGGTCGAACTGGCGATCGAACGACTGCAGCCATTAAAGGCGCCTCGGATCGTAGACCTCGGTACGGGTTGCGGGGTCTTGGCGGTGACCCTCAAATACCTGCGCTCGGCGGCCATCGTCAGTGCGGTAGACTTGTCTCCTGCGGCGCTTGAGGTGGCCCGCATCAATGCCGCGCGGCATGCAGTCGAGGTCAATTTCCTTGCGGGCGACTGGTACGCACCACTCGGCGGAGCACGTTTCGACTTGATCGTTGCCAACCCACCTTATGTTGAGTATGCGGATCCGCATCTTCAGCAGAACGGTCTTCCCTTTGAGCCGCTGATGGCACTCAGCGATGGGATCAGTGGTGGCGACGGTCTGGCCTGTGTTCGTGCAATCGTCGTCGGTGCAGCCGGACATCTGCTGCCGGATGGCTGGCTATTGATCGAACACGGTTACAATCAGGCAGCTAGAGTGCGCGATTTGTTGTGGAGTGCAGGTTTTTCCAAGGTGGCTTCCTGGCCGGATCTGTCGAAGGTCGAAAGAGTCAGCGGTGGTTGTCTGTATTGACGAGGGGGTGGCCAATCGGTACACTAATTCGATGATTTTTATCAACTATAGAAATGGCGAGGTGTTGTGATGGATGTGCAGCAACTGATCAAAGAGCAGGTCACCAATAACCCAGTGGTCCTCTATATGAAGGGGACTCCACAATTTCCACAGTGTGGTTTTTCTGCGGTTACCGTACAAATTCTGAAGGCCTGTGGAGTTTCCGGCTTTCTCAGCGTGAATGTGCTGGAAAATGCTGAGATTCGCAACGGTATCAAGGAATATGCTAACTGGCCCACGATCCCGCAGCTTTACGTGCACGGCGAGTTTATCGGTGGCTGCGACATCATGCGCGAGATGTATGAAGAGGGTGAATTGCAGAAACTGTTCGAAGGTCTCATCGACCCGGTCTGATCCGGGTGGTACTGATGCCAATTGCGCGGCGGCGGGTGGCGTGGCGAGTCATGAAAGTTAGAGAGTTCTAATATATATTTTGAGACGGCTTGCAGGGCAAGTGCTTACCGCACGACAATACCTGCACGATAATCACAGCGGCAATGACTGATGGTCTAGGCAAGAGATGAGTACTGTATGGTCGAGGTGGCAATACCTCTTGGCCCCGGTCGGCGTATCCCTGCTCTCGGCTTGTGCTGGTTACAGTGGCTGGGGTTTGCAGCCCGGTGTGACGACCTTGCCGGAAGTAGTGGCGACAATGGGAACGCCGGCACTCCGCTGGAAGAATGCTAACGGCAGCGAGCAACTGGCCTATCCGCGCGGGCCAGCAGGAACCCAGACGTTCATGGTCTTCATTGCTCCGGATGGGCGGCTGCAGCAGATTGAAGCGGTGCTCGACATGGAGCATTTTGCTCGTATCGAGCCTGGAAAAAGCGACCAGGAATCGGTGCTACGCCTGATCGGTCCACCTGCTCCACAGTGGACCGCCTATTTCAAGGAACGCGACGAACTGGTCTGGGAGTGGCAGTATTGCGATGCCTGGAATCAGCTCGCACGCTTCGACGTGCTGTTCGATGCCACCACCGGCATCGTTCGCACGAGTTATCAAAGGCAGGCACTCATGGGAGCCAACGGTGTGGCCCCGTTTTGCGGTCACTAGCCATTCGCTGGTGGGTGCCGCAGTGTGGGCATGGGATGGGTACCCTTTCAGAAGGACACCAGACGAACGTTCGCCGACGTCAGGCGCTCGCTGAGTACAGCAAGGAAAGACTGGTAGAAATGCATTCGACAGGCAGCGGAAGAATCCTGTAAAGCGCTTTCGGTAATCCTCACCAGCTTGCTATCGGTCAGGGCAATGATATCCGCGCCGCGCACCGAGTTCGCTTTGCCGATCACCGCCATCTCACCAAAGCACTCTCCTGTGGTCAGCAGATCAAGGATCATGCCGTTCTTGAGGACCTTCAGTTCACCTTCGGCGAGGAAATAGAAACAGTCGCCGGCCTTGCCGTCCTGAATGATCACCTCGCCGGGTGAAACGCGATTCCATTCAGAAAAACGCACGATTTCCCAGAGTTCGACATCAGAGAAATCCGCGAAGAAGGCGAACGAACGCAGGGTGTCGAACTTTTCGACATCGACCATCTGCTCGGCTGGGATGTTCAACCTCCGGCCGCGGCAAGCCTGCGCCAGATCGTGTGCAAACTCTGCCCAACTGGGGTAACGGTTCTCGAGTTTCTTGCTCATCGCACGCGCAACGATGGCGTCGAGCGAGGCAGGAATGTCCGCGCGTAGCGCTGAAGGTCGGCGTGGCTCCGAGTTGATGATTTGGTAGATCAGGTCGTAACTGTTGCGAGCCTGAAAAGGTAGTTGCCCGGTCAGCAACTGATACATGACAACACCTAGAGAGTAGATGTCGGCTTGGTGATCGAGGGTATGATCTTTCACCTGTTGCGGCGACATGTAGGCGGGTGACCCCATGCCGAGAATCAGGGTGCGGTCGGGTGAGCCGATGATCGCAGCGCCAAAATCCGAGATCTTGATCTCGCCTACGTCCGGGTCGAAGCCCGAGACGAGAATATTGGCAGGCTTGATGTCACGATGAATGATACCGGCCCGGAACGCGAAATCGAGCGCTCGCGTGCATTTGAAAATGATCTCGACGACTCGAGCGTACGACAGCAGTCGGTTGGCTGTACAAGCCGCCTCCAGCGTGCTGCCTGCCACATATTCCATGACGATGTAGCAGAGATGGTCGTCGACCACCGCGTCGTAAGTCTGGACGATGTGTGGGTGTGACAGTTTGCCGACCAGCGCCGCCTCATTGAGAAAGATGTGCGTGTATAGCCTGCCCCGTTTTGGGTCTCTCAGAATGTCCGGAAATGCGATCTTGACCGCGACCTCGCGTTTGCTGAAAGGGTCGTTCCCGAGGTAGACGGTAGAAGTCGCACCCCGTCCGATTTCCCGGACAAGTTCGTATTTGCCGATCTTCTCCATGTCAGCCTCGTCGGTGGGCTTAATGTGGAAGTCGCGTCAGCGACTCACGAAACTCCCCTCCCGGCTCGTTGGGGAGGGATCGGTGGGGGAGAGGGGGAGTTCGCAGAGCCTGCTCTGCGCCCCTCGAACGATTCCGGCGAGCAAGCCGGAATGCGCCCTGCAAGGCAGGGAAACGGTCATGACTTGGATGATCGGGGGGTGGAAAAGTCACGTTAGCCGCAACGCGCGCGCGCGATCGCCGCCAGAACCTGTTCCGGGGCAGTGCCGCCCACATGGCGGCGTGCCGCCAGCGATCCCTCGATAGTCAGTACCGTAGAAACATCGTCACCAATCAGCGGAGATACGCGCTGCAGCTCTTCGAGCGAAAGTTGCGCCAGGTCGATGCCAAGTTCCTCTGCGCGACGCACGGCCAGGCCGACTGCTGCGTGGGCATCGCGGAAGGGCAGGCCCCTGCGGGTCAGATAGTCAGCCAGGTCGGTGGCCGTGGCAAATCCCTGGCGCAAGGCATCACGCATGTTCTCAGGGTGGGCGGTGATACTGGGAATCATCTCGATAAAGATGCGCAAGGTGTCGGTGAGCGTGTCAACGGTGTCGAACAGCGGTTCCTTGTCTTCCTGGTTGTCCTTGTTGTAGGCCAGAGGCTGGCCCTTCATCAGCGTCAGCAAGGCCATCAGGTGACCGTAGATGCGGCCGGTCTTGCCGCGCGCCAACTCGGGTACGTCGGGATTCCGCTTTTGGGGCATGATCGAGCTGCCGGTGCAGAATCGATCGGCGAGCTTGATGAAGCCGAAACGAGGATTCATCCACAGGACCAGTTCTTCGGACAGGCGTGAGAGGTGCATCATCAGTAATGCGCCGGCGGCACAGAATTCGATCGCGAAGTCGCGGTCGGCAACGGCATCGAGCGAGTTTTCGCAAACACCGTCGAAACCCAACAAATCGGCTACGAACTGTCGGTCAATTGGATAAGAGGTGCCAGCCAGGGCAGCCGCACCGAGTGGCAAACGGTTGGTTCGTCGGCGACAGTCGGCCAGGCGTTCGGCGTCGCGTCGCACCATTTCGAAATAGGCTAGCAGATGATGGCCGAAGGTAATCGGCTGCGCGACCTGGAGGTGGGTGAAGCCAGGCAGTGCCGTGGCCGCTTCCTTTTCAGCAAGATCAAGCAGCCTGCTCTGGAACTCGCCAAGCAGGCTGGCGATGTCATCGATTGCATCACGAAGATAGAGACGAATGTCGGTGGCAACCTGATCATTGCGTGAGCGGCCGGTATGCAGACGCTTGCCAGCATCGCCGACGAGCGTAGTCAGGCGTTTCTCGATGTTCAGGTGTAGGTCTTCAAGGTCGAGTGACCAAACGAAACTGCCAGACTCGATTTCGTGCACTACCTGCGCCATACCGCGCTCAATGTCGGCCAGGTCATCAGTACTGATGATGTTCTGTCGGGCCAGCATCGTGGCGTGTGCCAGAGAGGCACGGATGTCTTGACGCCACATCCGCTGGTCGAAATCGACCGATGCCGTGTAACGCTTGACAAGGTCGGACATCGGCTCGGAGAAGCGGCCGGCCCATGTATAGAGTGAAGAATCTGATTGGCTCATAAGGTACAGGTTACTAGGCTAAAATCACTCGTAGAACCTTGTACAGGCACCACTTCGATTAATGGCAAGTATAAAGCAAAACCTGGATGGTCAGCTGTTGCCGGACTTTCGTAATGCCGGAGTCATGCTGCGTATCCTGCTAGGGGTAAACTTGCTGGCAGTGCTCGCAGCCCTGGTACAGAGCGACGGGATCAGCGACAGCGTCCAACGTTACTGTGACATGGCGATTTGGGTGCAACCCTTGCTGCTCATCAACCTGACCCTTCTGGCGCTGTTCGGGAACCTGCTGCGGCGTTTTTCCATTTGGATCGGGCGGGCGCTGGTGGTGATTCAGTCCGCCGCTTCCGCGATCCTTCTAACCGATCTCTGGCGTTTTCTGACCTTCGACGAAGGGAGTTGGGCGCACCTGCTGAAAGCCGGTCTGCTCGGTAGCGCAGCGGCGGCGTTGATGCTCTCCTACTTGGCCTTGCGCGCCAGCGCCTTGTCGCCAGCGCTCGTCGAAGCGCGCCTGCAATCGCTGACCGCGCGCATCCGACCACATTTCCTGTTCAACAGTCTAAATGCCATCATCTCGTTGATTCGTCTTGATCCGAGGCGTGCCGAGACGGCTCTTGAAGAGTTGGCTGAACTCTTTCGGGCGCTCATGCGAGACCATCGGGAACTGATCCCATTGGCCGACGAGATGGCCTTGTGTCGGCAGTATCTTGACCTTGAAAAGCTGCGTCTTGGGGATCGTTTGAACGTCGCATGGGAAGTGACTGATCTGGTGGTTGATCTCAAGGTGCCGCCACTGATGGTGCAACCATTGCTGGAGAATGCCGTTTATCATGGAATCGAACCCTCCGGAGAGGGCGGCACGATCGGTATTCGAGTACTGCGACGTGGCGATGAATTGCACATCGATCTCGTCAATCCCTGTGATGTCGACACCGAGCATCAACACGGCAACCACATGGCGCTTGATAATATTCGCGAGCGGCTGGCACTGTATTACGATCTGGAGGCTCGCATCGAGACCGGTGAGGTACTCCTTGCTGGCGGTCAGCGCGAATATCGGGTGCACATCGTTCTCCCTTGTCGGGGGCTCTCGCCATGATTCCCGTAGTTTGTCCCAGCCCGCTTGCCGTGATGATTGTCGATGATGAAGCGCCCGCGCGTACGCGCTTGCGAGATCTGCTGGCTGATCTTGCGCCGGAGCTGCCCAACGAACTCGTTGCCGAAGCAGAAAATGGCTTCCGTGCCCTGGCGGCGATCGCCAGCCGAAGGGTTGACGTTGCCCTGATTGACATTCAGATGCCCAGGATGGACGGCATTGCGCTCGCCTGTCGTCTGTCGGAACTTGCACGGCCACCGGCGGTGATCTTTGTGACGGCCTTTGAAGCGTACGCGGTGCAAGCCTTCGAACTCAACGTCGTGGACTATCTGTTGAAACCAGTACGGGCGAAACGTTTGCTTACCGCGTTGCAGAAGGTTCGACCACATCCTATGCGTATGCCGGTACCGCTTGCATCTCTGCAGCAAACGGCCCGCAGCCACCTCTCTTGTCACGAACGTGGTCGTCTGTTGCTGATTCCAGTAGCGGAGGTCATTTACCTTAAAGCTGATCTGAAATACGTCACGGCGCGCACCCGTGATCGGGAATACCTGCTCGACGAGTCACTGACCCATCTCGAGCAGGAGTTTGGCGAGCAGTTCATTCGCTTGCATCGCAGTGTTCTGGTAGCTAGGGAAACGATTATCGGTTTCGAAAAGAGCAGCTCCGACGATGCCGAGACGCAGTGGCAGGCAATGCTGCGCGACATTCCTGAACGGCTTCCGATCAGTCGCAGACAGTGGCCTCTGGTCAAGTCCTGCGCTCATCATTTGACTCCCTGAGCGTCCGATCAGGCTCTGTCCATCGATCCATCATCGATTCATGGTGCCGGCTTGAACCAGTCTAGTTTCTGCTGTAGACGCACCACTGTTCCAACGATGATCAGCGCCGGAGAGGTGATGCCGGTGGCCGCGACCTTCGCCGGCAAAGTCGCCAGATCGGCAGTCAGCACGCGTTGCCGGCGCGTCGTACCGTTCTGGACGACCGCAGCAGGGTGGTCCTCGGGCAATCCGTGGGCGATCATCTGCTGGCAGATTTCGGCGAGGCCGCCAATGCCCATGTAGAAGACAACCGTCAGCCGTGGACGTGCCAGCAATGGCCAATCGAGATTGATGGTGCCGTCCTTGAGATGGCCGGTTGCGAAGGCTACCGCCTGTGCATGATCTCGATGTGTCAACGGGATGCCAGCGTAAGCGGCGCAGCCAGCGGCCGCAGTCACTCCCGGCACCACCTCGAAGGCGATTCCCGAGTCGACCAGCGTTTCGATTTCCTCGCCGCCACGCCCGAAAATAAAGGGATCTCCCCCTTTGAGGCGGACGACCTGCTTGCCCGCGCGTGCCAGGCGCACCAGCAACTGGTTGAGTTCATGCTGCGGTACGCTGTGCCGTGAACGTTCCTTGCCGGCATAGATCATTTCTGCGTCAGGTCGCGCCAGTTCAAGGACGCCATCGGCAATCAGATGGTCGTAGACAATGGCGTCCGCTTCGCCGATCAGCCGCGCAGCACGCAGTGTCAACAGGTCGAGATTGCCGGGCCCGCTGCCGATGATGTACACGGTTCCGCTGGGCGTTGACGAAGAGGTCTGAGTCATTCCGGTGTTTCCAATCATTAACATCAATCGAGGTATTCGGTATCAGTCCGGCGGCAAAGCGGAGTCTGGGCGAACGGCATCCGGCGAGAGTATCGGCGGCTGGTTCGTTTCCTCTGGCGAAAGCGCCTGCTCACGTGGTACTGCATCCGGCGAGAGTACCGGATCGGGGTGGGTCTCTTGTGGAGAGAGCGCACGCTCGGGAGGCACCGCGCTGGGGGCGAGCGCCGGTTCAGGATGGGTTTCCCCGGGCGATAGTGCAGGATCGGGACGCACTGCACCGTCACTCGTGTATGTTTGCGAATGCGCGTTTGACAGGCTGAGCAAGGCGAGCATGCCAGTCAGCATCGCCACCGATAGGCGTTGACGGTTCGACATCAATGTTATTTCCTCTTTGGCATAGCGCCGGGAATCCGGTAAGTACGGAGAACCCTTCCTTGGCGACTGTAGCGCGTGCCCAGCAAACGGTCAATGAGCAGAAGTCCACCGCCTTACCACCCATCACTTTTAATGTAATCTCTGACTACTATGGGCCAACACATTGAGAGACGATGGGCAAGACGAACAAATTAGCGGACGAGGTACGGCTTGGTCTGGAAGAGGCCCTCCCTGGGAT
>WBZL01000937.1_pt1 | contig 31952 bp, 30 predicted proteins | sample 5204291 | NCBI WGS metagenome assembly WBZL01 (sample SAMN12344345, study PRJNA552823) | activated sludge metagenome | biome: Activated sludge suspended growth; feature: Nitrification reactor; material: Wastewater; isolation source: activated sludge from nitrification reactor of wastewater...
GGGCGCCAATCTCAAATACATCTTTGAAACGCATTTTCACGCCGATTTTGTTTCCGGGCACGTAGACCTGGCCAAAAAGACAGGCGCTGCAATCGTATACGGACCCAACGCCGAACCGGATTATGAAGTCCGCAAGGCCAGGGACGGCGAAGAGATCCGCCTCGGCAAGGTCACCTTCAAAGTGCTGCATACGCCCGGCCATACCATGGAAAGCACGACTTACCTGCTTCGGGACGAATCCGGAAAAGATTATGCCATCTTCACCGGCGACACGCTGTTCCTCGGCGATGTAGGCCGACCTGACCTGGCCATCAAACAGGGCAAGATCACACGCGAAGACCTGGCGGGTTTCCTGTTTGACAGCCTGCGCAACAAGATCATGCCCCTGGCGGATGATGTGATCGTTTATCCGGCCCACGGCGCAGGTTCCGCATGCGGCAAAAACCTCAGCTCCGATACCTGGGGATACCTCGGGGATCAGAAAAAAACCAATTACGCACTGCGTGCCGACATGACCCGGGATGAGTTCATCCGGGAAGTTACCGCAGGCCTGACGCCGCCCCCGCAATATTTTGCCAAGAACGCCATGATGAATAAATCGGGCTATCAGAGTTTTGACAAGGTATTGGAAAAAGGCGCCATAGCCTTGAACCCGGAAGCTTTTGAAACGGTCATGGCGCAAGAGGATGCACTCGTCCTCGATGTCCGTCCCGTCGAAGATTTTGCAGCGGGCCACGTGCCCGGGTCCATCTTTATCGGCCTGGACGGCAGCTTCGCCCCCTGGGTAGGCGCCCTGATCGTTGATCTGCAGCAGCCTATCCTGATCGTGGCGCCGGAAGGCAGGGCGGAAGAAACGGTCACCCGCCTGGCCCGCGTAGGTTATGACAACACGCTGGGTTATCTCGAAGGCGGGATCAACGCCTGGAAAGCAACCGGCAAAGCAGCCGCTTCGATCGAATCGATCTCCGCAGCTGAATTGGAGCACCGGTACAATCTGGCCGGCGCCGACCTGAACATCCTCGATGTGCGCAAGCCCTCGGAATTCGTTTCGCAGCACCTCCTGGATGCGGTCAATTACCCGCTGGATTATATCAACAACAATATGGGCAAACTCAAGCGGGGAGACACTTACTACCTCCATTGCCGCAGCGGTTACCGCTCAATGGTAGCCGCCTCGATCCTTAAAGCGCGCGGCTTCGATCAGGTGATCGATGTGGCCAACGGCTGGAAGGATCTGGAAAACACCGCCCTGCCCAAATCGGCATACGCCTGCCCGACGACCATCGACCAGGAAGTCCTGGACCAGGCGGTGCAGTCCGCACTTTAGTAAATCAAAACCTTCTTCAAGGTTTAACCATAAGGATTGAAAAAATGGAAAAGAAACTGTCATTTCAGGACCTGATCAATACGCCGACGCCCGTATTGGTCGACTTCAGCGCCGAATGGTGCGGTCCGTGCAAGGCAATGGCGCCTATTCTGAAAGAGGTGGCTTCCAGTATCGGAGAGAAGGCCCGCATTGTGAAGATTGACGTGGACAAGAATCCCGGAGTGGCCAATCATTTCCAGATCAGGGGGGTGCCGACGTTCATCCTGTTCCAGGACGGAGAGGTCAAGTGGCGGCAATCCGGCATGCAGTCGGCCTACAGCCTTACCCAGGTGATCAACCAGTACGCAAAGAACAACTAAGGTTACCGATCCGCAGCAATGCCGAAAGGAATGCTGCGGATTCCTGTATTTGACCGGGAAATAGCGTTGACCTAACATTACCCTAACCGATAGTTATGGAATTCCTCAGGGATGTAATTTCAATTGTGAGTCAGCCCTGGCATTGGGCGGTTTCCGGCGCGGTCATCGCGGGTATCATGTTCCTGCTGCTCTGGTTTGGAGAACGGTTCGGGGTTTCCCGGTCGTTCGAAACCCTGTGCAGCATAGCGGGCGCCGGCCGCAAGGTGAGTTATTTCAATTTTGACTGGCGGCGCTATAACTGGCTCCTGACCTTCATCGGCGGGTCGGTTGCCGGTGGTTTCATCGCCGTATACCTGTTGCCTGCCGATGAACCGGTGAGGATCGCGCAGGCTACCGTTGAAGCTTTGCAGAAAATAGGGGTAAAAACCCCGGAAACCAAGGCCGAAGGGCTGGGGTTCCTGCCGGGCGAGTTGTTCAATTTTGCCAGTCTGGCCACGCTGAAAGGCTTGATCCTGATGGTCGGCGGCGGCTTCCTGATCGGTTTCGGCTCCCGCTGGGCCGGCGGTTGCACTTCCGGGCACGGCATCAGCGGCCTGGCCAACCTGCAGTTGCCGTCCCTGGTGGCTGTGATCGGATTTTTTATCGGCGGCCTGCTCATGACCCATTTGCTGCTCCCGCTGATCCTGAAGCTTTAGCGTTGACCCCGAGAACCGAATGGGGCCCAAACCATGCACAAGGCATTTTTGAATTGTTCAATCTTGTCCGTCAGTGTATATTAAAACCAAGGAGGCGCCATGAAATTGCTGAAATTTTTCGCTGTAGGCACCCTTTTCGGCCTGGTCATGACCAAGTCGGAAGCCATATCCTGGTTCCGCATCCAGGAGATGTTCCATTTCGACAGTTTTCATATGTTCGGCATCATCGGATCGGCAGTGGTATTCGGTGCAATTGGCATATATTTGCTGAAGAAAAAGGGCGTCAGGTCGATGATGGGTAAACCGTTGCAGCTTGACCCCAAGAAAATGGAAATAAAGCGATTGCTGCTTGGCGGGACGGTCTTTGGCCTGGGATGGGCCATGACGGGCGCCTGCCCCGGGCCGTTGTACGTTTTGCTGGGCCAGGGGGCAGGGGTCATCCTGGTAGTGATCGCCAGTGCAATCTTCGGCGCCTACATGTATGGAGTATTCAAAGCCAGGTTACCGCATTGACCTTCCGGTTGCAGCAGGCAGAAACCTCTTGTCGGTTTCCTGCTTTTTTTTATTTCTGGCCGGTGCGGTCGCTCAGTCCAAAACACCGGACTGGATCAAACGGATCGACCCGGTGCTGGGCATTCAGGTGTGGAGCGTTTATACCGTCAACGAGGCGGTTTTTAACCGGGATAGCAGCCGGTACGAAAGGATCCGGCCAAGGTTGAACACCATCGTCCGGCGTACCCGGTTCGGTGTCCGGTCGGAATTGTTCGAAGGGCTCAAGGTGGAGCTCCTATTTGGCCTGGATCAGGTGGGAAAGGAAGCCCTCTCAGGAGCGCCGGGCTCGGCCAACAACGGATCCAGCCCGGTTATCAACCCGCTGAATGCGTTCGTAGCCTATTCGTTGCCGGGTTGCGGACAGGCGTTGAACCTGACCGCAGGGTACTTTACCCCGCAATTCGGCAGAGAAAGCGTGACGGGCTCATTCAGGGTCAGTTCGATGGAAAAAGCCGCATCGCAAACCTATATGCGCCGCCATATATTCGGCCCCGGCCCCGGCCGGCTCGGCGGCATCAATGCGGGCGGATTGTTGCTCGATACGGCTTTACACATAGGCTGCCAATACGATTTCGGGGTTTTTAATCCCGTTTTTGACACCTACGGCAGCAACTCGTCCGGAGACTACAGTCCGGTAGTCTGGGTCGGCCGGGCTGTATTCAGCATCGGCGATCCGGAATCGAAGACTTACAAGCAGGTTCAGGAGTACAATTTCTTCAATCGCAGGAAGGGATTGTCCATCGGGATCGGTTTGGCCGGACAGGGCGCTGAAGCCGGATTTTTAAACAACCAGGCGTTCAATCTGGATGTTTTAATTAATTGGAAGGCCTTTAACCTGGCAGGCGAATGGGATCTGCTGAAAAGGAGATCCAGCCTGACTGACAACGGCCATGCTGAGGTCAGGGCCTATCGGGCGGACACGGGATGTTGCCGGCTGAGCTGGAATTTTCACATGCGGCATAACCGGTTTCTGGAACCCGTGGTAACCGCTGCCGTATTCAAAGGCCCGATGGACCCTGCCGGTCAAAAAACGGCGGAAGCCATGAAACTGGCATCCGGAAAGGATTACAGCCTGGAAGCAGGCGTGAACCTTCACCTGATGCCCCGAAAGCTCAAGGTCAACCTCCATTATACGTGGCGCCGCGGCGATGCCGGCTCAGCCGGCTCCGGCAGCACCGTCAATGCGTATTTTTCCCAGCCGGAAGTCGGCGCCATCACCCGCGGCAATTGGCTGGGCCTGGGCCTGCTGGCCATGTATTGATCCTGGTGACATGGAAATAATCAGATATGTATACTGAAAGCGGAGATATTTTACAGCTGGTGCGCCAGCATTTTCCTGAAATTGCCGAAAAAGGCTTGCAGGAAGAAATCGCCGAGGCCGGAAAGATATTCCACTACCGGGCCGGTGAAGTGATCATGGACTACGGCTCCTACGTCAAACTGGTGCCGCTGGTCATTGAGGGCAGCATCAAGGTCGTCCGGGAAGATGAAGGCGGAAACGAACTGTTCCTCTATTTCCTGGAAGCCGGCAACGCCTGCACCATGTCCTTCAGCTGTTGCATGATGGATAAAAAGAGCATCATCCGGGCCGAAGCCGAGGAAGATGTCACCTTTATCGGCATTCCGGTCCGGAAAATGGACGAGTGGATGCGCAAATACCAGAGTTGGAAGAACTTCGTGATGATGTCATACGATTACCGGATGACCGAACTGGTCAGGACCATCGACCGGATCGCGTTCCAGAAAATGGACGAGCGGCTCCTGGATTACCTGCGCAAAAAATCGGATACGGCCAACAGCAAGCTGATCAAGGCCACCCACCAGGATATCGCCGCCTCCCTGAACTCTTCGCGGGAGGCCGTTTCCAGGTTGCTCAAACAATTGGAACACATGGGCAAGGTCCGGCTCGGCCGGAACAGCATTGAACTGATCGAAACCCAATAAGTTCGTCATGGACGTTGAAATATTGGCGCGAATACAGTTCGCGTTTACCGTTGCTTTTCACTACATCTATCCGCCGCTCAGTATCGGATTAGGCCTCGTGATGGTCTTTATGGAAGGCATGTTCCTCAGGACCGGCAGGCAGGTATACCACCATATGGCCCGCTTCTGGACCAAGATTTTTGCTCTCACCTTCGGCATCGGCGTGGCGACCGGCATCGTGATGGAATTCGAATTCGGCACCAACTGGGCGGTCTATTCCCGGTATGTCGGCGACGTGTTCGGCAGCGCCCTGGCGGCTGAGGGCATCTTCGCTTTTGCCCTCGAAAGCGGCTTTCTGGGCGTATTGCTGTTCGGTTGGAACCGCGTCAGTCCGCGGGTGCATTTTATTGCCACCATAGGCGTCTGGCTCGGCTCCATGTTCTCCGCCATCTGGATCGTGGTGGCCAATTCCTGGCAACAAACGCCTGCCGGGTTCCATATCGTCGGAGAGGGGATGCTGGCCCGGGCAGAGATCACCGATTTCTGGGCCATGGTCTTTAATCCCTCCAGCGTTGACCGGGTGCTGCACGTCTGGATCGGAGCATTCCTGGCCGGGGCATTCCTGGTCATGAGCGTCCATGCCTGGTACCTCGTAAAGGGACGGCATGCGGAACTTTCCCGGAAAGGATTCAAGATCGCCCTTGCCATCGCGGCCGTTTCCTCGGTAGCGCAATTGTTCGCCGGCCACCGGTCCGCCGAAGTGGTGGCCCGTTACCAGCCGGCTAAACTGGCGGCCATGGAAGGCCATTTCGATACCCTGGAAACCGCCGACCTTTACCTGCTGGGGTGGGTGAATAAGGAAGATCAGCAAACGTCGGGCCTGAAAATACCCAACGGACTGAGCTTTCTGGTCAACGGCGACTGGGGCGCCAAGGTGCCGGGGCTGAATTCATTTCCGGAAGAGGATCGTCCGGGCGCCGTCAACGCCGTTTTCCAGTTCTACCACCTGATGGTGGCGATCGGCATAGCGCTGATCGGGCTGACGCTGCTGGGCCTTGTGCAGTGGTGGCGCGGCAGGTTGTTCGAACAGCGATGGCTGATGCGGCTGTTTGTACCCGCCGTGATCCTGCCGCAGATGGCCAATCAGGTGGGGTGGTTCACCGCCGAGATGGGCCGGCAGCCCTGGGTGGTATACGGCCATTTGCGCACCTCTGAGGCCTTGTCCGAAGCGGTTACCGCGGGCCAGGTTCTGTTTTCCCTGATCCTGTTTACGATCATTTACGTGTTGCTGTTCGGGCTGTTCATCTATCTGTTGCACCGGAAGATCGTGAAAGGGCCTGAAGAGGGCGATGATTTCGTGCACCGTCCGAAGCAAGGCGCTATCTTTCAAGATTGATCCCCGATTCACAAATCCTCAAATCCTTCCAATATGGCCACCTTCCTGGGCATCGATTATCCAACCCTCTGGTTCCTGGTTGTCGGCGGGCTGTTCAGCGGTTACGCTATTCTGGACGGCTTCGATCTCGGCGCGGGGGCGCTGCATTTGTTTTTGAAAAAGGAGAACAGCCGGAGGATCGCGCTGAACGCGGTCGGCCCGGTTTGGGACGGCAATGAAGTCTGGCTGGTGATCGGCGGCGGGGCCCTTTTTGCGGGGTTCCCGGTCGTATACGCGTTCCTGTTTTCAGCCATGTATATCCCATTTATGCTGTTTCTGGCCTTTCTGATCTTCCGGGCCGTTTCGATAGAATTCAGGAGCAAGGAGCCGATGTTGTGGTGGCGGAAGTTCTGGGATATCAGTTACAGCGTGTCAAGCATCATGCTGGCTTTTTTGCTGGGCGTTGTCCTGGGGAATGTCCTGCAGGGGGTGCCGGTGGGGGAAAATTTCCGCTTCCAGGGCCACTGGTTGCAATTCGTCAATCTGTATGCGATAATGGTTGGGGTTACAACTGTGGCCCTGTTCAGCATGCATGGGGCTATTTATCTGACGATGAAGACGGAAGGGCGGCTGTTTTCCAAGTTGACGCTTTTGCTTCGCCGGACCATCATTTTCTTTGTGGTCAGTTTTGCCATGACAACGGTTTACACCCTGATCTACCTGCCCCACCTGTCGGACGATTTCAAGGCATCGCCCGCCTTGTTCGTCCTGCCGTTGATCGCGATGCTGAGCATTGCCAATATTCCCAGGCTGGTTTCCAGGCATAAGTACCTGCACGCTTTCATTTTTTCTTCCGTCACGGTGAGCATGTTGCTGATCCTGGTGGCATTTGAGCTGTATCCGAACATCCTGTTGTCGACGGTGGATCCCCAATTCAATAGTGATGTGTACAATGCGGCTTCTTCCGAAAAATCCCTGGGCATCATGCTGCTGATCGCTTTGATCGGAGCGCCTTTGGTAGCGGCCTATACGATATTTGTGTTCTGGACCTTCAAGGGGAAGGTCAAGCTGGACGAAACCAGCTATTGAGCTGCCGGAAAGCGAAGAAAAGTTCTGTGGCGGGCGGCCCTGTCCGGCAGTTATATTGAATCGGCTCAAAACCATCAAATCTTTATCGGTTGTGTGACCTGTGTCACAAACGAAAAGGGGTATCGTGTCCTATCTTGTCGTTGATAACGAAATATCTTTCATTTTCAACGAGTTGATATGACAAATAGCACTGCGTTTTCCGCCTGGCAGGAAACCGATGCGGGGCGTCAGATGCTGGACAGGTTCTCCGAAGAGAGGACGCTGACCGCCATCGAGCACCTGCTGTCCAGGCTGGATACCCTTGAAAAAGCTGTCGATAACCTCACCGTATTGATGCAGCAAGGCCCGGGCCTCGTTGCGATGGCCACCGACTCTATCGATGAGATCTATTCCAAGGCCGACGAACACGGCAACAGCATGGAAACCCATGTCAAGAACGGTCTGGAAATGGCCGGCAAACTGACGGCGCCCGGTATGCCCGAAAGGCTCGACCAGGTATTGACCATGACCAACCAGCTGCCGGGGATCATCGCCATGATGGCCGATACCGCCGATGAAATGATGCAAAAAGCGGTTGCAGGCGGCTTCGATCCGCAGGCCCTGGTAACTGTGGCCGGCGCCGCCAACCGGGCATTGACCGCCGCCGGCAACGAACCGCCGGCAAAGGCAAGCGGCATTTTTGGCCTGCTTCGCGCTTTGAAAGATCCCGATCGCCAGAAGGGATTGGGCTTCCTCCTGAACTTCCTGAAGCATTTTGGCAAGCACCTTTGATGTCGTTTCTGTCCGACCTCAATAACGATTTATAACAACAAATCAACTAAAAATGACTCACCATCAGATATTGATCATAGGCGGCGGTACAGCCGGTTTGACCATTGCCGCCATGTTGCGCAACCAGCCCGACGCCCCCCAGGTAACCATCATCGAACCCAATGAGAAGCACTACTACCAGCCGATCTGGACTTTGGTCGGCGGCGGTGTGTTTTCCAAAGATATCTCCGAACGGAATGAAGCCGACTTCATTCCCGACGGCGCTTCCTGGATCAAGGACAAGGTCGTTTCCCTCAACCCGGATAACAATTCCGTTGAACTGGCCGGCGGCGATACCGTTACGTACGACTACCTGGTGGTCGCAGCGGGCATCCAGATCGACTGGGACAAGATCCCAGGCCTGAAGGAAAGCGTAGGCAAACCCGGAACCGGCGTTTGCAGCAATTATTCCTTCCAGACGGTAGGCTCTACCTGGGACAATATCAAGAACCTGAAAAAAGGCCGCGCCATCTTTACCCAGCCGGCTACCCCCATCAAGTGCGGCGGGGCGCCCCAGAAGATCTGCTACCTCGCCGCCGATCATTTCCGCCGGACTGGCGTTCGCAAGGATATCGACGTCGTGTTCGCCAGTGCGGCTGGCAATATCTTTTCGGTGGCCAAATACGCCCGCTCCCTGGATAAGGTGATCGCCCGCAACAACATCAAGGCCATGTATTTCGAAAACCTGGTGGAGTTGAAGCCGGACAGGAAGATTGCCGTTTTCGAAAATATGAAGACCGGCCAGCGAACCGAAATGGAATACGATATGATCCACGTAACCCCGCCGCAGAGCGCTCCGGACTTCATCAAGGAAAGCCCGTTGGCCGCCGAAACCGGTTGGGTGAGCGTCGACAAGCATACAACTCAGCACACCAAATATCCCAATGTTTTCTCCTGCGGGGATGCCAGCAACCTGCCGACCTCCAAAACGGGGGCTGCCATTCGCAAACAGGCTCCGGTTCTGGTGGAAAACCTGCTGGCCGTCATGCGCGGTCAATCGCCCGGTCAAGCCTATGACGGCTACACGTCTTGTCCGCTGGTGACAGGATACGGCAGCCTGGTCATGGCGGAATTCGACTACAACCTGACGCCGCAGGAAACCTTTCCGTTCGACCAATCAAAGGAACGGTACAGCATGTACGCCCTGAAGGCTTACGGATTGCCGCAGCTGTACTGGCATGGGATGTTGCGGGGGAGGGAGTTTTAGAGGGTGAGAGGGGGTGAGGGTGAGAGAGGGTGAGAGGGTGAGAGGGTGAGAGGGTGAGAGAGAGGGTGAGAGAGTGAGGGTGAGCGCCATCATCAAACAGCGGCAGCTCGCCGGCCCTCTGCGCTTTTTCCGGCTATCCTTTTGGACAGCGGGCGAAAATTGCGGATGGAGGGTTGGTGAGCTGCCGGAAGGGGAGCACACGAAGGCTCCCTTTTTGTTATGCAATTTGGTTGAATTGAATACTGGCTGCTCAATCCCTACGGGCTTAAGAATCCGATGGGGAACGATTTTGGCTTCTCAATCCCTGCGGGCTTAAGAATCCGGGTTAAAGGACGGCAATCTTTCTGGTTTTGGCCTTCGATTTTTTGGGAATATCCCGGAAGGTCAGCTTCAGCAGTCCATCGGCATATCGGGCCTCGATCTGGCCTTTGGCTGCATCCTCATCCAGCATAAACTGCCGTTCGATGAAATCACGGCTGAACTCTTCCAGGATATATTCCGGTTTCTCTACCGTTTCTTCCCTCGTCTTTTTCCCCTTGATGATCAGCATATCGTTTTCAACCCTGATCTCGAGGTCTTCTTTTGCAAAGCCGGGGACGGCAATTTCCAGGTGAAATAACTCACCTTCCTTGGTTATGTTAGCAGGAGGTTCCTCCCTTTTTCGCGGGATATCGAAGGCGCTTTGTCCCAGAAAATGATCGCGGTCGATAACTGGCGCAAAACGGTCGCCCATCAAATTGAAGGCGTGGTTTCTTGTGTTTGCACGTAGCATGGCAAATTGAATTTTAGCGTGAATTTCAGGCGATCCAGCCGGAAGGCCGAATCACTCCGCATCTCTCAATGCATAGTAAAATTAACCCCTTTTGACCGGCCCGGGCAATGATCTTTATCACCCCTGCCGAAGATCGGGATCATGGAAAAGACCGCCTTTTTGACCCCGGTCACGACCATGGATGGGGTGATTTTCAAATTCTAGCCCTATTTTTATGGCATTCCAACATTTTATGCCATGCGCCACCTTTACCTATTGCCGCTGTTCTCCCTCCTGGTTGCCTGCAGTCCGCCGGATCGCAACGAACGCTCGCTGATCGCATCCGAAATGGAAGCCTCCCTCAATGCCGTGCTGGACAACTGGTACCCCCGATCCATCGACCGGGATTCGGGCGGGTTTTATTCCACCTTTACCTATGATTTCCAGTTGCAGGGACCGCAGGATAAAATGATCGTGACCCAGGCCCGGCAGGTCTGGACCAACGCCAAAGCTTCCCTGTCGCATCCGAATGAGCGCCGCTTCAAGGAAGGAGCTGCGCACGGGTTTCAATTCCTCTGGGATAAGATGTGGGACCCCCTCAACGGCGGGTTTTACACCCTGGTCAGCCGTTCGGGAAAGCACAAGGAAGGCGACCTCGTCAAAACAGCCTACGGCAACGCGTTCGGCATTTATGCCCTGGCCGCTTATTACGACGCCACCCGGGATACGGCTGCCCTCAACCTGGCCAAGGAAGCCTTTATGTGGCTCGAAAACCACAGCCATGACCCGGTTGAAAAAGGCTATTTCCAACACCTGACCATGGACGGGACGCCGATCCGGCGCGACAGTACGGCGGCCTCCACAGCTGAAACGGGCTACAAGGACCAGAACAGTTCCATTCACCTCCTCGAAGCATTTACCGAGTTGTACCGGGTTTGGCCCGACGCCCTGGTGAGGGAACGCCTGCAGGAACTCCTGCTGCTCATCCGGGATACCATCACGACGGAAAAGGGCTACCTCACCCTCTTCCTTGAGCCGGATTGGACCCCGGTTTCTTTCCGGGATTCAACGGAAGAAGTGATCATGAAACATCACAACCTCGACCACGTTTCGTTCGGCCACGATGTGGAGACGGCCTACCTCATGCTGGAAGCCTCGGAAACCCTGGGGCTGGAAAACGACGAGCGAACCGAAACGATCGCCAAACGGATGGTGGACCACGCGCTGGCCAACGGTTGGGATGATTCCGTCGGCGGTTTCTACGACGAAGGGTACTATTTCAAAGACAAACCCGGCCTGACCATCATTCGCGATACCAAAAACTGGTGGGCGCAGGCCGAAGGGCTGAACTCCCTGCTCCTGATGTCGGAAAAATATCCGGCGGATGACCATCGCTATTTCGAACACTTCGTCAAGCTTTGGGATTATGTCAATACCTACCTCGTCGACCACGACCATGGCGACTGGTACGCCGGCGGACTGGACAAGGAACCCGACCAGAAAACCGCCCTGAAAGGCCATATCTGGAAGGCAACCTATCACCACTACCGCGGAATGACCAATTGTATTGACCGGCTGCAGGAGTGATTTGCTGAGGAAGCTCCAATGTCGCTGAGGCTTTGTCGGACGGGGGAGGAACTGAGGAATTGAGGAACTGAGGAATTGAAGAATTGAGGAATTGAGGAATTGAGGAACTGAGGAATTGAGGAATTGAAGAACTGAGGAACTGAGGAGCTGAGGAATTGTCCAAATCATCTAAAACCCGTAAGGTCCAGCGGACCGCAATATCTGTAAAAGTCCAGCGGACCAAAATATCTGTAACCATGAAATACCGCAAACTAGGCAACACCTCCGAATCCATATCCGCCATCGGCCTCGGCTGCATGGGGATGAGCTTCGGCTACGGCGCCGCTGACGAAGCAGAATCCATCGCCACCCTGCACCACGCCCTCGACCTGGGCATCAACTTCTGGGATACGGCCGACTTTTACGGCTTCGGCGCCAATGAGGAACTCCTCTCGAAAGTGCTCTCCTCCCGGCGGGACAAGATCTTTATCGCCACCAAGTTCGGTTTCCGCCGGGCGGAAGGCGCTACGCTGAGCTTCGGCGGTACGTCCAATACCTGGCTGGACTGCTCGCCGGGATACCTCAAAACAGCGGTGGACGCCAGCCTGAAACGCCTCAATATCGATACCATCGACCTGTACTACGCCCACCGGGTCGACCCGAAAGTGCCCGTGGAGGACATGGTGGGCGCGATGTCTGATCTGGTTCAGGCGGGCAAGGTGCGCTACCTCGGCCTGTCGGAAGCCTCTGCCGAATCGATCCGCCGGGCGCATGCCGTACACCCGATCGCCGCCCTGCAAAGCGAGTATTCACTCCTCACCCGCGAGGTTGAAGGAGAGATCCTGACGACCATCCGCGAACTGGGCATCAGCCTGGTGCCGTTCAGCCCCCTGGCCCGCGGCCTGATCACGGCAACGCTGCCGCACGACAAGCCTTATCCCGATACCGATTTCCGCAGCACCCTGCCGCGCTTCGGGGAAGCTTACCGGGAAAACAACAACAACCTGGTCAGGGAATTTGCGGAACTGGCCGCCGACAAGCAGTGCAAGCCCGCTCAGCTGGCCCTGGCCTGGGTATTGGCCCAAGGCGACGATATCATCCCCATTCCGGGCACCAAGCGCCGCAAGTACCTGGAAGAGAACACCGCCGCCCTCGACATTCAGCTGGATAAAGCTGATCAGGAACGGATCGAAGCCGTGATCCGGAAATACCCGAATACAGGGCCGAGGTATAGCGAGGGAGCGATGAAGTTGGTGAATAATTGAATTTTTTGATCCTGCTCACCATCCCCTGGCTGATCATATTGAGCAAAAACAACCATTACAAAAGCGTGAGGATAATCGGGGCGGTTTTCGCTATCATAGCGTCCGTTGCCTGGATGTCCGAGCGAATTGCGCTGGAGCCCAATATGGCATCCGGTTTGGTGGGGCAAGTTGCCGCACAGGGAAAATGGATCGTGCTCGTGCTGGTTGTGCTGGCCGGAGTAAGTACGCTGAAGTTGAATTCAAGGACAATTTAAACTTTTGTGCCCTTTTGTTTCTTTTGTGGTAAAAATATAGAAAACCTTGTGTTAGAATAGAGTACCCGCCGGTCTTCTGCAGCCTGATTGCCCCGAAAGGAGTCCCTTTAGAGCCGATCAACTGGTGATTTGAAGCGAAAGCTTGCGGTTTCTTGCAGGTTTACGCTTAAATTCCGGCATGACTCCTGTTGGACCCTTTCAGGACTATGGTTTCGGCCTCATTTCAAGGAATCGCCCTGACCTCGGCCTTCTCGGTTTTATCCGATTTTGCCCATTTCCGTTTTCCCTTCGTCTGCATGGCCAAAGCCACGGCGCGGTAGGTGTTTACCATGCCGCCGGTGACGCAAAGGTCTTTGAGGTCGACCAGTTCCTCGGTGCCGGGCTTGATGACCTTGCCTTTGTGCTCAACCACCGAACCCATGATCACTTCCTTGACCTGCTGGGCGGTCAGGGTAGGGAAATAGGAGCGCAACAGGGCGGCCAGGCCGGCTACTTCAGGAGAGGCCATGCTGGTGCCCTGCAGATTCTTGTATTTGCTGTTCGGAACCGTGGAGTAGATCTCTACACCGGGCGCCATGACATCGACCAGCGTGGGGCTGTAATTGGAAAATTCAGCCACCAGGTTTTCGTCATCCGTAAAGGAAATGGCGCCGACCTCGATCCAGTTTTTGGCGTATTTGGGGGCGAACAATCCCTTTTTGTCAAATTTATCGTTGGGGAAATTATCTTCATAACTGATCAGCTCGTTGTCGTTGCCTGCGCCGTGCACCAGCAACACGTCGTGCTTCATGGCGTACCTGACGGCGGCGTCAACGGCTTCTTTACCCGGGGAAGACCCCTTGCCGAAGCTCATGTTGATCACCTGCGCGCCGTTGTCTACCGCATACCGGATAGCGTTGGCCACGTCCTTGTCGCGCTCATCGCCGTTGGGGACGGTGCGGACGGCCATGATGCGGACATTGTCAGCGACCCCGTCCATGCCGATGCCGTTATGGCGGATGGCGCCGATGATGCCGGCCACATGGGTGCCGTGTTCTGCATCGGGGCCTTCTACATCGTTGTTGCCGTAATTATGGTCTGCGTAATTTTCCGGATTGTCGCCGATGAGTTGCCGGGCTTCGAAATCGGGGTTGTACTGGTAGTTGAGTTGGGCATTGTAATAATTGTAACCCTCATCGAAGTAGTCGTAAAGCTCGAAGAACGTAGCGCCTTTGGAGAGGTCTTCTGCTACGGCGCTTGCAATCCGGTCGAGGGTCCCGTCCTTGCTTTTGAATTTCTTGAGGTCATCGATACCGATGTCTTCCGGATCCTTGCCGATGGCCGCTGCCAGGGCCGTGAACACTTCATACCCCCTGCTGAAGTAATCAACCTTGGGGCCGAGTTCTTTTTTCTTGTTTTCGATGATCTTGCCGTATTCCTCGTATTGGTCGTATTGTTTTTTCTCTTCCTTGCTGAGGGAGGAGATGTCCCTGCCTTCGAATTTCTTTTTGTAGGTCTTGTACAGGCGGGTCATTTCCAGGTTTTCGTAATTGACATCCTCGCCTTTTGCGTTGCCCAGAAAATTCCATCCGTGGATATCGTCGATATAGCCGTTATGGTCATCGTCAATGCCGTTGCCGGGGATCTCGCCTTTGTTCACCCACATGATGTCGGCCAGGTCCTCGTGTTCGGCGTCCACCCCGCCGTCAATGACGGCTACGATCACCGTCTGGCTTTGCCGGCCTTTCAGCAGGTCTTTGTACGTTTTTTCAGTGCTCATGCCGGGATAGTGATCCTGTGTCGGGTCCATTTGGGGCCAATCTTTGGGCGGCGCGTCCTGAGCGTAAACCATGCAAGCTGCGAACAGCAGCATCAAAGTCGCTAGCGATTTGAAATTCATTTTTGTTTCTCTGTTTGTTTGTGTAAAAAAACAATATATAAATCAAAAAGACGCTCCAAAGGTTGGCTGTATTATAAATTATGACAAAAAATTGAGCTTTTGCAGCGGTTGGCGTATTTTTGGGCCCTCACAAACGGTGCACTTATGAAAAACGGGTTGGTTCTTTTTCTTTTATTGTCCGGGCTGGCATTGAATGCCCAGAACCTGGAAGCCGGCTTGCTCCTCGGCGGCTCCAATTACAGGGGCGACCTGAGCGAGAATTCCCAGCGCATTATCCTATCGGAAACCGGCGGCTCAGCGGGGGCATTCCTGCGCTGGAACGTTCACCGTTTTGTATCCCTGCGCCTTGGATTCCAGTTTGCCCAGGTCGGCGGAACCGACGCCAACGCCCGTGATGAAGCGATCCGGACCCGGAACCTGTCTTTTCGCAGCAATATCTTCGAAGGCATGCTGGGGGTGGAATGGAACATCCTCGGTTACCAGCCCTACAACCTGCAAAGCGGGTTTTCGCCGTATTTATTCGGCGGAGTGGCATTGTTCGGGTACAACCCGGTGACGGACTATCAGGGCTCGGTCGTACGCCTCCAGCCGCTGGGCACGGAAGGGCAGGGGATGCCCGGCCGCCCCGAAGCCTATAAGAAATCAAGCCTCGCCTTTCCGGTTGGGATCGGCTTCAAATACGCCCTCAACGACAAGCTCAACATCGGCCTTGAACTGGGCGTCCGCCTGACAAAAACGGACTATATCGACGACGTCAGCACCACCTACGTCGACCTGCAGGACCTCGCGGCCGCCAACGGCGAACTGGCAGCCGCGCTCTCCAGCCGCACCGGCGAACTGCAAGGCGGTGAACCCGTCAATTTCCCTACAGGCGCCCCCCGCGGCGATGACCAAACGCGCGACCTGTATTTCATCGGCGGCGTCTTCATTTCCTATAATTTCCTGGATAACGGCCTGGTCGGCGCCCGCGGGCGCTTCAGGGGCAAGCGGTCCGGGTGTAAGACGGATTAGGTTATGTTTGTTTGTGTTTGTTTATGTTTGTTTATGATAGTTTATTGTTGTTGCGGCCGTACCATCCAAAACAACAAAAAAATCATAGACCAAAACCCAGGATCTCCTTCAGTTCCGCCTCTGTCAACCCGATCTCAGGTCCGATCTCTGCCAGGATGGTCATAAGACCGGGCTCTTTTGATTGCCATTCCGCCAGGGAGACCGCGTCAAACAGCGCAACCGGATTGCCGGCCCGGCCCCGTCCCCAGTCAATGCCCGGCTTGAGCTGGCTGACCCAGTATTCCTTTTTTTGTTCGGCGGTCATGCCCGGGTAGGTGGTTTCCCAGAACGCCGTCAATTTGCTGCCGATGTCCGCCAATTGACGGTGGAGCTGGTTATTTTGCCCGATTTTGTCCTTTTCTTGCTTCGGCATTGTTGTGTATTGGTCGAAAGGCTGTTTCTGCAAAGGACGCAAAATGGGTCAAATTATCAATCTTATCGGGAAATGAAAATTCAAGTGATCACCACCGTGCTGACAGTGCTGCTATCCGGCGCCTGTCAAAGTTCCAATCAGGAAGGGGCAGAGGCCGAGGCTGGTAAAAAAGCCGTTCTGACGGCATTCAAACCGGTAGAAAAACAACCTGAGGCTGCCGGATTTGCGGTAGTCGAACTGTTTACCTCGCAGGGTTGTTCCAGCTGCCCGCCGGCCGATGAATTGTTGAAGGAACTGGTGGATAAGCCACAGGAGAACGTGGCGGCCTTGTCCTTCCACGTGGATTACTGGAATCGCCTGGGTTGGACCGATCCTTACAGCCAGGCCGCTTTCAGCGAACGGCAGCAGGTATATGCCGGCAAACTGGACGCCGGCGTGTATACCCCCCAGATGATCGTCAACGGGCGGCATGCCTTTGTCGGATCACGCGGAACCGAAGCCCGCTCCCATATCCGGAAGGCGCTCGAGGCCCGGCCCGAAACTTCCATTGCACTGAACCTGACGGGGGAGGAAAACCGGACGCTCGAATACCGGCTCAGCGGCCGAACCGACCGGCTGATGCTCAATATCGCACTGATATCCAGGCATCTGGAAAATGACGTTCCGCGGGGTGAGAACAGGGGAAGGACCCTCGAACACGTCAACGTGGTGCGGTGGTTCAAAACCGTCAGGCCAAGATCCGGGGAAGGATCCGTTGAGCTTGATTTTCCCGCCGAGCTGAAATCCGCAGACACCGGATTGATCGTATATACACAGGATCAGGACACCTGGGCGGTCACAGGGCTGGGGCTTATGGATTAGCAGGCTTATCCGATCCGGGAGCTTCAGGAAGGACTTTTTTTTAAACATTCCCGGATTAAAAGAATTATCTCGCCCCAAAAAACCGATCTTTGGGCCGGGATGTTGTCCTTCTGTTGATAACAATTTATAAGCGACTTCATGGACCCGACACCGGCCTGGCCGGATTCGCGAGGCAAACCAAACCAACATTCCGGTATCTAAATGTGTACGGTTACTTTTTTACCAAGGGAAAACGGAAACTTTGTACTTACCTCCAACAGAGACGAAGCGCCGAAGCGGTCTCCGCAATCTTTAAGTACCACTTTCCGATCAGGCCAGGAACTGCTCTTTCCGAAGGACACCCGCGCCGGCGGCACCTGGATCGCCGCTTCCAGCGATAACCGCCTGGTCTGCGTTTTGAACGGAGCTTTTGAGAAACATACCCACCAGCCGCCCTACCGCAGAAGCCGCGGACTCATGGCGCTAGACTTCTTCGATTATGCGAACCCGGCCGATTTTGCCCGCGAATACCACTGGGAAGGAATCGAACCTTTCACCCTCATCGTCTGGGACCGCGGTCAACTTTGGGAGATCAGGTGGGATGAGAAGAAATTGCATCAATTGGAACTGAAGGCCGACCAACCCCATATCTGGTCGTCGGCTACGCTGTATCCTGCCCCCATCCAGGCCAAAAGACGGGAATGGTTTGCCGGCTGGCTGAAAGGCCGCACCGATTTTCCCAAAGACGCCGTCCTGGATTTCCACCGCAATACGGGCGACGGCGACCCCTGGAACGATCTCGTAATGGATCGCAACGGGAAGGTGTGCACCGTCAGCATCACCTGCGTGGAAAAGACGCGCAAGACCTTTGTCATGGATTACGCCGATCTGGTACATGATTCCGCCAGCCTTGCCGAAATCGAATTGAGCCGTGAAGTGGTTGCAGCGTCTTAAAAGCCGTCCGTTCCTCATCCGGTTGTTCAATTGGGAATACTGGCCTTATTGGGCGTATTATTACCCCTTGATCCCCTGGTTCCTTTACCTGGCCGCCCGTTACCGGCACACCTGCTTTTTCTCGCCGGCCAATCCGGGCATCCTTACCGGCGGCCTCGGATTCGAATCCAAGTACGATACCCTCATGAAAATTCCCGGAGAATGGGTCCCCAGGAGCGTGCTGGTCCGGACCGGCGAGGTCCGTTCCGACTGGGAACCCCGGATCGCGGCAGCCGGGATCTTCTTTCCCCTGATCGCCAAACCAGATATCGGCTTTCGCGGCTTTCTCGTTAAGCGGATCGACAATGCCGGCGAGCTCGAAACTTATCTGGCGAGTTACCCGGTCGACTTTATTCTGCAGGAATACATCGAATTTCCGCAGGAGTTCGGGGTGCTCTACCACCGCTATCCGGGCAGCGAAAAAGGAAGGATCACTTCCGTTACCTTGAAGGAATTCCTCAGCGTTACCGGCAACGGCCGTTCAACCCTGCGGGAGCTGATCCTCGCCGACCAAAGGGCCAGCCTGCAGATCGATCGCCTGCTGGAAACCCACCGTGACAGCCTTGCCCATGTACCCGCCGACGGTGAAAAGATAGGCCTGGGGCAGATCGGCAACCACTCCAAGGGTACCCGGTTTATCAACGGCAACCACCTCGTCGACGACCGGCTCCTGGCTACCTTCGACGGGATTGCCGGCAGGATAGAAGGTTTTTGTTACGGCCGGTTCGACCTGCGGGCCAAAGACTGGGCATCGCTCCGGGAAGGGCGCGATTTCAGGATCATCGAACTCAACGGCGTTTGTTCGGAGCCCACCCATATCTACGACCAAACCCAATCAACTTACTGGAACGCTTTGGGCGAGCTGTTTTACCATTGGCACCTGATCGGAAAGATCGCCTGGGTCAACCGCAAAGCAGGGACGCCCTGCATTGCACCCGGCGATATGCTGAGGCAAATCAGCCGGCTCCGGCAATATTTCAAGCGCATTAAAGCATTGGTTGCCAAAGGGTAATTATTTTATTTGAATTCAATCTAAATAAGCTGAAAATGCTTACTTTTGCAGGGGCTTTCGCAAAGCGGCCGGAAAAAGACCCGTTGCGCTAAAAAAAACTACCTAATGTTAGGTATAGCTGTTCCAGGCTTAGGTAGTGGTTTGCAAATTGTTGGTCAAAATAGCGGCAAGCCCGCGGAAGGAACCGTGAAACCCGTTATTTTTGTATTGCAAGACCATTTTTAAACGGTTGTAAAGACTGTAATTCAAGTCCATGATTTTACCGGTTAACACTTCGGCATTAGCCATGAATTTTACCTCCGGCCGGCCCGATGCGCCGCGGAAGGAAGTGGTGCGATTTACCAACGATCAGGTGGCCAGCAGGCTGATCTCAATGGGTGTTTTGCCGGGCAGCAGTCTTCAACTGATCCGCAAAGCGCCGTTCGGCGGCGGTTGGTATGCCCGTATCGATAACCAGGTCATTGCATTGCGTAAGGAAGAGCTGGAATGCATCGTGATGAAGTGATCCAGGCTTCTGCCGCCAACCGCGTTTTTTCCATTGCATTGCTGGGGAATCCCAACTCGGGGAAAACCTCTCTTTTCAACCAGCTTACCGGCCTGCGGCAAAAGGTCGGCAATTTTCCAGGCGTCACTGTTGAGAAAAAATCGGGAAAGATGCACTTGCCCGGCTCCGGCGAAGTCAACCTGCTGGATCTGCCGGGCGCCTATAGTTTTTATCCTACTTCCCAGGACGAGCGGATCGTGGTGCAAACCCTCCTGAACCCGGATGATCCGCATTACCCGGACGCCATTCTGTATGTGGCCGACCTGACCAAGCTGGAAAAGCACCTGCTGCTGTTTTCCCAGTTGCGCGACCTGGGGTTGCCGATGGCCCTTGCGCTCAACATGGCTGACCTGGCAGGCGAAGGAGCGCTGAAGCTCAACGCTTCAAAACTGGAAAAGGACTTCGGCGTACCCGTAACCCTGATCAGCAGCCGGACCGGCGCCGGAATTCCCGAATTAATTGCACAACTGGATCAACTCAGGGATAAAGCCCCGGGCAGCGGCAAATCGGATTACCAGCCCGGCCCGATGGAAAATAACGTAGCGGCCAAAGTGAAGGAAATCCTGCCCGGCGTATCGCCTTACCGGGCATTGCTGATCGCCCATCACGCCCATTGGTTGCCTTTTCTGAACAGACCGGCCAGGGAAGCCATCCTGAAGGTATGCGAAGAAACGGGATTTCAGTCCCTCAACAGCCAGGTGACCGAGACGCTGGAGCGGTTCGGCCGGTTTACGCCGCTGGTGCGGAAGGTGGTCCGGTTCAACGCCGACAGTTCCGACCGGCTGACCTGCCTGATCGACTCTTTTCTGACCCACCGGGTCTGGGGGCCGCTGGTTTTCTTCCTGGTCATGATGCTGATCTTTCAGGCCATTTACGCCTGGGCCCAGTACCCCATGGCCGGTATCGAGTGGGTATTCGGCACGCTGGGCGACTGGGTGAAAAACACCGTATCGGCACCCTGGCTGAGCGGCCTGCTGGCGGATGGTTTGCTGGCGGGCCTGGGCGGCATTCTTGTTTTTGTACCGCAGATCGCCATCCTGTTCTTCCTCATCGCTTTGCTGGAAGAAGTGGGATATATGGCACGCGCAGCCTATATGTTTGACCGGCTTATGCAATTTTTCGGTCTCAACGGCCGAAGCATCGTTTCGCTGATATCGGGCGGCGCCTGCGCCATTCCGGCGGTCATGAGCACCCGTTCGATCAGCAACTGGAAGGAGCGGTTGATCACCATCCTGGTCACGCCGTTCATCAGCTGTTCGGCCCGGATCCCGGTTTATACGGCCCTCATCGGGTTTGCGGTGCCCGCCCGGACCATTGCCGGCGTCTTCAACCTGCAAGGCCTGGCTTTCATGGGGCTTTACTTATTGGGCATCGTCGCGGCCCTGGGCTCCGCCTGGGTGCTCAAGAAGATCATCCGGACCCGCGAGCGCAGTTTCCTGGCCCTGGAGCTGCCGACCTACCGGGCGCCGGTGATGCGCAACGTCTGGTTCGGCGTCTGGGAAAAGGTGAAATCCTTCGTGCTGGAAGCCGGTAAGGTCATCCTGGTCATCTCCTTCATCCTGTGGGCCCTGGCCAGTTACGGCCCCGGCGGAGAGATGGAGGCGGTTGAGCGGCAGGCACGCACGGAAGCCGCCGCCGCCGGCATGGATGAACATGCAACCGACAACCTGGTGGCATCCCGGCGGATCGAAGCCTCTTATGCCGGCCATATCGGAAAGGTGCTGGAGCCCGTTATTGCGCCCCTTGGGTTCGATTGGAAGATGGGCATTGCCATTGTCGTCTCCTTTGCCGCGCGTGAAGTATTTGTCGGTACGATGTCTACTATCTACAGCCTTGGCGGCGACGGCGACGAGTACTCCCTTCACGAGCGCATGGCCCGTGAAACCGACCCCGACACCGGAAAACCCGTCTACAACCCGGCCACCTCCTGGTCCTTGTTGTTGTTTTACGTTTTTGCCATGATGTGCATGAGTACCCTTGCGGTCGTGAAACGCGAGACGAATTCGTGGAAATGGCCGGTCATCCAATTTGTCTTCATGACCGGAGTGGCGTATTTGTGCAGTTGGGGGGTGTATGCGTGGTTGGGGTAAATCATGGGGAGGTTTCGCGATTGAGGACCAAAATGGTTTTTAACCGCCCGTAGAGACGCAAGATCTTGCATCTCTTAACGATTGAATTCATCCATCTGCCATTTTATCGGATTATTTTTGATGTATAACGATATGTTTTGAAAGGCCGGTTCATCGCGAATGATTCGGTCGTGGAACCTGGTTTGCCAGGCAAAATCAATTCCGTTTATGGTGGCAAATTTTTTAACCCCCGATTTGAATCCGCGGATAATGGATGCGAGGTTTCGCGATTGAGGACCAAAATGGTTTTTAACCGCCCGTAGAGACGCAAGATCTTGCGTCTCTACTACGGAATCCGTTTTTTCAATAATCACAATACCGTGAATGTGATTCGGCATTACCACATGGTTTTCCAATCTCACAAAAGGGAAATGTTGGGGAATCTCACGCCAATATTGATCCGCAATTTTTCCAATTTCGGATAAATGTATTTCATTGTGTTTGATTTCACCAAAATAACATCTCCGATCTTTGGTGCAAATGGTTATAAAATAGGCGGCATTGGAACCGTAATCCCAATCCATTTTTCTTGCGGATTCAATACGGAATTTGTTCCTGAATTTGGCAGGCATGTTTGTGCGCGTTTATCATTTTGCAGAGAGAAAAGATCCAGAATTGTTTCAAATATACAAAATCAGGCAAATTATCTGCATAAATACAATATAAACCGCGCCACCTCATCCGCCTCCCCCTCATCCAAACCATGCGCCACCAGCGGTCCGTCAAATCCGCTTTTCCGAAGTAATCCGATAAGAAAATCGAAGGGGATGATCCCCTTTCCGGCGGCGCAAAACCCACCGGAGGCTGTCCGGTCCTTGATATGGACCATGGAAATGGATTCAGCCAATTCGTCGATGCCGCGGGCGATCTGGTGTCTGATCTCCTGTGCGGAGGCCTGTTCAAACAGGTTGGCCGGGTCAAAAACGATCCGGAGGCGGGATGATTGCAACTCATCGAGCAGGCGCCGGGCGCGGGCGGTGCTGCTGATCACATTGCCCAATTCGGGTTCGATGCCGAGCAGCAGGTCGTGCCGTTCGGCAATATCCAGCGCTGTTTCCAGGGATTCCAGCAGGTCCCGCCAGGCTTCGGCCGACCGGTTGTCGGGGTGGGCGCGCCATTGGTCTTCCGGATCCCTTGAGCCCGTGCAGAGCGTGATCAGGTTGGTCCCCAGATGCGGGCAGGCCGCGGCCAATACCTCCAGCCTTTGCAATCCCGTTCGCCGCACCGCCGGATCGGGGTGTATCATGTTGAAGGTGCCGGATAGCCCTGCAACCGGCATAGGCGTTTTTCGGATTGCTTCCCGGATAGCCTCCAGTACGGATGCGGGGATCTGATCGGGCATGGACGGCAGCCCTGTGCAGGCCATGTTGAATTGTACGGTTCGAAATCCCGCATTCCGGGCGGCGGTCAGCGCTTCGCCGGCGCTTGCCCGGTTGAATGTTTTGGCAAAGATACCGGGCGTCATAAAGCGGCGGTTGTGGGTAATTGATCGAGGTAGATCTCTTTGCCTGAGCGTACGGACTCCCGGATGGCGATCATGCCTTTGACCGTCTCCAGCCCGGCATCGATATCGGCGCCGGATTGCGGCCGGCCCTCCAGGATGCAGGCGGCAAACGCTTCAAGTTGGCGGCGATAGGAAAAACCGTCGGCGCCCAGGGGTTTGTAATACTGTTGTTCGGCTTCCAGGTAACATTCCACTTCCGCGCTTTTGTAGTACCACGGGTTGTACAGTTTCCCGAAGGCGCTGCCCCGCTCGCCGTAGAGCTGGAAGCCCTCGTGCCAGTCGGACCGGATCTTGATGGTCAGGTCGAGGTGGCCGACGGCTCCGGAATGGAAAGTAGTGTCGACAAACCAGCACCACGCGTCCCATTTTCGCACCAGGCGGGCCCGCACCGAACCGATCAGCCCGCCGAAGAACCGGGCATTGTCCAGCAGGTGGCTGCCGTGCGCCATCATGTAGTAACGTTCCGGGTCGGCTTTTTCATCGAATCGGGGTTTGAGCGCTTTCTCCGAGCGGATCGGCAGGGGTTGTATATTGTCGGTTTCGGTATAACGTTGCACATGGTCGCCGTACCAGGCTTTGAGGGCCAGCATCTCTCCCATTTTATCCTGTACAAAACGATGGGCAAATTCCACGCCCGGATCGAACCGCTTGTTGTGGCCGATCTGCACGATCACCCCGGCTTTGGCGGCGGCTTCTTTCAGTTGAAGGCATTCTTCGATGGAATGGCTGACGGGTTTTTCGATCAGCGCGTGTTTGCCCGCCTGGATCGCCATGAGGGCAGCCGGTACGTGGAAAGCGTCCGATACGGCAATGATTACGGCTTCAACGCTGTCGTCGGCCAGCATTTTTTCGAAGGAATCATAGGCTTTTTGCGGTCGCCAGGCCTGGTTCATCCGCTCCAGCAGGTCGGGCGCGGCATCGCAAATGGCGTACAAATCCGTATTGGCGCCTTTCTGACAGGATTCGAAATGGGCAAACTGCGCGATCGGGCCGCAACCCAGAACGCCGACCCGGAGCAGGCGGCTTTGTTTCTTCATGGTGGTGTTGATTCAAAGCCTGAAAATAAATCAATCCAGGTTATAAATCTCCTGAATGCCCTTTAATATCCTCGGAAAATCGATGTCCAGGTCTTTGAGGATGCCGTTCTTCAGGTCGTAGACCCAGCCGTGAACGGTCGGGTTTCCGGTGTCTTTGAATGTTTTCTGGACGACCGCCGTCTTGATGACGTTGATGCATTGTTCCTGGACATTCAGCTCCACCAACCGGTTATAGCGCTCGGTTTCATTGGGAATGGCATTCAGCTCGGCCGCGTGGATCCGGTACACATCGCGGACATTTCGCAGCCAGCCGTTCAAAAGCCCGAGGTCGGCTTGCTGCATGGCGGCATTGACCCCGCCGCAGCCGTAATGACCGCAAACGACGATGTGTTTAACACCCAGGTACTTGACGGCGTATTCGATCACCGACTGGCAGTTGAGGTCGATATTGTCCACTACATTGGCAATATTGCGGTGGACGAATACGTCGCCCGGCTCCAGCCCCATGATCTCATTGGCGGGCACCCGGCTGTCCGAACAACCGATATAGAGAAAATCGGGTGTCTGAGTCTTGGCCAGTTTGGCAAAAAAGTCCGCATCCTGGTTGAGTTTGCTTTCAACCCAGACCTTGTTGTTGTCAAAAACCTGACGGTAGATATCTGTCGGCATATCAAAAATTTATAGTAATACTATTAATATCCAAAGATATACTTTTGGTTCAAAATAAAAAATGATTATTTGAACAACATCCCGTATCTTTGGTTTCAATTTTTTCAGAAAGTTTATAACCATGGAATTGCAGGCAGCCAAACAAAAATTCATCCAATCCTGGGGCGCTTTGGGTTCCAGCTGGGGGATCAACCGAACCATGGCGCAGATCCACGCGCTGTTGCTGGTCGCTCCGGATCCGCTCAGCGCCGACGAGATCATGGAGGAGCTGCAGATTTCCCGCGGAAATGCCAACATGAACATCCGCGCGCTGATCGATTGGGGCCTGCTGTTCAAAACCCTCAAAACCGGCGACCGCAAGGAGTATTTCATCGCCGAAAAGGACATGTGGGAGGTGATGAAATGCATCATTACCCAGCGCAAAAAAAGGGAACTGGAGCCGATGCTCAAGGTCCTCGATGAGATCTCCGCCGTCGACGGCAACGCGCCCGAAGACCAGGAATTCGAAAAGGTCATTCAGGACATCAAACTCTTTTCCAGCAAAGCCGACGCTTCTCTCGACACCCTCCTCAAGGCGGATTCCAACTGGTTCATCGGGACCTTTCTGAAGATGATCCGGTGATTGTTGTTTATTGTTGTTTGTTGTTGTTTGTTGTTGTTTGTTGTTGTTGACGCCCGCAACCATCATAAACCATCATAAACAAAAACAAACCATCATAAACCATCATAAACAAAAACAAACCATCATAAACCTTCACAACATCATTTCCGCAACGTCAGCCGGTACAGATCCGTTCGCCGGTCCTTCAGGTTGCGCACGCTGCCCACCTCGTGCAATTCCCGCAGCAGTTCCATATCCACGTCGGCGATCACCGTCATTTCGGTATTGGGTGTTGCCTCGGCCTTGATCCCGTTGGTGGGGAAGGCAAAATCCGAGGGGGTGAAAATGGCGGCCTGGGCGAACTGGATGTCCATATTGTTCACCTTCGGGAGGTTGCCCACGCAGCCGGCGATGGCCACGTAGCATTCGTTCTCGATAGCGCGCGCCATGGCGCAATGCCTGACCCGGGTATAGCCGTTCTGCGTATCCGTCAGGAAAGGCACGAACAGGATGCGCATGCCTTGTTCGGCCAGGATGCGGGGCAGTTCGGGGAATTCGACGTCGTAGCAGATCAGGACGCCGATCTTGCCGCAATCCGTATCAAACACCTTGATGATATCTCCGCCGACCATGCCCCAGGCCTTGGCTTCTGACGGGGTGATGTGGATCTTGTCGTATCGTTCCCAGGTGCCGTCGCGGCGGCAGAGGTAACCGACGTTCAGCAGGCTTTGGTCCTCGATAAAGGGCATGCTGCCCAGGATGATGTTGATGTTGTAGCTAACCGCCATTTCAAGGGCGCGCTGCCGCAGGGGTTCGGTGAATTGTGCCAGTGCGCGGATGGCGTCCGGTTCGGGCAGGTGGTTGTACTGGGCCATCAGCGGAGCGTTGAAAAACTCCGGGAACATGACGAAGTCGGATTTGTAATCGCTGACCGCGTCGATGAAGAATTCCATTTGTTCGCACAGCGCGTCGAGGTCGTCCATGCGGCGCATCTGCCATTGCACCAGGCCCAGCCGGATGACGGTCTTGTCGGTATTGACGAGGCGTTTTTTCTCTTCTGGTTCGTAATAAATATTGTTCCATTGCAGGAGGACGGCGTATTCCAGGGATTCCTTATCGCCGGGCAAATAACCTTTCAGGACCCTGATGGGGTAAAAGCCGTTGGAAAGCTGGAAGGTGAGGGTAGGGTCGTAAATTTCGCGGAGCCGTACCTTTTCGATGTATTCTTTCGGGCTCAACTCCTTGGCGTAGTCCTTGTATTTGGGTATCCGGCCGCCGAAGATGATGGCCCGCAGGTTGAGGCTTTCGCAGAGCTCCTTGCGGGCGTCATAAAGCCGCCGGCCGAGGCGAAGGCCCCTGTAATCAGGGTGAATGAAAACGTCGATGCCGTAGAGAACATCCCCTTCTTCGTCGTGGGTTTCGAAGGAATAATTGCCGGTGATCTGTTTGTAGGTATGGTTGTTGCCGAATTCTTCGTAATCGATGATGATGGCCAGGGCGCTGCCGACCACCTGGCCGTTGACGAGTATGCAAAGTTGCCCTTCCGGGAAGATATCGAGCAGTTTCTGGATATGGTCTTCGTGCCAGTGGGCGCCTTCCATGCCGCTGTAGGCCTGGATCATGGCCTCCTTGAGCTGGAGGTAATCGGCCATTTCGAGGTTGCGCAATTCAACTTTGGATACGGTTTTTTCTTCAATCTCCATGGTATTTGATATTGATCAAGTGCGAGCCTGCAAAAATAAATATTTGAAAGTATAACAAGCTTTCGCTGTATTCGTTCTGAAAACGAGATCAAATGAACTAAAATGCTGTTGAAAAAGACCGTTTTCCCCATCGCGCTCTGGTGTATGGCCCTGGTGGCGGGCGCTCAGACCACCCAGAACTGGGGCCTGCAGATCAACCCCAATTTCTCAAGCCGCCGGTTGGTGGTATTTGAATCCCTGTCGCAGGCCGAGATCGACGCCATTGACTCCATTGAAACGTACAAACCTTCCTGGAGCGCCGGCCTTTTTGTCCAGTGGCGCGGCGAAAAGGTGGGTTTTCAGATGGGCCTCAACTTCATGGATACCGGCTACCGGACCATCAAAACCCAGGTGCTGCCCGACGACCCGGACGCCGCCAATGCCTCCCAGCGGCGCATCACCTACCAGAATTACTTCCTGGAGGCGCCCATCGACCTGTATTTCTACCAGGCCCTCGACGACCGGAACGAATTCATCTTTACCTTCGGGACCGGGGTGGGGTACAACCTCACCAACTTCCGCAAACAGCAATTGTACCAGGGCGACAGCAAGGGCGACAGTTCCCGCGAGACGGACCCCGACAACGACAATTTCCGGAAGGTGGCCATGGAGATCCGCTTCGGCATGGGTTGGGAAACCCAACTAAGCGAGCGCCTGTCCTTTGCCCTGGTGCCCAATTTCCAGTTCTGGACCAAAGGCCTCTACCAGGATGCGGGCATCAACCGGCATTTGTATGCTATTGGGGTGCAGGGGATGCTGCGGTTTCGGTAGAGGGGGGGGACCCAGAGCGAGAGAGAGTGAGAGGGGGTGAGAGGGTGAGAGCCCGCCTTCGCCTGAGGCTTCGGCGGATGGGAGGGTGAGAGGGTGAGAGAGGGTGAGAGGGTGCGAGCGGCCCATTCTCACATCCGCTGCAGTGACGCTATCGGGGTTACGAAGGCGGGCTCCACGACTTTGCCTCTTTTGCAAAAGGTCCGGTAATATGCGGTGGAATACCTGCTGGGCGGCAACTTCCCGTTTTGGGTATATCCGGTTGATTTTTCAGGAGGAATTATGAAAATCCTCTCCTGTGGCTTATTTTGCAACTGTAAAACCGAACCTGATGTTGAACGGCCGTGGAACACCTCAAGTTGACGCCCGTGTTTCCGGTTGGGTTGCCGGGAGCACGGGCGTTGATGTATTGGGTTGCTTAACGCAATAGGGTTTATTGGGGGGTGAAGTACGTGTTTGGAATAAACGGTGGTGCGTTTGGCGATCTGGTTTGCGTGCATGCGAGACGAAAACTCAAAACACGGAAAAATGCTAACTTTACATTCGAGCAAAGAATAGATGGAAAGACTATCAACAAAGAAATATCAGAAGGATATATCAAGTGCGATCCAGCACTTTTGGAACACACGTGAAGCTCAGTTAAAGGGACAGAAAAAATCCGACCAAGGATCAAGAGGTTCCGTAACTGGAGGAAAACAGCTTGATGGATTCATTCATGTATTAGTTAAAATATCAAAAGATTTAGGAGTACCTGAAGAATGCATTTATATCAAAGGGAATAACCTACCAGGATTCTTCAGGCCGACCAAAGACTGGGACTTTTTGATTATTACTCCCAATAAACAGCTGATTGCAGTTGTAGAGCTTAAATCCCAAGTTGGTTCGTTTGGCAATAATTTCAACAACAGGACAGAAGAGGCATTAGGAAGTGCTGTTGATTTATGGACTGCGTTTCGAGAAAATGGATTTCCACAAAAGCAACAACCTTGGCTAGGATATGTAATTCTCGTGGAACAAACATCCAAATCTACCAGTCCAGTTCGATTGCAAGAACCACATTTTAAAGTAAGACCCGAGTTTGAGAACACAAGCTATTTAAATAGATATGCCCTCTTTTGCCAAAAACTTATGCAGGAGCGTCACTACTCCTCTACCGCTATGATATGGACGGATAGGGATAAAAAATTCGGATGCCCAGAGGATGACATATCCTTTGACACATTCTTGTTATCTTTTATGGGATTTATTCAGGGTAAACTAAATGAGTTTGAAAAATGATTTACGGAACCAGATCAAATGGCAATTTGCACGGCCTAGTTTTGACAAAACCTATTGTCGTAGAGACAATGTTGGATAGGGTTCAATATACGCAAAATCATGACCTAAGAGATATTAGAGTAATCGAACCTTCTGCTGGTGATGGTGCTTTTGCTTTTGAAATTATTGAAAGGCTTTATCATTCTTCTTTAAAATTTGACTTTTCTTTTCAAAAAGCACTTTCAAACCTAATGTTTTTCGAATTAGATAATGAAATGGGTATACTTTTAAGGCAAAGAATCGAATCCAAGCTAAATGAGTATGCTACGATTGTTCCAGATAACTTAATACGAATTGAAGATTTTCTTTTGTCGAAATCAGATAAGTGTGATTTAATTATAGGCAATCCACCTTATGTTAGGCATGAGAATATTCCAGAGGAAAAAAAGGAATTCTATAGGAGAAAATTTCCCACTTTCAGGCATAGAAGTGATCTATACGTTGGATTCTATGATAAAGGTCTAAGGTTGTTAAAAGATAAAGGGGTTCTTTCATTCATTTGCTCTAATCGTTGGTTGAAAAATCAATACGGGGAAAGTCTCAGGAGTTTAATCCAACTAAACTACTCTCTAGAGGAAATTATTGACTTGGAGGAAACATGTCCTTTTGAAGAGGAAGTAATTGCTTATCCAGCAATTACGACAATCCGCAATTCTAAGGAGAAAACCAAAGCTAATTATTACTTTATTGATGATATAGCCAAATTGGGGGACATTAATAAAGACTTTAAGATTACGAGGACTTTAGATACGACTAGCTCAAAAAATTGGTTCTCTTATGCATGGAGAGGTCAAGTTCACGAAAAGTTCCTGACTACAATTGAAAGCCAAGGATTTCACATAGGAATTGGTGTTGCCACTGGATTAGATAAAGTTTTCATTAGGAGAGATTTTAAGTCATTAGTTGAACAAGAACTTCTATTGCCCATTTTAACTTCAAAAGATTTAAAGAATAATGGACTCAATTGGTCGGGAAATTACATTTTAAACCCTTTTGATAATACAGGGAAACTTATCGACCTAACAAAACACCCCAAAGCAAAAGAGTATCTTGAATCTCATAGAGAAGTGCTAGAAAGACGTCATGTAGCTAAAAAGAATCCCAAGCAATGGTACAAAACAATTGATCGGATTAAGCCTTCTTTGACAAATCAGGATAAGATCATTCTACCAGACATCTCAGGTAATACTCACATATTTATCGATAAGGGCAATTTCTATCCTCATCACAACTTGTACTACATTACAGGTGGTAATCAAAAGAAACTTGTGATTCTAGCATCTATTTTATCATCCGACTTTATTAGAAAACAACTTTTAGAACTAGGAACAACTATGAATGGTGGTTACCCAAGATGGCAAAGTCAAAACTTGAAGAAACTCCGAATACCAATGATAGATGCCATGCCTAAGGAAACTGCGGATTCACTCATTCAAGCATACCATATCAAGGATTATCGCACAATAAATCAATTGGTCACAGAGGACGAAATAGGCAACTATAGTTTTCAAGTTGGTCAAACAACACTATTTGAACCTAAGGGAGTGGAATATGGGGGAAAATAAGAAGCACGACACGCCAACATTGTATAAGCGTAATGCGGTCTTAACTGCTGATTTTGAGCGCTTTTGCTCCTAAGAAACTTTTCGGTGGGCGGACAGTGAATTGCTCCGAAATCCCGCACTACGCTTATACTTGACCGTTATTAGAAATGAAAAACAGAACTTTATACTTAATCCTGATAATTTTTTTCTTCCTAAACCAAATTTGTTTTAGTCAACAGAGCGGTCTTCTCAGAATATACAGTGTTCCAGAACGAATTTGTGTAGAAGGACAAGTGAAGGAAGAGATTATCAGAGATACTTCGAATTCCTTTGTGATTTACGTAGAAATTTTTGAAGATTCATTACTAAATGATTTTTTAGTGGCATCAAGTATAGTTAATTGCTACCCAGTAACAAAGGCTTTTAACGATAAGACGCCTAGAACCATAATCGATTATCAATTAATATCTAATGTAAATCCAAAATGGGACATATCTGGAACCATTATTTTCTACAACAAAGGGTTGATAAAGTTCAAAGACATTTTCTCTAGAAATCTGGAACTCTATAATTTGATACACCAATGGTTAGATAATAATTAATACAAGGTACAATACCCCGCTAGTGGCGCTAGCTGCCCAGCCTCCGCTGGGGCTCCGGCCGATCGTCTAGTGGCGCGAAATCTAGATACCACTCAAGTTTCGCGGCCTCTTTTTCCGACATGCTGCGTTGCTCGTCGGTCACAGAGTCCCGCTATGCTCCCTTCTCGCGCCTTGC
>WBZL01000938.1_pt1 | contig 31945 bp, 24 predicted proteins | sample 5204291 | NCBI WGS metagenome assembly WBZL01 (sample SAMN12344345, study PRJNA552823) | activated sludge metagenome | biome: Activated sludge suspended growth; feature: Nitrification reactor; material: Wastewater; isolation source: activated sludge from nitrification reactor of wastewater...
GCCTGCGCCTGTGGAACGGGGTGTTCGGCCGCTTCTTCCCCTGGGTGTGGCTGTCGGTGGTGCTGCTGATCGGCACCGGCCAGGCCCTGGTATCCATCATGGGCGGCATGGCGGCGGTGGCCTATCCGATCCATCTCATGGTGGCCATCGGCTATCTCATGACGGTCATTTTCGCCTTCATCTACTTCGTGCCCTATGCCCGCCTGAGCCAGGCCGTGGCGGCCCAGGACTGGCCGGCCGGCGGCCAGGCCCTGAACCGGATCCGCCAGTTGGTGATGACCAACCTGATCCTGGGCTTGAGCAACGTGGCGCTGGTGTTCATTTTGCCGGCGTTCATGTGAGTCGACGGCTTCCCCCTATTTTGTTGAAGAGGCAATCCTTTACCCAACCGTCATTCCGGCGCAGGCCGGAATCCAGTGCGTAGGCCCGGTTGCATAAAAAATCAATCAGGTGCACGACCTGGATTCCGGCCTGCGCCGGAATGACGGCAAGTTAGGTTGCCGGGTCAATAAAGGGGGAACGAGGGGGGCAGCCGGCCGGCATGGCGCGATGTCGCCAAATCCCCCCTGGCCCCCCTTTGCCAAAGGGGGAATCCCCAATTCCTAGCGCCCCACCTCGAATACCCCGTTCGGGGCCTCGCCGAACATCTCCGGCGCGTACATGGCTTCCACCCGGGTGGGCGGCAGCCCGAAGGCGCCGTCGCTGTTCAGGCGCAGGGTGTATTCCAGGCTGAAGCGGCCGCGCGGGACGTACTCGTAGTAGGCCCGGTAGTTGTCGAACAGGCGTTCCTGCCAGCTTGGCCAGGCCATGCCGTCGTTGCGCTCGCCCCGGGTCAGGATGGCGGAATCCCGCTGGCGGCCGGTACCCAGGATGCTGGCGCCGGCGGGGACCGGATCTTCCACCACCACCCAGCCCATGTCGTCCCGGGCATCGATGGTGAGGCGCACGCGCAGCACGTCGCCCCGGCGCCATTTGCCCGGGGTCTTCTGGTCGATGGGGATGATTTCGCGAACGACGCCGTAGCCCCGCTGGACCGGCTCGGCCAGCGCCACGGCGGCCAGGGTGGTGACGCTGGCATAGGGCTCGCCCGTGCCCTCGTGCTTCAGGCGCAGGGTGGCGGGTTCGGCGGTCAGGGGCAGGAAGGCGGTGGCGCCTTTCGGGAAGGCCTGCCAGTCCACCACCCGGCCGTCCTGGCCCAGCACGGCGAAGCTCTTGCCGCTGGGCTTCACCTGCTCGAACAGCCGGCTGTAGCGTTCCAGGGCCAGGCTGCCCCAGGCGTTGGCGGTGGTGGTGTTCCAGCGGTTGCCCTGCTGGCGGCCTAGGGCGCCGGTGACCAGCCTGGGCATCCGTTCCTTCCAGGCCGGCAGGTCCATGACCGCCAAGAGGCCCCGCACGGCGTTGGTGTCGGCGGAGCTCATCATCCACCACAGGGCGTCCCGTTCTTCGTTGCTCAGGTTCAAGCGTTTGCCGGTGGTGGTGAAGCGCGCCTCCAGGGCTTCCAGGGCATCCCGTAGCAGGGCATCGCGTGGCGCGAGATGCGGGGTGTGCTTGAGCACGCTGATCCAGTCGATGAGCACCGAGGTCGGCCACAAACGGGGTTCCGGCTTGACCGTGGAAATCAGGCCTGGCGTGGCCTTGCCGGCCCGGGCCAGGGCTTCCAGGGCGGCCATGCGCGGCGGCAGGGCCCGTTCCCAGGCCGGACGGGCGATGTCCAGCTTGCCTTCCAGGTATTCCGCCAGGGCCCGTTCCATGCGCGCTCGGGCGTCCGCCGGCAGGCTCCATTCCGCTTCGTCGGCCAGGGACAGCAGATAGGCGGTCAGGGCCACGTTGCCACCTCCGTTGCCGGGGAAGAAATTGGCCAGGCCGTTGTCCGCCAGATAGGTGGGCAGGTGGTCGATCATGCCTTGCCAGAGCTTGGCGTCCCGGGTGGCCACGGCCTTCGAGGCCTGCTGTTCCAGACAGGCGAAGGGGTAGCGGCGCATGTGGTCGCGCAGGGTGGTCTGGCCGTCCAGCAGGCTGGCGGCCAGGGTGGCGCGCAGTTCGGCCCTGGTGGCGCCGGCGGGGGCGGCCACCGGGATGTCCAGCACCTTGTCCAGCCGTTGCAGGCTGGCGGACTGCACCCGCGGCGGAATCGCGGGCCGCACGCCTTGCTTCACCTTCAGGGCATCGCGCGGTTTGCCGCCGACTTCCCGCGCGTCCAGGGTCCAGTCCAGGCTGGTAGCGCCGTCCGGCACGGTGATCGGCCAGGCGACTTCCTTGCTCTCGCCGGCGGTGAGGTCGAGGGTCTTGGCCGGCATATTCTTGATCCCCGAGGCTTCGGGACGGATTTCGACACGCATGCCCTTGTCCCCGCCGTTGCGCACGGTGAACAGGGCCTGGAAGCGGTCGCCTTCCCGCACCACCGGCGGCAGGCCGGAGATCAGTTGTAGGTCCTGGGTCGAGCGGATGCCGGCGCGGCCGCTGCCGAAGCGGCTTTCCGAGGCGGCCACGGCGACGACGCGGAAGGCGGTGAGGCTGTCGTTGAGGGGGATTTCCGCCGTCGCCTCGCCCTTGGCATCCAGGGGCAGGCTGGCCTTCCAGAACAGCAGGGTGTCGAACAGTTCCCGCGTGGGCAGCTTGCCGCCGCCGCCACCGGCGGGCAGGGCCTTCTTGCCGAAGTGGCGCTTGCCGGTGACCTGCATCTGGGCGGTGAAGGTCTTCAGGCTGTAGCCCCGCTCGGCCATCATGGCCTCCAGCAGGTTCCAGCTTGCGTTGGGGGCCAGTTCCAGCAGGCCCTCGTCCACGGCGGCCAGGGTGACCTCCGTGCCGGCCGGGGGCGGCGCGCCCTCGGGGGTGCGCACCTTGACCGTGACCCTGGCCTTCTCGCGGATGGCGTAGCTGGCCCGGTCGGTCTTCACGTCCACATCCAGGCGATGGCCGCGCTGGCCCACCTGGATGCCGGTCAGCCCCAGCTTGAAGGCGGGCCGGCCCAGGTCCACCAGGGCGGTGGGCTTCACCGCGTCGTTGCGGCCGCGCACGGCCAGGGCGGAGACGAAGACGTTGGGGGCCCAGTTGGCCTTCACCGGCAACTCGATCACCGGAGCCTTGCCGGACAGTTCAACGACCTTGGCGTCGAGGATGCCTTCCCGCTCCACCGTGACCAGCACGCTGGCCTCCCGGAACGGCATGCGCACCTGGAAGCGGGCAATCTGGCCGGGCTCGTAGCGTTTCTGCTCGGGGATCAGGTCGATGCGGTCGTGGTTGTCCTGGCGGAACCACCATTCGTCCTTGCCGGCCACCCAGAAGCTCTCGCTGGTGCGGGCCTGGCGGCCTTCCTTGTCGCGGGCGATCGCATCCACCAGCACTTCGCCGCCCTGCTCCGCCTTGGCGGCGCAGGCAAACTGGCCCTTGGCGTCGGTCTTGCCGGCGCATTTGCCGGCCAGGGGGATGTCCCGGGTTTCGTTGCGGTAGCCGTAGAAGCCGCCCGCAAGGCGGACCCGGTGGCCCAGGGTCTGGCGCAGGGTGAACTTCGCCTCCACCGGCACATGGGCGGCCGGCTTGCCGTCCAGGTCCAGGGCCAGGAAGCGCAGGGTCTGGTTCTGGCCCGCCCGGGTCCAGCGCTCCCGCTTCAGGCCCAGCACCACGCCGGCCGGCCACCAGGGCGTGGCGCGGCTGACGGTCTGGATCTCGCCGGACGGGTCGGCGTATTCCATTTCCAGGCGCAATTTATGGGGCATGGCCGGGGTGGGGAGCTTGTCCAGGCGCGCCCGGCCGGCGCCACCGGCATCCAGCTTGACGGGCTCGGCGGCGAAGGGAATGGGCTCGCTTTCCTCCGTGCCCGCGTCGCCGTCCTTGCGGCGGGCGAATTCGTAGTCCGGGTAGTCGTCGAAATCCACATTGAAACGGGGTTCCAGTTGGGCGCGCAGTTTCACCGGCAGGTGCTTGGCGCCGCCGCCGTTGAGGTAGGCCACGGCGATGTCGAACTCGGCGCTGGCCGGGGCGATCCATCGAGATTCCTTGGGATCCAGGCTGGCCTTCATCAACGGCACGCGGAAATCACCGACGCTGAAGGCGCCGCTGTCCAGGCCTTCCAGGTATTCCAGTTCCTGGACGGGGGTTTCCAGACGGATGTCCTTGTCCACCAGGCGCAGGCGGTAGTCGCCCCGCTTGGCGGCCACGGGCACCGGCCAGGTGGATTCGGCGGCGCCGTTTTTCCAGGTCAGGGGCAGGAACCAGCGCTGCTGGCTGCCCTGGTGCTCGACCATCAGGCTGCGCGGGATTTTCGTCGGATAGCCCAGGCCGTGGGCGCGCTGGTCGCGCAGCACGTGCTTCATGTGCACCGTGTCGCCGGGCCGGAACAGGACTCGGTCCAGCACGGTATGGGCGATGCGGTTGTCGCCGCGCCAGTCCTGGGGCAGGCCGAAACGCCAGGTCTCGATGCCTTCGTCCCAGTCCGAGCGGGCGAAGCTCAGGTCGTCGCCCAGGCGGGCGCTGACGAACAGGGGGCAGGCGTAGTCGTCGGCGGAGCGGGGGTCCGGCAGGTTCTTCGGCAGCAGGGCCATGCCCTGGGCATCGGTGACGCTCTGGGCGAGGGGGGCCGCCTTGCAGTTGCGCACGGCGATCTGGGCGCCCGCCACGGGTTTGCCGGTGTCGAGCCGGGTGACCCAGGCCAGGGAGGATTCCACCCCCCACTTGAAGTGGACCGCCAGGTTGGTGACCAGGGCCGTGGCGCGCACGAACATGGGGTTATTCGCTTTTTCGTTATCCCCAAGCAGGGACTTGCCCAGGCGCTTGCTTTCCACTTCCACCACGTAGAAGCCGGGCTTCTCCAGGGGCAGGCCCACCACCTCGAAGGCCTGGGCGCCACCGGGCTTGGGCAGGGCGCGTTCCTCGACGCCGGCGATGTGGGGCGCCAGGTACTGGGCCCGGCGCCGGTCGGGGCGGGATTGGGTGCGCTGGTCGTAGTCCGGGTTTTCGAACTTCTTCAGGCTGGCCTGCCAATCCAGGATGCCGGCGTCGGTGGTGAGCCGTATCCAGCGCACCTTGGCGGCGGTGCCGCCCAGGTTGTCCGCTTCCAGGTTGCGCAGGGTGATGGGCATCAGGCCGCCGGCGGCCTGTTCGATGATGCCGAATTCGCCGGAGAACTTGACCAGGGGCGGCGTGTCCGCCATCCGGAAGCTCATGGGGAAGCGGGCGGCGTTGACCAGGGCGCGACCCTTGTCGTCGGCCAGGGCGGCCGGCAGCTTGAGCGTGAGGGACGCGCTGGCGGGGAAGGGGCCGGGGAAGGTCACGCTGGTGTCGGTGGCGGTGGCCTGTTCCGGCCTGCGTTGGCGATAGGCCTTGCCCTTGGCGTCCTGGAGGCTGATCTTGTCCAGCATTGAGCGGGAGACCGGCGCGGTGAACTCCACCCGCAGCGGCAGCAAGGGCATGCAGCCGGCCTTGGCGTTTTCCCGCTGGCAGCGCAGGTGGGCGCTGAAATGGTCGCGCACCTGGAATTCCAGGCGCTGGTCGGCGGGGTTGGTCTGTCCCGAGGGTGTGGCGATGCCCCGGCCCCAGACCAGGGCCATCCTGGCGTTGGCGGGCAGGGTGCGTACGCACTGCACGACTTCCAGGGTGGCTTCGCTCTCCGGGTTTCGTGCATCCCAGGGCTCGCCCTGATCCTTGAGAACCTGGGCGATGCTCCGCAACAGCCGGGTCCGTTCCGCGCCCGCCAGTCGCCTGGCCGCCACCTGCTCATGGATGCCCTGGATCTCGCAACGGACGCCGGCCTGGAGGTCTTCGGGGCGGGCGGCGCCATTGAGGCGAAGCACGAACACCTGATCCTCGTCGATGGTGGACGGCGACGACGGCATCATCCAGACCACGCGCGGGCCGGCCACGGCGAAGCGGTATTCCGGCGCCGACTTGACCGCCTCACCGGCCAGGGTGGCGAGTCCGGGACGGGGAAGGAAACGGCAGGGCTCCCCGGCCTTGAGATCGCCGGTCAGGTCGAAGACCCAGGTACGCTCGTCGCTCCAGTAAGCGTTGCCCTCCACGCCGCATTGGATATCGAAGGGAGCCGGCGCATTGGCGCGCCCCTGGGGCACCATGGCCGCGGAGAAGCGGGTCTGGACCTGCCGCGCCTGGAGATGTTCGCCCTGGGGGGTGAAGCTTTCCAGTTCGGCGGCGCCGCCGGATCCCGCGAGCAGGACTGCGGCCAACAAGGCAACGATGCGTTTCATCCCTTCCGTCTCCCCAAGAATCCATGTTTGCCACTGTTTGCCATTCTGGCACGCCGATCAAGCACGAGGATCCCGTCTGGCAACGGAAAATAATACTTGACCAGACAACTCGACAATTATTAGAATTCGTCCATGAAGTAACCACAATCCAGTGAAGAGAGAGGACGAATCATGGAACTTGAAATCAACGGCAGAACGGTGGAAACCGACCCCGAGGGCTATCTGGCCAACCTGGCCGACTGGGACGAGGACGTGGCTGAATTCCTGGCTTCCCAGGACAAGCTGACCCTGGAAGAGAACCACTGGAAGGTGATCCGCTACATGCGGGACTTCTTCAACGAGCATGGCACCGCGCCCAATCTGCGCTTCCTGCAGAAGGGGCTGAAGGAAGAGTTCGGCGACGAATGGGGCGAGAAGAAATTCCTCTTCGACCTGTTCCCCTTCGGTCCCGCCAAGCAGGCCGGTCGTTACGCCGGGACGCCCAAGCCCACCGGCTGCGTATGATGTAACGCTGGTCCGAATGGACTACACTCGCCCCGGCCTGTCCGGGGCGATTTTATTTGGGCGTCTCATCATGAAGAAAATCCACTCTCTGCTCCCCTTGCTGTTGCTGGTATCAAGCCAGGCAACGGCCTTTCCCTGGTACGGCCAGGGAGAGAATTTTCGTGGCGCTGCGCTCATGACCCCGGATGAACGCAAGAGCCATGTCTCCCGCCTCCAGAACATGAAATCCTTCGATGAATGCAAGGGCTACATGAACGCCCACTATCTGGAACTGGACAAGCGCGCCAAGGAAAAAGGCGCGGTCCTGCCCCCCATCCAGGGCGACCCCTGCGAAGTCATGAAGACCATGGGACGATTCCGCTGAAGTCCCGCCGCCAATGAAAAACGGCCCTCACCAGGGCCGTTTTTCATTGGCGGCCGTTTTTGGCCCGGCGGGCGTCAATGCACGCTGCCGAAGGAGGGATCGACGTTGCCCGAGGGGGTGGGGATGCCCGCCATCCTGCAACCCTGGGTCACCGGTCCGCGCGGGAAGAGTTTGTAGAGGAACTTGCGCCCGCCCTGGTCGATGTAGGCGTCTTCCATGGCCTTCAGCAGCGAGCGCGCGTTGGATTCGGGACCGCATTCGGCAAAGTGGTCGCGCAGGAAGCAGATGACGTCCATGTGGGAATCGGTGAGTTCGATGCCCTCCTGCCTTGCCTGATCCCGCGCCAGATCCTCGCTCCAGTTGTCCAGATCGTTGAGATAGGCGTCCGCATCGCAGGGCGCCAGGTTTTCCGCCATCACGAGTTTGTTGATGTCCAGCATGTCCGTTCTCCTCGTCGTTAAAGACAGGCTGTGAGTAGCCTGATATGTCTCTAGCACGCGACGCGGAAAATACAATAACTTATTGAATATTAAGACTAAATGGTCTTTTATCCGGTCGTTTGCCCTATTTCCCGAAGCACCCGAAAGCCGAGATTCACGTCCAGTTCGTTCCACATGCGTGGCTTGCGGGCGGCGGACCGGGAATGCCAGGCGGATTCGAACCAGGAGCCGCCCTTGGTGACGAACCATTGCCCGGGTTTGACGGCGCCGGCGCTGATCCGGGCATCCACCGGGCCGACCCAGGGATCGGCCGTGAATTCCCATATATTGCCGTGCATGTCGTGGAGGCCCCAGAGGTTGGCGGGGTAGAGGCCCACGTCAACGGTTTGCTGCATGGGCGCGCAGAACGGCAGGAAGCGCCGCCAGCCCTGGACACCGCGGCCGCTGATCTGGAAGGAGCCGGTGTTGGCCTCGACGCAGCCCAGGGTGTCGCCGAAGCAATAGCGGGTGGCCGAGCCGGCCCGGGCGGCATATTCCCATTCCGCTTCGCCGGGCAGCCGATAGCGATGACCGGATTTTTCCGAGAGCCAGGCCAGGTAGGCATTGGCTTCGTCCCGGTTGATGTTGGTCACCGGGCGGCGGCCCTCCGCCAGGACCAGGTGGTCGGTCCAGACAAAACCCGTCTCCCGCGCGAAAACGCCGAACTCCTCGGCGGTGACGCAAAAACGGCCCAGGGCGAAGGGCCTGTCGATTTCGACCCGGCGTGGGAGCTGCTCGCCGAAGCCGCGATCCTCGGGCTTGGCGCCCATCTCGAACACGCCAGCGGGGATCAGGCGGAGTTCCGGCCCCCGGGTGCCATCATCCAGCGCATCGTGGAAGGCGATTCCGCAATCCAGTCGGGCGGCGGCATTGGCCTGGAGGGCGACCAGTTGCGCCGGGGTCAGATCGTGGACATAAGGCGGTTCGGTATCGGCGGCAAGGTTCATTGGTTTTTCCTGTGCTCGGACTTGTCCCCCGGCTTGCCCTGCGGGCGCGCCGATTCGATGACCATGCCCCGGTCCACCGCCTTGCACAAGGCGTGGATGGCGAGCAGGGCGACGCCAACTGATTGAAAGCAATGGGGCATGACAAACACGACCTCAGGTTTTGTCCATCTGATTTGGACACGATAGGGAGAAGATACTCGAATGCATCTTCCCGGCAACCGTGTCAGCGTGAATGGTTCAGCACCGCAATTATGGGTTGAGGTACGAGACCATCTCCGCGAGATGGCGTTCACCGTGGAAGTGGATGTATCGTTTGCCCCGCTGAAAACAAGCCAGCCCGTGACCTTGAATATTGGGCTGGCATGCGCCCCAGGCGCTACCCCCCTCAATTCACCGACAAAACCCCTGAAGACGGAGAACATTCCTTGATCAAGCAGACTGAATGCAAGCACGAGCCTGGAATCATGGTTCCCGTCATCGACCGCGATCGCTGCGAGGGCAAGGCCGATTGTGCGAGGGTTTGCCCCGTGGGGGTTTTCAAGGTGGGGATCCTGCCCCCGGAACTGCGGTTGAATCTCAGCTTCAGGGGAAAAATCAAGGGCTTCGCCCACCGCTGGCGCCAGGCCTTGCTGGTCAACCCGGGGGCCTGCGAGGCCTGCGGATTGTGCGTCAAGGCCTGCCCGGAAGGCGCCATCACGCTCGCCGGCGTCTAAGTCGCGACTTAGACGCGACTAAGCTGGATGCGAGCGGGGCTGTTACGTCGCCCGCCGCCGTAAGGGGAGGGTTCGGAAGCCTGGTTGGGTTGCGTGGCGCCCGCTCAGGGCAGGGCGGCCAGCGTGTCGCCACCCCCGGTCCGCCGCCGCAATGCCTGGGCGAGACGCCCCATGCCCAGGGGCATGCGGCGGGTCAGTTCGTCCCAATCCACGGCGTCCAGCAGGTTCTTCAGGGTCAGGCCCAGGTCGGTGTCGCCCTCGATGAGCAGGCGGCGGTTGAAGAACAGGGTGTCCGGGTCTTCCAGGCGCAGGGAGAGGCGGGCGAAGTCCTCCGCCGTGGCGGTGAATGTCACGTCCACCGGGCCGGCTTTCTCCGCCCTCAGGCCGTCGGGCGCGACGGAGAGGTACATGGACAGGCCGATGTCCTTCACATGGACGCGGAAGTGCTTGCCGTGGGCCGCGCTCCAGTCCAGTTCGCCCAGGGTGGGCCAGGCGGCGCGGTTGCAGGCGGCGGCGAAGGCGGCGGAAGGCGGCCAGGCCGGCAGGCGGGAAACAACGCGGGCCAGGCTTTTGGGGAAGGCGGGCAATTTCATGGGGTGATTTCCTCCAGGTGGCGTTCGGGCTGCCAGGCCATGCCGGCCTCGCCCAGCCAGTAACCGTCGCAGGGCTGGGCGGGCATGAGGGGGGCGAGCTTGGCGGGGGCGTCGGCGGGGGCGAGGGTACCGTCCAGCAGGGCGCGGAACAGGGTCGCGATCCGCTCCGTGTGTCGGGCTTGAGGCGAGATGCGCAGCAGATCCACCTTCGCGGCCTTCAGTTCATCCAGGCGGTGGGCCAGGCTCATGACCCTGGCGGACTGGGTCTGGATGCCGTTGATGCAGAGGAAGTCCTCACCTTCGCGGGAGGCCAGGACCAGGCCGTCGGGATGCTCGATGCAGCGGAACTGGCAGTCGTCCTTCTGCAGGTTGTAGTGGCGGGCGGTGAAACAGCGCGCCGAGAAGGCCAGGGGCAGGCGTCCGTAGGCGAACAGCTCGGTCTCCATGCCGGCAGGCACGGGCATGGATGCCAGCATGTCGCGCGGCATCTCCACCGGCGGCACCCAGCGCGTGGCGCCCAGGTCGGCCAGCAGGGCCAGGGTGTCCGGGTTGTAGGCGTTGAGCGTCGGGCCGGCGACGAAGGGATGCCTGGCTTCCGCCAGCAGGCGCACGGCGCCCCATTCATTGGCTTCCACCAGGAAACGACGGTCGGCCACCACCTTGCGCAGGGCCTTGAGGTCCGATTCCGATTCGATCAGGGTCTGGCTGGCCAGCACCGCCTGCTTGCCGGCGTCGGCGAACTTCTCCGCCAGTTCGATCCAGTCCGGCAGGCGCAGCAGATGCCGCCGGGAACACACCGTCTCGCCCAGGTAGACGACGTCCACCGGCCAGGACAGGGCCGACTCGTAGAAGGCCAGGGTGTCTTCGCGGGACCAGTAGTAGAGGAGGGGGCCGAGGGCGAGTTTCATCAGGGGCAAGGGGCAAGGGGCAAGGGGCAAGGGGCAAGGGGCAAGGGGCAAGGGGCAAGGGGGTCAGGTTTTCCTTGGGCCTTGCCCCTTGCTCCTTGTAACTGTCATTTCCAAGGCCGGTAATAGGCGCCCAGTGTATTCATGCTGCCTTCCGAGACCTTGGCCAGTTCCGCCATCCAGGCGGGCAGGGCCTTGAACTGCTCGGGCGCGCGTTTCACCGAGTCGATGGCGGCGCGCCAGACCCTGGTGACCTGGGCCACGTAGGCGGGGCTGCGCTGGCGGCCCTCGATCTTGACGGCGGCTATGCCCATGCGCGCCATTTCCGGCAGCATTTCCAGGCTGTTCAGGCTGGTGGGTTCTTCCAGGGCGTAATAGGTCTCGCCCTGGACCTCGAAGCGGCCCTTGCACAGGGTCGGGTAGCCGGCCTTCTCGTTGTCGGCGTAGCGGTCGATGAGCACGCCGTTGAGGCGGGTTTCCATGCCCTTGGGGGTCTGCTCCCAGCGCACCGCGTGGCCGGGGGAGCAGGCGCCGAAGGTGTTGGGCGAATCGCCGCAGGCGTAGGAGGACAGCAGGCAGCGACCCTCCACCATGACGCACAGGCCGCCGAAGGCGAACAGTTCGATCTCCACCTCGGTGTTCTTCACCACGTTCTCGACCTGGGGCAGGGACAGTACCCTAGGCAACACGGCGCGCCGGATGCCGAAGCGTTCACGGTAGAAATTCACGGCTTCGTAGCTGGTGGCGGAGCCCTGGACTGAAAGGTGCAGGCGCAGCTCGGGATGGGTCCTGACCGCGTAGCCCATCAGGCCCGGATCGGCCAGGATGATGGCGTTCACCCCCAGGTCGGCGGCGGTGTCCACCGCCTTGTGCCAGCGCGGCAGGGTGTCGGGCTGGGGATAGGTGTTGAGGGCCATGAGCACCTTGCGGCCCTTGCCCTGGGCGTAGCGGATGCCCTCTTTCAGCGACTTCTCGTCGAAGTTCAGGCCGGCGAAATTGCGCGCATTGGTGTTGTCCTTGAGGCCCAGGTAGACCCCGTCGGCGCCGTGGTCCACGGCGGCCTTGAGGGCCGGCAGGCTGCCGGCGGGGCAGATCAGTTCGAGCAGGGGCATGGTGTCCGGAACAGGTGTTCCCCCCTTTTACAAAGGGGGGTTAGGGGGGATTTACAGGTGGTGGAGAGGTCAGGCCGAGCTAAATCCCCCCCAGCCCCCCTTTGTGAAAGGGGGGAGCCGGTCATCGGGAGGATTGGATCGGTCATGCTTGTATCGGCGTTTCGATGGATGTTGACTCGGTGTTAATAACACCTTCTTGTCCTGAATTATGCCGAAAAAAAGCCTGGCCCTGGCGGCTGTCGCGCCGCCGCAGTTCGGCGACGATGGCGTTGACCACCGGCCATTTGGTCGAGCACCAGGCGGGCGCCAGCAGCAGGTTGGCGGGGGCGGTGCCGGTGACCCGGTGGTAGACGATGTCCCAGGGCGTGCGCTCGATCAGATCGGCGGCGATGGCGACATAGTCCTCCTGGGGCAGGGGACTGTATTCGCCACGCCGCCATTCGTTGGCCAGTTGGGTGCCTTTCACGACATGCAGCGGGTGCAGCTTGAGGCCGTCGGTACCGATGTCCAGCACGATGTCCAGGCTTTCCCGGGCGTGCCAGGCCTCCTCGCCGGGCATGCCGACGATGAGATGGGTGCAGACGGGGATGTTCAGGCGCCGGGCCGCCCGGGTGGTGTGCATGTATTCCTTGAGGCCGTGGCCCCGGTTGACCCGGTCCAGGCTTGCGTCGAAGGCGGACTGTAGTCCCAGTTCCAGCCACACCTCCATACCCCGGTCGTGGTATTCCGCCAGCAGGTCCAGCACCGCCGGCGGCACGCAGTCGGGACGGGTGCCCACCGACAGGCCGATCATGCCCTCCACCGCCAGGGCCTGGTCGTAGAGGGCCCGGAGCTGGGCCACGTCGGCATAGGTGTTGGTGTAGGCCTGGAAATAGGCCAGGTACTTGCTCGCCCGCGTGCGCCGGCCGATGCCGCGCCGGCCGGAATCAAGCTGCTCGCCGAGGGGCACGGGGCTGCGTCCGTTGGGGCTGAAGGAGGCGTTGTTGCAGAAGGTGCAACCACCGATGCCCTTGGCCCCGTCCCGGTTGGGGCAGGTGAAGCCGGCGTCGAGGGCGATCTTGTGCACCCGCTCGCCGTGCTTTTTCAGCAGGTACTGGCCAAAGGTGTGAACGCGCTCGGAAAGCATGTCAGTGTGTGCCGGGCCGTCGCAGGCAAACCGACACCCCCTCGGGGGGCAGCGGGTGGAGCGAGCGTGGGGGCAGTTTCATCTCAGTTCTTGTCGCGGTAGAGCCAGATCGCGAACACGATGCCGAACCAGACTAGGGCGGTCAAGGCCGGCATGCCGGAACACTTGTAGCCCAGCAGGGGCAACACGGCGGCGGCGAGGAACAGCAGGGCGCGGGGGCCGTTCCAGCGCGTGATCCGGGCCCGATCCTCGGCGTGGCGGGCGGCGTTGCGCCCGGCCTCCACCCAGACCGGCGCCAACTGGCCAGCGGCGCCCGTCACCAGAGGCATCAGGAACCCGGGCAGGAAGAGGGTCAGGGGCCCCAGGCTGTCCGGCCCGAACAGGGTGCCGTAGAGGGCGAACGCGAAGCCCGGGAGGGCGGCCGCCAGCACCGGCTCGGCGCCATGCCAGGCGATGAGGCGGGGGCGATGCAGTCGCCACCAGGCGCGGCCCATGTTGAGACACACCCAGGCCCAGAGCAGGCCGCCCAGCCAGGCCAGCGGGGGCAGGGCCGCCTGCCCGGCGGCCAGCAGCAGGCTGCCCGACAGGGCCCATTTCAGGTCGGTCCGGAGTCGGCCGGCGACATGGGGGTCGGGCTGGTTGGCGGCGGTGGGCATGAGCACCTGCAAGGTACCCACCGCGGTCAGGCCGACGAAGCCGTAGAGATTGATGTGGATGTGGAAATCCCGCAGGGCGCCATGCCACTCGGGAAAAATCGGCATCAGGATAGCGGTGGCCAAACCGAGGGCCAGGCAGCCCATGGCGGCCACGTACCAGGCCAGGCCGGGATGGGGCTTGCCCAGGGCCTTGCCGGCCATGGTCCGCATCCAGCCAAGCATCAGCAGGGCGCCGGCCAGGGCCAGGCCGGCGCCGGCCAGGATCCAGATGAAGTCGAGCGCGCCGGCGAAGACCACCAGCGCTATCGCGCCGGCCGCCAGCATCAGGTAGGGCAGCCGCGCCGCCCAGGGGCCGGCGCCGCGTCCGCGCGTGAGCACCGGCACGAAATGCTGCATGGCGGCGGTGATGAGGCTCATCACCCCCACCGCCAGGACCAGATGCGCCCAGAACGCGGGCGCCGCGCCGATGGCCCTGGGCAACGCCTGGCCGGCCAGGAAGGCCAGCAGGGTGGCGACGATGAGGGCGATCAGCATGGGGGCTTGTGGAGCCCGCGCGTCCCGGCGGTCGCCGGGGCGCGCGTTCATCCGGGAGGCGTCAGGCCGCCTTGACCACGAAGTCGATCATCACGCCCTGAGGGCCCTGGTCCAGGTAGTTGATTTCCACGCGATTGCCATAACGGGCCTGCATCTGCTGCAGCAGGGGCAGGGGATTATGGTCGTTGACGAAACGCATGCGTTCGCCGGGAACCAGCGAGTCCAGCGCGCCGAAGATGGCGGCGTGACGGAAGCGCTTGGCGATGCCCCGGGCGTCGAATTCGTAGATGCCGTCGGAGCGGTTGTGGTTGTGGACGGGAATGTTGATTTCCATGATGAACCTCTGGGATGAATGGGGCGTGAATACTTGATGAAAAAACTCGGAACGGCCTTGACCGATGTCAGACGGTGCCCATCCGGGCATCGTGGTAATGCCGGCGGCGTCGCGCGGAGACCGCCTCCGCCGCCGGGATCAGGCAAGGCGGAATGCGTCTGTCACCGGTGGCGATCGGGTGACGGCGGCCACATGGTTCGCTCCGGGAACCCGGAAATGGATAGGGCCACGAGGCGCGGCCGGCCGCCGCGCGGGGCCGGCCGGGGAAAAAACCCGAAGTGGCTCAGTGTTCGCCCTTGGTCTTGCGGATGCCGGCGATGCGGTTGCCCTGCTTTTGCGGGCCACCCATGGGGAAGAGGTCGTGCAGGTAGTGATTGTTGCCTTTTTCCGGACCCCACATGGTGCGGAAGTGGCGGATCATGTCGCGAACCTGGGCCTGGACGCTGTGGTCTTCGTAGTATTCGCGGATGAAATTGATCACGTCCCAGTGCTCGTCGGTCAGGGTGAGCCCTTCCCTTTCCGCCTGGGCGTGGGCGAAGCTCTCGCTCCAGTCATCCATGTCCAGGATATAGCCCTCGGGGTCGGTCAGCACCTCGCGGCCATCGACCACCAGGGACTTGGTGTAGATGGCGTAGGGGTTGGTGCTTTCCTTGGCCTCTTCGAGGAAATGGCTCTTGGGGGTCTGCAGCATGAAGTCCTCCTGGGGTTCGCTTGTGCCAAAAGTAGAACGGTATGCACAGGAATTGTAGGGATGCTCCGCGCGGAGTTCCCGCCCGATCTTGACGGATATCAATTGGATGCGGATCCCTCACCCGGATGCGTGGCGTCGTCGCAAGCGGGCAGCGGGGGAAAATCCAGGGGGCGAGGCGGAGGTTAATAGAGTGTGAAAGGGGTGTGAAAAGGGTGCGAAAGCCACCGTCGTGGCGAGGCCGCGTGCCACCGGCACGCGGGATACTCGGGTAACAGCCGCCCACGACGGCGCCAGTCTGGCTTGACCGAGGTCCGGCCCGCTCCCCTTACGCGGTACGCTTGGCGCGCACGATCTGGTAGGCCCGGAACAGGTAGCCGACGGGGGCGCTCCAGATGTGGACCAGACGGGTGAAGGGGAAGAACAGGAACACGGACAGGCCGAAGAAGATGTGAATCTTGAAGACCGTGTCCACGCCACGCAGCAGCTCCGGGTTGGGCTGCAGGATGACGATGCTCTGCACCCATTCCGCCAGGCGGATCATCACCGAGGCGTCGCCGTGCTGGGCATGGCCGACGGACCAGAAGATGGTGGAGAAACCGACCAGGGCGGTCATCACCAGCCAGCCCAGGATATTGATGTCCATCCAGCGGCTGGCGGCCCGGACCCGGGGGTTGAACAGGCGACGCAGCCAGAGCATGGTGCCCCCCACGATCACCATCAGGCCGAACACGCCGCCCGCGGCGATGGCGATGCCCTGGTGGGCGATGTCGGAAATGCCCAGGGCCAGGAACACGGCGTGGGGCGTCAGCAGACCCACCAGGTGGCCGAAGAAGATGCCCAGCATGCCGATGTGGAAGACGTTGCTGGCGAAGCGCATGTTCTGCTTGGACAGCAACTGGCTGGAATCGCTTTTCCACGTGTATTGCTCATGGTCGAAACGAATCCAGCTGCCCAGGACAAAGGTGGCCAGGGCGATGTAGGGATAAACCCCGAAGACGAGATGGTGCAGATCCATGATGTTTACTCCTTTCAGGCAGCGGCCTTGACCAGCAGGCTGCGTTGTTCGACTAGGCGGATCAGGGGCGCGTAGATGCTCTTCGCCTTTTCCAGGTTGCTGGCGAGCTGGTTGAGCACCTTGCTCCACTGGGACAGGAACAGGCGGCCTTCCTCGGCTTCGAGCTGACCGGCGAATTCCAGCACCAGGGGCAGGAAGTCGGGCAGTTCGTTGACGTGATCCTCGTCCGCGCTCCGATCATTCGCCGCGCTTTCGCCGACCACCAGTTCCAGACCGTATTCCTTGTAGAACTCGGTCAGGTCGATGAGGGCGGGGCCCCGGTTCTTGTCATCGCCGAACAGATGGTGGGTGAGATGCAGGGCGTGCTCGGGCGTGAGATCGAAAGTCTGCACGTAGGCGGCCTGGGCCTCGGTGAGATCCTGCTCCGACATCTCCTTCATGAAGCGGTCCAGGACGATCCATTCCGTGGCCTCGAAACCCTGGCGCAGGCTGGCGCGCAGCTCGGGCAGGGCCTGCATCAACTCCGTGCTCGGATAATCGAGCAGCTTTGACAGCAGTGGGTAGAACATGGTCAATCTCCTTCAGATCAGTTCCCTCCCCCGAGGGGGAGGGGCGTGTCAGCGTTCGTCGGCCGCCGGGGCGGGATCCCGAGGTTCCACCGTCTCCTTGCGCCGTTCCGGGAACAGGGAGTTGGGGGAGATGCCGGGCGAGGAATCGTTGCCGAAGGTGAAGCCGTTCTGGCCCTGGTGGCCATAGAAGTCTTCCAGCGTGATTTCCTGATGGCCGGTGGGAATGACGAAGCGGTCTTCGTAGTTGGCGATGGCCAGGTAGCGGTACATCTCCAGGGCCATGTCCACGCTCATGCCGATTTCCTCCAGGGCGCGGGTGTCCGGCGTGCCTTCCACGTGCACCGAGCGCTGGTAGGCGCGCATGGCGATCATGCGCTTCAGGGCGGAGACGATGGGCGCTTCCTTGCCGGCGGTGAGCAGGTTGGCCAGGTATTTCACCGGCATGCGCAGGTTCTCCACCGGCGGGATGACGCTGCCCGGATCGGAAGACAGCGCGCCCTGGTCGATGTGGGACTGGACCGGGGAGAGGGGCGGCACGTACCAGACCATGGGCAGGGTGCGGAACTCCGGGTGCATGGGGAAGGCGATCTTCCAGTCCACCGCCATCTTGTAGATGGGGGACTTGCGCGCGGCTTCCATCCAGTCGTCCGGAACACCGTCGATGCGGGCCTGTTCGATGACCTTGGGATCGTTCGGGTCGAGGAAGATGTCGAGCTGGGCCTGGTAGAGATCCTGCTCGTTGGGGACCGAGGCCAGGGCTTCGATCTTGTCGGCGTCATACAGCATGATGCCGTTGTAGCGGATGCGGCCGACGCAGGATTCCGAGCACACGGTGGGCATGCCGGATTCCACGCGCGGGTAGCAGCCGATGCACTTCTCGGCCTTGCCGGATTCCCAGTTGTAGAACACCTTCTTGTAGGGGCATGACGAAATGCACATGCGCCAGCCGCGGCACTTGTCCTGGTCCACCAGCACGATGCCGTCTTCCTCGCGCTTGTACAGCGAGCCGGAGGGGCAGGAGGCGACGCAGGCCGGGTTGATGCAGTGGTTGCAGATCCGCGGCAGGTACATGTGGAAGGTGTTCTCGAACTGCTTGTAGATCTCCTTCTCCAGGTTGTGCATGTTGCGGTCCTTGGCCCGCTTCTCGAACTCGCCGGCCAGGTCGTCTTCCCAGTTCGGGCCCCAGGTGATCTTCTCCATCTTCTCGCCGGTGATCTGGGACACGGGGCGGGCGGTGGGGGCGGCCTCGGACAGGGGCGCGTTCTGCAGGTGGGCGTAATCGAAGGTGAACGGCTCGTAGTAGTCGTCGATCTCCGGCATGTCCGGGTTGGCGAAGATGTTCAGCAGGCGGTCCAGCTTGGAGCCGGATTTCAGCTGCAGCTTGCCGTTCTTCAGTTCCCAGCCGCCGCGCCAGATCTCCTGGTTCTCCCACTGCTTCGGATAGCCGATGCCGGGCTTGGATTCAACGTTGTTGAACCAGGCGTATTCCACGCCCTTGCGGTTGGTCCACACGTTCTTGCAGGTGACGGAACAGGTGTGGCAACCGATGCACTTGTCCAGGTTGAAGACGAAGGCGAATTGCGCTCTGACTTTCATTTCGTTCTCCTTGCGTAGGGTGGGTTAGGCGTGAAGCGCCTCAACCCGCCGCCGAAAACCGGTGGGTTACGCTGCGCTAACCCACCCTACAAATTTGTTAACCACCGAGGCCCTCGGGAAGCGTGGACCCAGCCTCATGAGACCCGTAACCTCTGAACCTTGGCGGTTAAACTCTTTTCCCTCCTTCCCCCTCGGGGAAGGAGCATTCATCACTTGGGCCCGATCCCGACCGGGTTGCGCTGCTGTTCCCGTTCAGAGGTCAGCGGCCGCTCCAGCCAATCCACGTCGCGGTCCTCGATCTTGCGCACCACCACCACCTCGTCGCGGTTGCTGCCGACCGGGCCGTAGTAGTTGAAGCTGTAGGCCAGTTGGACGTAGCCGCCGATCATGTGGGTGGGCTTGACCACCACGCGGGTGACCGAGTTGAGGATGCCGCCGCGCTTGCCGGTGGTGGGGCTGCCGGGCACGTTCACGTTCTTCTCCTGGGCGTGGTACATCAGCGCCATGCCTCTCGGCACGCGCTGGCTGACCACCGCTCTCGCCACCGTGGCGCCGTTGGCGTTGACCGCCTCGACCCAGTCGTTGTCCTGGATGCCCACGCTCTTGGCGTCATCCTCGGCGATCCAGAAGTAGGGGCCGCCGCGGAACAGGTTGAGCATGCGCAGGTTGTCCTGGTAGGTGGAGTGGATGCCCCACTTGGAGTGCGGCGTGATCCAGGACAGCACCAGGTGCGGGCCCTTGGTGACGCTGGCCGGCACCTTCTTGTGTTCCTGCATGTCCACCGGCGGCTTGAAGCAGCAGAAGCCCTCGCCGAAGTCCAGCATCCACTCGTGGTCCTGGTAGAAGTGGGCGCGGCCGGTCAGGGTGCGGAACGGGATGTGCTCGTGCACGTTGGTGTAGCCGGCGGTGTAGGACACGGTCTCCGACTCGATGCCGGACCAGGTGGGTGCGGTGATGATCTTGCGCGGCTGGGCCTGGATGTCGCGGAAGGTGATCTTGTCCTCGTGGCGTCCGGCATACAGGTGGTGATGGTCGATGCCGGTCTTCTTGGACAGGGCGCTCCAGGACTTGTGGGCCACCTCGCCGTTGGTTTCCGGCGCCATGCGCATCACCGAATCACACACCGCGATGTCTTCTTCCAGGGACGGCATGCCGAAGGAAACGCCCGGCTCCTTCACCGTGTAGTTGCACTTCTTGAGTTCCTCGTATTCCTGATCCGTGTTCCAGTCGATGCCCTTGATGTTGTTGCCGAGCTTGGTCATCAACGGGCCGAGGGCGATGAACTTGTTGTAGATGCTGCCGTAGTCGCGCTCCACCAGCTTGATCAGCGGCATGGTCTTGCCCGGGATCGGGTCGCACTCGCCCTTCTTCCAGTCCTTGACCTGGCCCAGGGGCTGTGCCATCTCGAAGGCGGAGTCGTGCTGCATGGGCAGGGCGACGATGTCCTTCCTGACACCCAGGTGCTTGCCGGCCAGGCCGGAGAACTTCTTGGCCAGGGACTTGAAGATCTGCCAGTCGGACTTGGACTCCCAACCCGGCGACACGGCCTCGGACAGGGGGTGGATGAAGGGGTGCATGTCCGTGGTATTGAGGTCGTGCTTCTCGTACCAGGTGGCGGTGGGCAGGATGATGTCCGAGTAGGCGCCGGTGGAATTGAGGCGGAAGTTGATGTCCACCATCAGGTCCAGCTTGCCGGTCGGGGCGTTTTCATGCCACTTGACCTCCTTGCAGTCGTTGCCGACGCCGCCTTCCTGCAGCACGCCGTTCTGGGCGCCCAGCAGGTGCTTGAGGAAGTACTCATGGCCCTTGGCGGAGGTGCCGATCAGGTTGCCGCGCCAGACGATCAGGTTGCGCGGCCAGTTCACCGGGTTGTCGGGATCGGCGAAGGCCACGTCCAGGGCGCCGGACTTGAGCTGTTCGGCGATGTACTTGGACGCGCCCGCCTCGTCGGTGGCGCCGGCCTTGGCGGCCTCGTTGGCCAGTTCCATGGGGTTGCGGTTGAAGTGGGGCGCGGAAGGCAGCCAGCCCAGGCGGGTGGAGACCACGTTGTAGTCCGCCAGGCTGTAGCCCTTGTTGCGGTTCTTGCCGGCCGGGGTAAGCATCTCGTCCGGCTTCAGGGTCTCGTAGCGCCACTGGTCGGTGTGGAAATACCAGTAGGAGGTGGAGTTCATGTGGCGCGGCGGACGGTGCCAGTCCAGGCCGAAGGCGATGGGCGCCCAGCCGGCCTGGGGCCGCAGCTTCTCCTGACCCACGTAGTGGGCCCAGCCGCCGCCGCTCTGGCCGACGCAGCCGCACATGTGCAGCAGGTTCATGATGGAGCGGTAGGACTGGTCGTGGTGGTACCAGTGGTTGATGGCCGCGCCCATGATGACCATGGACTTGCCCTTGGTCTTGGCGGCGTTGTCGGCGAACTCGCGGCCGGTGCGCTCGATGTCGGCGGCCTTCACGCCGGTGACCTTCTGGGCCCAGGCGGGGGTATAGGCCACATCGGCCTGGCCGTAGGAACTGGCCACGTTGTCGCCGCCCAGGCCGCGATCCACGCCATACTGGGCTACCAGCAGGTCGAACACGGAGGCCACCAGGGCTTCACCGCCGTCGGCCAGCTTCACGCGGCGCGCGGGCACATTGCGGTAGAGCAGCTCGGGCTCGCCCGGGGTGAAGTGGGGGAAGCCCACAGAGACCACCTCGGTGCCGGCCTTGCCCTGGCAGGTGAGTTCCAGCTTGGTGTCGGCACCGGCCGCCTTTTCCAGCAGGTTCCACTTGCCATCCTCGCCCCAGCGGAAACCGATGGTGCCGTTGGGCGCCACGAACTGGCCGGAGGCCTCGTCGAAGGCAATGGTCTTCCACTCGGGGTTATTGGTTTCGTTCAGGTTGCCGGCGAAGTCGGAGGCGCGCAGGTTGCGGTCGCTGACATAACCCTTGTCGTGCTGGCGCAGCATGACCTGCATGGGCATGTCGGTGTACTTGCGGGCGTACTCCTGGAAGTACGGGGTCTCCTTGTTGATGTAGAACTCCTTCAGCGCCACATGGCCCATGGCCATGAAGGCGGCGGAGTCGGTACCCTGCTTCACCGGCATCCACAGGTCGGCGAACTTCACGTACTCGGCGTAGTCCGGGGCCATGGAAACGATCTTGGTGCCCTTGTAGCGGGTCTCGATGGCGAAGTGGGCGTCCGGCGTCCGGGTCATCGGCAGGTTGGCGCCGGTGATGATCAGGTAGGTGGAGTTGTACCAGTCGGCGGCCTCGGGCACGTCGGTCTGCTCACCCCAGGTCTGCGGGCTGGCGATGGGCAGGTCGCAGTACCAGTCGTAGAAGGAACCGCAGGCGCCACCGATCAGGGACAGGTAGCGGGAGCCGGCGGCATAGGAAATCATGGACATGGCGGGAATCGGCGAGAAACCGTAGATCCGGTCCGGGCCCCACTTGTCGATGGTGTGCACGTTGGCGGCGGCGACGATTTCCAGCACCTCGTCCCAGGAGGCGCGCACGAAACCGCCCAGGCCGCGCACCTTGACGTACTTCTCGCGCTTGCTGTTGTCCGCCTGGATGGCGGCCCAGGCCTGGACCGGATCCTTGCCGGATTTCTTCTCGGCGCGGTAGAGATCGAGCAGGCGGCCACGGATCATGGGGTGCTTGATGCGGTGGGGCGAATACAGGTACCAGGAGAAGCTGGCGCCGCGCTGGCAGCCACGCGGCTCATGGTTGGGCATGTCCTCGCGGGTGCGCGGGTAGTCGGTCTGCTGCATCTCGAAGGACACCAGGCCGTTCTTCACGAAAATTTTCCAGGAACAGCCGCCGGTGCAGTTCACGCCGTGGGTGGAACGCACCACCTTGTCATGGCGCCAGCGGTTGCGATAGGCGTCTTCCCACTTGCGGTCCTCAATGGTCTTGACGCCGTGGTCGCCGGAGAACGACTCGCGCGGGTGGGTGAAGTAGGTCAGGCGGTCTAGAAAGTGACTCATTGCTTGCTCCTTGCGGTTTCGTAGGGTGGGCCAGGCCGAAGGCCATGACCCGCCAGGGATTCGGTGGGTCGGACCGCGCCGCGGCCGACCCACCCTACGGATTCGTTACGGGTTTTTGATCTCGCTGCCCTTGCGCAGGTAGAACCACCAGTTCAACACCAGGCACAGTGCGTAGAAGATGGCGAAGCCGTACATGGCGTTTTCCGGGGTGCCTGCCTTGATCTGGGCGCCGATCACCACCGGGGCGATGAAGGAGCCGTAGGCGGCGACCGCCGAGGTCCAACCCAGCACCGGACCGGCCTGCACGCGGTCGAAGATCACGCCCACGGTGCGGAAGGTGGAACCGTTGCCGATGCCGGTGGCGGCGAACAGCACCACGAAGGTCCAGAGGAACTCGTTGAAGAAGATCTCCGGCGTGGCGGACTGATAGGCCTGCATCATCAGGTAGCCGGCGTAGGCGGAGGCCGCGACCATCACCACCGAGATGATCTGGGTGACGATGGAGCCGCCGACCTTGTCGGAAATCCAGCCGCCCACCGGACGGATCAGGGCGCCGACGAAGGGCCCAATCCAGGCGTATTGCAACGCCGAGGGAGCGTTGGGATTCTTGACGTGGGTCCAGGTGTTGGTGGCGGCATCCAGCATGTGGCTGTCGCCGAAAATCACCGTGATGGACAGCGGCAGCGCCATCGAGAAGCCGATGAAGGAACCGAAGGTCAGCAGGTAGAGCACGGTCATGGACCAGGTGTGCTTGTTGCTGAAGATGGCGAACTGCTTGGCGATGTTGCCCTTCATCTCGCCGAAGGCTGCGAGCTTCATCACGAACAGGGTGCCGACCATGATCAGCGGCAGCGCCACCCACATGTTGAGCAGGCCCAGGCCGGTGGGGGCGGGCAGGTAGAGATAGAGGCCGACGCCAGCGGTGACGAAGGCCAGGCCGTAGAGCCACAGCACCTTGATCATGGCGCTGATGGAACCGCCCAGCCCGGGGGTGATGGGCAGCAGATTGTTCATGCCGAACCAGCCCAGGAAGGCCAGCGGAATCAGCGCCAGCATCCAGACGAAGCCGGCGTTCTGCACGTAGGTCTGGGTGCCGGCGGTGATCTTGCCGAGAATCCAGCCGCTGTCCTTGATCAGTTCCATGGAACCGCCGGCGAAGGCGCCGAAGATACCGGCGGTCATCACCAGGGGGATGAGGATCTGCATGGTGGTGACGCCGAAATTACCCAGGCCCGCGTTCAGACCCAGGGCGGTGCCTTGCAGGCGCTTCGGGAAGAAGGTGCTGATGTTGGACATGGAGCAGGCGAAGTTGCCGCCGCCGATGCCGGACAACAGGGCGAGCAACTGGAACATGATCAGCGGCGTCTCCTTGCTTTGCAGGGCAAGGCCGGTGCCGAAGGCCGGGATCATCAACAGCGCCGTGGTCAGGAAGATGGTGTTGCGGCCCCCGGCGATGCGGATGAAGAAGGAGGAGGGAATGCGCAGGGTGGCGCCGGACAGGCCGGCGATGGCGGTCAGGGTGAACAACTCGTCCTTGCTGAACGGGAAACCCAGGTTGGACATCTGCACCGTGATGATGCCCCACATCAGCCAGATGGCGAAGCCCAGCAGCAGACTCGGGATGGAAATCCACAGGTTGCGATAGGCGATGGACTTGCCGGTGGATTCCCAGAACTGCTGGTCTTCCACGTCCCATTTCTCGATATTCGTACTCATTGGGCGTTCTCCGTTGCGGGGGTTATTCGAGGGTGTCGACTTCGACCGGGTGCGGTTTCTTGATCAGGTCCAGCTTGCGAACCTCGGTGGTGTACATCCAGATCAGCGACACCCAGACCACGCCGTACATCAGCATGAAGGCGGAAGAGCGGATGCCGGTGAGGTCCACCAGGGCGCCGAACATGATCGGCAGGAGGAAGCCGCCCAGGCCGCCGATCAGGCCGACGATGCCGGAGATGACCCCGATGTTGTGGGGGTACTCGTCGGAGATGTACTTGAACACGCTGGCCTTGCCGAAGGCGAAGGCGACACCGACGGTGAACATCAGGGCGGTGAAGATTTCCGGGCCGAGGTGGATGTTGTAGGTCACCGGGCCGGATACCGTTTTCACGGTGAACTCGGTCTGGGGGTAGGACATGATGAACAGGCAGATCCAGGATACCCAGAGTACCCACCAGGTCACCCGGTGCGCGCCCCACTTGTCCGACATCCAGCCGCCCACCGCCCGCAGCACGCCGCCCGGCAGGGAGAAGCAGGCCGCCAGGAAGGCCGCCGTCTTCAGGTCGAAGCCGTACTCGGTGACGTAGTACTTGGTCATCCACAGGGCCAGCGCCACGTAGCCGCCGAACACGATGGAGTAGTACTGGCAATACTTCCAGACGACGGGATCCTTCAGAGCCTTGAGTTGTTCCTTGACCGTGACGTGGGACGGTACCTTGTGCCCCGGGTCGTCGTAGGTGAAGAACCAGAACAGGATGGCGGTCACCAGCATGGCGGCGGCGTAGACCTGGGGCACCATGGTCCAGCCGTAGGCCATGACGATGGCCGGCGCCACCAGCTTGGTGACCGCCGCGCCCGAGTTGCCGGCGCCGAACACGCCCATGGCCATGCCCTGGCGTTCCTTCTCGTACCAGCGCGCGCAGTAGGCGATGCCCACGGAGAAGGAGCCGCCGGCCATGCCGACGAACAGGCCGATGGTGAGGAAATGCCAGAACTCGGTGGCGAATTCCATCAGCCAGATGGGTCCGACGGTGGACAGCATGAGGAAGAAGAAGACGATGCGGCCGCCGAACTTGTCGGTCCACATGCCCAGGGGTAGGCGGATCAGGGAACCGGTGAGCACCGGCGTCGCGATCAGGATGCCGAACTGGGTCTCGTTGAGGCCCAGCTGAGTCTTGATGGGGATGCCAATGACCGCGAACATCATCCAGACGGCAAAGCAGACCGTGAAGGCCAGGGTACTCATCACGAGCACGGAGAGCTGTTGCTGCGAGCGAGTCGTCATTGCATCCCCCACATAAAAGAACCTGGATATCCGAAAATCGAATTAGGCGAAGTATAGGGCGATGAAAAAAGCGTGTCAGAGCGGAAAGACATAGAAAAAGCGTCGGGAATACCCCCAAAGAGGTACATGGGTAGCGAGCTAACCCGCTGTATTTTTTGAGTGTTTTATTCCGATACCAGCGCGCGGAATCCCAGCCGGGAAAAAATGGGTAATTCCACGCGGCGGCGCGCGGAAAATAGGATGGGCCCGACCGGCTCGCCGGGACGTGCTTGTTCCCTTCTCATAGAATGAGGGGCCCAGGTGGACAGGCCGAACCTTGCCGGCCGCCGGTACTCGGAGTCATCACCCGATCCCCTTTGGGACTCCCCCCTTGGGACGACCCCTTTGGGACGCCCTTTCGCGAAAGGGGAAAGTGAATGTTGGAGTTGCCAGGTAAGTTGCCAATCACCCGACCATGCGGCTGAAAAAACGCTTCCCCGCCTTTTCCTGGAAGGCCCTGCAAAACTCCCTGCTGTTGCGCCTGGGCGGGGCCATCGCGGCCATCGCCCTGCTGGCGGTGGTGGGCATGTCGGTGTCGGGCCTGGTGGCGGAATCCACCCAGGGCAGCGGCGAGGCCATCAACCGGGCGGGCAGCCTGCGCATGCAAAGCTGGCAGATGGCCAGCCTTTACCTGGCCACGCCCTTGCCATCGGACCGGGATGCCGGGAAGCGCATGGCCGAGGCGATCCGGGGCTTCGAAGACACCCTCGAGAGCGAGGCCATCCGGGCCATGCTGCCGCGCTGGGGCGACGACGGACTGACCCGGACCTACCGGGCGATCGAACGGGAATGGCGCGAGCGGGTGCGGCCCCCCTTCCAGGCCATGGCCGGCGGCGCCCCGCTTCCGCCCGACCCCGGCCAACGCGCGCAATTGCTGGATGACATGGGCCGGTTCGTCGGCCGCATCAATCAACTGGTCAAGCAGATGGAAGACACCACCGAGGCCAAGATCCTGGTGATGCGCCTGGTGCTGGGGGTGGCCCTGATCCTGACCGTGCTGGTGGTGCTGCTCACGGTCCATCTCATCCACAACCATCTGGTCCAGCCCCTGCGTGGCCTCCTCAACCTGGCCGCCAGCGTCGGCCGGGGCGATCTCTCCGCCCGCACGGTCCACACCGGCGAGGACGAGCTGGGCCAGGTGGGCCGCGCCTTCAATCTGATGACCGAGGATCTTTCCAAGCTCTACGAGGATCTGGAAGCCCGGGTGCGCCAGAAGACGGCGGAACTCACCCGCAGCAACCAGTCCCTGGAACTGCTCTATCACTCCATCGCCCGCCTGCATGGAGAACCGCCCGGGAAGGTGGTCTACCTGGCCGTCCTGCGCGATATCGAACAACTGCTGGGCCTGGGTCACGGCGTCATCTGCCTGGGAGCCCAGGGCGGCGGTGCCGGCACCGCCGTGGCCACCACCATGGGACCGGGCGACTCCAACCCCTGCGACCGCTCGGAATGTCACTGGTGCCACGGCACCGACCAGACCCGCATCAGCATCGCCAGCGACTTCCACCGCCGCCTCACCCTGCCCCTGGCCGACGCGGAAAGCCAGTACGGCGTGCTGATCCTGGAAATCCCCGAGGGCTGGCAACTGGAGTCCTGGCAGGTCCAGTTGCTGGAAGCCCTGTCGCGCCACATCGGCGTGGCCATAGGCGCGGAGCGGCGCATCGAGCAGAACCGGCGCGTGGCCCTGCTGGAGGAGCGGGCGGTCATCGCCCGGGAACTGCACGATTCCCTGGCCCAGTCCCTGGCCTACATGAAGATCCAGGTCAGCCGCCTGCAACTGGCCCTGAAGGACCCGGCCAAGCGGCCGGAAGCCGACCAGATCCTGCTGGAATTGCGCCAGGGCATGAGTGGCGCCTATCGCCAGTTGCGCGAACTGCTCACCACCTTCCGCCTGAAGATGGAAGGCCAGGACCTGGCCAGCGCCCTGCGCCAGACCGTGGACGAATTCGCCGAACGGGGAGAGCTGGAGGTTGGGTTGGAGATGGCCCTGGAAGGCTGTCCCCTGACGCCCAACGAGGAAATCCACGTCCTGCACGTGGTGCGGGAAGCGCTGTCCAACGTGCTCAACCACGCCCGCGCCAGCCATGCGAACATCGCCCTGGCCCAGTTGGCGGACGGCGAGGTGGAAGTGGCGGTGGAGGACGACGGCGTCGGCATCGCCTCCAAGAACGCCGACCTGCATCACTATGGCATGACCATCATGGAGGAACGGGCCCGCACCCTGTCCGGTCGCATCGCCGTCGCTCCCCGGGCGGAAGGCGGCACCCGCGTGACCCTGATTTTCCGGCCCCACAGCCGACGCAACGAACCGGCCGGACGCGACGACATCCGGCCCTTACGGAGAGCGCAAGCATGAATCCCGACACCCCCCAGACCCTGCTGGTCATCGACGACCACCCCCTGTTCCGCAAGGCGGTCCTGCAACTGGTGGACATGGCGGAGGATTTCACCGTGGTGGGCGAGGCGTCCTCCGGCCCGGAGGGACTGGAATTGGCCCAGAAGCTGCAGCCGGACATGGTTCTGCTGGACCTCAACATGAAGCCCATGAACGGCATCGAGGTGCTCAAGGGAATCAAGTCCCTAGGCCTGGAGAGTCGCGTGGTCATGCTCACCGTGTCCGACGAGGCCGCCGACCTGGTGGCGGCCCTGCGCGCCGGCGCCGACGGCTACCTGCTCAAGGAAATGGAGCCGGAAGACCTGCTGGCCAAGCTCAAGGAGGCCGCCGCCGGCCAGGTCACCCTCACCGAGCGCCTCACGCGCCTGCTGGCACATTCCCTGCGCGAGGACAACAAGCCCAAGGATCCCGACCAGGCCGGCCTCACCGACCAGGAAAGCCGCATCCTGGAGTTGATCGCCCAGGGCAAGAGCAACAAGCTCATCGCCCGGGAACTCAACATCGCCGAGGGCACCGTCAAGGTTCACGTCAAGCACCTGTTGCGCAAGCTCAACCTGCGCTCCCGCGTGGAAGCGGCGGTATGGGCCGTGGACCGGCGGCGGCACGGCTAGACGAAATGCATTCAGCCAAGGTCCGGGCAGGTGTCCCCCAAGGGAGGGGAGGCGGGATTTTGACGCCATTGGTTGGGGGCGACCGGCTTGAATCCCCCCCATCCCCCCTTTTCCAAAGGGGGGAGCCGGTATGCCGGTGTTGTCCGCCAAGATGTGTGCCCGGCCCTTCCAAATCTCCCGTTTTCCGCAGGGGAGGGCCGGTTTTTCGGTCGCGCGGGGCGGCGCTGATACGGCGCGTATTCCTCCGATGCCTATTGCTTTGCCTGCTGCCGGCGTTCATGGGCCTGGCCCGGGCCGCTCCGCCCCTGGACGAAAAGGGCCGGGCCGGATACGCAGAATACCTGCAAGCCCCGCTCCACCGCGCCTTTGCCGTCGCCCCAGGCGGTGCCTGGGCCTGGCGCGGCGACATGCCCAGCGCGGACATGGCCCTCCAGGCCGCCGGCGAGGACTGCCAGGCCCATGCCAGTCGGCGCTGCCTGACCTATGCCCTGGATGATCGGGTGGTGTTCGACGCCCGGGCATGGGCCGGGGCCTGGCGGCCCTACGCCACGCCGACGCAAGCGGGCCGGGCGAGCGAAGGGCTGAAGCCGGGCCAGCGCTTCCCGGACATCGCCTACCGCGATGCCGCCGGCAAACCCCGCAAACTGTCCGATGACCGGGGGCGGGTGGTGATCCTGCATTTCTGGGGTTCCTGGTGCCCGCCCTGCCAGGCGGAAATGCCCGACCTGCGCAAGCTGCACGGGCAACTCGGGGCCGCCGCCCACTTCCGCTTCGTGTTCCTGCCGGTGCGCGAACCCGCGGCCCGATCCCGGGAATGGGCGAAGGCGCGCGGCCTCGCCATCCCCATCGCCGACGGCGGTCCCGCCGCCGCGAAGGATGGCGCCTTCCTCCTGGCCGACGGCCGCAAGATCGGCGACCGGGACGTGGCACGGGTGTTTCCCACCAGCTATGTGCTGGATCGTCACGGTCTGGTGCTGTTCGCCCATCAGGGACCGGTCGGCGACTGGGCAGCCCTGGCACCCTTGCTGAGGGACGCGGCGCGGTAACGGGACCGGTGACAGGGGGTTCCGTGGATTCGATGGTGTTGCTGGGGTGTTGCTACGCGTTGTTGCTATAACCCTGTCATCGCGCTGCTATAGTTCCCACACGTAAGGTAATCCATTGCCCTTGGGGACACCGGACTGCCGATATGCCAATAAATCAATAAATCAAGAGGGTGACGAAGCGCAAGCTTCGGGAGGAGGTGTCCATGCAACTGTTGATGGCTGACGATCATGCCTTGTTCAGGGATGGTTTTAGCTTGCTCCTGAAGCAACTCGAGCCGGGTATTCGAGTGATCGAAGCGGGCTGTTTCGAAGCCGCGCTGGCCTGCGCCTGCTCGGAACCGGATCTCGATATCGCCCTGCTGGACTTGAACATGCCCGGCATGAACGGCATCGAGGGCGTCACCCGTTTCCGCGAGCGGGCCGAGTCTGTGCCGGTAGTCGTGATCTCGGCCTCGGAGGATGCCGCCGACATCCGGCAGCTTCTGGATGCCGGGGCGGCGGGCTATATCCCCAAGTCTTCCTCCAGCCAGGTCATGCTGGCGGCGCTGCGCCTGGTCCTGAGCGGGGGCGTGTATGTGCCGGTCAATGTCCTGCGCGACCTGGATTTGCTCGTCGAGCCCGACCAGAAGCCGAGGCGGGAGGGCGCCCATATGACCGACCGGCAACTCCAGGTGCTGCGCCTGATCGTCCAGGGCAAGTCCAACAAGATCATCGCCCGCGAGCTGCAATTGAGCGAGGGGACGGTCAAGATCCATCTCGCCTCGATCTACCGGGCGCTCGACGCCGGCAACCGTACCGAGGCGGCCATGGCCGCCAGGGATCTGGGCCTGCTGCCGGAATGAAGGCACAGGCCGGACTTCCACGGGGCGGGGTTCCTCAGGGGTAAAGCAGGGTCTGCAGCAAGGCGCGCAACTTGGCGGGCCGCACCGGCTTGTGCAGCACGGGCAGGCCGGAGGCCACCATGGCGGCCACGTTTTCTGGCGAGGTGTCGCCGCTGATCAGCATCGCCGGCAGGTTTTCCCCCCAGTTCCGGCGCAGCCGGGCGATGGCGGCGATGCCGGTTTCACCCTTGCCCAGCCGGTAGTCGCTGATCACCAGGGCGGGCGCCAGGGCGCCCTCGACGCCCGACAGCGCCGCATCCGCATCCTCCGCCACCCGCACCTTCAGTCCCCAGTCGGTCAGCAGCCCCCGCAAGGCATCGCGGGCCTCGGGATCGTCCTCGATGACCACCACCCCTTGTCCGTCGAACCGGTTCCAGTCCCGGCTCCGGGCTTGACGCCGTTCCAGGTCGTTCGGGTCGCCGCGCGGCAAGCTCAGGCTGAACACGCTGCCCCTGCCCGGATGCGAGCGCGCCTCGAGGGGATGCCCCAGCAGTTGGCACAAACGCCGCGCGATGTTCAGGCCCAGGCCCAGGCCTTGCCTGCGATCGCGGCCGGGGTTCCCCACCTGGAAATACTCCTCGAAGACGTGGGGCAAATCCGCCGCGTCGATGCCGATGCCGGTATCCCAGACCTGGAGCAGGACGCGGTCGCCGCGCCTGCGGGCGCCGACGACGATGCCGCCCCTCGTGGTGTAGCGCAGGGCATTGTTCACCAGATTGGAAAGAATGCGGGTGAGCAGCATGGGGTCGCTGCATACCGCCAGCGGCGTGGCGCGAACGACCAGGCGCAAGCCTTTTTCCCGGGCCTGGGTGGCATAGTCCCGCGTGATTCGATCCAGCAGGTTCTGCAGCGCGAAGGTCTGGGTTTGGGCTTCCAGGGTGCCCGCCTCCAGTCGGGACAGATCCAGCAGGGCGTTGAACATTTCCTCCTGGGCGTTCACCGAGGCCTCGATTTTCTCCGCCAGGGCAAGCTGCTCCGGCGTGCCGACCCGTTGTTTCAGGCTGGCGGTGAAGAGCCCCAGGGCATGCAGGGGTTGGCGCAGGTCGTGGCTGACGGTGGCGAGGAATTTCGATTTGGCGAGATTGGCGCGTTCGGCCGCCTCCTTCTGCCTGGCCATCTCGGCGGTGGCGGTGTCGATGCGTGCCTGCATGTCCCGCCGATGGGATGCCAGCGCCTCGCTCATCTGGTTGATCCCGGCCTGCAGGGTTTTCAGTTCGCTCTTGGCGCTCAGGGGCAGGCGTCCGCTCAGATCGCCCTCGCCGATGCGACGCACGGCATGGATGATTTCCATCAGGGGCTTGATGCCGGTCAAGGCCAGGAAATGGACCAGCAAGACCGTCAACGCGATTCCGGACAACACGATGGCGAGACTGCTGATGATCATGCCGCGCGCGATTTTCTCGTTGCCCTCGCGGCTCATGGTGACCTGGACCCAGGCCACCACGCGACGGCCATCGCGAACATCGGGAATGAACGGGCCATCCATCGGCGACGCGCGGATCTCGACCGGGACGCTGAAGGCGATATGCCGGGGGGTGTCTTTCACCGTGGCGCGCAGCGGGAGGTTGAGGCCAGGCGGGCAATCGCCGAAAAACACGAAGGGATTGCCGTCGGGCCGATAGATCGCCATGTGGACCACATCGGCTTCCGATCTGGCCTGTTCCAGGACCGG
>WBZL01000940.1_pt1 | contig 31929 bp, 28 predicted proteins | sample 5204291 | NCBI WGS metagenome assembly WBZL01 (sample SAMN12344345, study PRJNA552823) | activated sludge metagenome | biome: Activated sludge suspended growth; feature: Nitrification reactor; material: Wastewater; isolation source: activated sludge from nitrification reactor of wastewater...
CTCCACCGGTCCCGCCAGCCAGAGTTCGCCCTTGAACGAGACCATCTTGGGAAGGACGTACTCCTCGATAGTGTGCGCCAAAAGCACCGCGACCGTTCCTGCCACCACCCCCCATGCCAGCAGGCACCGGAAATCTGGCAACGCCTCAAACCGCAAATGCGGAACGAAGATGGCCACCGCACCAGCCATGAACACCGTGAACCCGACGATCGACAACAGCGCCATTGCGCGACTGCCGGAATCGGAGGCCAGATAAGCGGGCACCAGCACCAGGAGTTGCCCGGCCACCATCAACCCGAACCACGGGTGCCGCAGGAAGGGCAAGAATCCGTGCTTGGGCAGCGGGATGGCCGGTGTTCCCGGCGACTCGACCGGCTGCCCGTCCCATGCGTGGCCGTCCCAACCGGCAGTGGTGTTCTCGAGGCCGAAGGGATATTGCTGTGTGTCATTCAGAAGGGTCACAAGTGTGGATTCGACCCTTGATCTTAAACACTTTAGCGACGCAGAAATGGATCTTGTGTCATACCATCTGGGCGGGCACGTTCAGGCCGGGAACGCAGCTGCAAGCGTCGGTCGGGCGGTACGTCTCCCAACTGCGTCGTTGTCTCGGGCATAGCGTCTGATCCCGCCGCCTCGACAACGCGGTCCCGCGACGGGAAGCTTTGGCCTCAATCCCGGCCGAACAGATCCCGCGTGTAGACCTTGTCGAGTACGTCGCGAATCTCGTCGTGCACACGGTTGGCCACGATCACCGAAGAGCGCCGCTTGAACTCTGCGAGGTCACGCACGATCTCACTGCTGTAGAAGTCGTCGCCTTCCAGCACCGGCTCGTACACGATGACCTCGACACCCTTGGCCTTCAGCCGCTTCATGATCCCCTGCACGCTGGAGGTCCGGATGTTGTCAGAGCCCTCCTTCATCACCAAGCGGTAGATCCCCACCACCTCGGGGTCACGTGCCAGGATCTGTTCGGCCACGAAATCCTTGCGAGTGCGGTTGGACTCGACCACCGCGCGGATGAGGTTCTGAGGGACGTCGCGGTAGTTGGCCAGCAGCTGCTTGGTGTCCTTGGGCAGGCAGTAACCGCCGTAGCCGAACGACGGGTTGTTGTAGTCCTGGCCTACCCGGGGATCCAGGCTCACCCCCGCGATGATCTCCCGACTGTCCATGCCGTGAATGGCCGCGAACGTATCGAGCTCGTTGAAGTAGGCGACCCGCATTGCGAGGTAGGTGTTGGCGAACAACTTGATCGCCTCTGCCTGACGGGAGTCGGTGAGCAGGACCGGGGGATCCGGAATCAGAGCGCCTTCGGCCATCAACTCCGCAAACCGTTGCCCCGCCTGCGACTTCTGGCCGACGACGATTCGCGACGGGTACAGGTTGTCGTGCAGGGCCCTGCCCTCGCGCAGGAACTCGGGCGCGAACAGGATGCCGTCGTAACTGTGTTCGGAACGGATCCGCTCGGTGAATCCCACCGGAATCGTGGATTTGATGACGATCGTGGCCTGCGGGTTGAGTTTGCGCACCTGGGTGATGACGGACTCGACGGAGTCAGTGTTGAAGAAGTTGCTGTCGGGGTCGTAGTCGGTCGGGGTCGCGACGATCACGAAGTCCGCCTCGTCGAACGCCTCCACCGGATCCAGGGTCGCGTGCAGGTGCAACGTCCGCTCGGCCAAGTACTCGCCCAGGTCCGCATCCTCAATGGGGCTGCGGCGCGCGTTGATGGCAGCCACGCGCTGCGGGTCGACGTCGAGAGCCGCCACGTCGTGGTGCTGAGCGAGGAGGACGGCGTTGGACAGACCGACGTAGCCCATGCCCGCGACCCCGATCTTCATGGCCACCCCTTCCGCTGGTTCGCACTATAGGCGCGGGCCTGGCAAATCCATTAGTCTCCACCCATGAAGATCAGCCCCGCAGTCATCGCCGTCGCCCTCGTCGCCCCGGCCCTGGTGGCCGCGCCCGCTGCCGCCGCCACCAACACGGTCAAGGTCAAAGTCTCACTGGACAACTGCACCAACTGCGAGGTCATGGCCACGTGGAGCAAGGGGGGCACTGTGAACAGCAAGTTCAAGAGCTCCTCGAAGGTCACCAAGGCCGACAACGACACGGTGTCCTTCAAGGTGCCCAAGGGCTACTGGCTGTACTTCACCGCCACGAGCCCGGACGCGGCAGTCGACGCGGCCTCGGTCCTCGTCACGCAGTACGTGGGCCAGAAGCAAGGGGCCTCGGTGTCGCTGAAGCAGGCGCGCAACGGCACCAACGGCGCCTACTTCTGCATGATCGCCGCGAAGGGGACCATTCAGGCTTCGGCCGGCATCGTGAAGGCCAAGGGCGCAGATCTGCTCGCGGTGTGGGCCAGCCCGCAGCTGCCGGCGCAGGGCAAGAAGCTGCCGGGCAAGGACAGCATCAAGGGTGTGTACGGCACCCAGAACACCCTGCCCTGCAAGGGGTAGATTCCGCGCACAACCTGCCGAAAGGGGCCAGATACGGCCCCGATCCCCACGTTTGCCAGAAGCCCTCACACAGAACGGTGGAATCGGGTCACATCTGGCCCCGATCCACACGTTTGTGCCGTGATCCAGCTCCGCAACCAGTGATCCTCGACCACTAGCCTGAACCACGTGAAGATCGTGGGCGCCGTTCTCGCGCTCGGACTGATCGGGGGCGTGGCATGGGCACAGACCCCGGCCCAGCATCCCGCAGCGGACTCCAAGACCGAGGCGGGCGCACCCTGGCCAACCATGCGCCACGATCTGCGCAACACCGGAGCCAGTGACCTCCCGGGCATCGACCCCGGCACACAGCCGTGGACGTTCCAGACCGGCAAAGGCATCTTCTCCACCCCCGTGGTCGCAGCCAACGGCACCGTCTACATCGGCTCGGCGGACCGCAACCTCTACGGACTCGATGACAAAGGCAAGGAGGTCTGGCGCTTCGAGACCGGCGAGATCATCGACACTGCGCCGGCCCTGCTGGACGACCAGTCTCTGATCATCGGCTCCGGCGACGAGAACATGTACAAGGTCAGCACCGACCCCGCGATTCCGGCCCACCAGCGGGTGGTGTGGACGTTCAAGCCCACGCTGCCAACGGTGGAAGGCCAACTGGTCAACTGGTGGGAGGGCAGTCCGAACGTCGGCCCCGATGGCGTCATCTACCAGGGCAACACCGGCGGCGGCGCTTATGCGGTGAACCCGGACGGCTCGGCGAAGTGGGCCTACCAGGCGCAGAACTCGGTGTGGACCGTCCCAGCAATGGCCGACGACGGCACGACGTTCTGGGGATCGCTGGACCTGCGGATGTTCGCGCTCAACAGCGGCGGCGAGCAGAAGTGGCAGCGCACGACTCTGGGCTACGTCACCTCCTCACCGGCCCTGTCCGGAAACACCCTCTTCGCGGGGTCGTTCGACAGCAACGTGTACGCGCTTGACGCAGGCACGGGAGCCGTGAAGTGGAAGTACCAGACCGGCGACCACATCTACTCCTCCCCGGCACTGCTCGAGGAGAACGGGCAATTGCAACAGGTGATCGTCGGCTCCGGTGACGGCCTGCTCTACAGCCTGGACCCGAACGGCGACGTGCTGTGGACCTACGACGCGGGCGCGCCGATCCGCAGTTCACCGGTGATCGGCCAGGCTCCCGTCGCCGGCGGTTCCCCGATCGTCTACGTCGGCGCCGCGAACGGCCGAGTGCTGGCAGTCAACGCCAACGACGGCAGCTTGCGCTGGTCGTTCGACACCACCTCCCAGGACCCGGCACTAGCCAGCCGCAACCAGCTCAACTCCTCGCCGGCCTTGGGCAAGGGCGGGGTCTACATAGGTAGTCAGGACGGCGCGGTCTGGTTCGTGCCGTACGACTATTGCCTGCGTCCGGCCCAGGATCCCCGCTGCACGACGCAGGAACTGCCCGCCGACGGCCAGTTCGTCTTCGGCGTGGACGTCGGTGGCGGGCTGGCGCGGCAGGACCAGCAGGTCGCGATCAGCCCCGCGGGCTACATGACCGGTCGCGTGGTCGTGCGGCAGGGCGGCCGGACGATCCCCGCTCGGCTGGTGCCCGCGCCCGACGTGCAGAAGTTGGTAACGGTCGAACCGCGGGTCCCGGTTGACGTGTCGGTGTCCGGGGATGGCCGGTACGTCTTCGTGCGGCCGCTGCGCATGCTGGCCGCCGACACCACGTACCGGGTCACGATCTCGGGACTCGCGACGACCGGCGGTTCCCGGCTGGGCAACGTCGACCTCGGGCCCGGTGACCTGCAGCCGTTCACCGGCAGCTTCTCAGTGCGGACCAGCGACGACGGGACAGCCTGGAATCCTCAGGTCAATCTCGACGACACGTCCGGGCTGTCACTGTCCCGGCTGGCCGTTCCCATGCCGCCGATGCTGACCAGCCTGAACCAGATCGGCTTCGACTTCTACGACTGGATCGGGGGCGCCGTACGCACCGATCGCAACAACACCGTGGTGTGGTTCGTCGGCGCGAAACGCGACCAGGACGGCCGCATCGTCGCCGACCCGGCTGCGCGCTTCTCGTTCCCGGTCGTCGGCCGGCAGCGGGGCGGGACGTTCGAGTTCAACGCCAGTGGTGTGAACCTGTGGTTCACGTTCGGCCCGGTCCCGCTGCAGCGCTTCGACCTACGCGGGACGTTCGGATCCGACGGCGTCGTGGAGCCCACCTCGCAGTTCTTCGCCCAAGCTGTGTGCAAGGACATTCCGAGCTACGGTTCACAGATCCCGGCGACCGGCATGTGTGATCCGCGGGGTGTGATCACGGCGGGCGGAACGTTCCTCGGTCAGACCGCGGCCAGCCCCGCCGTCCGCCGGGTACCGGGCCTCAAGATCGGTGATGTCACTTACGCCGACGGCAAGGTCTCCGCGACGATCGACGCGCCGGCGGGCTACGGGGCAGACCAGCACGTGGTGTCGATCCTGCTGCTGGACGCCCAGGATCGTCCGGTGCCGATCGACTATTACAGCTCCACGAAGGTGCGTTCGGAGGGCGACCGGATCACCGGAGTCGACGTCAGCGTGCCCTCCACGATGCCGGCGTCGTTCACGGCGATCGTCATGACCGACGCGTTCCCCGCCCGTCAAAAGGAGTTCGGGCCATGATCCGAAATCTGTTCGACGGGATTCTGGCCGTACTGCTCGCGGTAGTTATGGGCATCGCCATCGCCCTTGGGCTCGGCATGCTGGGACTGACCGATACCCCCTGGTGGCGGCTCGGTCCGTGGCTGGCAGGGCTGGGACTGCTGGGCGGCTGGCAGCAGACGGTGAGCTCGAATGTTGCGGGCGGCATCGGCTGGACGGTCACCACGGTCGGCGCGCCGCTGCTCGTCACAGGCGTCGTCGCACTCTTCGTGGCTCTGCGGGCCAAGCGCTCGACCTGGGTCGGACTGTTCCCGGCGGCGATCGGGGCTGGCGCCGCGGCTGCATTGCTCGTCTTCGCCTCGCAGGCCTCGCAGACAGTTTCGAACGCGGCCGGCAGTGTGACAACCGACGAGACGCTGACCTGGTTCTGGCAGGACATGCATCCGGGCACCGTGGCCGGCGCCGCGGCACTGGTCGGACTGTTGTGGTTGCTGCACACCGTCGGCCGCGGTTGGTGGTTGTCGGGCCGCGGAGTCGCACTGGGCGTCCTGGTCTGGCTGGGCGTCGTGCTCACGGCCGCGATGGTCGCCGGGGCGATGTACCTGACCAGCTCCACGGCAGTGGGGATCGCCCTCGCGCTGCTCTATCCGTTGGCCGGGACGCTCGGGCTGTTCGCGGCTGTCGGGGTTCCCGTCGACGCCTCGCTGACCCGGCTGACCGCAGAACGCCTGACGGTCGCCACCTGGGATCAAGGGCTGGTGTACACCGCTGGCGGCGTGCTGGGTGCTTTGCTGCTCGCGGCTGTCGTCGGATTGCTCCTGCGCTTGTTCAAGCACCGTTCGACCTGGTTGGGTGCGCTGACAGTGACGCCGCTGCTGGCTGCTTTCCTGGCCTGGGCGATGTCGACGGCAATCGAGGTGCCGGTCGCCCTGGGCACGCCGTCACAGGTGACGATCAATCCGTTGCTGGCCGCCGCGGCAGGTCTGGGGCTCGCGTTGGTCACCCGGTTCGTCGCCGGTCGGCCGCGGGTTGCGCCGATCACGCCCGCACCCACCCAGCCCGGTGCTCCTTCGGACATCGACGCACTGCTGCGCGAGGTGGGCATCGACTAACCGCGGCAGGGCAGCGACCTAGGCTGGAAGCATGCTCAAAGGTTTCAAGGACTTCATCCTGCGCGGCAACGTCATCGACCTCGCCGTCGCAGTCGTCATCGGTGCTGCATTCACGGCGGTGATCGGTGCCGTCAACGAGGCGCTGATCACGCCGCTGGTGAACAGCTTCTTCCACATGCTTGGCCTGAGCAAGGACGGCATCGGAGGCACCATCGGGCTGCCCGGCGATCAGGTCATCAACATCGGCGTCATCATCGGTGCGGCCATCACGTTCCTGGTCACGGCTGCTGTGGTGTACTTCGTCTTCGTCGCGCCCATGAATCACTGGAAAGAGCGGTACGCGAAGCCTGAGGACCAGTCCGCCAGCGCCGAGGACCTGCTGGCTGAGATCCGTGACATCCTGCGCGAGCAAGGTAGCGACACCAAGTCGTAGCGCAGGCGGCTTCACCCTTTGGTGGATCGTTCACCGTTACGAACGGTGCAGGATTGCACAAACGGTGAGCGCGAGGGCACGCACCGATTCGTGCCGTGAAGACAGCAAGGGGTGCAGTCGAAATCGGTGGACACCCGGTGCGGCACAAGCCCGTCCGCGCCCGGCATGCTCACCGATCACCTACGTTCCGCGTTGCCTACCGCTCCCACGAGCGGCAAGGATGGGCCCCGTGGAAGCCGCCCCCGAACACATCACCGCCCGCGCCGAACGCACGCTCCGCGACCGCGTCTACGGCGCTTGTTATACCGGTTGGCAGAAGATCGACCTGAGCATCTGGCAGGTCGACGGAGAGCCCGTCCCATTCGCCGAAGCCGCCGCGGCGCAGTACGAACCGGCCGGCGGCGGCACGACTTGGGGCACGCCCTGGTCGACCGCCTGGTTCCGTGCCAAAGGCCAGGTCCCGCAGGACTGGCCCGCTGACGAGGTCGACCTGGACATCGACCTGGGCTGGACGTGGGGACCGGCCACCGGCGAAGCCCTGATGTACGACACGGCTGGGCATCCGATCGAAGGCATCGCCCCGGGCCGCCCGCGCATCCCCTGGCCGCGGCACCGGATCGACGTGTTCATCGAGGCCGCGGCCAACCCCATGCCCACGTTCGACTGGTACCCGACCGACTCCAGTCTCGGGCCGATGCCGGATGCCGCACCCCGCCTCACCGTCTCCCGGGCGCAGTTCGTGCGCATCAATCGGCAGGCCGAGCGCGCGGCGCAGGATTTCGTCCTCGCCCTGGCGGTGGTCAAGGAACTGACCGACCCCCTGCAGAAGGTCCGCGCCCTGGAGGCCCTCTGGGCGGGGTGCAACGTGGTCGACGATCTCAGCGAGATGGACGGCCAACGCTGGTCGCGGGTGAGTGAGGAGCTCTCCGTGGTCTTCGACACGCCGGCCGGGGCCGACGCAGGCCACTTGCACGCCGTGGCGAACGCACACATCGACACGGCATGGCTATGGCCGTTCCGGGAGACCGTGCGCAAGGTCGCGCGCTCCTACGCCAACGCACTCGCGGTCATGGCCGACGACCCGCACATGGTTTTCGCGTCTTCGCAGGTGCAGCACCTGGCGTGGATGGCGGAGTTGCACCCGGAACTGTTCGAGCGGATCCGCAAGCGCATCATCGAGGGCCGCTGGATCGTGGAAGGGGGTACGTGGGTCGAACCGGATGGCAACATGCCCAGCGGCGAGTCCTTCGCGCGGCAGTTCCTGCAGGGCCAGACGTGGCTGCAGGAACACCTCGGGATCACTGCGACCTCGTTCTGGCTGCCTGACACGTTCGGGTACTCGGCCGGCTTACCGCAGATCGCTCGCGGTGCTGGCTGCGACACCTTCATCACGCAGAAGCTGTCCTGGAACTCCGTCAACGTCTTCCCGCACACCACGCTGTTCTGGGAGGGGGTGGACGGCTCCCGGCTGCTGACCCACTTCCCGCCGGCCGACGACTACAACTGCTCGGTGCAGCCCGCCGAGCTCGCCAAAGCTCAGCGCAAGATGTCCACCCAGCCCGTGGCCGATGGCCTGTTCCTCTACGGCTTCGGGGACGGCGGCGGGGGACCGACCCGCGAGATGGGGCAGCGGCTGCAACGGCTGGCCGACGTCGCGGGGTTGCCGCGGGTGACCCCGAGCACAGTCGCCCAGTTCTTCGCTGCCGCGCGGGAACTGCCCGACCCGCCCGTGTGGTCCGGTGAGTTGTATCTGGAATACCACCGCGGCACGCTGACCAGCCAGGCCCACATCAAGCAGGCCCACCGGCGGGCCGAGGCGCTGCTGCGCGAGGCCGAGATCTGGGCGACCGGCGCCCACCTGCAGCAGGAATTCGACTACCCGGCCGATCAACTGCGCGACCTTTGGCGGGAACTGCTCGTCATGCAGTTCCACGATGTCCTGCCGGGCACCTCGATCGGCTGGGTGCACGACGAGGCGCTGCGGAGGTTGCGGGAGGTCAGCGACGCAGCCGAGGCCATCATCGCTTCGGCGTTGGCTGCGCTGGCCGGCGAGGGCGAGCAGGTCGTCTCCGCCACCGCCTCCCCGCACGGGCATCCCGGCATTCCGGCGCTGGGCTGCGCGCCGGCCATCGACCGGACCTGGGAAGTTGACGCTTCGGAATCCGACGGGACGATCACGTTGGCCCGCGGCGATCAGACGGTGACGTTCACGGACGGCCTGGTCACCTCGTTCCGGCTCGGAGACCGGGAACTGGTGCCACCGGATGGGGCGATGGGGCGCCTGCGGCTGCATCCCGACCGGCCTGTGCGCTGGGATGCCTGGGATCTCGACGAGCAGCACATCCACGGTGCCATCGAGGTCCCGGTCAGCGGCGCAGAGCTCATGCCCGACGCGACCGTGCGGGTGACTCGGCAGTGGCAGGACAGCACGTTCACCCAGCAGTTCAGGCTCCGCGAAGAGGGTTTGGAGATCCGCACCGAGGTGGACTGGCACGCGGCGGACGTGCTGCTGCGAATGGAGTGCGACCTCGACGTGCTCGCCTCCTCGACCTATGTGGAGACGATGTACGGCTTCCTCAAGCGGCCGACTCCCCGCAACACCAGTTGGGAGCGCGCCAAGTTCGAGACGTGCGGTCACCGCTGGCTGCACCTCGGTGAGACCGGGTTCGGCGTGGCGCTGCTGACACCGACCACGTACGGTTCCCGGATCACCCGCCACCACCGCAACGCCACCGGCGTCTATATGCGGGCCGCGTTCTCGTTGTTGCGGGCACCGGCCTTCCCCGACCCGCGCCGGGATGCGGGCGAGCACAGTTTCGTGCACGTGATCGTTCCTGGTGTGGGGGCCGCCGAGACCATCGCATTGGCCGACCAGGAGTCGTTCCCGATTCGGACCGTCAGCGGCGCTGCCCCCTTCGAACCCATCGTGCGGGTCAGCGGTCCGGGGCTTGCCGTGGAAGCGGTCAAACTCGCCGAGGACGGCAGCGGCGACGTCATCGTGCGGGTCCGGGAAGTGCTGGGAGCGCGCAGCCGAGGCGCGGTCGAACTCTGCACGCCGGTCGCCGAGGCGATCGAATGCGACCTGGTGGAACGCCAGCATTTGGCGGTTGATCCGGGGAATCTGGAGTTCCGGCAGTTCGAGGTGAAGACGCTGCGATTTCGCTGACCCCAGGATTCACCATGTGCGGCACGGCCGATTGGTGAGCATTCCGGGCATCCGTTAGCCCAACGGGCGGGGTTTGGGCGTCCGGCATGCTCACCGATGCCCGGAATGCTCACGGATTGCGACTTCACGACCTGGAGGATCGGGGCCACGCAGCGCACGTGGCACACTTAGTTAGGCGTATTAACAAACGGGGAGAGCATGATCGACGACGAGGGGATCGTCCTGGCTGCCGTGCGCGCTATGCCGCGCTGGCACGTGATCCACTGGGGAGCCCCGGGCACGAGCACGCTGCTGTGCCTATGGGTGGCTGGCCGGGAGACGATCGTGGCTGTGGACGGCTTCTTCGTGACGTACAAGGGCAGACGCCGACCGATTCTGGACGGTGGCCTGACGCACGTGCTGCGCGAGGTCGAACAGGCCCGCGACGCGGCGGCGCTGGCCACCCAGCCTGCCACTGAGACCAAGGATTGGCTGCTGAAACAGTGGCAGGCCCAGTCCCCGGATGGCGTCTGGAACTTCCCACGCGGCGGTTACGTGGAATGGGCGTACAACGGTGCCCTGCACGTGGAGGCCAGTGACGGCGGGCCCTACGACCACCCCCTGCCGACGCCGCTGCAGGATGTGCTGGTCGACCTCGGCTGGAACCCACCGACGAGCACGTTCCGCAACTGCTGGCTGCGGCCCGGTGAGCGGACTGAGGACACGGCGGCGCTTTGCGTACTCACGCCCATGGCCGCGTTCGGCTACGAGGCGCCGCCGCCGGTCTGAGGCACGCCGAGCACGAGTTGCAGCGTGAGCCGTTCGTGGGGATCGTCCAGGGCGCGGCCGAACGTCTCCCGCAATCGCCCCAGCCGATAGGACACCGTCTGCGGATGGACATGCAGGGCGGTGGCGATGCGGGTGCGATCACCCTGGAAGGCCAGCCAGGCGGCGAGAGTCTCGAGCAAGGCCTGCCGCTTGGTCGCGGATATCCCGGCGACGGGTCGCAGCGCGCGCTCGGCCACCTCACCCAGCAGGTCAGGATCAGCCCCGATCACCAGCTCCGGCAGGTAGTCGGTCGCTACCACGATGGGTGAGTCCGGTACCCGTCCGGCTTGCACCAAGCGCTGCACCCGGCGGGCGTGTGCCAAGGAGACCGGCGCTTCGGCCGGGGGACGAACCGTGCCGACGAAGACCTGACTGCCCTCCCACGCCCGCTGCAGGGCCGCGCGTCGGCCGGGTCCGGAGGGATCGGGGAGGATCGCCAGCGCTTCGTCGCCTTCGAACGCCACGATGACGTCGGCCGGCGGCGTGGGTTCGCGCGCCTCACCCAGCGGCACGACGGCGACGGCCATGCGTTCGGGCAGCGTCCAACCCGCGGCGTCCGCGGCAGCCTGCAATGCGACCGGATCCTGCCCCGCCTGACCCTCCAGCAGCAACTCCACCAAGCGCGAGCGCATCACGTCACGTTGCCCCTCCTGCGTCGCGTGACCCTGGGCGCTGGCAGCGGACAACACGTCGATGTAGACGAAGATCGCCTCAGCCAGCGTCACGAGGTCACCGGTCGGCAGGTCACTCGCCACGGCGACCGTGGACATCCGTTCCCATGCGATCCGCGCGCCCACCCGGTAGGCCGACAACAGCGATTCGAGACTGCGGCCCTGTCTGCTCTCCACAGCGCCGATCCGCCGGTAGAAACGGGCGGCGCCGGCATCCAGCGCTGGCGATTGAGTTCCGAACAGGTCGAGCAGTCGGCCCAGTGCGATCTCGGTGCCGCGCTGCACCACTGGCCGGACGTCGCTGTCCCAGGCGGTCGCGTACGCCGGCACCTCGTCGGCGATCGCTGCGACGGTCGCCTGCACCGCCTCAGGCAGGAACGGTCGCAGCATGACGTCGAGTTCGTGCGGCAGTCGGGACCAAGGTTGCATTTTTAGCACTCCGAGATAAGAAGGAGGCCTCAAGTCTAGCCAGATGCGAGTCTTGCGCGTCCGTCTTTGTTGGAACCATAGTGGTATGAGTACGACAGCCGCATTCTTCGACCTCGATGGCACCCTGATCCCGGGGTCGGCCAACATCCCGCTGGCCAAGGCCGCCTTCCGGCACGGTTTCGTCACGCCGGCCGACTTGGCCAAGGACTTGCGCAACGGGGTGAGTTTCCTGCTCAAGGGCGCCACCGACGAGCGCAGCGCCGAGGTCCGCGACCGGATTCTGCGCGCGGTCTCCGGTCACCCCGCCGCGAAGGTGGAGGCGCTGGGTCCCTACTTCATCGACGACCTTGTGGCGAGCATCCGCCCGCAGATGCAGCAGATGCTCGACCAACACGGCGACCTCGGCCACGATCGCGTGGTGATCTCCGCCTCCCCCACCGAGATCGTGTCCCGGCTCGCGCACACCGCGGGTCTTGAGCACGGCATCGGTACGACGGCCGCCCGCGACGGGCAGGACGTCTACACGGGTGAGCTCGAGGGCCCGTTCTGCTACGGCGAGGGCAAGGTCGCGGTCATGCAGGCGATCGCCCTGGAGAAGGGTTACGACCTGGCCGCGTGCTACGCGTACAGCGATTCCGCCAGCGACCTGCCCATGCTCGAGGCAGTGGGGCATCCGGTTGCGGTCAACCCGGAGCCGGAGTTGCGGTTGATCGCGCAGGAGCGCGGTTGGCCGGTGGTCGAGACGTCGTCGGTGCCGCGGGTGAAGTTGCGCTCGCTGTCGGGCCTCACTGCCCTGACCCGCAACGTCCTTGGCGCCGCTGGGCGCCGGGTGTTCGCCTGAGGGCGATCTTCGCCACTTCGGTGGATCTGCGCCACTTCTTTGCGGCGAGGATTTGCGGAAGTGGCGAGGATCTCCCGCGACGGCGGATGAAATCGCAATCCGTTGTCATTCAGGGCGCCGAAAGCCCGCCCGCGGTGCTCACCGATCGGCGGTCCCGGGTGGGAACGCGGCAGGCTCAGGCCGAGCCCGAGGTGTTGTAGTCCGGCAGATCCGGCACATCGCGGCGGGCCGGCGGTAGCGATCCATCGGCCAGGCCCTCGAGCAGATTCGCCGTCACCGCGCGGCTGAAGTCGCTGCTCGCGGGCGTGATCCCCTTCGCACGGTTCGGGCCGTTCAACGACCGGGTCCAGTTCATCGTCCCGGATGCCCACACCCGGGCCCCGGAGTCCGTGCTGTAGTACGTCATCGTCGACCAGGTCTGCTTGCCGCGGCAATCCACCGGCGACAGCGTGGGTACCTCGATCTGCTCAGGCGTCGGTGGCTGCGGGTAGTACCGGTCGGACTCGGTCCCGACCAGCCCCGGGAAGGCCGAGCCCTTTGCCAGCTTGATGCCGTCGAACAGCGCGAAATCCGGCTCCCGGATCACCATGGGTCCGGCGACCGGGAACGCGTCGTACAGCATCCCGACGATCCCCGACTCCGGCTTGCCCTGGTCGCGCCAGCGGATGTTCTTGGGCTGGATGGCCGCGTCCTTCGCGCAGTAGACGGCATCGTCTCGCAGGTCCACGCGCCAGTACCCGGCGTTGGCGCCCATGAACGCCAGTCCGGCGCCGGCGTCCCGGGCGTCGATCAGCGCCTGCCGGTAGGAAGCCGGCCAGTACTCGTCATGGCCGGTCGAGACCACCGCCTTCACCCCGTCGAGCAGGGAGGGATCGCGCGCGATGTCGGCGTTGCTGAACCACACATGGTCGATGCCGACCTCGTCGGCGAAGCGCGCCACCGGAACGTCGTAGCCCATGGCAATCGGCGCTCCCCACAATGCGTGGTCGTACGGCCGGTCGTAACTGACGGCGTAGGAACGGCCCGCGAAGTCTCCACCTGTGCTCCGGTACAGGCTTCGGCCACCCCAGACGTTGTAGGCCTGCCAGGTCATGCTGCACGACAGGATCGCGACCTTGCCCTGCGCGGATTCCGGCCGGACGACGAACGGGATGTTCGTGCCGCCGTCCTCGGAACGGACCACGACCGTGTACAGGCCGGATCGCCAACCCGTGGTGTCGACTTCAGCGACGACCGGCCACCCGGCCACAACCGCGCGGGTCTGCGGGTCTGGCGCTTCATTGCTGAACTGCTTTTTGCTGCCGGCGGTCTCCGCGACCTTCGTCCCGCCTTTGCCGCCGAAATGGCCGATCCGGTAAACCGAGGCGACCCAGGGCTTGGCTGCCGAGACGTGCAGCTGCAAGGGATCGCCGGCCTTGATGCTGTCGTTGGCGTAGGCCGACAGCAGCGCCGCGGGGGCCACTTTCCCAGCCCGCCAGCGGTCGGTCGGCGTCTCCGCTGGCGTCGCGGAGGGGCTCACCCGCTGTGGCGTGTTCGGCGGGCTCGGCGCGGTCTGGGTGGCAGCGCACGCGGCCGTCGTCAGGCCGGCTCCGGCGAGCAGGAAATGGCGGCGGCTCAGATCCACCCGACCATGCTCGCATTGCGCGAGTGGCGCCCCACGGCCCGACCCGCGCACAATCGGCACATGGAACACCGTGCCGTGATCGAGTCCACCACCGTCGAGGCCGTCCAGAAGCTGCTCAGCGAGCACGCCTTTCTGGAAGCGTTTGCGGGCGAGGTCGGAGTGACCGCCGGCGACATCGACATCACGCGCAACGACGGCTCGGTGGAAGCATCCATGCCATGGGCGTTCCGCACCGACAAGGCGGGGATCCCGGCGCTGGCCCAGAAGTTCCTGCCGCAGGAGGTGCACTTGAACTGGTGGCAGGCCTGGCAAACCGATGCTGCCGCCGGCGACATCAAAGTCGAACTCGACGGCCGCCCGGCTGCTACGTGCACCGGGACGGCCACACTGCGGCAGAACGGCGACGACGTCGAGTACCTGGTGGTCACCGAGACTCGCACGCACGGGGTGCCCTGGCCGTTGGGCGGCAAGGTGGAGTCCATGATCAACAAGGACCTGGTGGGATGGATCCTTTCCGTGCAGGCGCGGGTGGCCAACCGGGAGAGCTGAGGGCCGCAGCGGGACATCTTCGCCACCTTCGTGAATCCTCGCCGGAAACGGAGGGTCTTGCGCAGTCTCGGCTGGGGTGCGGTGGGTTTCTGGTCACTATCCCGCCACTGCATGACCGCTTCATGACCAGAACCCCGACAGTGCCCGGCTGGCCCATTAGCAACAGCCTCAACAGGTACAAGGCGCAATTCAACACTCGTTGAGTTAGGCTTGCCCCATGCGAGCGATGATTCTCAAGGAGTTCCGCGAACTGCGCCGCGACAGGCGCACCATGGGCATGCTCATCGCGATGCCGATCCTGCTGCTGATCGTGTTCGGCTACGCAGCCAACTTCTCCGTGGACGAGATCCCGACCGCCACGCTCGGCCCGCAGGCTCAGCAAGCGGCGACCCTGGTCACCAGCGCCCCGCAGGCACCGTTCGACGTCACGGTCGTGAACACCGCCGGCGACGTCGCGACTGCCGAGGACATGTTGCAACGCAACGAGGTCGATGTCGCCATAGTGACTGGCGGCCAGCCGGTGGTCGCCTACATCGACGGCTCGTCGCTGTTCACGGCGCAGAGTGCCGTGGCCGTCTTCAACCGGTTCGGCGACAAGGTCCAGACGCAGGTGCTGTTCAACCCCGAACTCAAGACGAGTTGGGTCATGGTGCCGGCGATCATCGGGCTGATCCTCACGTTCATCGGCACGATCATCACCAGCATCGGGATGGTCAAGGAGAAACAGTCCGGCACGATCGAGCAACTGGCCGTTATGCCGATCAAACCCAGCACCGTGATCCTTGGCAAGATCCTTCCCTATTTCCTGCTCGCCTCCTTGGACATGGTGCTCGTGACGGTGCTCGGGATGCTGTTGTTCGACGTGCCGTTCAACGGCAACGTCGCGGTATTCGCGCTCGGGGCCGGCCTGTTCTTGTTCGTCGTCCTCGGCCTGGGCGTGTTCATCTCCACGATCTCGCAGAACGTCGGGCAGGCCATCCAGACCGCGTTCTTCTTCCTGCTGCCGCAGATCCTGCTGTCGGGCATGATCTTCCCGCTCGAGGCCATCCCGTGGAGCGTGCGCTGGATCAGCTACTTCCTGCCGCTCACGTACTTCACGATGATCTCGCAGGGCGTCATGTTGCGCGGCGCGCCCTTGGACAGCCTCTGGTTCCCGCTCACGATGCTGGCCATCATGGCGGTGATCGTGTTCACCGGCGCCGTTCTGCGCTTCCGCCGCAACCTGGCCCCCGGTGACAGACGCACGAAGGCTGCGGCATGAGCGTGCGCAACCTCACCGTCCGCCGCGGGCACGTTCTTGCCTTGGACGACGTGAGCCTGGAGACCCCTGCGGGCCGGATCACCGCCGTGGTCGGCGGCGACGGCGCGGGCAAGACCACGCTGCTGGAGACGATGGTCGGGCTGGCCCTGCCGGAGTCCGGCAGCGTCGATGCCGTGCCCCGCGAACAGATCGGCTACATGCCCTCCGGGGCAGGCAGTTGGGCCGATCTCACAGTGGACGAGAACGTCACGTTCATCGGCGGGTCCTACGGCCTGTCCGGGCAACGGCTGCAGCAGCGCGCTGACGAGGTGCTCGGCAGGGCGGGGTTGAGCGAGGCCCGGGACCGGTTGGCCGGGCAGCTGTCGGGCGGGATGCGCCAGAAACTCGGCTTCTGCCTGGCGATTCTGCATTCGCCGCGCATGCTGGTCCTCGATGAGCCCAGCACGGGCGTCGACCCGGTCAGTCGAGTGGAACTCTGGCGTCTGATCAGCGAGGCGGCCGCGGGTGGCACAGCGGTCGTCCTGAGCAGTACGTACATGGACGAAGCCGAACGCGCCGGGTGGGTGCTGCTGCTGGAACGAGGGCGGCAACTGCTGGCCGGCACCGCCGACGATCTCGTCGCCTCCTGCCCGGGACAGGTCACGCTGACCGCCGAGCCGGCCCACCCGGCACTCGCCTGGCGCAGCGGGGAGATGTACCGGCAGTGGTGGCCGCACGGCGCCCCGCCGGACAGCCCGCCGGCGGACCTGACGCTGGAGGACGTGAGCATCGTCGCGGCGCTGCGGGGGACCTCATGAACCCCCTGCTGGAAGCCCGCGATCTGACCCAGAAGTTCGGTGGCTTCACCGCCGTCGACAATGTCAGTTTCCAGGTCGGCGCGGGCGAGGTGGTCGGTCTGCTGGGCGCGAACGGGGCGGGCAAGACGACGACCATCCGGATGCTGCTCGGGCTGCTGCGGCCGACGGCAGGCCAAGCCTTGCTGGCGGGGAGTCCCCCTGATCGGCAGGGTCGCCGCCGGCTCGGTTACGTGCCCCAAGGGCTCGGCCTCTACGCCGAACTGACGGTGCGCGAGAACCTGGATTTCGCCGCCCAAGCCTTCGGCTGCCAGCCCGCCGCACTGCCCGACGCATTGGCAGCCGACCAGGACAGGCTGGTCGGTGGCCTGTCTCTGGGGCTGCGCAGACAGGTGGCCTTCCTCTGCGCGCTCCAGCACACCCCGGACGTATTGGTCCTCGACGAACCCACCTCTGGCGTGGAACCACTCGCGCGCGCCAGGTTGTGGGACCGGATCCGCGAGGAGGCCGCGCGCGGGGCAGGCGTGCTCGTCACCACCCACTACATGCAGGAAGCGCGACAGTGCGACCGGCTGCTGCTGATGTCCGACGGGCGTTTGGTCGCGACCGGAACCGAGGCCGACATCGTCGACGGCACGCGGACGATCGCTGTGCGGGGCCAGGACTGGGCGCACACGTTCGAGGTCCTCACGGGCGCTGGCTTCGGCGTCACCCTCGCCGGCCGCGACGTGCGGGTGGTCGACCCTGATCCGGATGCGCTGCGAAGCACCCTGCGCGACTCCGGGGTTGAGGCGACGCTCACCGAAGTCCCCGCCACGATCGAAGAGCGCATGACGGCGCTGGCCCGGACGTGAGGAGCCGGGGTCGCCGGCCTGGCGACGAGGACACCCGGCAGGCCATCCTGAACAGCGCCCGGCGGCTGTTCGCCGAGCAGGGCTACGAGCGGGCGAGCATGCGCGCGATCGCCCGGGATGCCGCCGTGGACCCGGCGTTGATCGTGCACTACTTCGGCAGCAAGGAGGACCTGCTGCTCGAGGCGCTGCAGCTACCGCTCGATCCCGCCCAGATCACGGCGGGTATCGCCGATCTTCCCGCTGATCAGCGTGGCACTGCGTTCGTGCGCGTCCTGCTGTCGGTGTGGGAACAACCCCAGGTGCGCGAACACATGATGGGAATGCTGCGCACGGCCGCCTCCCATGACATCGCCCGTGAGACGTTGGCGCGCACCTTGCACGACGCCGTGCAGCCGATCATCGCCAGCATGGCTGTCGATCAGCCGCAGCGGCGGTCCGCTTTGGTCATCAGTCAGATGGCCGGTGTGGCCATGACCCGCTACTTCCTGGCGATTCCGGAGATGGTGGCCCGCACGCCCGAGGAACTGGTCGCCGACGTGGGTGCGACCGTGCAGCGCTACCTGACCGGCGACCTGGGCTGAGGAGGCTTTGTGACGGACAAGCCTCTGGGAGTCCTGTGGCTCACATAGCCCCTCCGGCAGCCCTGGTAGGAATGGAACCGTGAGCAGCGACCACTACCTCGACATCGACGCCGTGATGGACCTGCAGGAGATCATCTCCAGCCTGCAGGACCTCGAGGACGACACGTTCGAACGGCACGGCCTGACCGCAAGCGGGACGTGGGACGAGGTGGACGACCCGGTCCTGATCGGCCCGGAGGGTCACCCGATCGACACCTGGCGCGAGGGCTACCCCTACACCGAGCGGCTGGACCGCCGCGAGTACGAACTTCAGAAGCGGTTGCTGCAGATCGAACTGCTCAAGATGCAGGGCTGGGTCAAGGAGACCGGCCAGCGGATCGTCATGGTCTTCGAGGGCCGGGACGCAGCCGGCAAGGGCGGCACGATCAAGCGCTTCACCGAGCACATGAACCCGCGCGGCGCCCGCGTGATCGCGCTGGAGAAGCCCTCGCCACGGGAGGCCGGTCAATGGTATTTCCAGCGCTACATCCGGCACCTGCCGACCAAGGGCGAGATCGTGATGTTCGACCGGTCCTGGTACAACCGCGCCGGTGTCGAGCGGGTGATGGGGTTCTGCAGCGACGACCAGTACAACGAGTTCATGCGGCAGGCGCCGGAGTTCGAACGGATGCTGGTGCGGGACGGGATCATCCTGATCAAGTTCTGGTTCTCGGTGTCCCGCAAGGAGCAGATCACCCGGTTCACGATCCGCCGGATCGATCCGGTGCGGCAGTGGAAGCTCAGCCCGATGGACCTCGCGAGCTTGGACCGCTGGCACGACTACACGGCAGCCAAAGAGGCCATGTTCTGGTACACCGACACCGAGTGGGCGCCGTGGACCGTGGTGCGCAGCAACGACAAGAAGCGGGGCCGGCTCGAGGCCATGCGCTGGGTCCTGAGTCGCGTCGACTACCCCGAGAAGAACCTCGAGGTGGTCGGGATTCCCGATCCGTCCATCGTCGGCCCGCCTGCTGACATCTACGAGTCGGAGGAGAACACCGGGCGGGTGTTCCCAGCCCTCTAGGGCGACGTCCTCCCCGTGAGTTTCGACCCCACTGCGTTACGGCGCCTGGCCGGCCCGAAACGACGGGCAACCACGCCCGCGACGCTGGCCTTCCTGCTGCGGATCGGCACCGCTGCTGGGGTTGGCGCAGCGCTGAGCGCCGTGGTGCTGCTGCTCACTGCCAGGGCCGCGGGCTGGGACACCACAGTCGATGGAACGGCGATCCAGCCGTTCGGGGTGGTGGGAGTCTGCCTGATCGTCAGCGTCCTCGCCGCACTCGGCACGTACGTGGCAGCACGGGTCACGGCGCGCCCGGAAGTCTGGGTGATCATCGCCGGCGCGGGACTGTTTGCGGCGTCGCTGCCCGGGATCCCGCCTGCAGTCATCGCGATGCACACCGTGACGGCACTGTGGGTCGTGGGGCTGCTCGCCAGGGCGGTGCGGGGTGGGTCTCACCTACCCAAGCCGTAGCTGCGCCGGAGGGGTCACGCCGCCAGCGTCGCCTCCCGGCGCTCCAGCAGGCCGTCGGCCACCACTCGCACCAGCACCCCGATGATGGCGCCGATGATGGCCGGAGTGGTAACGGCCAGCCCGGCACTGGCACACAGCAACAGGGCGAGCAACACCCCGCTGAACGGCAGCCGCAGCACACCTGCCACGGCCGCGGCGATCCCGGTCGCGGCCATCGCAGAGAGGTTGGCCGAGTCGACGGCCTGCACCCCGGCGGCCGCCACGACCACTCCGAGGAAGACCGCCGGGAAGACCATGCCACCCCGGAAACCACCGCCGAGTGAGACCGCATATCCGATGGTCTTGGCCACCGCGATGATGAGCAGAGCGGACAACGAGGCGATCCCGAGGACCGTGCCGATCGCTGCCTGACCTGAGAACAGCACGACATCCACTGGCTGGCCGGTCAGTGCCCGGGTGATGAGCGCGGCCGCAGCGACGATCAGGGCCGCGACCAGCAGCTTCGTGAGCTGACTCTTGATCCGGTCCTGGAAGAGCGTGCCGACCTCGACGGACAGTACCGCCAAGACGGCAGTGACCAGGGCGATCACCAGCGCGAACGCCAGATCCACTGCCTGCACCGTCGGGTACGCCGGCAGACCCGGGACTGCGAGCTGTGACAGGCCCACTCCACTCCAGTCGCCCACCCCTACCTGGATCAGGTAGCCGGTGCCCATAGCCAGCAGGACGGGCAGGATCGCGACCATCACCTTCTTCCCGCCCGGACTGCCCTTCAACGCGGCGGCCTCGAGGATCAGCACAGCGGAGATCATGGGGTTGCCCAGGATCATGGTGATCGCTGCCGCGGCACCGGCGAGCATCATGACCTGGCGGACCGGCGGTTCCGCGCGCATGGCCACGAAGCCCGCGAGCGCCGAACCCACGGCCATCAGCGGAGCCTCCGGGCCCACCACCGCGCCCACCGATAGCGAGATCAGTGCGGCCGCCACGACCGACCCGATCTGCTTGGGCCCGATGTCGAAGCCAAGCCCGTCCAGCGGCCGGTGACCGCCGTGGCCAGGCAGTTTCAGCGCGCCCCAGACGCCGACCGCGCCGGCCACCAGCACGAGCACGACCCACCAGCCCGGCGTCCCACCGAGCGCGTCAGGGATGTCGTTCCACAACAGGTGCGACAGCTGGTGCTCGACGGCCAGGAAGAGCACGACCCCGCCGCCCGCGAGCAACCCCACGATTGCCGCGATCCCGAGCAGTTTGGGTACAGCGCGCGCCTCGTCCACGCCTTGCAGCGTAGCGGTGGGTCACCTCTTGAGCGGCTTCTCCTTGATGGACACCGAGCCGAAGAGCGCCAGCCCGCTGACCTTGATGACCGGGGAGCCGGGTCGCGGCTGGGATGCCTTCCCACGGTTGAACTCGCCCAGGATGCCGATCCCGCTGCAGTCCACGACAGTCCCCGGTTCGATGTAGATGGTCACACTGCCGAAAATGGCGAAAGCCTGAATCTGGTTGTCGGCGGCCGGGATGGCGGCTTCCCGCAGGTCGATGTTCACCTCACCGAACACGGCCACGGCATAACTGGTGTCGTCCAGTGTCCAGGCGCCCTTTCGCTCCACCGAGCTGAAGACCGCGACCATCGGCGGCGTGCTGCGGCTCACCGGCACGACGTCGGCCGCCGGGCGCAGGACAGGCAGGTTGTCGGCCGGCAGGTCCGCGATCAGCGGTTCGAGCTCGGAGTAGGTCTTGGCGGTCATGCAGACGCTCAGCCGCTCCTCGTACTCCTCATGCGACAGCCGGCCCTGCGCGTAGGCCTCGCGCAGAACCCCGGCGTACTTGTCCCGATCGGCGTCGGAGGCACGCATCTCGTTCACGGCTTCGAGCCTAAGGGAGGCACCGCCGGCGGGGTTTGTCGCGCTGTTGTCGCGACACGCCGGGCGCAGCAGCAACGACGCGACATTACTCCGGGCGCCGGGCCACCCACAGGTCCTCCGCGGGCCAGCGCCGGGCCCAGTCGGCGTCGGCGATCTCGTAGAACTCGTGATCCGCAGCATGCGCGGGGGCCAGGAGTTCGTCCAGGCCCAGCACTTCGAAGCCGTGCCCCGTCAGGGCCGCGATCCAGGCCCCATGGGACGGGTGGTACTCGATCCCGTCGAATTGCATGCGGCCCAGCTCGCCGTGCGGCCGCTGGAGGGCCGCGGTCGCCGGGCCCTCATCCGGGACGCACAGCGTGGACAGCGGGCTGTTGACCAGGAAGTACAGCCAGCCACCGGGCTTCAGGATGCGCGCTGCCTCGGCCAGCCACATCTCGGGGTCGCACCACACGCTGGCACCGTGTTCGCTGACCACCAGATCGGCGCAGTTGTCGCGAAGGGGCACGTGCCCGGCGTCGGCCTGGATCAAGGGGAAGTCCGCCCAACGCGCGGCCGTCGCCAGCTGATCCTCGTTCAGGTCTATCGCGACCGGACGGGCGCCGGCCCGGGCCAGGGCAGCCGAGAAGAACGCGGTCCCGCAACCGAGTTCCACGACGACGTGCCCGCGCAGCGGCGGCAGCCACCGGTCGGGGATACCGAACAGCCCCCACCGCACACCGTCGCGCTGCCACATGCCCTCGGCAGCAGCTCCGGTGTAGCGGTGGTTCAGCAGAGTCCAGAGCGCCCGGTTGCGCCGGACCTCCTCAGTGCTCGACCTTCGCTCCCTTGCTCTGTCCCAGTCCGGCCAGAAGGTCGTCGAACCAGGGCTGGTCGATGTCGAAGGCCTTGTGGCCCCGGATCCGCGGGAACTCGATCACCCGCAGTTCGTCACCGCGCTCCTCGTCCTGCCCGGTCACTCCCGAAACCCCCTCGAGCGCAGCGTCGACGGCGAGGTCGGTGCACTGCTTGATCAGGGCGAGGTCCTCGTCGTTGGCAGCGGCCGAGCGGGCGAAGTAGCCGCTCTTCCAGACCATCGTCTTCTCGGCGCCGAGCATCTGGGCGAACTGCTTGCCGAACCACTGGCCGGGGTTGATGGTGTCGAGCTTGACGTGCCCGAAGGCGTCCCGGCCGACCTCCTCGCCGCGGGCCTCCATCTCGGCCACGATCTCGGCGACGCCGGCGCCCTCGGACAAGAAGATGTTGACGCAGCCGACCTCGTCCATGACGGCGTGCAGGCGTTGCGCTTCGGCCGCGATGTCGAAGGACATCTCGGGGACGAAGACCGCGTGGATGTCCCAGCCGCGGCGGTCCAAGCCGATGCCCGGGTTCCACTGCTGAGAGTCCAGCCACTCGCGGTACTTCACCGCAGTCGCCGCCGTGAGCCAGCCGCAGTTGCGGCCCATGACCTCGTGGATGATCAGCATCCGGGGGTTGGAGGTGTGCTCGGCGATGATGTTCTGCGCGAACACCGACCCCTGCTCGGCCGCGGTCCACGCGCCCAAGGACTGCTTGATGGGCACCACGTCGTTGTCGATGGTCTTGGGCAGACCCACGACGGTGAGCTCGTAGTTGTTCTCGTGCAGATATGCCGCCAGGTCCGCCGCAGTCGTGTTGGTGTCGTCCCCGCCGATCGTGTGCAGGACGTCGACGCCGTCTTTGGTCAACTGCTCGGCAGCCACCTGCAGCGGGTCCTGGCCCTCTTGCACCAGGCCGCGCTTGACGCAGTCAGCGACGTTGGTGAGTTTGACCCGGCTGTTGCCGATCGGGCTGCCACCGAACTTGTGGAGCAGGGCAGCATTCTCCCGCACCTCTTCGGTCACGGGCACGGAGTTGCCGAGCAGCAGTCCGTGGTAGCCATTGAGATACGCGATGATCTCGATCGAGGGATCGACCTCGGTGTACTTCTGGATCAGGCCGCCGACGGCCGAGGACAGGCACGGGGCGAGACCCCCGGCAGTGAGCAGTGCGACTTTGCGTACGGGCATGGGTTCAGGCTATCGGTGGCGCAGGTTTCACCAGAATGGTCAGCCAGACAGCCTCACGCTGGATTCACAACTGCGCACATGACAGGCGGGGCTGCGCAACTTTGAAGGTGGATATGCCCGAAAAAGGGAATATGTCCCATCTTGACCCTTCATTCGATGGCAAATCCTGGCTCACGACCAGGCGCCGTGCGCGGTTTTGAATCGGGAAACGCTTACACGTCGTCGATGTTGGGGTCGGCCTCAGCCAATAGGTGCAAGTGGGCCGGCGGGTGGTCGACAGCGATCGTCGAGACCACCCGCAGGTCAGGCGCGACGTGGACCAGTTCGCCCGGGTCCAGCATCCGCCAGTCGTCGGAGCCGTCCACCCGCTCGCTGGCCACGAGCACCACGTCGGTCGGATGGTCGGTCACGATCGTGTGGGAGGCCGTGTCCGACGCCCCGGACCAGACACCTCCGCGCCGGGTCCAGACGGCGCTTGGCCATGTGCAACGCACGCTGATCCGGGTAGCGCAGTGCCCAGAGGTTCCCCTTGGCGATGACAACGGCGTTCAGCGAGTACATGGGCACGTTGTCAGCCAGCCAGTTCGCCGCCGCGGCGAGTCCGGCCCCGGGATCCCCGAGGTCATGGGCGTACTTCGCGATCAGGGCAGCGTAACGTTCGGAGTCGGTGTCACCGTGAACCTGCGCGGCCCATTGACCGAGCTCGGCATCGACGGCGTCGAGGTCGCCGAAGCCGCCGTTGTGCGCCACGATCAGCCCGTCCACCTCGAACGGGTGGGTGTTCTGCAGCGCGTCGTGACCCGCTGTCGCCGCCCGGACGTGGGTGACCAGGGTGCATGCGTCGATGGCTGCGGCCTCCTGGCTGAACAGGGGGTCGTCGAACGCGCTCCTCGGCTGTTTGGCCACGTGCGGCCCGGCCGAGTCGAACCAGCCGATGCCCGTGCCATCGGGGTTGCGGTGGCTCTCGACGAGCAGGCTGTCCGGCGCATCGAGCAGCCAGTAGGTGACGTGGACCTCGTTGACTCCGGCATTCATCCCGAACAGGCGGCACATGCGGTCAGTCTGTGCGGCAGTCGGATGCTGATGCACCTCCAGTCGAACAGGAGTCGCTGCAGGCCAGATGCGTCACCGCCCACCCACCCCTACAACTTCGATGTGGCAGCGGGCCGAACTGGTGGACTCGTCCCCACACTTGTCGGAAGCGTCGCCCGAGGCTGTCGTCGACGCACATGCTGCTTACGAGTCGTGAAGTGCGGGAGAAACCGGTCTTTGGCCCATTGCGTCCTTGATCATTGGCACCCTGACGGCTACTGTTCCGATCACCCTAGAGGGAGGGACCTCTCATGAATGCAACACCACTGACCATAGCGATCGGATGCTTTGCGGCAGGCAGCCTTGTCGCAGTCGGCATTGCCCAGGCAACGTCCGTCCCGACGGCGATTCCTGACTCCAGCACTGGTGTCATCACGTCGTGCGTGAAGAAGAAGGGTGGGCAGGTGCGCTTCGTGAACGCGCAGAACGGCAAGAAGTGCAAGAAGAGCGAACGCAAGGTCACATTCAGCCAGACCGGTCCGCAGGGCCAGCAGGGTCAGCAGGGAACACAGGGCGAGCGCGGGCCTAGCAACGCGTTCGTCAAGGCGAGCTCTGCAACAAAGACCATCACCGAACCGAGCATCCTTCCCGGTCCGCCGGTCGACAACCGGATCGTGACCCTGGACCTGGAACCGGGGACCTACGTGGTGAACGCTCACACCTACGCCCGTCCCACTGATGCCCAGACCGTCAGCATCTCGTGCTCTCTGACTGGACCTACTGGCACGGTCACCGACTCCAACCAGAATGCCAGCGTCTCGCAGGGCGCCTATGAGAACTCGCCTTTCTCGGTCACGGGCGCGTACAACAACGCCGCCGCTGGCGCCGTTTCCCTCATTTGCGCGCCGCGAGATGCGGGCCTCGGAACCTTCAACGGTGACGGTGAGGCTCTGGGCGGGACGATCACAGCGACGAAGGTCGCCGACCTCACTGTGCAGTAGCGAGAGCACCACACGGCCGCCGCCGGGTTGCGATGCGCCCGGCGGCGGCCGTGGTGTGTCCGGAGCGATGCGATCAGTGAGGACTGTGACCTGCGCCACCCCGAAATCTTGCCAGAAGTTACCGGCGAGTAGCATTATTAGTTACTGGCGGGTAACCCCTACCCGAAATCGACCTGGGAGAACAACCGGTGAGCCACTACAAGAGCAACCTGCGCGACATCGAATTCAACCTGTTCGAGGTCTTCGGCGGTAAGGACCGCTTCGGGCACGCCCCGTTCGAGGACATCGACGTCGACACGGCCAAGGACTTCCTGAAGAACACCGAGGCGCTGGCCACCGGCCCGCTGTCGGACACGTTCGCCTCCGCGGACCGCAACCCGCCGGTCTACGACCCCGCGACCTACAGCGTCACCATGCCCGAGGACTTCAAGAAGGCCTACCAGGCGTTGATGGACGCCGAGGGCTGGCGGCTGGAGATCCCCGAGGGTCTCGGCGGCATCAACTGCCCGCCGTCACTGCGCTGGGCGCTGGCCGAGCTCGTCCTCGGTGCCAACCCGCCGGCGTTCATGTACATGTCCGGCCCCGGCTTCGCCGGCATTCTCTACAACCTCGGTAACGAGGACCAGAAGAAGATGGCCGAGCGCATGATCGACGGCCAATGGGGCGCCACCATGGTGCTCACCGAGCCTGACGCCGGTTCCGACGTCGGTGCCGGGCGCGCCAAGGCGTTCGACAACGGTGACGGCACGTGGCGGATCGAGGGTGTGAAGCGCTTCATCACCTCCGCCGAGCACGACATGAGCGACAACATCATCCACCTGGTTCTTGCCCGCCCTGAGGGCGTGGAAGGCGCCGGCGGCCCGGGCACCAAGGGCCTGAGCCTGTTCGTGGTGCCGAAGTTCATGTTCGACATCGAGACCGGCGAGCTCGGCGAGCGCAACGGTGCCTACGTCACCAACGTCGAGAAGAAGATGGGCATCAAGGTCTCCACGACCTGCGAGATCACCTTCGGCGAGAAGGAGCCGGCGATCGGCTACCTGGTCGGCGACGTCCACGACGGCATTGCGCAGATGTTCAAGGTCATCGAGTACGCCCGGATGATGGTCGGCACGAAGGCCATCGCGACGCTGAGCACCGGCTACCTGAACGCGCTGGACTACGCCAAGAACCGCGTGCAGGGCGCTGACCTGACCCAGATGATGGACAAGTCCGCCCCGCGCGTGACGATCATGCACCACCCGGACGTGCGGCGTTCGCTGATGCTGCAGAAGTCCTACTCCGAGGGCATGCGCGCCCTGGTGCTGTACACCGCGATGTGGCAGGACAAGGTCGCCCAGGCCCGCCTCACCGGCGGCGAGGACGACATGGCCGAGCGGATCAACGATCTGCTGCTGCCGATCGTCAAGGGTGTGGGCTCGGAGCGTTCCTACGAGATGCTCGCGCAGTCGCTGCAGACCCTCGGCGGTTCCGGCTTCCTGCAGGACTACCCGATCGAGCAGTACATCCGCGACTCCAAGATCGACACCCTGTACGAGGGCACGACGGCGATCCAGGGTCTGGACTTCTTCTTCCGCAAGATGGTCCGCGACCAGTTCCAGGCGATCACCAAGGTGGCCGCCGAGATCACCGAGACGGTCAAGAACACCGCCGATGGCGACCAGCTTGCCGCCGAGCGGGTGCTGCTGGGCAAGGCCCTGGAGGACGTGCAGGGGTTGATCGGTGCCCTGGGCGGCTGGGCGATGCAGTCCCAGCAGGGTGACCTCAGCGAGCTGTACAAGGTGGGCCTGAACACCACCCGCCTGCTGATGGCGGTCGGTGACCTGGTGATCGGCTGGCTGCTGGTGCGGCAGGCCGAGGTGGCGCTGGCGGCTCTGGACAACGGGCCATCGGCCAAGGACGTCGAGTTCTACAAGGGCAAGGTGGCCGCGGCCAAGTGGTTCGCCCAGAACCGGCTGCCGCTGCTGGCCGGCGAGAAGCTCGCCGCCGAGCAGACCAACCTCGAGGTCATGGAGATCTCCGAGGACGCCTTCTAGTCAAGAGCGTGGAGACCCCCGGTGCCCCTTCGGTGCCGGGGGTTTCTTCTGTTCTCGGGCAGGGCCGGGCTGCTTGGACTCGCTCGGCGGCCGGTAGCTGACCAGCGACCGGCGAAACGGCCGATCCGTGAGCATTCCGGGCATCGGTTAGCACCGCGGACGGGGTTTCGGCGCCCGGAATGCTCACGGATGCCCAGAATGCTCACCGATTGCCGAAATGACGCTCGTGGAAGACCCGTCAACTGACCTTGAGCCAGCGGAACTTGTGCTTCTTCTCGCTGCCCAGGGTCACCTTGACGCGGTAACTGGCAGCGCCGTTCGTTGGCTTGGCCGTGCAGAAGAAAACCGCCCCCTGCGACCAACCCGACCGTGCGGGACACTTCACCGTCGCGGCCTGCTTGACCACATCTTTGATCTGATTCTCGATGGCGGTCTGGACGGCCTTGCGGGGGAAGCCGTCGGCCTGAGCCGGGCTAACGAGTGCGATTGGAGCGGCCAGGCCGGCAACCAGGGGTAGAACCAATGCCTTGCGCATATCGGACTCCAATCACGGGTGTCACGATCGTATCCCCGCGATCGGCCGGGTAACCATCTCTGCGAACGTGATCTTCCACGACACGCGCCGAGGTGCTTGTTCGCCGGCATCGACATGGGCAGGTTGGACACGTGGACGACCGGTGGGGCGTGTAGATGGTGCTCAACCCCCTGCGTACTGCCAGGCGCGACTCGGCCAATATGTACGGCGCAGTCTTGCTGCTGCTGTGCCTGGTCTACATCGGCACTGTGTCGGTGACTGACAGCAGCGGGCTGGTCCTGGTCATGCTGCTGCAGTTGGTGACCCTGTGGCTCGCCTTCTCTGCCTCCGAGTCCCGGGGCGCCCGCCGGGTCGCAGGCATCGCGTGCGGGCTGGTGGCCTTGCTGAGTCTGCTGACCTGGGTTTTCGGCAAGGTCTTCGACTACGACAACACGACCATGCGCATCGTGTCGCTGGTAAGCATCGTGCTCTATCTCATCGCGCCGTACGTCATCCTGCGGCACTTGATCCGGCGCCCGGTCGTGGATCTGCGTACGGTGCTGGGCGCGGTGTGCATCTACCTGATGCTCGGCATGATGTTCGCGTTCACCTACCGGGCGATCGCGCTGTACCAGACGACTCCGGCGTTCTTCGGTGACGCCGGCGGGGGAACCAACCCGGACTTCCTGTTCTTCAGTTTCATCACCCTCACGACCACGGGGTACGGCAACCTGGTACCAGCCGCGAACCCCGGCCAGTCGATCGCGGTCTTGGAGGCGATCGTGGGCCAGTTGTTCCTGGTCACGGCACTGGCCAAGATCGTCAATGCCTGGCGGCTGCCGGGGGCTCCGACGCAGCCATGAAGCGCCGCGTTGGTTAGACCTTGGCACATCCGTTAGGCCGAAACGTCTGGTATGTCCGCTTTGCCCTCTAGCCGATGTGCGAAGGTCTAACCGCTGCGGGCGCCTGACCCGCCACAAGCGCGGTCTTGCGGCAGGCTGGCACCCATGCGCACGCTGGGCATCGACTGCGGGGGTTCAGGAATCAAGGGCGCCGTGGTCGACGAGCATGGCGATCTCGTGGCGGAGCGGGTCCGAATCAAGACCCCGTACCCGCTGCCACCTCAGCGTTTCGTCAACATCCTGCTCGGCCTGGCCGACCAGATGCCCGCTTTCGACCGGGTGACCGTCGGGTTGCCCGGGATGATCCGGCACGGCGTCGTGATCGTCACGCCGCATTACCCGAATCTGCACGGTCCCTACACGGCCAAGGACGCCCAATTGGACGCGGCCTGGCGCGGCTGGGACGCGACCGCAGCCTTGAGCCGCGAGTTCGGCAAACCGGTCCGGGTGCTCAACGACGCCGAAGTGCAGGGTGCCGCCGTCATCGCCCGCCGTGGCCTGGAAGTGATGTTCACCCTCGGCACCGGACTGGGCTGCGCGGTGTACGACGAGGGCCGGCTGGCACCGCATTTGGAGCTCTCACACGCGCCGGTTCGCAAGGGGCACACCTACGACACGTGGATGGGCAAGTCGCAACTGAAGCGCCTGGGCCCCGAGAAATGGACGCGGCGGATCCAGGCGACCGTGGACGGCATGCGCCCGGTGTTCGGCTGGGATCACCTGTTCGTGGGCGGCGGAAATGCCAAGCACCTCACCGGGCCGTTGGGCCCCGACGTCACGATCGTGCCCAACATGGCCGGAATCCTCGGCGGGGTGCGTGTCTGGGACCTTGATATGGCACGGTGACTAGGTGAGTGACGCCAGCGCGCAACCGGAGATCCCCAAGCTCGACAAGAAGAAGAGCCTGATCGCCGGCGCCATCACCCTGGTCACGCTGATCATCGTCTTCGCGGGCATCCTGCCGAAGCTGGGCAACTACTCCGAGGCCTGGGACTCTGTACAGGGCATGACCACGCTCAACAAGGCCGCCTTGGTGGTGGCGATCGTGGTCAACCTCTGGGTCTACGTGTTCCCCCTCATGGCAGCCATCCCGGGGCTGAAGTACAAGCCCGCCTTCGTCGTCCGGCAGACCTCGTTCACCATCTCCAACGCGATCCCCGCAGGGGGCGCGGTCGGCCTGGCGGTGCAGTACGCGATGCTCGCGTCCTACCGGGTCAGTTCCGCTGCGGCCACGACCGGCATTGCGATCACCAGCGTGTGGAGCGTCTTCATGACGCTGGGCTTGCCGGTGCTGGGTGTGCTCTTCCTACTGCTAAGCGGGGAGAACCCGTCGCAGTACCTGACCGCCGCGGTCCTCGGAGTCCTCGCGATCGGGGGCGCGGTGCTCGTGTTCGCGCTGATCCTGCGCAGCGAGGAACTCGCCCGCAAGATCGGCCACATCGGTCAGCGGCTGGCCGACCCGGTGCTGCGCCGGTTCCACAAGCAGGTCGATGTGGTGCAAGAGGTGCTGAATTTCCGCGGCCAGATCGTGGGCGTGGTGTCCAAGCACTGGATCAGCATCACGATCTCGAATTTCGGGATGATCTTCGGGCAGTTCCTGATCCTTTTCGTAGCCATCCGCGCGGTCTCCGACGGCCGCTCGGCCGGGCTGACCGCCGCGGAGGCGTTCGCGGCGTTCGCGATCTCCCGGCTCGGCACGATGATCCCGCTGACACCCGGCGGTCTGGGCACCGTGGACGCCGCCCTGACCGCGCTGTTGGTCGCGTTCGGCATGGACCAGAACGACGCGCTGGCCGCGACCCTGGTCTGGCGGGCGAGTTCCTGGGTGCCGCAGGTGTTCCTCGGTGTCATCACGTTCCTGTGGTGGCGCCGGGATGCCCACAAGAAGGCAGAACCGGCCGCCGGCTGAGGTTTTGTCGCGTCGTTGTCGTCAACTTCGGCGTGTCGCGACGACATCGCAACAAAACCCAACCCGCCCAGGGCCGAAAAGCCGACGTAGCCTGACCCCATGGTCTTCGACGCTCTGCTCGCCCTGTCGGTGGCGGCCGGCCCCGGTCCGGTCGATCTCACCACGATCACCTCGAGTCTGAACCAGCCCACGAGCGTGATCACTGCGCCCAACGGCACGATGTTCGTGACCGAGAAGGCCGGCCGGATCGCCAAGGTGAAGAACGGCAAGGTGAGCACGTGGTTCCGCGTCAAGGGGGTGTCGACCGACAGCGAGCGCGGCTTACTGTCGATGGCCCGCATCAACGGCAAGCGGTTCTACGCCGCCTACACCGACGGCAAGGGGGCGCTGCAAGTGTCGCGCTTTCGCAAGGGTGGCGGCGAGCGCAAGATCCTGCGAGTGCCGCACCCCCAGAACGCGAACCACAACGGCGGACAATTGCAGCTGTACAAGGGGCTGCTGTACATCTCCACCGGCGACGGCGGCGGTGCCGGCGACCCGTTCCGGGCGGCTGGCCGGCTCAAGGATCTGCGCGGCAAGATCCTGCGCATCGATCCCACCTGCGGCACGAAGCGCTACTGCATCCCGGCGAGTAACCCGCGGCGCAGCCCGGTGATCGCCTACGGCTTGCGCAACCCCTGGCGCTTCAGCATCGACGAGCCGACCAACACTATCTGGATCGCAGATGTCGGCCAGGATGCGTACGAGGAGGTCGATCGGATGCGGGTCGATGGCCCGCTGGTCGACTTCGGGTGGTCGTGCCGGGAGGCGCGCAGCAAGTACAACCGGGACAACTGCAAGGGTCGCACTATCACCAAGCCCTTGTTCAGTTACAGCCACGCTTCCGGCGACGGCGAGAGCATCACGGGTGGCTTTGTGTATCGAGGG
>WBZL01000941.1_pt1 | contig 31922 bp, 25 predicted proteins | sample 5204291 | NCBI WGS metagenome assembly WBZL01 (sample SAMN12344345, study PRJNA552823) | activated sludge metagenome | biome: Activated sludge suspended growth; feature: Nitrification reactor; material: Wastewater; isolation source: activated sludge from nitrification reactor of wastewater...
CAGCTCAAGGTGAAGCACCTCCGCACCGCCGACTGCGTGGTGGCCGGGTTCCGCGAGCACAAGAACGGCGACGGCCCCGGCTCGCTGATGCTCGGCCTCTACGACGACGAGGGCAACCTGCACCACCTGGGGGTGGCGTCGTCGTTCTCGGTGGCCCGCCGGGCCGAACTGCGCGGCGAGCTCGCCCCCCACGTGACCGGCGACTGGTCGGCCCACCCGTGGGGCCGGTGGGCCGAAGCCGCCGCCCACGAGTCGGCCGGCGGGCGCCTGCCGGGCGGCCAGTCGCGCTGGAACGCCAAGAAGGACCTGTCGTTCACCCCGCTGAGCCCGCCGTTGGTGGCCGAGGTGGCCTACGAGCGGGTGGACAACGGCCGGTTCCGCCACAGCTGCCGCTTCCAACGGTGGCGACCCGACCGCACGCCCGAGTCGTGCACCTTCGACCAGCTGGAGGTGGTGCCACCCGTGGAGCTCACCGAGGTGCTGGGCCGGCCCCACCCGTGACCCCGGGGTCACCGGCGGAGGGGTCGGAGGCGGCGCGGTCGGAGCCGGCGCGGTCGGGGTGGCCGGGCCGGAAGGGATGGTCGGGGCTCACCCCGGCCGGGCGGACCGGATTGATCCTGGCCGTCGTGGCGGCCGTGGTGGCGCTGCTCACCGTGGGCGTCATCGCCTACCTGCTCGCCACCCGGGAGGGACGCCCGACCGACGAGGCCACCGGTGCCGGCGATCCTCCCGCGGTGCCGGGTCCGGCCTCCCCTCCGGGTACGGGCCCCACCACCGCCACCGGGTCGGTCCCGGCGGCCACGACCGTCCCGATGCCTGCGAACGGCTGGGCCGACGCCGCGGTGGACGACGTGGCCGACCTCGCGTTCCCCGGCCTGGGCGACCCCCGGATCGACGTGACCGCCTACGACGTGACCCTCGACGTCGACCCGAGCGAGGCCGTGGTGTCAGGTCGCGCCAACCTCCGGCTCGCCGCCCTCACCCAGGACCCCCTCACCTCGTTCACCCTCGACCTCGACGGACCGGACGTGACCGCGGTGTTGGTAGGAGGAACGGCCGCCCGGGTCACCGACCTGGGCCCCGAGCTGGTCATCGAGCCGACCAAGGCCCTGACCCCGCTCGAGGAGGTCGAGGTGCAGGTGGCGTACGGCGGCCGGCCGGCCACCGGGGTGTTCGAGGCCCTCGAGGCCCAAGTGGGGTGGCAGGCCGACGACCGGGGTGGGTGGTTCTCGCTCGGTGAGCCCGACGGCACCGCCACGTGGGTGCCCGTGAGCGACCACCCCTCCGACAAGGCGGGCTGGCGCACCACCATCGTGACGCCCGCCGGGTTGACCGGTGTGGGCAACGGGCGGCTGGTGAGCCAGGAGCCCGAGGGCGAGCGGACCCGATGGACCTGGGCGTCGAGCCAGCCGATGGCCAGCTACCAGGTGCTGGGGGCGGTGGGCCGCTACGACCTGGTGGAGCGCACCCGGCCCGGGGGTCCGCACCTCACCTTCGCCTTCCCCCCGGAGCTCTCCGCCACCGACCGGGCCGCGTTCGACCGCTACGAGGAGATCGTCGACTTCTTCGTCGCCACGTTCGGGCCCTACCCCGCCGCCGACGCCGGGGCCATCGTGGTCACCGCCGACCTCGGCGTGGCGCTGGAGACCCACACCCGCCCGATCTTCAGCGACCGGTGGATCCGCGACGGCCAGGTCGAGGCCCTGGCCCACGAGATCGCCCACGAGTGGTTCGGCAACGCCGTGAGCCCCGCCAGCTGGACCGACCTGTGGCTCAACGAGGGGTTCGCCACCTACGCCGACGTGCTGTGGTGGAACCACGTGGAGGGCACGCCCGTGGAGACCCAGCTGCTCGACGACACCAACCGGCTCATGGCCCTGGATCGCGCCCCCCACACCCCCGAGGCGGCGCAGACGTTCAGCCCGGCCGTCTACGGCGGCGGTGCCCGGGCCATCCACGCCCTGCGCCTCGAGGTGGGCGACGAGGCGTTCTGGCGGATCGTGCGGGCCTGGTCGGCCACCCACGGAGGTGCCATCGCCGGCACGGCCGACTTCATCGCCCTGGCCGAACGGGAGGCCGGTCGAGACCTCACCGACCTGTTCGACCGCTGGCTCCACCAGGACGGCTTCCACCCGTTCCCGCCCTGACCGGTCCACCCGCCGCGAGGTCCGGGTGCGGTTTGCGGGGGCGCGGGAGGGGCCGGTAGCGTGCGCCTTCGCCCCGGAAACGGGGTGAGGCGTCGGAACCCCCGGGTTCCGGCACCAGAAGGTCCCGTGGTGCAGTTTGGAGTGCACGCCGGCCTGTCAAGCCGGAGGTCGCGGGTTCAAATCCCGTCGGGACCGCTCTGGAGCAACGATCACCGTCGTCGCCCCGGAAACACATGGGGTCGGGTAGCTCAGTTGGCAGAGCGTCCGCCTGAAAAGCGGAAGGTCACCGGATCGACGCCGGTTCCGACCACCACCGGAACCCCTGCACTGCAGGGGTTCCGTCGCGTTCCGGGCCCGGCCTCGCCCGGATGAGGCGCGCCGGTCCGGCCACTGGGGTCTGCACTGCGGGTCGCCACGGTGGGCTGCCGTACGCTGCGGCGGTGCGCAACCCTGCCCGCCCGCTGTTCCGGAGGGCGTCCTGAGCCAGGGTCTGCTGGTCATGATCGTGGCCGCCTCGGCGTTGGGGGCGGGCGTCAAGGGGGTCACCGGCATGGGCTACCCGCTGCTCGCCGTCCCGCTGATCAGCCTGGTCGGGGGCGTGGACGACGCCGTGGTGGCGGTGGCCGCCCCCAACCTGGCGGCGAACGCCTACCTCTGCTGGCACGCCCGGGCCGGGCGCCACGAGACCCGCGACATGGGTCGGCTGGTGGGGTGGGGCATCGGCGGGGCGGTGGTGGGCACGGTGGCCCTGGTGAGCCTGCCCGACGACCCGCTGCTGGTGGTGCTTGCCGTCACCATCGTGTGGTTCGTGGTGCAGTTCCTGCGCCACCCTGAGCTGCGGATGCCGGCGGACACCGCCCGGCGCTGGTCGCCGGTGGCCGGCACCATCACCGGCCTGATGCAGGGCGCGGTGGGCGTGTCGGGCCCGGTGGTGGCCACCTGGCTGCACCCCTACCGCCTGCCCCGCGAGACCTACGTGTACTCCATCACCCTGCTGTTCGGCGTCACCGGCGCGGTGCAGCTGGCCGTGCTGCTGGGTCAGGGCGAGATGACCACCACTCGGGCGTGGGCCTCGCTCGCCGCCGCCATCCCGGCCGCGATCACCCTGCCCCTGGGCGTGCGGCTCCGCCAGCGCCTGGCCGGCGACACCTTCGACCGGGTGGTGCTGGCCGTGCTCCTGGTGTCGGCCCTGTCGCTCCTGGTCCAGGTCGTGGCCTGACGATCCAGGGCTCCGTCTGCGATGCCGCGATCCTCACGCGATGGCACTCGCAGCCCTGGTGGTGCCCATCGGGCTCGTGCTGTTCGGGATCGGACCAGCGCCGTGGCCGCTGACGAGCGACCGGGACCAACTCAGGGTTGGTCGGGGTCTCCGTCGTCGCCACTCTTCGCGTTGCCCTCGCCGGACCCACCGCCGTCGCGGTTGTCTCGTCGGGAAGCTGGTGAGGGTTTGCGGCCGGGGCGTTGGTGGTTGTGTTGGGGGCACAGGAGCCGCCCGTTCTCCACCGAGGTGGGGCCGCCGTCGTTGTGTTCGACGATGTGGTCGACGTGGCAGTACTCGGCGGTGACGTCACACGTGGGGTGCTGGCAGACGCGGTCTCTGACTTCGACGGCGCGGCGCCAGCCGCCGGTGAAGAACCGGTGCGGGCTGGCCACGTCGACAGGCTGTCCGGTGGGTCCGTAGATGATGCGTTCGAAGTCGGCTTCGAAGAGCAGCTGGGCCACCTCGAGCCGTGAGAGCACGAGTCCGTTGAAGGTCTGGCGGATCGGGCCGAGCAGTTCGTCGTGGGACACGACCACGCTGATCAACGGGCGGGGTCGTTGCCCGTCGGCAAGGGTGGTGGCGGCGCGGGTGGCCATCTCGACGAGGGCGTCGGCGCCGCGTTGGGCGTGGGTGCGGATCTCGGCGGCTTTGGCGGTGACCTCCGCGCTGGTGGCGTCGGGCCCGCACGCGGCGCGGGCGGCGGCCATGTCGGCTTCCCAGAGCTCGTTGCGGATCGCTTCCCACACGTCTGCGAACTTCTGGCCGCCGGTCTTGTCCATGCTGCCCGGCAGGTGCCAGCGGTCACCGACCTGGACGGGGCGCATGTTGCGATGGGCGCGCTCGCGTTTGTCGCGCTTGGCCAGGTCATCAGGGTTCGACGGGTCGAACAGGTCGTCGTCGGTGGCGGACACGAACATGGCCACCGCGTGGTCGAACACCGACCAGTCACTCGTGGTGGCCACGTGCACCAGATGCGCCTCGCCCTTGGCGAAGGCTTCGGCGCGTTCGGGGGTGGCGGCGCGCACCAGGCGTTCGACGTGATCGGTGGAGATCCGCCCGTCCCGCCACGCCTCGGTGACCAGGGCCATGGACCGCGCCGTGCGCGCCGTGTGCACCAGCCGGCCCGCTGTCTGCCGCCGGCAGCCGACGTCACGGCCCAGCCGGGCACCCGGAGACCGGGAGCCGTCGTCGGCCCACAGGCATCGCGCATCCCAACGGGCCACGAACCCGGCCGTGACCGCGTCGAGCAGCGACCGCACCCGCACCAGATCGGTGACGGCCTCGGCCAGCGACCCGTCGTCCAGACCTTCGGGGCCAGCCAGCGCCTCAAGCACTTCGACCAGCGGCGTCATCAGCTCCCGGACGGGTCCGGTGGCCCGCTCACCACGATCCCACCGACCCCGCGCCCACCCAGGCTCACCAGACCCAGACCCAGATCCGCCGGCACCCGACCCGGCCGACCACGCGCCGCCACCACTGGCGTCGCCGTCGTCGCCTTCATTTGGCGGTCGGGGACCGGTGAAGTCGTCCATGCCCACCATCCTCCTCAGGGGGTGTGACAACGAACGCCGAAAGAGGCCAGGAACGGCGAAGAACGCAGAACATTCACCCTCTGCGGCGGCCGAGACGCACAGTGTGACGGCCGCCCACCGGGGCGCTGCGGGCCCACGATCGGCGCGACGAGCCACCAAGGCGTTTGCGCATCGCCACCGACCCGTCAAGCGACCCCGTCGATCGAACCCCGCACGCTTCCCGTCGGCCCACGCTGTCGCCCATGCCCGGCCGCGGGCACCACGCCCGTGACCCGTCGGCCGTGATCCGCACGCGTCATCGGGTTACCGTCTGGCCGTCAGGCGCCCGCGCACCTCGGCCTGTCGTGCCTGACGGGAGGCACCGCCATGAGCCCCGACCTCGCCACCGACCTCGCGACCGACGCGCTCACCGAGCCGACCACGGCCCCCGACCTCGCCGCGGTGCGCCAGACCGTGCGGGCCACCTTCGACTCCGGCCGCACGGCCGACCTGGGGTGGCGCCGACGCCAGCTGGAAGGGCTGATCCGGCTGGTCGAGGAGAACGAGAAGCAGCTCGTCGACGCCATGGTGGTCGACCTCGGCAAGCCCCGGTTCGAGGCCTGGCTCACCGACCTGCTCACCACCCGGGACGAGGCCCGCCACGCGCTGAAGCACCTCGACGCCTGGGCCCGACCCACCAAGCACCCGGTGCCCACCGTGACCAAGCCGGCCACGGCCTGGACCCAACCGCAGCCCCTGGGCGTGGCGCTGGTGATCGCCCCGTGGAACTACCCGGTGCAGCTGCTGCTCTCGCCGCTGGTGGGCGCGCTGGCCGCCGGCTGCTGCGTGGTGCTGAAGCCGTCGGAGCTGGCGCCGGCGTCGGCGAAGGCGGTGGCCGAGCTGGTGCCGCGCTACCTGGACCCCGAGGCAGTGGCCGTGGTCGAGGGCGGGGTCGACGTGACCACTGCCCTGCTGGCCGAGCCGTGGGACCACATCTTGTTCACCGGCAGCACCCGGGTGGGCCGCATCGTGATGGAGGCGGCCGCCCGTCACCTCACGCCGGTCACCCTGGAGCTGGGCGGCAAGAGCCCCACCATCGTGGCCGCCGACGCCGACCTGGCCGTGGCCGCCCGACGGGTGGCCTGGGCCAAGTACCTGAACGCCGGCCAGACCTGCATCGCCCCCGACTACGTGCTGGTGGAGCGCTCGGTGCAGGACCGCTTCACCGAACGTCTGGTGGACGAGCTGGGCCGCCTGCGGGACCGGGCCGAGCCCACGTCGATCATCAACGCCGACCACCTCGCCCGGCTCGAGGGGCTGCTGGAGGGCCATGGGGGCGAGGAACTGCTGCCCCGCAAGACCGACCCATCGTCTCGCACCATCGCCCCGGTGGTGGTCCGTGAGCCCGACCCGGCCTCGCCGCTGATGCAGGAGGAGATCTTCGGGCCCCTGCTGCCGGTGCTCGGCGTCGACTCCATCGATGATGCCATCACCTTCGTGCGGGACCGGCCCCGACCGTTGGCGCTCTACCTGTTCACGGCGTCGGAGGACACCGAACGGCAGGTACTGGAGCGCACCATCGCCGGATCGGTGTGCGTGAACCACCTCGTGTACCAGGTGGCGGTGCCGTCGATGCCGTTCGGTGGCGTGGGCCCCAGCGGCATGGGCGGTTACCACGGCAAGGCCGGCTTCGACACCTTCACCCACCACAAGTCGGTGCTGCGCCGCCCCACCCGCGGCGACGTGTCGGCGATGTACCCGCCCTACCCGCCCACGGTGCAGAAGGTGATGCGGGCCCTCACCCGCTGGCCCCGCCGCTGACCGACAGACGGACCGCCGGCCCGGTGGGCACGACCCCGGTCTGATCAGCGGACCTGGGCACCGGCACCGTCACCCGCACCGGTTGGGGGGACATGGGACGGGGCTGCGATCGGGCCCGGATCAGACATCCCGGATCAGTCATCCCGGTCAGTCATCCCGGCTCAGTCATCGTCGTCGCGCCCCTCGTACTCGTCTTGGTCGCCGCCGTCCCGGTCGTCGTCCTCAGAGCGGTCGTCGTCCTCGTGGCTGTCGTCGTCGGAATCCTCGTGATCGGTGACGGTCGCGCCGGGGGGCGGGTCCACGGTCTCCACCGCGCCGGTGACGGTGCCGTCGGCCGCGCTCCGGGCGGTGAAGAGCAGGCTGCTCGAACCATCGGTGAAGAGGAGCGCCAGGTGGGCGGTGCCCTGCTCGGAGACCGACCAGGTCCAGCCCGGCGTGGCCTCCACGGGCCCGAGCCGGAGACCCGTGGGCTCCGGGGTGACGGTCACCGATCCGGCGCGGTCCACCACGAAGCTCTGACTCCCGGAGGCGGCGACGCCTCCTTGCGCTCCCGCGTCCGGGACGGTGGTCGCGTCGGCGGTGGTCGGCAGGTCGCCGGCTGCGGCCAGTTCGCCCACCTTGTTGTCGGTGGCGTTCTGCAGCAGGCCCACGTTGGCGCCGACGGCGGCGGCCGCCGCCAGCACCACGGCCACGATCGAGATGGTCGTGATGATCTTGGTGCGTTCCATGCTGTCCTCCACGTGCCGGCTCCTGATGACCACGGTACGGACGGGCCGGTCACGGTGCGGTTGGCCGAAGGCAAAGGTTTGGCCAGGACCGGCGCGGTCGGGGATGAGCCGTGCGAGAGTGCCGGGGTGCGGCTGCTGCTGGTCGAAGACGACCCCTCCATCTCCGTCCCGCTCCGGGACGGCCTGATCCGCGAGGGCTACGACGTGGAGGTGGCGGCCACGGGCGCCGAAGCGCTGGCCGCCGGCCCGAGCGACCTCGTGCTGCTCGACCTCGGCCTGCCCGACCTGGAGGGCAGGGTGGTCTGCCAGCAGCTGCGCGAGCGGAGCGCGGTGCCCATCATCGTGGTCACCGCCCGCGCCGACGAGATCGACCGGGTCACGCTGCTCGAACTGGGGGCCGACGACTACGTGGTGAAGCCCTTCGGCTTTCGCGAGCTGGTGGCCCGGATCCGGGCCGTGCTGCGCCGCACCACGTCGGGGGCGGCGACCACCACACCGGCCGTGCAGACCATCGGCGACCTGGCCATCGACACGCGGACCCGGGCCGTCACCCTGGCCGGGCACCCCGTCGCGCTCACCCCCAAGGAGTACGACCTGCTCGGGTGCCTGGCGGCCGACCCCGGTGCGGTCCGCAGCCGTGAGCAGCTGATCCACGACGTGTGGGACGAGAACTGGTGGGGGTCCACCAAGACGCTCGACGTGCACATCGCCTCGCTCCGCAAGAAGCTGCGTCCCGAGCTGATCGAGACGGTGCGCTCGGTGGGCTACCGGCTCGTCGAGGCCTCGCCGCCCACCGCATGACGAGACGCCTGCTGCTCAGCTACCTGACGGTGGCGGTCGTGGTGCTGGTGCTCCTCGAGGTCCCGCTGGGCATGTTCTACGCCCAACGCGAACGCGAGCGCGTGACCGCCGGGCTGGAGCACGACGCCAGCGTGCTGGCGTCCATCTACGAGGACGCCCTCGAGGCTGGATCGACGCTGGATCCCGCCCCGGCGGAGGAGTACGAGCGACGCACGGGGGCCCGGGTGGTGGTCACCGACGCAGCCGGCGTGTCCCGGGTCGACACGGGCGGCGCCGTTCCCCGGGACTTCTCCACCAGACCCGAGATCACCCAGGCGCTCAGCGGCAGCCGGGCCACCGGTACCCGGCGCTCGGAGACCCTGGACACCGATCTCCAGTACGTCGCGTTGGCGGTTGCGTCCGGCGGCCAGGTGCACGGGAGCGTGCGGCTCACGCTCGACGTGGCCGACGTGAACCAGCGCATACAGCGCCTGTGGCTGGCGCTGGCCGGCATGGCGGTGGTGGTGCTCGCCGTGGTGGCCCTGGTCGGCTGGGTGATCGCCCGCTCGGTCACCTCGCCGCTCCGCCGGCTCAACGCCGCGGCCACGCGGTTCGCCGACGGCGACCTCCGCACCGAGGAGCTGCCGGCCACCGGGCCCCCGGAGCTCCGGGAGCTCGCCGCGACCATGACCGCCATGGCCGCCCGCCTCGACGCCCTCCTCACCTCCCAGCGCAGCTTCGTGGCCGACGCCTCCCACCAGCTCCGCACCCCGCTGACGGCGCTCCGCCTGCGCCTGGAGAACGTGGAGAGCGGGCTCGACGAGCCGGCCGCCGGTGAGGTGGCGGCGGCGATCGAGGAGACCCGCCGGCTGGCGGACCTGGTGAACCAGCTGCTGCTGCTGGCCCGCGTCGACGAGCGGCCGGTGCTGGAACCCACCGACGTGGGCAGCCTCGCCCGCGACCGGGTCGACACGTGGGGCGCGGTGGCGCAGGGGTCCGACGTGACCCTGCACCTCGACGCACCCGACCACGTGCGTCCGGCGCTCGCCGTCCGAGGGGCGGTGGAACAGGTGCTCGACAACCTGATCGACAACGCGTTGGCCGTGTCGTCGCCCGACACGACCATCACCATCGCGGTCCGCGACACCGCCGATGCGGTGGAGCTGACGGTCAGCGACCAGGGCCCGGGCCTCCCCGACGACCAGAAGGCGGACGCCCTCCGGCGCTTCTGGCGCGGCGACACCTCGACGCCCGGTACCGGCCTGGGCCTGGCCATCGTCGACCGCCTGATCGCCGCGTCCGGCGGCTCCCTCCGCCTGACCGATGCCCCCGGCGGCGGCCTCCGGGTGGTGGTCCGCCTGCCCGCCGCGAGGTTCCGGCCCGGCGGTTCTTGACCAAACGGTCAAGTGGGTGTCGTAGGGTGGAGGGGATGGCCACGACGGCAGTTCCCACCACCGACCGCGACGTGCTCGACCCGGCGTTCTGGGGCGACCTCGACGGCATGCACGCCACCTTCCGGGAACTCCGGGCCCAGGGTCCGCTGGCCCGGGAGGCCACCCAGGGCATGTGGCTGATCCTCGGCCACGACGAGGTGGTGGAGGTGGAGCGACGCAGCGACGTGTTCGTGAGCGGACGCGGCTACCGCTCGGTCCACGCCCCGGGCGAGGACAACATGATCTCGCTCGACGACCCCCGCCACGCCGAGCAGCGCCAGCTGATCTCCCGCCGGTTCACCCCGCGGGCGGTCCGGGGCCTGGAGCCCTACCTCGTCGCCCTCATGGACGAGCTGATCGCCGGGTTCATCGCCAACGGATCGTTGGAGGTGGTGTCGGAGCTGGCCGCGCCGTTGCCGGCCCGCCTCACCGCCCACCTGCTGGGCTTCCCCGAGGACCGCTGGCACGACATCCAGGTCTGGTCCGAGAAGCTGATGCGCTACGACCAGGCCATGACCGAGCCCGACGCCATGCTCGGCTTCATCGAGGCCATCTCGGAGTTCGCGCCGCTGCTGGCCACCGCGGTCGAGGACCGCCAGGGCTGTCCGGCCGACGACCTCATCTCGGTGTGGGCCAACGCCGAGGTGGGCGGCTGCCCCATGACCACCGAGACGCTGGTGAACGAGACCGGCCTGGTGATCTCCGGCGGCGCCGAGACCACCCGCACCGTGATCTCCCGGGGCCTGGCCACGCTGGCCGAGCACCCCGACCAGTGGGAGGCCATGGCGGCCGACCCGAGCCTGGTGCCCGGCGCGGTGGAGGAGCTGATCCGCTGGGTCACCCCGCTCAACAACTTCTTCCGCACCGCGGTCAGCGACACAGAGGTGGCCGGCCACCACCTGGCCGCCGGCGACCGGGTGATGCTGGTGTACCCGTCGGCCAACCGCGACGAGCGCACCTTCACCGACCCCGACCGCTTCGACATAACCCGCAGCCCCAACCCGCACGTGGCCTTCGGGTTCGGCACCCACTTCTGCCTCGGCGCCTCGCTGGCCCGCCAGGAGCTGGCGATGCTCTTCACCAAGCTCACCAGCCAGCTCACCGATCTCGCCGTGGTCGAGCCGCCCGACATCGAGCCCAACGTCTTCGTGGGCGCCGTTCGCTCGCTCACCATGTCGTTCACCCGCCGCTGACCGCCGCCCCCGACCCACAGTCCGATCGCCCGACCGACCCACCCACCCCGACGGAGACGCCCCCGATGATCGACCTCAGCCGCGACGGCGACGTGTTCGTGCTCCGCATGGACCACGACGAGAACCGCTTCTCCCCCGAGATGCTCGACGCCCTGCAGGCCGCCCTCACCACGGTGGCCGACGCCGAGGGGCCCCGGGCGCTGGTCACCACCGGCACCGGCAAGTTCTTCACCAACGGGCTCGACCTGGACTGGCTCGGGGCGAACCAGGAGCGCCTCGGGTGGTACCTGGACCAGGTGAGCGCCCTGTTCGCCAGCGTGCTGTCGCTGCCGTGCCCCACCGCGGCGGCGGTCAACGGCCACGCCTTCGGCGCCGGGGCCATGCTGGCGCTGGCCCACGACCACCGCATCATGCGCACCGACCGCGGCTTCTGGTCCCTGCCCGAGGTGGCCCTGAACATGCCCTTCCCGCCGGCCATGCAGGCCCTGGTGGTCGCCCGTCTGCCCACGGTCACCGCCCACGAGGCCATGGTCACCGCCCACCGCTACGGGGCCGACGAGGCACTGGCCAAGGGCATCGTGGAGGCCACCGCTGCGGAGGACGCGGTGGTGGCCGCCGCCGTCGAGCGCGTGCGGCCCCTCGCCGCACACGCCGGCCCCAACCTGGCCGGCGTGCGCACCCACCTCCACGCCGGCGTGATCGACGTCCTCACCCGCCCCAGCTGATCGCCCCGCCTCCAGAGCAGGGGACGGAAGCCGCCGACGCGCCGCCGTCCATCCCACTCGGCGTGACCCGGGCTGCGGGTCAGGTCACACAGATCAGGTCAGGTCAGGTGAGCTCGGTGCGGGCCTGGTGACGGGTGACGCCGTCCAGCACGGCGGCCTCGGCGACCGCGGTGGCCACCAGCTCGCCGACCCGGTGGTCGAACACCGAGGGGATGATGAAGCCGGGGGCCAGCTCCTCGGGCGACACCGCGCTGGCGATGGCCTCGGCGGCGGCGGTCTTCATGTGCTCGGTGATGGTGGTGGCACCGGCGTCGAGCGCGCCCCGGAAGATGCCGGGGAAGGCCAGCACGTTGTTGATCTGGTTCGGGTAGTCGCTGCGCCCGGTGGCCATGACCGCGGCCAGGCCGGCGGCGGCCTCGGGGCGGATCTCGGGGTTGGGGTTGGACATGGCGAACACGATCGGGTCGGTGGCCATCTTGCGGAGGTCGTCGGCGGTGATGAGGTCGGGCGCGCTCACGCCGATGAACACGTCGGCGCCGGGCAGGACCTCTGAGAGGGTGCCGCTGATCTGCTCGGGGTTGGTGATCTCCGAGAAGCGGCGCTTGACCTCGTTGAGGTCGGTGCGACCCCGGTGGATGGCCCCCTGGCGGTCGGTGGCCACGATGTTGCCCACGCCGGCGTTCATGAGGATCTTGGCGATGGCCACCCCGGCGGCACCGGCCCCGGCGATCACCACCCGGATGTCTCCCATGTGCTTGCCCACGATCTTGAGGGCGTTCTCCAGGGCGGCCAGGGTGACCACGGCGGTGCCGTGCTGGTCGTCGTGGAACACGGGGATGTCGAGCAGGGCGTCGAGGCGCTCCTCGATCTCGAAGCAGGAGGGGGCCGCGATGTCCTCGAGGTTGATGCCACCGAACACCGGGGCGATGCGGACCACGGTGTCGACGATGGCGTCGACCCGGTCCTGGAGCGGCATGTCGGCCGGGCCGACGTCGAGGCAGATGGGGAAGCCGTCGACCCCGGCGAAGTTCTTGAACAGCAGGGCCTTGCCCTCCATCACCGGCAGGGCGGCCTCGGGGCCGATGTCTCCCAGCCCGAGGACGGCGGTGCCGTCGGTGACGATGGCCACCATGTTCTTCTTGATGGTGAGCTCGTGCACCCGCTCGGGCCGCTGCTCGATCTCGGTGCAGACCCGGGCCACGCCAGGCGTGTAGGCCATGGAGAGGTCGTCGCGGTCGGCCACGGGCATCCGGGCCAGGACCTCGATCTTGCCGCCCTGGTGCATGTCGAAGACACGGTCCGACACGGTGAGGACCTCGACGCCGTCGAGGTTGCGCAAGGCGTTGCAGACCACCTCGATGTGCTCCTCGGAGGAGCAGTTCACGATGAGGTCCTCGTCGAGGTAGGTGTCTCGCGCGTCGAAGCCCTCCAGAGCCACGATGTTGCCGCCTACCTCGCCGATGGCCGCCGCGAGCCGTCCGAGCGTGCCCGGGATGTTGTCGAGCCGGACCCTGATGGTCACGGAGAAGGCGGCGGTGGGCGAGACCATGGGTCGACGCTAGCCGCGGGTGGAAAATCACCCCAACCGCGACGCCCCCACCCCACCGATCTGGCGTACCTCACGCGCGCCCCTCGGACCTCAGATACGCCAGAACGCGAGGGGTGCGGCCCAGCCGCAAACCCCAACGATCTGGCGTACCTCGCGCCCACCCCCCGGACCTGATGTACGCCAGAACGCGAGGGGGGTGCGGTGGGGTCAGCGGGGGGCGGCGGCGTCCAGGTCGGGGCGGGCCACGACCGAGCGGAGGGCGAGGCCCTCGGCGGCGAGGGCCTCGGTGCCGCCCTCGCTGCGGTCGATCACGCAGACGACGTCGGTGACCGTGGCCCCGATCCCGCGGAGGTCGGCGGTGGACAGCACGACCTGGCCACCGGAGGTGACGACGTCCTCCACCACCAGCACGCGGCGGCCCTCCACCGCGGTGCCCTCGGCGAAGCGGGCGGTGCCGTACTCCTTGGCCGTCTTGCGCACGAAGGCGGCCGGCAGGCCGGTGACCCGGGCCAGGGCGGTGACCACCGGGATGCCGCCCAGCTCGAGCCCGGCCAGCACCTCGGTGCCCTCGGGCACCAGGGTGGCCATGGCCTCGGCGATGTCGGCCAACAGCACCGGATCGGCCTCGAACTGGTACTTGTCGAAGTACTCGGTGGACACCCGCCCGGACCGCAGGGTGAACGTGCCCGTGAGGTGGGCCACCTCGTAGATGCGTCGGGCCAGGTCGGCCCGCAGGACGGCGTCGTCGATCGGCATGGCCCGGGACGGTAGCGCCCAGAGGTCGGACCCGGAGCCGGGCCCGTCGACTCGACGGGTCGACGGGTCGACGGGTCGACGGGTCGGCCGGTCGACGGGTCAGCGGATCAGCGGATCAGCGGATCAGCGGATCAGCGACCCGGCAGCCGCTCCCGGTTTGGGGTCACTGCAGGTGGGCGGTGTCGTTGAAGCCGCGCAGCACCCACCGGCCGGCCACCGACACGAGCGTGGAGATGCTGCCGTTGTCGGCCCCCACGAACGCGAAGCGCCGGGGGCTCTCCACCGCCTGGCGGAGGGCCTCGCCGATCACGCCACCGTGCGAGAACACCACGATCCGCTGGTCGGGGTGGGCGGCCACCAGCCGGCCCAGGGCGCCGGTGACCCGGGCGGTGAAGGCCTCCATCGGCTCGGCGCCGGGGATGACGTCCCATCGCTCCTCCTGCACCATCTGGACCACCAGCGGGTGGCCCTCGGCGATGCGCTGCCGGTAGAGGCCGCCGTCCCACTCCCCCAGGCTCACCTCCCGGATGTCGGGCTCCACCGTGGCCTCCATGCCGATGCGGGCCAGCAGCGGCGCCGCCGTCTGCACGGTGCGGCGGAGGGTGGACACGTAGACCGCGTCGATGCGGCTGCCGGCGAGGCGTTCGCCCACCCGCTCGGCCTGTTCGTGACCCTGCGGGGCCAGGGCCGGGTCACCGTGGCCGTCGACCATGGGGAACGGCTGGCCGGGGACAGCGGGCTCGGACTCGCCGTGGCGGACCAGCACGATCTCGGTGGCGCCCGTGGGGCGCTGGAAGCTGACCTGGCGGTACCCGCCGGTGGCCTCGTCGATCCGGGGGCCCGCCACCTCGGCCGGGTCGACGGACAAGGGCAGTTCGCCCGGTTCGGGCACGGGTTCACCGGTGTCGCTCATCGGCGGCGACGGTAGCCCGCACCGAGCCGCGAGCCACCCGTCGAGCCACCCTCTGCGCCAACCCGACCACCCTCCGGCGCGGTCTGCCGCGGGAGTTCGGGGCCGGCCCGGTTCGGTGGCACACTCGTGGCCATGACCACCACGGCGGTTGCGAACCAGAAGGGCGGCGTGGCCAAGACCACCAGCGTCCACGCCCTGGGCGTCGCCATGGCCGAACGGGGCGCCAAGGTGCTCCTCGTCGACCTCGACCCCCAGGCGTCGCTCTCGTGGGCCTGCGGGGTGGACCCCGACTCCCTCGAGCTCTCCATCCACGACGTGCTGCTCAACCGGGCCAAGGTGCCCGACGTGCTCATCACCCTCGAACCGCCGGCCCCGGCCACACCCGGCGGACCCGTCGGTGTGCTGCACCTGCTGCCCAGCACCATCGACCTCGCCGGCGCCGAGCTGCACCTGCTCACCAAGACCGGCCGCGAGTTCGTCCTGCGCAAGGCCCTCGCCAAGGTGGCCGACCACTACGACCGGGTGCTCATCGACTGCCCGCCGTCGCTCGGCATCCTCACCATCAACGGACTCACGGCGGCAGACGACGTGTTGATCCCCCTCCAGTGCGAGTCGCTGAGCCAGCGCGGCGTCGGACAACTCCTCGAGACCATCGACGACGTGCGCGACTACACCAACCCCGACCTGGCCGTGCGGGGCGCCATCGCCACCCTGTTCGACGGCCGCACCCGCCTCGCCCACGACGTGGTCGCCCAGGTCCGCGAGCAGTACGACATCACCGTGTACGAGCCCTTCGTGCCCAAGTCGGTGAAGGTGGCCGAAGCCCCCGCCCACGGTCGCTCGGTGCTCACCCACGCCCCGCGGTCCAAGAGCGCCCAGGCCTACCGCGACCTGGCCGCCCAGCTCCTCGCCCCACCCCGCAAGGGACGTCGATCGTGACCACCCCCGACCCCCACGAGCCCCACGAGCCCTCGCCGCCGGCTCGCCGCCGGTCGCTCGACCCCCAGGGCCGACGGGCCCTGTTCGAGACGCCCGTCAGCGCGGCACGGGACACCATCCGATCCGGCCCGGCAGCCGAGGGCAAGGACGCGCTCTACTCCACGGGGCCCCGCCAGACCGGCACGGTGGTGGTCACCTGCTCGACGTGCCACGCCCGCACCCGCGTGAACCTCACCGACCTCGGGCTGCGCTGGCTCACCGGCACGCTGTGGATCCCCGGTCGACGCAACGGCCACTGGATGAAGTGCCCGAGCTGCCACCGTCGCACCTGGTGCAGCATCGCCTGGCAGAGCTGACCCGGCGGTGCGCTGGCCCCACGCACCATGCTCACTGTCAGCCGTCGGCCGCCCCCAGGCTGATCGGGTACACCCAGACCTCGCGCAGCTCGACCGGGTCCGACCCGGGCGCGAACGTGACCTCCACCGAGTCCACCCGGCGATCACCCAGGTACACGGTCAGTGTGGTCCCCGACCGCAGGTAGCCACCGCCTGAGATCACCTCCCGTCCGGCAGGCGTGCGCACGACGACGGTGCTCACCCCGGGGAGTGGGGCACCCGCCACCACCGTGAGCGACCGGGCCGGAAGGGCCGGGGCCGGGACCACGCCCAGGACGGCTCCCGCCGGAAGCGAGACCGAGCTCACCCGCCGATCGGTGAGCCGGGTGAGGTCGAGCCGACGCCCGGCCGCCGACACCTCGGCCACGAGCGCCACCTCCGGTGGGGCCGCCAGCACGCGGAGGTACTCGCCCTGGCGCTGTGGGAAGCGGGCCTCGGACCACACCGGGGCCACCGTGGAGAAGTCGAACGAGGGTGCACCGGAGACCGAGGAGTCGAAGAGCAGCGATCGGCCGCTGGAGAGACCGGTGGACGTGGTCTGGTCGCCGTCGTCGGGGTACCGGTCGCCAACGTGGGAGCCACGGAGCACCCCGAGCCAGTCGCGCGTGGCCGCCAGTCCGGTGCCCTCCGGGAACGTCCGCTCCACGTGCTCGCCCGCCGCCGCCCAGTTCTGGATCGGCACGTAGTAGATGGGCCGGAGCGGCCCGACCACCCGGAGCGAACCCACGGCCACCACCACGGCCGCCGTGGCCAACACCGAGACCCGACTCCACCGGGGCATCCTCGGACGAAGACCGTCGATCAGGTCGCCGGCCACCACCGCCGCGGTGAAGGCCACGGGAACCACCACGAAGGCCGTGGTCCGCACCACCGCGGTCTCCATCGCCACGTTCGCGGCGAAGAACGCCACCACGCTGCCGTTGACGACGAGGACGAGACGACGCGTCACCGGAGCCACCGGCGCCAGCACCGCCACGACCGCCACCACCAGGGGCACGCTGACCGCCACCGCCACGGGAAGTCGGTCCAGGCGCAACAGGCTGGAGCCCAGCAGGTAGGTGCGCAAGGTGTCGGCCACCGACCCGAGCCCGATGTAGGAGCGACCGTAGATCTCCTCGTACTGCGACGCCTCCTTCCACACCTGGCCGATGATCGGCAGGAAGACCACCGCCATGGCCACCGCCGTGACCACGCCGCCGATGAGCACCCTCACGCTGCGGGTGGCGACCAGGAGAGCCAGCCAGAGCGGGGCCCCGAACAGGACGAACGACGGCACCGTCCAGGTCCCGAGCACGGTGGCTGCGCCGAGCACGACGAGCGACCGGGTACCCCCCGACTCCAGGTGGCGCCAGGTGGCCACGCAGCACACCAGCGCCGCCAACCCGAGGAAGCCGTACCCGCGTGCCTGTAGGACCAGGTCGAGCCATCCCGGGTTGGCCGCGAACGCGGCGAAGAAGGCGGCGCCGACGAGGAACCAGCCTCTGCGCCACAGTTCGACGCAACCCACCCCCAACAGGGTGAACAGCGCGACGATCGACCACAGCCGCGCCCGGGCCGGATCGACCGAGTCGGCCCCGGGGGTCAGGGCGTTCACCAGGTTGAAGAACACGTGGTTGTTCGATTGGTACTCGGTGACCACCACCCACGCCCCCTGGCTGCTGGAGATGACCACGGAGAAGATCTCGTCGTTCCACAGGGACAGCCGCAGGGCCAGTCGCACGAATCGCAACAGGTACACCGATGTGGACGCCACCAGCACCACCGCCAGACCGACCTCCAGTCGGCGAGCCCTGATCAACTGGAAGGGCCCCGCGGCACCCTGGGCGGCGGTTCCCCCGCCATGGTCCCCCGTACCGTCCACGAACCCGAAGCTACCCGGGCCCGGCCGGCGGACGGAGACCGGCGCCTACCCGCCCGGGTAGGTCCAGACCTCACGGAGATCGGCGCCACCATCGCGGTCCCCGTCGGCGCCCAGCGCCTTGAACACCACCTCGAGGGCCTCGATCCGACGGTCCCCCACCTCGAGGGTCAACGACGGGCCGTACCAGGACACCTCGTCCCAGGGGATCGGTTCTGCTCGTCCCTCGACCACCACCGCTACCGAACGCACCGGCCGAAGGGCGGTGTCGGCCACCAACACCACGGACCGGGTGACCTGGCCGGGCGGAGGAACGATCCGCACCGTGGTGGCCGAGTGCGGAAGCGTGATGCCGGAGGACCGCCGGCGATCGGTCAACGGTCCCACGTCGACCGCCCGGCCGTCGACCAGCACCCCGGACAGGTGGGGGTCCTCGGGTGCCGCGGCCAGCACCCGCATGTACCTGCCGATGCGTTGGGGGAACCGGGCCTCGGACCACACCGGTGCCACCTGGCCGAAGTCGAACGATGGTTCGCCCGACTTGGCCAGGTCGATGAGCACCGTCCGGCCGGCGGCCACCTCCTCGGATCCGAGCGGATCGGCCCCGTCCTCGGGGTGGCTGCCGTCGAGGTACGCGGTCACCCGCAGCAGCGCGGCGGGGTCGCCCGTCGACGCCACCCGGGTACCGGACGGGAACGTGCGGTCCACGTAGCGGGCCACACCCTGCCAGTCCTGGAGCGGCAGGTAGAAGGCCCCCTCCGGCCTGCCGATGCCCTGGACGGTGAGCATGGCCACCACCGCCAGCGCCACCACCGACACCAGACCCGCGCCCACCGGTCCGCCCGGCAGCTCGTCACCGGCGGACGCCTGCTCCAGCACACCAGCCACCAGGACCACCAGGGCGAAGCCGACCGGCACCGTCACGAACGCCGTGGTGCGCAACACCGCGGTGCCGAGCCAGAGGTTGGCGGCGAAGAACACGGCGGAGGAGCCGACCAGCACCAACACGAGCGACCGCAACGTCGGAGCCAGGGGCAGCACCGCTGCTCCCAGCACCGCCAGGACCAGCACCGCCACGGTGAGCGCGGTCCCGAGCGCGTGCCCGCCGAACAGGCTCGGCCGCAGGAGGAAGATGCCGATCGTGTCGGCGACGTCACCCAGGCTGGTGTACGAGCGGCCCCACTGCTCCTCGTAGGTGGACATCTCCAAGCGCAGCTCGCTCAGGATCGGCAGGTACACGGCCACCACGCCCGCCGCGGTGACCACGCCGGCCACCAGGACGGCTCGCCGACGGACCACCACCAACAACAGCAGCCACAGCGGCGCGGCGAACAAGAGGTAGGACGGCACCGTCCACGCCCCCGCCACCGTCACCAGGCCGAGCCCGGCGAGCGAGCCGTGCCGGGGCACCTCCAGGTATCGCCAGAGCGTGGTGCACGACAGCAGGGCGGCCAACCCCAGGAAGCCGTAACCCCGGGCCTGCAGGGTGAGGTCGAGCCACTCGGGGCTGGTGGCGAACAGGCCGAACAGCACCGCACCGGCCAGGTACCAGCGCCGACGCCAGAACACCACCAGCACGATCACCTGCATGGCCAGCACCGCCACGATCGACCACCACCGGGCCCGGGCGGGGTCGGCCGACCCGGCGCCGGGGGTGAGTGCGTTCACCAGGTTGAAGAACACGTGGTTGTTGGCCGAGCCGTAGTGCGTGACGACGTGGATCGGACCGTGCCCGCTGTAGCGGACCACCGACCACACCTCGTCGTTCCAGAGCGAGACGTACCACGCAATGCGCACGAACCGCAGGAGGTGGACCGAGGTGGCCAGCACGACGACGACGGCGAGCGTGAGCTCCACCGCCTCGCGTCGCCCCCGCGCCGCGAACCGACCGGGCCGGGCGCCCGCGACCGGTCCCGCGACCGGGGCAGGGTGCTGGGTCATGCTGAGATGGTCATGGCCGCCGCCACGCTCGGGGGTCAGAGGAAGCGTACGGCCCCGTCGCCCCGGGTCACGGTGCCGATCTGGGTGGCCCGGTGGCCGTTGGTGCGCAGGACGTCGATGGCGCGGTACGCCTCGTCGGCCGCCACCACCACCACCATGCCCACGCCGAGGTTGAACACCTTGCGCATCTCGGCCTGGTCGATCTCGCCGAGGCGGCGGATCTCCCCGAAGATGCGGGGTTCCTCCCAGGTGGACGGATCCACCTCCACGTCGACCCCCTTGGGGAGGACGCGGGTGAGGTTGCCGGCCAGCCCGCCGCCGGTCACGTGCACCACACCACGGACGTCGACCTGGCGCAGCAGGGCCAGCACCGCGGGCGCGTAGATCACCGACGGCACGAGCAACTCCTCGGCCAGGGTGTGGTGGGCACCCTCGAAGGCCGGGCCGCCGAGGGGCCGCTCGGCCACCTCGAGCAGCACGCGACGGGCCAACGAATAGCCGTTGGACCGCAGACCGGGCGAGGGCAGGCCGATCAGGACGTCGCCGGGGCCGATGTGGTCGCCGGTGATCAACTGGTCTCGTTCGGCCACCCCCACCGCGAAGCCGACCAGGTCGAACTCGCCCGGTTCCATGGCCCCCGGGTGTTCGGCCATCTCGCCGCCGATGAGGGCGCAGCCCGCCTGGCGGCAGCCCTCGGCCACACCCTCCACCAACTGCTCGATGTGGTCGGGGTCGAGCTTGCCCACGGCGATGTAGTCGAGGAAGAACAGCGGCTCGGCGCCCTGGCAGACCAGATCGTCGACGCACATGGCCACCAGGTCGACACCGATGGTGTCGAACCGGCCGGCAGCCTGGGCCACCAGGGCCTTGGTGCCCACGCCGTCGGTGGACGACACCAGCACCGGGTGACGGAACCGGTGGTTGGCGAAGCTGAACAGCCCACCGAAGCCGCCGATGTCGCCGATCACCTCGGGCCGGAACGTGGAGCGCACCTTGTCCTTGATGCGCTGGACGGCCTCCTCGCCGGCCGCGATGTCGACTCCGGAGGACTCGTAGGTCTCACCCATGGCTGCGGTTTCCTCGGTTCCGTGAAGAGATCAGGCGCCGCGACGGGCGTCGTCGGCGGGCAGCAGGTCTGACGCGAAGAACCCGGTGGCCACCGGCGATCCGGCACCCACCGGAGCTTCCGGTGCTGGCTCCAGGACGCCCTTGGTGAGCGAGACCGGGACCGGGACCGGGTACTCGCCGGTGAAGCAGGCGTCGCAGAACCCGGCCCGGGACGTGCCGGTGGACGCCACCAGTCGGTCGAGGGTGATGAACGCCAGGGTGTCGACGTCGAGGTAGTCGCGGATCTCCTCGACCGTGAGGTTGGCGGCCAGCAGCTCGCTCCGGCGGCCGGTGTCGATGCCGTAGAAGCACGACCACTTCACCGGCGGTGAGGTGAGGCGCAGGTGCACCTCGGTCACGCCCGCCTCGCGCAGCATCCGCACGAGCTGCTTCTGGGTGGTGCCCCGGACGACGGAGTCATCGACCACCACCACCCGTTTGCCGGCCAGGTTCTCGCGCAGCGGGTTGAGCTTCATGCGGACCGCCTGGGCCCGCAGCTCCTGGGTGGGGGCGATGAACGTACGACCGATGTAGCGGTTCTTCACCAGCCCCTGGCCATAGGGGATGCCGCTGGCCCGGGCGTAGCCCTCGGCCGCCGGCAGGCCCGACTCGGGTACACCCATCACCATGTCGGCCTCGACCGGAGCCTGCTCGGCCAGCAGCTCACCCTGGCGGACCCGGGCGTGGTGGACGCTCTGGCCGTAGAGCCGCGTGTCGGGGCGGGCGAAGTAGACGAACTCGAAGATGCACAGCGACGGGTTCAGCCGCGACTCCGGGAACGGACGGCGCGACGTGACCCCGGACTCGTCGATGATCACCATCTCGCCCGGCTCCACCTCGCGCACGAAGTGGGCGCCGACCACGTCGAGCGCCGGCGATTCCGACGCCATCACCCAGCCGCCCTCGAGCCGGCCCAGGCACAGCGGCCGGAAGCCGTTGGGGTCGCGCACCCCGATCACCCGGTGCTCGTCCATGAAGATGAGCGAGAAGGCACCCTCCAGCCGCGGCAGCACCGCGGCCACGGCGGCGTCGAGCGAGGCCCCGCGGACCTCGACCGGCACCGGCGCGCCATCGCCCGCCGCGGGGTGCACGGCGACCGCCGCCATCCGCTCCAGCTCCGCCGCCACCAGTTCGGCCACCAGATCGCTGTCACTGGCCACCGTGCCGGGCAGCATGCCGGCCTCCTCGGCCAGCTCGGCGGTGTTCACCAGGTTGCCGTTGTGGCCGAGGGCGAACTGGGTGTCGCCCACCCCCCGGTACACAGGCTGGGCGTTGCGCCACGTGCTGGAGCCGGTGGTGGAGTAGCGGGTGTGGCCGATGGCGAGGTGTCCGGTGAGCGGGGCCAGGGTGCGCTCGTCGAACACGTGGGCCACCAGTCCCATGTCCTTCACCACCGTGACCTGGTCGCCATCGCTCACCGCCATGCCTGCGGATTCCTGGCCACGGTGCTGGAGGGCGTACAGACCCAGGTAGGTGAGGTGGGCCACGGACTGCCCCGGGGCGTAGACGCCGAAGACGCCACACGCCTCCTTCGGCGAGTCGTCGTCGGGGTCTCGACCGGGGACCTCGCCCAGGGGCTCGCGCACGTTGGCCATTGTCGCACGGAGCCCGTCGGATGCCACCAATCCCGCCTCGGGGGCGCGGCGCCTGCGTTCCCAGCCCAGCCGCCGAGGTGGGGACGATGGCGGAGAGCTGGCACCCTGGATGGGTCATGTCCGCCTCCCGTCCCGCCGCCACCACCACGTCCTCCACCACGTCCTCCACCACGCCCACCACGACGCCCGTCACCAGCCGTCCCTCCGTGGGACCGCTGCGCATCGGGTCGCACGAGGTCTGGCCACCGGTGGTGCTGGCCCCCATGGCCGGGGTGACCAACGCCCCGTTCCGCGACCTGTGCCGAGCCCACGGAGCCGGGCTCTACGTGAGCGAGATGATCTCGTCCCGGGGCCTGGTGGAGGGGCACGACAAGACCTACCGGTTGGCCCGCTTCGGACCCGACGAGACCCCACGCTCGATCCAGCTCTACGGCACCGACCCGTCGGTCATGGGCGAAGCCGTCCGGCGACTGGTCGGCGAGCTCGGCGCCGAGCACGTCGACCTCAACTTCGGCTGCCCGGTCCGCAAGGTCACCCGCCACGGCGGCGGATCGGCCCTGCCGTGGCGCCGGAAGCTCTTCCAGGCCGTGGTGGGTGAAGCCGTGCGGGGGGCGGGGCCGGTGCCGGTCACGGTGAAGCTGCGCATGGGCATCGACGACGAGCACCTCACCTACCTGGATGCCGGGACCATCGCCGAGGCCGAAGGGGTGGCGGCCGTGGCCCTCCACGCCCGCACCGCCGAGCAGGCGTACTCGGGGCGGGCCCGCTGGGACGCCATCGCCGCCCTCAAGGCGGCGGTCACCTCGGTGCCCGTGCTCGGCAACGGCGACATCTGGCTGGCCCGCGACGCGGTGCGCATGGTGGCCGAGACCGGCTGCGACGGCGTGGTGGTGGGACGCGGTTGCCTGGGTCGGCCGTGGCTGTTCGCCGACCTGGTCGCCGCCTTCGAGGGCCGGCCGGCCCACTCGGCCCCGCCGGTGGGCGAGGTCGTCGACGCCATGGCCGACCACGCCCGCCGCCTCTGCGAGTGGCACGGCGAGGCCACCGGGATCCGAGACATCCGCAAGCACGTGGGCTGGTACCTGCAGGGCTACCCCGTCGGCCCCGTGGCGCGGCGCCGCCTCGTCGAGGCCGACACCCTCGATGCCTTCGTGACCCGACTCGGTGACCTCGATCGCTCCGTCACGCTGCCCGCCGCTGCGGTCGGGCTGCCCCGGGGCCACCAGCACGGCCCGAGGCCGGTGACCGTGCCCGAGGGCTTCTGGCTCGACCGCGACGACCCCACCCCGCTGGGCGTGGCCGCCGACGCCCTCACCTCGGGCGGCTGATGCCAGGCGAGGATCAGCAGCTACCGCTGGCGCGCAACCAGTGTTCGAGCTCGCCCGGCGGCAGCGGCGGGCAGAACAGGTAGCCCTGGGCCAACGTGCACCCCAGTGCGATCAGCGCGGCCAGCTGGCCGGGGGTCTCCACCCCCTCGGCGACCGAGGTGAACCCGAGATCACGGGCCAGCAGCAGCGAGGCCGACACGATGGCACGGTCCCGGCTGGTGCCGGCATCGAGGTCGGCCACGAAGGACCGGTCGATCTTCAGCTGGTGCGCCATCGGGAACCGTCGGAGGTAGTCCAGCGACGCGTAGCCGGTGCCGAAGTCGTCGATGGCCACCTGCACCCCGTGGGCACCGAGCCGGGTGAGGGCAGCCAGGGTGGCCTCGGTGTCGGCCACCAGCGCGCTCTCGGTGATCTCGATCACCAGGGAGTCGCCCGTGAGCCCCGCACGCGCCAGCGCCGAGCCGACCACGTCGACCAGGTCTGGTGCACCCAGCTGACGGGCCGACATGTTCACGTTCATGTGCATCCGGGGAGACAGGCCCTCGCCACGCCACGCATCGAGCTGACGGCACGCCTCACCCAGCACCCACTGGTCGACCTGGGTGATCAGGCCGGTCTCCTCGGCCACCGCCAGGAAGGCGTCGGGCTGCACCATCCCGTGCCCGGGCCGGTTCCACCGGACCAGCGCCTCCACGGCCACCACCGAGCGGTCGTCGAGACGGACCACCGGTTGGTAGTGGACGGCGAGCTCGCCGTCCGCCAGGGCGCTGCGCAGCGCCCGCTCCAGCTCCAGCCGCTGCATCACCCGCTCGTGGAGCGCCACCTCGAACACGGCGTGGCCGGCCCGGCCCTGGTCCTTGGCCCGGTACATGGCCACGTCGGCATCACGGATCAGCGACTGGGGCTCCAGGTCGCCGTCGGTGGTGAGGGTGATGCCGATGCTGGCCGACACGTGGACCTCGGCGCCGTCGATGAGCACCGGCTCCTCCAACGCCCGGGCCAGGTCCTCGGCCAGCCGCACCGCGCCGGCTTCACCACCGACGTCCTCGCACACCACCACGAACTCGTCGCCCCCGAAGCGACCCACCATGGCATCAGACCTGATCGCCCGCCGGAAGCGGACGGCCACCCGCTCCAACAGTCGGTCACCCACGCTGTGGCCCAGGCTGTCGTTGATCACCTTGAAGTTGTCGAGGTCCACGAACAGCACCGCCACGTCGACACCGTGGCGGCGGGTCCGGGCCAGGGCGGCGTCGACCCGGTCCATGATCAGCAACCGGTTGGGCAGGCCGGTGAGCACGTCGTGCACCGCCTGGTGCTCCAGCCGGCCCTCGAAGCGCCGGCGCTCCACCGCGATCGAGGCCAGGTTGCGGGCCTGATCCAGGATGTCGATCTCCGCCGGCGTGGGGCCTCGGTCGTGGGAGCCGAGCACCGTGAGCATGCCCAGCTGCTCCGGGCCGCCCGACCCGACCATGGGGAAGCACCAGCACGAGCGGAACCCGGCGTCGACCAACGGTCGCAGCAGGTCCCAACGGGGATCGTGGGCGATGCCGGTGAAGATCGCCGGGCCGTCGCCGCGGATCGCCACCCCCAGCTCGCTGTCGACCGGGTGGCGGTTCAGGGCCTCGACCACCGCCGGCGGGAACGCAAAGCCCACGGGGTGCCGTATCACGCCGTCGGGATCCAGCGTGGCGACCGAGCTGACCGTGCCGCGGATGCGGCGTTCGACCATGCCCACGATGCGCTCCACCGTGAGGTCGAGCGAGAGGCCCCGAGCGATGCCCTCGAGCACGCTCGCCTGCTCGGCCGCGAGATCGGCCGCGGCGCGGCGCTCGGTGACGTCTCGCCCGTTGAGCACGATGCCGCCCACGTCGGGATCGTCGACCAGGTTGCTTCCCAGGATCTCGAGGTGCCGGTAGGACCCGTCGGCCGCCAGCACCCGCAGTTCGATGGGCACACCGTCGAGCACCCCGGGCTGGTCCACCGCCAGCTCCAGGTTCACCCGGGCAGCCCCCACGTCGTCGGGGTGGATCAGGTCGAACACGCAGATGCCCTGCATGTCGTGGGGGATGCCCAGGATCCGCTCGACCGACGGGCTGGCGTGGGTGACCATGCCGTGGCGATCCACCAGGACGACCAGATCGGACGCGAACTGCACGAGGGCCCGGTACTTCGCCTCGGCGCGCCGCCGGGCCTCGCCGGCCGCGATGCGCTCGGTCTCGTCGCGGGCCACGGTCACCAGGCCCGCCACCGACGGGTCGTCGATGCGGTTGGTGACCACCGACTCGAGCTGGCGGACGCCGCCGTCCTTGGTGCGCAGGTTCAACCCGAACGGCCCGTGGGTACCGGGTGCGGCGCAGACCGCCGCGAACACGTCGTCGAAGTCGTCGTGGCGCTCCAACACCATGAACTCGACGATCGGGCGACCGACCACCTCGTCGGGCGTCCACCCGAGCTGGGAGGTGATCGACGGGCTGCAGTAGGTGATGATCCCGTTCACGTCGATGACCGTGACCACCTCGGACACGTGCTCGATGAGCGGGTGACGGGGGTCGAGCGATGGAGCGGGCATCGGGCTTCGGTTCACCTCCCCCGACAGTGGCTGCGGCGCCATGGATCCCGGAACCCCCCTCGAACGTCGAGCCCATTCTGCCAGCCCGGGACGGCCCGTGGCCACGATCAGCTGCCGGGGGTGGCGGCGACCGGTTCGGCTCGGTTCAGGCCTGCGTGGTGCCCTCGCCCAGCGCGTCGGGCAGGCGCGACCGCCACGAGCGCGTCAGGTCGTCGAGCGCGAGGTCGATCAGCGGACCGGCAGGGCCGCCGACCGTGAAGCGATCACCGCCGGCGGTGCCGAGACGGACGGCGCCGACACCGGCAGCCGCGGCGTCGGACTCGAGGGCCGGCACATCGCCCGCCGGCACCGACACCACGACGCGCGCCGGGTGCTCGGCGAACAGGTGAGCCGGGGACGGGACCACCGCCACCTCGGTGCCCACGCCGGAGTGCACCGCCAGCTCCGCCAGCGCCACGGCCAGGCCGCCGGTGGACACATCGTGCACGCCGGACAGGCGATCGCCCACCACCAGGTTGCGGACCAGGTCGGCCAGGCGGGTGTGGGCCTCGGCGTCGAGCGCCGGCAGCTGGCCGCCCGTGTGGCCCTGGGCCCACACCGCGGCCGCACCGGCCAGGCTGGGCGCCGGGCCCGAGAGGTCGTCTCCCAACAGCACCAGCACGTCGCCCTCGACCTGGTCGATCCCCGGGGGTCGGCGGTCCAGCCGGTCGACCACCCCGAGGAGACCCACCACCGGGGTGGGGTCGATGTTGGTGCCCTTGGACTCGTTGTAGAGGCTCACGTTCCCGCCCACCACCGGGAGATCGAAGGCCACGCAGGCCTCGGCCATGCCGTCGATGGCCTCCGAGAGCTGCCACATCACCTCGGGGTGCTCGGGGTTGCCGAAGTTGAGGCAGTTGACCACGGCGATGGGCCGGGCCCCCACACAGGCGAGGTTCATCACCGACTCCGCCACGGTGAGCGCGGTGCCGCGCCGGGGATCGACCGCGCACCAGCGGTGGTTGCCGTCGGTGGTGAGGGCCAGCCCGCGGCCGGTGTCCTGGCCGGTGGTGGGGTGCTTGAGGCGCAGCACCACCGCATCGCCGCCCGGGCCCTCGACGGTGTTGAGGAACAGCTGGTGGTCGTACTGCGACGACACCCAGGTGGTGTCGTACAGGAGGTCGAGGAGCGTGGCGGTGGGATCAGTGGGGGCGGGCGGCTCCTGCGCCAGTCGGGCGGCGCGGTCGGCCGGTTCGGCCCGAGGCCGGTCGTACAGCGGAGCGGCATCGTGCAGGCTCGACGCCGGCACCTCGGCGAGCACCTCGCCGTCGAACCCGTCGACGATGCGCAACAGGCCCACCCCGTCGGGGCCCGGCGCCGTGACGCGGCCGACCACGGTGGCCAACACCTCCCAGCGCTCACACAGGCGCAGCACCTCGGGGAGGCCCTCGGGCGTGACGATGGCGAGCATCCGCTCCTGGGACTCCGAGGTCATCACCTCGAAGGCCTCCATGCCCTCTTCGCGGCGAGGGACCGCGGCCACGTCGAAGTCCATGCCCACCCCGCCGCGGGATGCGGTCTCGCTGGCCGCGCACGTGAGGCCGGCACCACCCAGATCCTGGATGCCCACCACCAGGCCGGCGTCGAGCAGGGCCAGGCACGCCTCGATGAGGCGCTTCTCCTCGAAGGGGTCGCCCACCTGCACGGCGGGGCGCTTGTCCTCACTGCCCTCGTCGAAGCCGGCCGATGCCAACACGCTCACCCCGCCGATGCCGTCGCGACCGGTGGCAGAGCCCAGCAGCACGGCCAGGTTCCCCTCGCCCGACGCCTGGCCGAGCACGAGCCGGTCCACCGGGAGCAGGCCCAGGCAGAGCACGTTCACGAGGGGGTTGCCCTGGTAACAGGGGTCGAACACCACCTCGCCGCCCACCGTGGGAACGCCGACCGAGTTGCCGTACCCCGAGATGCCCGAGACCACGCCCTCGGCCACCCACCGGCTGCGCGGGTCCGAGAGCGGGCCGAAGCGCAGCGGGTCCATGAGGGCGATGGGACGGGCCCCCATGGTGAAGATGTCGCGCAGGATGCCCCCCGCCCCCGTGGCCGCACCCTGGTAGGGCTCGATGTAGGAGGGGTGGTTGTGGCTCTCGATGCGGATGGCCGCGGCGATCCCGTCGCCCACGTCCATCACGCCGGCGTTCTCGCCCGGGCCCACGAGGACGCCCTCACCGGTGGTGGGCAACCGCTTGAGGTGGAGGCGCGACGACTTGTAGGAGCAGTGCTCGGACCACATCACCGAGTACATGGAGAGCTCGAGGCGGTTCGGCTCGCGTCCCAGGATCCCCCGGATGTCGTCGAGCTCGCTGTCGGTCAGACCGAGGGCCCGGTGGATCGGGGTGCCGTCGGGCGTGGCATCGGCGGGGGCAGGGGAGGATGCGTCGGTCACGGGGTGAGGCTACCGGGGCGCCCGGAGGCCGGTCAGGTCCGGAGCCGTCCGGTGTCCGGGTTCGGCACCGGTGCGGCCAAGCCCCGTCGACCGCACCCGCCACGGCAGTCGGCCGACCGGGCCCACCGCGCGGTTGCTGAAAAAGAACGCGCGGGTTTATGGTTGAAAGCATGGCAACCAAAAAGGTCGAAGAAGCTATTCGCAAGTACCTGGAATCACTCGGTCAATCAGACAAACCGGTGGTGGATCGAGAAGCGGTCAACGCACTGAAGCTGCAGATCCGCTCGGAGAGCGATCTCCTCGAAAAGGCCAAGCTGCTGTCCGAGTTGGAGCGCGAAGAAGCCGGGCGGGTGCCCGACCGCTCGGGCGACGAAGCCGTCTTCGTGACCGAGGCGAAGGCGTGGGCCGACGAATCCGGCATCACCCCCGGCGCCCTCCAGGCCCTCGGCGTGCCGGGCGACGTCCTCCGGCGGGCCGGCTTCAAGGTGGAAGCAGCCTCGACGCCGGGCGCGGCCCGACGTGGTCGCAAGAGCAGCGGCGGGCGGGCCCCGGCCATCCCGCTCGACGACGTGGCCGCCGCGGCGCGCAAGCTCGGGTCGGGCTGGCGGCTCGCCGACCTGGCCGGCGTGCTCGACCGCGATCCCATGACGGTGCGGAACTACGTCACCAAGCTGGTGGAACAGGGCGTGGTCGCCGATCTCGGGGAGGACCCCCGTCACGCCGGGCGGGGTCGCGCCCCGAAGATCTACGGCGTGGCCTGACCGGCATCGACATCGGGTCCGGCATCGGCAGCGGGGCCGGGCCGGGCCCGGCGTCCCGACCGCGTCAGGTCAGACCGGCGCGGAGGTGCGACCGGACGCCGCGGCCAGGAACGACCGGAGCAACGGGACCCCGTCGGCCGAACCCAACAGATCGCTCACGGCCCGCTCGGGGTGGGGCATCAGCCCCACCACGTTGCGGCCCTCGTTCGTGACGCCGGCGATGTCGTCGACGGACCCGTTGGGGTTGTCGACGTAGCGCAGCACCACCCGGTCCTGGTCTCGCAGTTCGGCGAGCACCTCGGGCGAGCAGGTGTAGTTGCCTTCGAAGTGGTTGATCGGCACCCGCAGCACCGAACCGACCTGGGCCTCGACGGTGAGCACCGAATCGGTGGTCTCCACCCGCAGCCCCACCGTGGTGCACAAGAACTTCAACCCGCGGTTCTTCTGCAACGCCCCGGGCAGCAACCCCGCCTCGGTGAGCACCTGGAAGCCGTTGCAGATCCCGAGCACCGGACCACCGGCGGCCGCGTGCTCCCGGACGGCGTCCATCACCGGCGAGAACCGGGCGATGGCGCCGGGTCGCAGGTAGTCGCCATGGGCGAACCCGCCCGGCACGACCACGGCGTCGACCCCGTTCAGGGTGCAGTCGCCGTGCCAGCAGATCTCGGCATCTCCACCGAGGGCCTGCACGGCCTCCATCACGTCGAACTCGCAGTTCGAACCCGGGAAGAGCACCACGCCCACCCGGGCGGTCATCGGGCGGCCCCGTCGAGCGCGGTCACGGTGACCTCGGCCGACTCGATCACCGGGTTGGTGAGGAAGCGCGCACAGAGGTCGTCGACCTCGGACCGGGCCGCGGCTTCGTCGACCGACTCCAGGTCGAAGCGGATCTGCTTGCCGACCCGCACGTTGCGGACCCCGTCGAACCCCAGGTGGGGCAGGGACCGCTCGATGGTGGCACCCTGCGGGTCGGCCACCCCCTCGCGGAGCGACACGTCGACCTGAACGAAGAAGCGCATGGCCCCATCGTCGCACAGCCCCCCACCCCCTCATCGAACCGGGGGCGGGGTCGGCGGGAACCCGGGTCAGGCGCCGCCGGGCCAGTCGGCGAACGAGCGGCCGGTGATGCGCTCGTAGGCCTCGATGTAGCGGGCCCGCGTGGCCGCCACCACGTCGTCGCCGAGCGGCGGGGGCGGCGGTGTCTTGTCCCAGTCGAGCCCGTCGAGGTAGTCGCGCACAGGCTGCTTGTCGAAGGACGGCGGGGTGGTTCCCGGGACCCACTGGTCGGCCGGCCAGAACCGCGACGAGTCGGGGGTGAGCACCTCATCGGCCAGGATCAGCTCACCGTCGACCAGGCCCAGCTCGAACTTGGTGTCGGCGATCACGATGCCCCGCTCGGCGGCCCACTCCGCCCCGCGCTGGTACACGGCCAGGGACACGTCGCGCGCCTGGCCGGCCAGCTCCGCGCCCACCAGGTCGACCGCCTCGTCGAAGCTGAGGTTGATGTCGTGCTCGCCGAGCTCGCCCTTGGTGGAGGGGGTGAACACGGGCTCGGGCAGCTGGGCCGACTCCAGGAGGCCTTCGGGCAGCGTGGCACCGTGCATGGTCCCCGACGTGCGGTACTCCTTCCACGCCGAACCGGTGATGTAGCCGCGCACGATGCACTCGATCGGCAGCATCTCGGCCCGCCGGCACAACATGACCCGACCGGTCAGCTCCGGCTGCTGGGCCTCCGGCGGCATGTCGGCCAGGTCGGTGGAGATCAGGTGACCCGGGACGAGATCGGCGAACAGCTCGAACCAGAACGCGGACATGGCGGTGAGCACCCGGCCCTTGTCGGGGATGGGTTCGGCCATGATCACGTCGAAGGCGGAGATGCGGTCGGAGGTCACGAGCAGCAGCCGGCCGTCGCCGGCGTCGTAGATGTCGCGGACCTTGCCCGAGGAGAGGTGCGGGAGCGAGATGTCGGCCATGGGGCCGGACGCTATCGGAGGTCCACGACGCCGTTCACACGGCCCACCGAGGTCTGGGAGCACGCGGGTCCGTGGGCCGGAGCCCGTCGGCCGGCGCCGCTCAGAGGATGGCGCCCGGGCGGTAGGCGGCCGCCTCGGGCTCGGCGGCGGCCAGCTGCTCCACCTCGGCCACGAAGGCTGCGACCTGGGCCGGAGCCGTACCCACGAAGTCGAT
>WBZL01000942.1_pt1 | contig 31911 bp, 28 predicted proteins | sample 5204291 | NCBI WGS metagenome assembly WBZL01 (sample SAMN12344345, study PRJNA552823) | activated sludge metagenome | biome: Activated sludge suspended growth; feature: Nitrification reactor; material: Wastewater; isolation source: activated sludge from nitrification reactor of wastewater...
GAGATCACCTCCGTCCGCCCCGGCCCGGTCGTCACCATGTACGAACTGGAACCCGCCCCCGGCCTCAAGGCCTCCCGCGTCATCGGCCTGTCCGACGACATCGCGCGCTCCATGTCCGCGCTGTCCGCCCGCGTCTCCACCGTCCCCGGCCGCACCGTCATCGGCATCGAGCTTCCGAACGCCTTCCGCGAGAAGGTGGTCCTGCGCGAGATCCTCTCCGCCCGCGACTATGGCGACTCGAACCTCCGCCTGCCGCTTGCCCTCGGCAAGGACATCGCCGGCGACCCGGTGATCGCCAACCTCGCCAAGATGCCCCACCTTCTCATCGCCGGCACCACCGGCTCGGGCAAGTCCGTCGCCATCAACACCATGATCCTTTCCCTCCTCTACAAGCTCACGCCCGAGGAATGCCGGCTCATCATGATCGACCCCAAGATGCTGGAGCTTTCCGTCTATGACGGCATCCCGCATCTCCTCTCCCCCGTCGTCACCGACCCCAAGAAGGCCGTCGTCGCGCTGAAATGGGTCGTGGGTGAGATGGAAGAGCGCTATCGCAAGATGTCGAAGATGGGCGTGCGCAACATCGAGGGCTACAACGGCCGCGTGCGCGAGGCGCTCGCCAAGGGCGAGATGTTCAAGCGCACCGTCCAGACCGGCTTTGACGAGGAAACCGGCGACCCCGTCTTCGAGACGGAGGAAAGCCAGCCCGTCGCCCTTCCCTACATCGTCGTCATCGTCGACGAGATGGCCGACCTGATGATGGTCGCCGGGAAGGAGATCGAGGCCTGCATCCAGCGCCTTGCCCAGATGGCCCGCGCCTCGGGCATCCACCTCATCATGGCGACGCAGCGGCCTTCCGTCGACGTCATCACCGGCACGATCAAGGCCAACTTCCCGACGCGGATTTCCTTCCAGGTCACCTCCAAGATCGACAGCCGCACGATCCTCGGCGAACAGGGGGCGGAGCAGCTTCTGGGCCAGGGCGACATGCTCTACATGGCCGGCGGCTCCCGCATCACCCGCGTCCACGGGCCCTTCGTCAGCGATGAGGAGGTGGAGGAGATCGTGACCCACCTGAAGTCCTTCGGCCCCCCCGAATACATGTCGGGCGTGGTCGAGGGCCCGGACGAGGATGCGGGCGCCGACATCGACATGGTGCTGGGCCTGGGCGGCGGCGACAACGAGGACGCGCTCTACGACCAGGCCGTACAGGTCGTCCTGCGCGACCGCAAGGTCTCGACGAGCTACATCCAGAGGAAGCTCGGCATCGGCTACAACAAGGCGGCCCGTCTGGTGGAGCAGATGGAGGAAGAGGGGCTGGTCTCGCCCGCGAACCATGTGGGGAAGCGGGAGATTCTGGTGCCGGAGCAGTAGGGCCCGCATTCACTGCGTGCCGCTCAGACTTTGCGTGTGCAGTGCGCAAGCGGAAGAGAACTAGAACAGACTTTGAAGCCAAACGCCGAGCTGCACTAACAAGCCGTAGGGTGCGTGCTCGCACGCACCACTCCCGCGCGAAGGGTGCGTGAAATCACGCACCCTACCTCCCCAACCTCTCGTCCCGCAGCGCCCTGAGCCGCGCGAGCTTCGCCCGCGCCTCGGATTCCGTTACCTGCGCCTCGGCGACCCTTGCCGCGTGGTCGTGGCGCCGGGGTCCGCCATGCCTCGGCCGCGCGCCGGCATCCGTCGAGCCTAGGCCAGCCGCACGCCCGCCACGATCACGCAGTCGCGGTCGGCATAGACCCAGTCGCCGGGAGAAAACGTCGCGGAACCGAAACTGACAGGCTCGTCGCGGGTCGCCTGCGCCGGCGCGGTGCTTCGCCGTGCGGTCGTGCCAAGCGCCTTGACGCCGATATCAAGCTGGTCAATCCCTGCGCTGTCTCGAATTGCCCCGTAGATGACGACGCCCCGCCAGCCGTTCCGCGCCGCGATCCCGGCCAGCCGGTCGCCCATCAGACCGACGCGCAGCGAACCGTGCCCGTCGACGACCAGAACCCGGCCCTGCCCGTCGCTCTCGACCGCCGCCAGGACCGGCCTGTGATCCTCGAAGGTCGACACGGTGGAACAGGCGCCGGCGAAAGCTTCATGCCGGCCGAAGGATCGGAACTGGGCCTCGCAGACCCGCACGATGTCGGGATGCGCATCAAAAAGATCGGCGGTGGATGCCTGAGCGGACCAGTCCGCCGGCTGATCGGTCGCTTCCGGGGATTTCACGTCAGGGCCTCCACCTTGGCGGTCAGATCCGCGATGTAGGGCGCAGGGTCGAGCCCGCCGCCGGTCACGCGGTGAAGGGTCTCTTCCGGCGTCGACGACCGGCCGTGGCGATAGACGTTCTCGGCAAGCCAGCCATGCAGGGGCGCGTAGTCGCCGGCCTCCAGCCCCGTCGCGATCGCGCCGGATTCCTGCGCCTTGGCGAAGAGTTGCGAAGACATGATGTTGCCGATCGTATAGGTGGGAAAGGAGCCGACATAGCCATGCGACCAATGCACATCCTGCAGAACCCCCAGCGTATCGCTCGGCACCGCGAGCCCCAGGTAGTCGCGCATCTTCTCGGCCCAGACGGCGGGCAGGTCGGCGACGCCAAGATCGCCGGCCATCAGCGCCGCCTCGATCTCGGAGCGCAGGATGATGTGCATGTCGTAGGTCAGCTCGTCGGCCTCGACCCGGATGAAACCGGGGCGAACGGCGTTGACGGCGCGCCAGAACGCCTCTTCCGTGACATCGGCAAGCTGGGCCGGGAACCGGTCGCGCAGGTCGCCGAAATGCAGCGCCCAGAACCGGCGCGAACGGCCGACCCGGTTCTCCCAGAGCCGTGACTGCGATTCGTGCATCCCGAAGCTGGCACCGCCGACCGCGTAAAGGTTGACGATGTCGGTCGCAAAGATCGTGCGGGAGAATTCCGGCGCCACGCCCTGTTCATACATGCCATGCCCCGCCTCGTGCCAGAGCGCGAAGATGCCGCCGGGCGCCCAGGTTTCGCGAAAGCGGCTGGTGATGCGCACGTCATCGCGGGTGAAGGAAATCTCGAACGGATGCACCGTGTCGTCAAGCCGACCCCGGTTCAGGTCATAGCCCATGCGGGCGGCGATCTTCAGGCCGAAGGCCTTCTGCTCGGCGATCGGGAAGGGGCGTTCGAGGAAATCCATGCGCGGCTGCGGCGCGGCCGCGGCGCGTTCGATCAGCGGCACCAAGGCGGATTTGAGGCGTGCGTAGATCGTCTGAAGCCGCTGGTAGTTCATGCCGGGTTCATACATGCCGATCAGCGGGTCATAGGGATGCACCCCGCCGCCGATCGCCGCGGATATCTCGCGCTGCATGGCCATCATCCGGTCGAGAAGCGGCGCGTAGCCCGCGAAGTCGTTCTTCGCCCGCGCCTCGGCCCATGCCGCGTGGGCGCGGGTCTTGAGCCCCGCCATCTCGGAGACGATGCGCGACGGAATGCGGGAAAGCGTGCCGATCTCGGCCTCGGCCCGCGCCAGCGCGCGGCGGCGAATGTCGTCCCCCGGGGCCGAGGCCAGTTCATCGCGGGCGCCGTCCATCGCGCGGCGCATGTCCTCGCCGGTCGCCAGATCGCGGGCGAGGTCGGTCAGCGTTGCAACCTGATGGCCGCGCGCATCGATGCCGCCGGGCGGCATCATCGTGCGTGCATCCCAGCCAAGAAGGTTTACCGCGCAGATGACGTCGTTGATCCGCGCCATGCGGGCCTCGAAGTCGGCATAGCTCATGTCCTGGTCTCCGGTTTGCCGAAGTCGGCTAGGTGGCAGGCAGCGAGGTGCCCGGTTCCCCGCGGGGACAGTTCCGGACGTTCGGTCCGGCAGCGGTCGAAGGCGTGCGGACAGCGGGTGTGGAACAGGCAACCCTGCGGCAGGTTGATCGGGCTTGGCAACTCGCCCCGCGCGGCGACCTTGCGGCTGCGACGGGCGGGGTCAAGCTCGGGCGCGGCATCGAGAAGCGCGCGGGTATAGGGATGGCGGGGGGCGGAGAACAGCGCCTCGGTCGGCCCGATCTCGACCACCTTGCCGAGATACATGACGGCCACCCGGTGTGAGATATGGCGCACCAGGCGCAGATCGTGGGCGACGAACACGACCGTCAGGTGCAGCCGCTCCTGCAGGTCGAGAAGCAGGTTCACCACTTGCGCCTGCACCGACACGTCGAGGGCGGAGACAAGTTCATCCGCGACCAGCACTTCGGGCTCCACCGCCAGCGCCCGCGCAATTCCGATGCGCTGGCGCTGGCCGCCGGAAAACTCGTGCGGATAGCGGTCGGCGGCGTCGGGGTTCAGGCGCACCAGCGCCAGCAGTTCCTCTATGCGCCCGGGGATCCCGGCGGCAGGGCGCATCTTGTGGACGCCAAGGGCCTCGCCCAGAATGCCGCGCACCTTCATGCGCGGATTGAGAGAGCTGTAGGGGTCCTGAAAGATCATCTGGACGCGGCGGTTGAACGCGCGCCGGACCTTGCCTTGCAGCAAGGCGATGTCCTGGCCTTCGAAGACGATCCGCCCGGCGTCGCAGTCGTGCAGCCGCACGAGACAGCGCGCCAAAGTCGATTTCCCGCAGCCGCTTTCGCCGACAATGCCCAGCGTTTCGCCGCGCCGGATCTCGAGGCTGACCCCGTTCAGCGCATGGACCGCCGGCGCAGGCTGGCCCGAGAGCCGGTGCAGGACGCCTTGCCTGAGCGGGAACCGCTTGCCGACATTCTCGGCGGTGATCAGGACCTCGCCCGTCATACCGGCGATCCGGCGGCTGTGACGGCGGTCCGGTTGAAGCAGGCCACGCTGCGGCCGGGCGCGAGGTCTTCCAGCACGGGCACGCGGGCGCGGCAGGGTCCGGTCGCGAAGTCGCAGCGCGGATTGAACGCGCAGCCGGCCGGAATCCGGTCAAGCGGCGGCGGCGTGCCCTCGATAGACAGCAGCATGCTGCGCTCCGTCCCGGCATGCGGCACCGATCCGAGCAGCCCGCGGGTATAGGCATGGGCGGGCTGGGCGAAGACATCGCGGACCGTTCCCGTCTCGACAATGCGCCCCGCATACATGACCGCGATCCGGTCGCAGGTCGCCGCGACAACGCCAAGATCATGGGTGACCAGAACGACGCTCATCGACAGCTCGTCGCGCAGGTCAAGGATCAGTTTCAGGATCTGGTCCTGGATCGTGACATCCAGTGCCGTTGTGGGTTCGTCGGCCAGAAGCAGCGTGGGGTTGCCGGCCAGCGCGATGGCGATCATCACCCGCTGCCGCATCCCGCCCGAGAACTGGTGGGGATATTCCTTCAGCCGCCGCGCGGCGTCGGGAATGCCCACGAGGTCCATGAGGTCGCGGGCGCGGGCGGCCCGTGCGGCCCGGTCCAGATCGGTATGCGCCTTGAGGTTCTCCTCGATCTGGGTGAAGACCGGCAGGACCGGGTTCAGCGCGGTCATCGGCTCCTGAAAGATCATCGAGATCTGGCCGCCGCGCACGCCGCGCAGATCGGCATCGCTCATCGTCAGGATGTCGCGGCCCTGCCAGCGCACATGGCCCGAGACAGCGCCCGAAGCCGGCAGGAGACGCATGATCGAGCGCAGCGTCACGCTCTTGCCCGATCCGCTTTCGCCGACGAGGCCCAGCACCTCGCCGGGCAGGACGGTGAAGGAGACGTCGTTGACGGCGGTCAGGCGCCCGCCGGCGAAGGTGGTCGTGAGGTTGCGCACCTCGAGCGCCGGAGCCTGGGTCATCGCTTGGTCCTCAGAAGTTCCGCCAGCCCGTCGCCGGTCAGGCTGAAGCCGAGGCCCGTCAGCACGATGGCGAGGCCGGGAAAGACCGAAATCCACCAGGCCGTCGCCATGAAGTTCTTGCCGTCGGCGATCTGCACCCCCCATTCGGCGGCCGGGGGCTGGGCGCCAAGCCCGAGATAGCCGAGGCTGGAGCCGAGCAGGATCGCCAGCGCCATGTCGGTCATCCAGTAGACGATGGCGGGGGTGATCGCGTTGGGCAGCAGATGGACGAAGATGATCCGCGCATGGGTATAGCCCATCGCCCGCCCCGCATTGGCATAGTCGAGCCGCTTCTGCACGCGGACTTCGGCAGCGATGATGCGGGCGTAGAAGACCCAGCCGACGACGCCGACGGCGATATACATGTTCACGAGGCCGGGCCCAAGAACCGAGACGATGGCGATGACGAGGACGAGGAAGGGAAAGGTGATGACCGCATCCACGATCCGCCCGAAGATGACCTCGGCCCAACCGCCGGCATAACCCACAAGCGCGCCGACGACGGTGCCGAACAGGAACGGGAAGACGGTGGCGAAGAACGCGATCTGCATGTCGATCGTGTAGGCGTGCAGGACGCGGGAAAGCACGTCGCGGCCGAAATTGTCGGTGCCCATCGGGTGGGCGGAGGTCGGAGCCTGAAGCAATGCGCCGTAGTCGAAGGCATTGGGGTCATAGGGTGCGACCTGGGCGGGGAAAACCGCCACGACAGCGCTGGCGAGAAGGATCGTCGCGCCGAAGATCAGCGGCCGGGGCAGAACGCGGCGGCGGCGCGCGGCCATCATGGGCGTCGTCACATCCGTCATCGCGCCACCCTCGGGTCGAGCCAGGCCTGGACGAGGTCGGTCAGCAGGAAGGTCAGCGAGACGAGCACGGCGAGCGCGATGGTCAGGCCCTGCACCACCGGATAGTCGCGGCCATAGATGCTGTCCACCATGAGCCGCCCGGCGCCGGGAATGGCAAAGACGGTCTCGGTGATTACCGCGCCGCCCAGCAGCGTGCCGATCGACAGCCCGAACAGCGCCACGGTCGAGATCAGCGCGTTGCGCAGGACGTGGCGGGACAGGATGAGCCGCGGGCGCAGCCCCTTGGCACGCGCGAACTGCACGTATTCGGCGTCTATCACGCCGATGATCGCGGCCCGAAGATTGCGCATCAGGATCGCCGACAGGCTCAGCGCCAGGGTCAGCGCGGGCAGGAACAGATGATAGAGATGGTCGAGGAAGCCGTCACCGTAGCCTCCGACAGGAAACCAGCCAAGCCGCGCGCCAAAGACGGTCAGCAGGATCAGCCCCAGATAGAAGACGGGCATCGACAGCCCCACCTGGAAGGCGCCGCGCACGACGCTGTCGGCCGCGCGCCCACGCCGAAGCGCCGCGACGAAGGCCAGGGGCACCGCGAAGAGAACCGCGATCAGCGCCGCCATGACGGTGAGCAGAATGGTGATGGGCAGCCGCGCGGCGATCAGTTCAGCGACCGGAAGCTTGAGGTGGATCGAATTGCCCAGATTGCCGGTCGCCACCGATTTCGCGAAGACCGCGAACTGCACCGGAAGCGAACGGTCGAGGCCAAGCTCACGGTTGATGCGTTCCACATCGGCGTCGAGCGCCCGGTCGCCGAGAATTGCGCTCGCGGGATCGCCGGGCAGCAGGCGGACCAGAACGAAGACGACGATCAGGATGAAGAGAAGCGTCGGGATCAGCTGCAGAAGACGGCGGACGATGAAGGATGCCAGGTGCAAAGGTCACGTCTCCTGTTGCGCGCCGCCGCAGGACGCGGAGGGGTTGCCCCCTCCGCGGCGGATATCGTCACTTCGCGAGCCACGTTTCGCGGAAGATGTTGTTGCCGAGCGGGATCTGGATGAACCCGTTGACGTTCTTTCCGAGGGCCACGGGATACGGCGTCTCATAGAGCGGGATGGTCGGCCCGGTCGCGTTGAAGATTTCCTGGATGCGCGCGAACTGCTCGGCGCGCTTCGCTGTGTCCATCTCTTTCTGCGAGGCTTCGAAGAGCTTGTCCACCTCTTCGTTCTTCCAACCGGAATGCAGCGCATCGATGGTCGGGCTGTAAGCGAAGTACGAGGTGATCTGGCTGGCATCGGCGATGTCGTTGGTCCAACCGCCCGTGCGCATCTCGAACGTGCCGTTGCGGTACTGTTCCGTGCGCGAGGCATTGTCGACCTGCCTGATCTCAAGGTCGATGCCGATCTCCTTCCACATCTGCTGAAGCGCGGTCGTGATGCCGAGGTCGTCCTGGTTGCCGGCGATCGTGAGGATGCTGGTCTTGAAGCCGTCGGGGAAACCGGACTCGGCCATCAGCGACTTCGCTTTCTCCAGATCGTAGGGGAAAAGCGGCCCGTCGCCCGAATGCATCGGCGTGGTCGAGGACATGAAGGACGACAGCGGCGTGCCGACGCCGTAGGTCACCACCTGCACGAGCGCATCCTTGTTGGCGGCGTAGTTCATCGCCTGGCGGACCTTTTCGTCCGAAAGCGGGTTGGGCTTGCCGTCGAGCTCGGGGCGGACGTTGATGATGACGTCCCAGACGCGGGTGCCGGGGAACAGCTCCATGTTGATGTTGGGGTCGGCCTTCAACTCGGCCACCCGCGCGAAGGGAATGAACTCCGCCCCCTCGATGTCACCCGACTGCAGCTTGAGGATGCGGGTCGCGTCATCCGGAATGATCTCGAACGTCAGGCCGTCGAGATATGGGAGCGGCTGCCCGTCCTCGCCCTGGTCCCAATAGTTGGGGTTCTTGACCAATTTCATCGTTGCGCCGCGGTCCCAGCTTTCGAGCATGAAGGGGCCGGTGCCGATCGGCTTCTTGGCGAATTCCTCGGCCTTGGCCTTGTCGGTGTCGCCCGGCATCGCCTCGAACGCGGCTTTCGGCATGACGGCGGAGTTGAACACGCTGAGCGCCGACAGGATCGTCGGGTCAGGGTATTTCAGCTTCAACTCGATCGTCTGCGGATCGGGCGACGTCACGGCATCGACCGAGGCGAGAAGGAAGTTCCAGATGCCGTTCTCCGGGTTCCTGGCGCGGTCGAGCGACCAGACGACATCCTCGGCCGTCATCGGCGTGCCATCCGAGAACTTGACCCCTTCACGGAGTTTCAGGGTGACGGCATCGCCGGTCTCGTTGAGGGTCCATTCCGTCGCCAGTCCGGGCTGGAGCCCCAGTCCGTCATCGGTCGGATTGATGAGCGTCTCATAGATGTTGTTCATGACCCAGATGTCGACATTGGCGTCGTTGAGGACCGGGTCGAGGAACAGGCTGTCGGTATATCGGCCATAGGTCATCACACCGCCGCGATCGAGCGCGAGAGCCGAAACGTGGCTGCCGAGAAGGATGGCGGCCGACAGGGCCGCTGCTGACAGAAACTTCATCGTCGATACCTCCGTGTTGATTGCAGTGTTATATTTTACAGGAACGTTTCATGGGAACACACACAAGTCAACATAACAGTTTTCTGGATTTCTTGCCAAAAACTTCGTAGCATCCCCTCGGATCGGGGCCTCAGCGTCAAAATTCGTCCTGAACTTATAGCACACCGGCGTGGAACACTGAAATGAGAGTCACCATTGATCGCAAGTCGGCGATCTCGATTCGCCAGCAACTCAAGGGAGCGATCGAACACGAGATTTGCTTCGGTGCGCTGCCGCCCGGCGCACCCCTGCCCTCGGTGCGCGAACTGGCCGAACGGGTGGGCGTGGCGCCGATGACGGTGAGCAAGGTCTACGGTGAGCTGAAGGCCGAGGGCCGGATCACCGGCCGGACCGGCTCCGGCACGTTCGTCGCCGACTGCTCGCTCGCCCGCGCGAACAGGAACGAATGCACCGGGCGGCTTCGCGGGGATATCGACGCGGTGATCGACCTGGCGCTGAAGTCCGACCTGAAGCCTGCGGACATCCTCGCGATGATCAACGCTCGCGTGACCTACCGGCTCGGCTCCGGGCGCCGCAAGGACATCGTGATGGTGGGGCTTTTCGCCGACGCCTCCGAAAGTTACGCGCGCTGTGTCGAGGATCAGGTCGGGCATCTGGCCACCGTCGAAGCCGAGACGCTCGACCGGCTGGCGGAGGATGCCGCGGTCCGGGCGCGGGTAGAGGCGGCCGATCTGGTGTTGACCTTCGCCAATCTGGAACCGGACATCCGGCGACTGGTGCCCGGCATCCGCGTCCTGTCGCTGCGCTTCATCCCGTCCGGGGCGACGCGGCTGGCCTTGGCCTCGCTCGATCCGATGTCGCGGGTGGGGGTGGTGTCCCGCTTCGCCGATTTCCTCCCGATTCTCAGCCTCGGCGTGCGCCGTTTCGCCGCCCATCTGCAAAGCGTGACGATGCACACCCAGGACGAGCCGGGGCTGAAGGATGCGCTGGCCGATTGCGACGTGCTGGTCCTGTCCACTGGCGCCGATGCCGCCGCGGCCTACGCCCGGCGCGGCGCGAAGACCATCGAGTACCGCCACATTCCCGACCCGGGAGATATTGAGCGGCTGGTCGTGCCCTACATCACCACCGCCGAACCGCCAGCCGAGCGCAGCAGAAAGGAAGCCTCATGAAAGTGTCGGAGATGAACTGGTCCCAGGTCGCGGACTGGCTGAAGCACGAGGATCTGGCCGTCCTGCCGCTTGGCAGCACCGAACAGCATGCCGGACTGTCGCTGTCTGTCGACTCGATCCTGTCGGAAAAGGTCGCCGTCGATGCCGCCGAACCCCTGGGCGTGCCCGTCTTTCCGGTGGTGTCCTATGGCCTCACCCCCTATTTTCTCGGCTATCCCGGCACTGTCAGCCTGAGGATCGATACCTACATCCGGCTGGTGCGCGACATCCTCGACAGCCTGCGCGGCCAGGGCTTCCGACGCATCCTGATCGTCAACGGCCACGGCGGCAACCAGCCTGCCGGTGCGCTCGCCATCGAATGGATGGCCGACAATCCCGACTGCGCGGTGAAATTCCACAACTGGTGGAACGCGCCCAAGACCTTCGCGAAGGTGCAGCAGATCGACAAGGTCGCCTCCCATGCCTCGTGGATGGAGAACTTTCCCTGGACGCGGCTCAAGGGTGTGGAGATGCCCGATCAGCAAAAGCCGATGATCGAGCTCGAGAAGATGCGGGTGATGAACCCCGAAGGCGTGCGGAAGTACCTCGGCGACGGCAATTTCGGCGGCTACTACCAGCGCTCCGATACGGAGATGCAGGCGATCTGGGACATTGCCGTGGCGGAGACGCGCGCGCTGATGGACGGTGACTGGAGTTGAGCGGGCCGATCCTGATCTGGGGTGCAGGCGCCATCGGTGGCTGCCTTGGCGCCGCGTTCCTCCGCGCCGGGCACGAGGTCGTCTTCGTCGACAATGTTCCCGAGCATGTGCAGGCGATCAACCGTGTCGGCCTCAAGATCGTCGGCCCGATCTGGGAGGACACGCTGCGGGCGCCGGCTTTCCTGCCCGGCGATCTGGCGGGGCAATTCGCCTGCACGTTCCTGTGCGTGAAGGCGCTGCATACCGAGGCGGCGCTGCCCGAACTTGCCCCGCACGTCGCCACCGACGGCTATGTCGTCTCCGCCCAGAACGGGCTGAACGAGATCGCCATCGCCCGGGTGGTCGGGACGGGCCGCACCATCGGCTGCTTCGTCAATTTCGGCGCGGACTACCTCGAACCGGGCGTCGTCACCTATTCGGGCCGCGGCGCGGTGGTGGTGGGCGAACTGGACGGGACCGAAACCGATCGGATCCGGGCGCTGCACCGGCTGATGAAGGATTTCGACGCGGATGCGGTGCTGACACTCAACATCTGGGGCTATCTCTGGGGCAAGCTGATCTACGGCGCGCTTCTCTTCGCCACCGCGCTGACCAATGACAGCATCGCCGATGTCCTCGACGACAAGGGCGCGCGGCCGCTTCTGACCCGTCTCGGGCAGGAGGTGGGCCGGGTCGCGGCGGCCGAGGGGGTGCGGACCGAGGCGTTCAACGGCTTCGACCCCGCCGCCTTCATGCCGGATGCGCCGCAGGGGGTCATCGACCGCTCCTTCGAAGAGATGGTGGCGCATAACCGCAAGTCGGCGAAAACCCATTCGGGCATCTGGCGCGACCTTGCGGTCCGCAAGCGCAAGACCGAGGCCGAGGCGCAGCTTGGCCCGATCGTCGAGACCGGCGCCCGGCGGGGCATCGCGACCCCGCTGACCGCGCGGCTGATCGAACTGGTGGCGGAGATCGAGGCCGGAAAACGGCCGCTGGCGGCGGAGAACCTCTCCGAATTTGCGAAAGGCATGACATGAAGATCGATTTCGAAGGCCGCCGGGTGATCGTCACCGGGGCGGCGCATGGCTTTGGCCGCGCCATCGCGCAGAGTTTTGCCGCCGACGGCGCGGCGGTCATTGCCTGCGACGTGAACACCGAGGGTCTCGCCGAGACGGCGCGGCTTTGCGGCTGCGAGACGATGCGGCTCGATGTCGGCGACCGGGCGGCGGTTCAGGCGGCGATCGGGCGCATCGGAACGGTGGACATCCTCGTCAACAACGCAGGCGGTGTCTGCGGCCAGACCGGCCGACCGATCGAGGAGATCAGCGCGGCGGACTGGCAGGCGATATTCCACGTGAATCTCTCGGGCACCTTCTTCATGACCCAGGCCGTCGCGCCTGGCATGAAGGACCGCAAGCGCGGCCGCGTCGTCAACGTCTCCTCCGGTGCCGGGCGCGGCATCAGCCTCACCGGCATTCAGGCATATGCGAGCGCCAAGGCCGGCCAGATCGGCTTGACCCGGCAACTGGCGCACGAACTCGGGCCCTGGGGCATCACCGTCAACTGCATCGCGCCCGGCTTCGTGCGGTCGAACCCCACGACCGAGCGGCAGTGGGAGGCGATGGGCAAGGACGGTCAGGAGCGGCTCTTGTCGAACATCGCGATGCGCCGGCTCGGCACGCCTGACGATATCGCCAATGCGGTGATGTTCTTCGCCTCCGACCACGCCGGATGGATCACCGGCGAGACGCTTGGCGTGGATGGCGGCAAATGAATGCGGTCGAAGACTGGCTTGCCGCGCATGAGGCCGAGGGCATCGAGACGCTGAAGGCCTTCTGCCGCATCCCCAGCGTCTCGACCGATCCGGCCTTTGCCGATCATATCCGCGCGGCTTCGGGTTTCGTCGCCGATCGGCTGGCCGAGGCGGGCTTTCCGGCCGTCGAGATCATCGAGACGGGTGGCCATCCGGTCGTGCTGGCCGAATGGTGCGAAACGCCCGGCGCGCCCACGGTGCTAGTCTATGGCCACTATGACGTGCAGCCGCCCGACCCACTGGACAAGTGGCACACCGCGCCTTTCGAACCCGAGGTGCGCGACGACCGGCTTTACGCCCGCGGTGTCTCGGACGACAAGGGGCCGCTGCTGATCCCGGTGCTCGTGGCGCGGGCCTTCCGCGCGACGGCGGGCCGGCTGCCGATCAACCTCAAGGTCATCGTCGAGGGCGAGGAGGAATCCGGCAGCCCCCATCTTGATGCGACCGTGGCGCGGCTGAAGGACCGGCTCGCCTGCGATGTCGTGGTGTCGGCCGATGGCGCGATGTGGCGGGCGGACCTGCCGTCGATGACGGTGGCGAGCCGGGGCATGGTGGCGCTGGAGGTCACGGTCGAAGGCGCGGGCAAGGATCTGCATTCCGGCCGCCACGGCGGCACCGGCCCCAACCCGATCCGCGCGCTCGTCGCGATGCTCGCCTCGCTGCATGATGCCGAGGGCAAGGTGGCGGTGAAGGGCTTCGCCGACACCGCCACGCCGCCCGATCCGGCGATCCGCGACGCGATCCGGTCGGCCGATTTCGACCCGGGCGGCTATTTCGACGGCATCGGCGCGGCGCGGCCCGATCCCCTGCCCTCGGGCGAGGAACTGCTGACCCGGCAATGGCTGATCCCGACGCTGGAATTCAACGGTATTTCCGGCGGCTATCAGGGAGCGGGCACCAAGACCGTGATCCCGGCCAGCGCGTCCGCGAAGATCACCTGCCGGCTGGTTGCCGGACAGGAACCCGCAGCGGTCGCCGCGGCGATCACCCGGCATCTGGAAAGGGTGCTGCCCACCGGCTACCGGCTGACGGTCAGGCGCCACGGGCCGGGAAGCCGGGCCTTCGCGCTCGATCCCGGCCTGCCGGCGCTGAGGGTCGCGGAGGATATCCTGGGCGAGTTGCTGGGCGCCGCGCCCCTGCGCGTCGCGATGGGGGCGACGATCCCGATCGGCGACATCTTCGCCCGGCACCTCGGCGCCAGCATCGTGTTCTTCTCGTTCTCGACCTCGGACGAGGATTACCACGCGCCGAACGAGTTCTTCCGGCTGTCGAGTTTCCGCACCGGCCTCATCGCCTGGTCAAGGCTGTTCGAGCGGCTGGGGCACGGTTGAGATGGAAGCTTTCCCCACCGTCGCCGAACTTGGGGAGCGCTACCGCGACGGATCGCTGACGCCCGAGACCGTGGTGGAGGAAGCGCTGGCCCGGATCGCGCGGCTGGAACCATCGCTCAACGCTTTCGCCTGCCGGATGGAGGATGAGGCCCGCGCCGAGGCCCGTCGCCGCACCGGGGAGTTGAAGGCCGGGACCGACCTTGGCCCCCTGCATGGCATCCCGGTCGCCATCAAGGACCTGATCGAGGTCGAAGGCGTGCCGACCGGCTATGGGTCCAAGGTCGAACCGCCGCGCGTCGCCGCGAAGGATGCCACGCTGGTGGCGCGGCTGCGCGCGGCCGGCGCTGTGATCCTTGGCAAGACCAACCTGCTCGAATATGCCTATGGCGTCGCCCATCCCGCGGTCGGCCAGACCAACAATCCGCACGATCCGGCGCGCACCGCCGGCGGCTCCAGCGGCGGGTCGGCAGCGGCGGTGGCGGCGGGGATCGTGCCCCTGGCCATCGGCACCGATACCGGCGGCTCGATCCGCATTCCGGCCGCCTATTGCGGCATCGTCGGGCTGAAGCCCAGCTTCGGCCTCGTGCCGCTCGACGGGGTCTTCCCGCTGTCGTGGTCGCTCGACCATGCCGGCCCGCTGGCACGCACCGTCGAGGATGCGACGATCCTGCTCGCCTGTATCTCGGACCAGCCCATGCCCCTGGCGACGCCCCGGCCGGATACCCTGCGCGTCGGTGTCCTGCGCCGCCATTTCCCGTCGAACCCGGCGGGGCGCCGCGTTGCAGACTGCGCCGAAGCAGCCATCGCCGCGCTTGCCAAGGCCGGCGCGCGCATTGTCGAGATCGACATTCCCGGCCTCGCGGAGGCGAATGCGAACCTGATCACGATCCTGCGGCCCGAGGCATCGGTGATCCATGCCGACCTTCTGGAACTGAACCCCGCCGGATATGCCTCTGGCACGCGCTCCCAGATCGAGGCCGGTCTGGCGATTGCGGCCACCGACTACGTCAGGGCGCGGCGGTTCCAGGAGATGCTGCGTGCCGAAGTCGAGGCGGCCTTCGGCGCCGTCGACGTGCTTCTTTCGCCATCCGTGCCCTTTACCGCCCCGTTCGAGGATCCAAAGATCGACGATGGCGGCGACAGCGAAATGCTGGCCAGCGGATATGCCAACGTCTCCGGCCACCCGTCGCTCAGCCTGCCCTGCGGCATGGCCGATGGGTTGCCCGTCGGCCTGCAACTTACCGGGCCACTTGGTCGCGACACACGGCTTCTGTCGCTTGCCGAAGCGGTCCAGTCGATAGTCTCGACCGCCAACCCGCGCCGTTCGCCTGCGTAGGCTCCGGGGCCGACGGTGCAGCGACCCAACTCGCCCTAGCGACACTTCTCTACCGTCGTCTTCGGCACTGTCATGCCGCCGAACATGGCCTTCCAGTTGTACAAGTTGCTTTGCGACATGCCTTGCTTGCGACACGGGTCCGCGCATTTCGCACGTGCCTCATGCTCGGTCAGGATGCCGATGACCTGCTCGTCCGTGGCGCTCGTTCGCTTCATTGTCCGTCCTCGAGTTGGAGCGGACGCCAATGGACGGTGGAGGAAACAGCCCGTGGCAGGTCACAAGGCCCATGGTCCGCCACACCGCGCCTTACCCCGCGGCTTGCAGGAAATCCGCCAGCACCGCGTTGAACAGCGCGGGCTTTTCCAGATGCACGTTATGCGCGGCACCCGGCACCACGGCCAGATCGGCGCCTGCGATGCCGCGCCACAAGGCCTCGGGCTGTGACCAGTTGTAAGACCGATCGTGGCTGCCCCAGATCACCATCGTCGGGGTCCTGATCTCCGCCAGTGCCGCGCGTCCGTCCCAGCCCTCCCAGGCGTCGAGACAGGCCAGAGCGGTCGTCAGGCTCACCTTCTGCCCAAGCGCCGCGCAGAGGGCAAAGCCCTCCGCCGCCTCGCCCTGCAAGAACCATGTCGCCGCGATCCGCCGCGCGGTGGGGCCCATGCCCTGCTCCAACAGGCTCGCGCGCGACTCTGCGATGCTCTCGAAGCGGCCGGGCAAGACCCCCTGTGGCCCCGTGCCGTAAAGCACCAGTTTGCCCACCCGCGACGGGGCCCGCCGCACCATCTCCTGCACGACCATCCCGCCCATCGAATGGCCCAGCAGATCAAAGCGCGCGATGCCCAGATCGTCCAGCAGCCCCAGCACCGCCTCGGCATGGCCCGCTATGCTGGTCGGCGCGACCAGCCCGGCACTTTCGCCAAAGCCCGCCAGATCGGGGCAGATCACATCATGGCGCGCGGCGAGGGCCGTTACCTGTCCCTGCCACATCGCCGCACCGCCCAGATAGCCATGCACAAGCACCAAGGGGGTCCCCGTCCCGGCGCGGGTATAGGCAAGCTGCATCGCCCCCTCCTACAGCAGAAACAGATGTGCGAAGACAATCGCCTGCGCCAGCAGGAACAGCGTATCGCCCGCGATCAGGGCCAGCCCCTTCATCCCTGGTGCAAAAAGCCGCTCGAGCGAGGTCTTGACCCCGAGCGCCGAAATCGCGATCACCAGCAGGAACCGCGAGGCATCGTTGACGATGGCAAGCAGAGACTCGGGCAGGGGCACCAGATTGCGCAGAACCATCGAAAGGATGAAGGCGACCACGAACCACGGCAGACCTGCCGTGCCCCCGGCCTCCTTACGGAAGACCAGCGCCACCGCCAGAAGCACGACGGGCAGGAGCGCCACCCGCAACAGCTTGGTGAAAGTGGCGATGTCGCCCGCCGTATCGCTGACCGAATAGCCCGCGCCCACCACCTGCGCCACGTCGTGGATCGTCGCGCCGATCATGTAGCCGCTTTCCACGTCCGCCAGCCCGAGCGCGCCAAAAAGCATCGGGTAAAGGATCATGGCAAGGGTCGACATCGCCGTCACCCCAACCACGGTCAGCAGGACTTCCTCTTCCTTCAGGAATTTCCTGGGCAGGACCGCCGCGATCGCCATGGCCGCCGAGGCCCCGCAAATCGCCACCGACCCGCCGGTCAGCAGGCCGAAGGCGGTGCTGCGTCCGAAGATGCGGGCAAGCACCACGCCGCCCAGGAGCGTCAGCACCAGCATGCAGACGACGCCGACGATTGGTGTCACGCCCAGTTGCGACACATCGGCGAAGGTCAGCCTCAGGCCCAGCAGGGCCACGCCGATACGCAGCAGGGTCTTTGAACAAAAGCCGGTGCCGGCGCTTGCCTGCGGGTGTTCGTTCAGGAAGTTGAAGGCCATGCCCAGCAGCAGGGCAAACAGCATCACGGGTGCGCCGTAGTGTTCGGCCAGAAAGCTTGAAGCCAGCGCGATTGTCGTCGCAAGCGCGATGCCGCCGCGATGTGCCAAGAACCAGTCCCTGGCCTGGCCTGCCAGCGGGCCACGCGGGGTGGGCGCCTCGCCCAGATCCGTGTTTGTCATGGGGTCAGGTCAGGTTGAAAGCTTGGTCTGGAAAGTATTTCGCCAGCCGGATATCGGCCGAACGGGCATGGCCCTCCATCCCTTCAAGCCGCGAGATCCGCGCCGTAGCCTCTGCCAGCGGCCGCGACCCTTCGCGCGTGGCGCGCTGCCACGTCACCGTCTTCACGAACTTGTGGACCGAAAGCCCGCCCGTATAGCGCGCCGCCCCGGAGGTCGGCAGAACATGGTTCGGGCCCGAGGTCTTGTCGCCAAAGGCGACGGTCGTTTCCTCGCCCAGAAAGAGCGAGCCGTAAGAGCGCAGCCGCCCCAACCACCAGTCCGGAGCCTCGGCTTGAACGTGCAGATGCTCGGGCGCGAAACGATCGGCCACCTCGGCCATCTCCTCGGCATCGGCGCAGAGGATCACTTCGGCATAGTCCGCCCATGCAGCGGTGGCGCTTTGCCGGTTCGCGTCGGGCAGTGTGGCGATCAACTCGGGCACCCGCGCCATCACCCGTTCGGCCAGGGCGCGGTCGGAGGTGACCAGCCAGACCGGCGAATTGTAGCCATGCTCGGCCTGTCCGACCAGATCGGCAGCCACCATCTCGGAATCGGCGCGGCCATCGGCCACCACCATGCTGTCCGTGGGTCCGGCGAACATGTCGATGCCCACCCGTCCGAAGAGGATGCGCTTGGCTTCGGCGACGTACTGGTTGCCCGGCCCCACCAGCATGTCGGCCCTTGGCAAGCCGAAGAGGCCGTTCGCCATCGCGGCGACACCCTGCACGCCGCCCATCGACAGGATGACGTCCGCCCCGCAAAGGTCCATGGCGTAAACGATCGCAGGCGGGATTCCGACGCCCGGGCGCGGCGGTGAACAGGCCGTCACATGCGGCACGCCCGCCACCTTTGCCGTGGTGATCGTCATGATCGCGCTGGCCACGTGACTGTAGCGCCCGCCCGGGACGTAGCAGCCTGCCGCCGAAACCGGGATCTGCCGCTGGCCCGCGATCAGACCCGGCAGGATCTCGACCTCGCAATCGCGCACCGTGGCGCGCTGCGCCTCGGCAAATCGGCGCACGTTGGCATGGGCAAACTGGATGTCCCGCTTGAGCTGCTCCGGCACCTGCGCCGCCGCGGCCGCGCGCGCCTCGGGCGGGACGATGATATCGCCCGTCCACTTGTCGAGATCGCGCGCAAACCGGCGCGCCGCCTCTTCGCCCCCGCTCGCAATCTCGGCCAGCATCCGGGCCACGACGTTGTGCACGTCCTTCTGGTCCGTTTCGGCGGTGCGAACGGCTTTCTTCAGATAAATCATGGGTTCAGCTTCCCGGTCACATGCGCCCTTTCCAGGGCACGAGGCGGCGCTCGACGAAACGCATCAAAAGGTCGAAGGCGAAGGCGATGGTGGCGATCACGAATATCCCCATGATCACGACCGGGGTCTGCAGGAACTGGCTGGCTGAAAGCACCATGTAGCCAAGCCCCTTCGTGGCCGCGACCATTTCGGCGGCAACCAGCGTCGTCCAGCCGAAACCGATCCCCACCCGCATCGCCGTCAGGATTTCCGGCATGGCCGAGGGCAGGATCACATGCCGCATCACCTGCCAGCGGGTCGCCCCGAAGGAATAGGCAGCGTGGATCTGCTCGATCGCGGCCGATTTCACCCCCGACCGGGCGCCAAGGACGATGGGCGCAAAGACCGACAGGAAGATGAGAAGGACCTTCGACGTCTCGCCGATGCCGAACCAGATGATCATTAGCGGCAGGTAGGCCAGCGGAGGGATCGGGCGGTAGAACTCGATCGGCGGATCGAAGATGCCGCGGATCAGGGGGCTCATCCCCATGGCCAGACCCAGAGGCAGGCCGATCACGCAGGCCAGAAGGAAGGCGCCGAAGACCCGGGCGGTCGAGATGAAGATATGTGCCAGGAACGAGGTGTTGGTGAAGCCCTCGCTCCAGATCTGGAAGAATTTCTCGACCACCAGCTGCGGTGCGGGCACGAAAAGCGGCTTCACCAGCCCCAGCGCCGTGACCAGCCACCAGACGAACAGCATCGCGGCAACCGAGGCGACCGAAAGCCAGAAGGTGTTGCCATGGCCCGGCACGCCGTAGATCTCGCCCGGACGGGTGGGCCGCGACCTGGCCATCCGCGCGATCAGGCCGGGGGATTTCGGGGTCGGAGCATCGGTCATTCGACGGCCTCCTCATCGGCGAAGATGATGTTCAGGACCTGTTCGCGCAGCGCGATGAATTCGGGCGCGGCCTTGACCTGGCGCGCCGGGACGCCGGACTGGAACTGGCGCGAGAAGGGCAGATCGAAGATATGGGTGATGCGGCCCGGCCGGGGCGACATGACGATGAGCCTCGTGCCCATGAACAACGCCTCCTCAACACTGTGGGTGATGAAGAAGACCGACTTCCCGGTCTCGCCCCAGATGTTCAGGATCAACTCCTGCGCCTTTTCCCGGGTCAACGCGTCCAACGCGCCCAGGGGCTCGTCCATCAGAAGAACCTTGGGGTTGCAGGTCAGTGCCCGCGCGATGCCGACGCGCTGCTGCATCCCCCCCGACAGCTTGTAGACCGGAGAATTCTGGAACCCGTCCAGACCCAGAAGGCCGATGAATTCGTTGGCGGTGCGGTGCCGTTCCGCCTTTGCAACGCCCTGGATCTGCAGGCCGAAGGCCACGTTGTCGATCACGTTCAGCCAGGGCAGAAGCGCGTGTTTCTGGAACACCACCGCGCGGTCCGCCCCCGGCCCCTGCACCGACTGGCCATCCAGCGACAGCATGCCGGACGTCGGCGACAGGAACCCCGCGATCAGGTTCAGAAGCGTGGACTTGCCGCAGCCCGACGCGCCGAGCGCCACCACGAACTCCCCTTCCGGAATGTCGAGATCGATGTCGCTCAGCGCCGCGACGGGCGGGCGGCCATCGGCCGCCGGGTAGACGACCGACACGTGATCTATGGTCAGGCTCAAGGCCAGGCTCCCTTGTGTCAGGGTGGGCCTGCCCGGACCTCTCTGCCCGGGCAGGCCGCACCTTCGCTTACTGGGCGGCGGCCGCAGCGTAGGACGGGTTCACGAAGGCCGAATAGTCATCGAGCGTCGTGTCAATCCGGCCCGCGCCTTTCAGGAACTCGGCCGTGACCTTGATCTGTGGCGCCGCACTGCCCAGCCAGGTATCCGCCACCTGGGTCGTCATCGGCAGGAAGGTGAAGCCCTCCAGGATCCCGGGCACCTGCGCCGGGTCGGCACCTGTCGCGGCGGCGAGGGCCTTGACCTCGGCGCTGTCCGCCGTCCAGGCGGCCGGATCGGCCAGATACATGCCGTTGACCCTGTCGACGGCCTTCAGGAAGGCCACCACCTTGTCGGCATTCGCTTCGGCGAAGGCCCGGTCAACTACCCAGCCGTCATAGGTCGGAAAGCCCCATTCCGCTGTCTGATCCGCCCCGATCACCAGCGTCCCGGTCTTCAGGATCTCCGACTGAACCGGCTGCCAGATCCAGGCCGCGTCGATGGTGCCCTGGCCCCAGGCCGCCGCAATGTCATCGGGCTTCATCCCGAGGATATTCACATCCGCTTCGCCCAGGCCCTCGTGCTGCAAGGCGCCCATCAGCGAATAATGCGCGGTCGATCCGATCGGCACGGCCACGGTCTTCCCCTTCAGATCGGCCACGCTCGCGATGCCCGCGTCGGCACGGGCGATCAGCGATTCCGCTTTGCCGATCACGTCCGAATAGGCGATCAGCTGGATGTCCAGGCCCGAGCTCGTCCCGATCGCGACGGGCGACGAGCCCAGTTCGGACAGGACCACATCGCCCGAGGCCATGGCCGCGATCACATCCGTCCCGGCGTCGAACTTGCGCCACTCGATCTCCCACCCGGTCGCCTGGGCCAGCTCGTCCGTGGTGGACAGAAGCTGCATCGGCGTCGGGTTGCCGAAATGGCCGATGATAATCTTCTCGGCCAGGGCCTGCCCGGCCAGCAAGGCCGATGCGGCCGCACCAAGCAGAAGGGTCTTCAGGTTCAGGCTCATTGTCGTCTCCTCTGTTGTCGTGTTCTTGGTCGTTCGGGTTCACTCGGCGCCGACCCAGCGCCGGACTGCCTTTTCACTGTCCGCCGTCGCGAAATCCTTGATCGCTTCGGCCAGCACATCAAGCGTGTCGAAGGCGGCGGCGCCGGGCGCAGTGGCTCCGGGCAGAAGCGAGAACTCGGTGCAGGCGATCATCTGCACCTTTGCCCCGTTTTGCAGCAACTCCTGCGAAGCGGCCTTCAACCGGGCCTCGGGTTCCTCGCCGCGCTCGCCCATCTTGATCCGCCGGATCGCGCCCAGCAGCGCTGCCTCGTCGCCAGGGTAAAGCGTCTGGACGCCCGCGCTTGCAAAGGCCGCATCGAACAATCCGATCCTGCGCACGGCGGGCGAGGCAATGATGCCGACCCGGCCGTCCGGCCCGGCCAACCGCACCGCCTTCTTGACCGACAGCTCGACCATGTCCAGGAACGGCACCGCGACCGAGGCCCGGATCGCCGGAGCGTAATGATGGGCGGTGTTGCAGGGCATGGCAAGCGCTTCGGCGCCGCCCGCGACCAGCCTTTGCGCCATCTCGACAAGGACGGGACCGGGGTCATCGCCCGTTCCCTCGATCAGCCTCCGGATGCGCGACGGCACCTGCGGGTTCTGATCCACGAGAAGGGGAATATGATCGGCATCATCCTCGGCCTGAACCGCCTCAAGAACCTTCTGCATCAAGAGAATGGTCGCCTCTGGCCCCATCCCGCCCAGAATGCCCACGCGCCGCATCAGGCAGTTTCCCCGTGCTGCAGGGCCGCGACCGCGCTCAGGATGTGATCGGCCAGCAGATCGCAATCGGACAGGCTGAAGGTCAGCGGCAAGCGCATGTCGAAGAGACCCGCCAGGATGGCATCCGTCCGCGGCAGATCCTGCGCCGCCACATAGCGCCAGCTGTGATGGTCCGAGGTGAAGCCGACCGGCTCTGCCCCGCCGAACCATTTCACCTCGACCCCGACCGCCGCCAGAACCGCCACAAAAGCCTTCGCCCTGGCGCGCGAGATGCCGGGCAGGCGAAACTGGATCGAGGACCCCACATAGGTTTCGGCCTCAGGCCGTTTCGGCAGGCGGATGGCGGGTGATTTCGCCAGGTGCCCCGCCACCCGATCGTATCGCGCGTTCCAGCCCGCGATTGCCGCCTCGATTTCCCGCAACTGCGGGCGCAGCAGCGCCGCGCGCAGGCTGTCCATCCGCGCCGAGCAGTTGGGTGTCTCAAGCCGGAGCGCCTGATAGACTTCCGCAGCGGGCCCCGCTCCGTGCCGCTCGTACAGCATGTAGGAACCCGAAAGGATCGTTGCCCGCGCCATGAAGGCCGCATCGTCCGAGGTCAGCAATCCGCCCTCACCGGAATTCATGTGCTTGTAGGTCTGCGTGCTGAAGCAGCCTGCAAGGCCGAAAGAGCCCGACGCCCGCCCGTCCCACTTGGCCCCCATCGTATGGGCGCAATCCTCGATCAAGGTGATCCCGAGATCGCCCACGATCTGCACCAGCCGCGCCATGTCGCACAGATGCCCGCGCATATGCGACAGCAACAGAATGCGCGCCCCGCTCGCCCTGGCCTTTATTGCAAGATCATCAAGATCGATCACCAGATCTTCGGTGATCTCTGCCAGCACCGGCCTGCCGCCCACGGCTGCAATCGCACCGGGGACCGGTGCCAGCGTGAAGCCGTTGGTCAGGACCGCATCCCCCGGCGTCACGCCCGCGGCGCGCAGGGCGATCTGCATCGCCTGTCCGCCCGAGGCGACCGCAAGACAGAAGCGCGCGCCTTGCCAAAGCGCGAATTCCCGCTCCAGTGCCATGGCCTCGCTCTCTTCGGCGCCGCGTGTGTTGTAGCGGTGCAGCCGGCCCGAGCGCATCACCGCCACAGCCGCCTCGATCCCGCTATCCGGGATCGGCGTCTGCTGCGTGAAGCTCTTTTCAAAGCGCCCGGGGGCCATGGGATCAGGCCACCGCCAGGGCTTGCTGGTCTTGCGCGAAGGCCGCCACATAGCCGAACAGCGCCGCCGAGCCGCCGGTGTGCAGGAAGACAACTCGCTCGCCCTTCCTGAACCTGCCCTTGCGGCAGTAATCGATCAGCCCCGCCGCACCCTTGCCAGAGTAGACCGGGTCAAGCAAAACCCCCTCAAGCTGGGCGAACATGCGGATTGCTTCCAGCGTATCCTCGCGCGGGATGCCATAGCCCGGACCGACATAGCTGCTGTCGGCCACCACATCGGCGCGGGACACCACATCGGGGCAGCCAAGCTTTTCTGCCGTCTTGCGGGCCAGGGCAAAGACGTTTTCTTCCTGCTTCTCCCTGGGCGCCCGCACACCGATGCCGGTCAGGGGGATGCCGGCATTGATCGCCTTGAGCCCGGTGATCAAACCGGCCTGCGTGCCCGCCGAACCGGTCGCCGTGACCAGGTGATCAATGACAAGGCCCCGATCATTGGCTTGGCCCACCAGTTCGAACGCGCAGTTCACATAGCCCAGTGCCCCCGTCGCATTCGAGCCGCCGCCGGGGATCAGATAGACCTTGCGCCCCTCGCCGCGCATCCGTTTGGCGACGGCTTCCATCTCGGCCTGCATGTCCATGCCGCCCGCGCGCTTCGAAGTGGTCGCCCCATGCAGGTGATCCAGCAGCACGTTGCCGTTGCCGTTGTAATTGGCGTCATTCGAACCGGTGCGATCTTCCAGCAGGATATGGCAACCCATACCCAGCTTGGCCGCGAAAGCGGCCGTCTGGCGGGCGTGGTTGGATTGGGTGGCACCCTGGGTCATCACCGTATCGGCGCCCTGAGCCAGAGCCTCGGCCATAAGGAACTCCAGCTTGCGGGTCTTGTTACCGCCCGTCGAAAGGCCGGTGCAGTCATCGCGCTTGATCCAGATCTCCGGCCCGCCCAGTTCCTTCGAGAGGCGATCAAGCTTTTCCAGAGGAGTCGGCAGATGTGCCAGATGAACGCGGGGAAAGCGGGCGAGATGCATGGCCAGTCCTTGTCTAACTTGTGTTCTTCGACTGTCACATAGATTTTGCCCTCTGCCCAATTCGAAATTCTTGAACTATCATGCATGAATTGCAATTTGCGTGATCCTGCAGGAGGCTGCATGCGACTCGAATGGTTGGAAGACATCCTCGCCATCGCGGAAACCGGTTCGTTCAGCGGCGCGGCAGAGCGGCGGCGGCTTACCCAGTCGGCCTTCTCGCGCCGCATCCAGCAGATCGAAACTTACATCGGCGTCGAGTTATTCGATCGCGCGCACAAGCCGATCCGGATGCAGCCCACGACACTCGCGCAGAACGAGCAGATCGTTCAGCTTACCCTCGGCCTGCGGCAACTGATTGCCGACCTGCGGCGCGGTGAGCGTCTTTCAAGCAACAAAGTGGTGCTGGCCTGCCAGCACTCGCTCACCACCGTCCGCCTGCCGGACCTGCTGCACCAGATGTCCGAACCGGCGAACGGCATCCACATCCGCCTGCGCTCGGCCAACCTGGATGAATGCACGGGGCTGCTTCTGTCGCGTCAAGCCGACATTGCCATCGTGTTCCGCCTGCCCAACGAGGCGGGCGATCTGATCGACGATTTCATCGAGGTCATTGCCATCGGTTCGGATCGCTTCCTGCCCGTGTTCAATACCGCTCTGGCGTCGGCCGCCGAAGGCGGGCTGCACGAGATCCCCTATATCGCTTACCCCTCCGACGTGTTTTTCGGCACCGTCATGGAGCGGCGGATCCTGCCGCATCTCGACCCCGAGGTTCACTTCATCCCCAAGGTCGAAACCGCGCTGACCCTTGCGGCGGTTGAAATGGCCGTGGCGGGCGTGGGCGTCGCCTGGGTGCCCGCCTCGCTTGCGCAGGAGCGGATCGCTTCGGGCCGGTTGGTCGATCTCTCCTCCGCGCTTCCCGCCTGCGATCTGGACATCAGCGCCATGCGTCTGGAAGCCAGCGCCTCGCAAGCGGCAGCGCTGTTCTGGGCGCAGCTTCTGGACTTTTGAAGGTTGTTGCCGCAGAGGCGCACGCAGGAAAGCGCCCTGGCTCCGGCTTCGTGGGCCTGTGTGCGGCGACCCGCGCGTGCGTCGTCTCGGCGGGCCGGCGTGAGGTGGCGGATCACATCACGACAGTTGCAGCCAGCGGATGGGATGGGCGGAAAAGCCGTGGCATCAACGGCGGCGCAAGAGTCGGCCATGGTGGCGGCGGGATGAGCACGGTTTCGCCAGCGGCTACACGATTGCTAACCTGACACGCCGTCCGGCGGGCGACAGCACCCGCCACCGTGCCCTCAGCGCCCCTTGATCCGCTTTGCCGCCTTCACCCGCTTCGCCAGCGCCTTGCCCTTGCGACGGCGGTCGAGCGCCTGAGCGCTATGCCCGGCGTCCTCCGCACGGAGTTTCTTCCAGCGCTCCACCCGGGCGGCGTCCACCGCGCCGGCGACGACCGCCGCCTGAACGGCGCAGCCGGGTTCGGGCCCATGCGAGCAGTCGCGGAAGCGGCACTGGCCGGCGAGCGCGGAAATCTCGGCGAAGGCCTCGTCGATGCCTTCGGCCATGTCGGTGAGGCGAAGTTCCCGCATGCCCGGCGTGTCGATCAGCCAGCCGCCGCCGGGGATTTGGTGCATCTCGCGCGCGGTCGTCGTGTGGCGGCCGCGCATCTGGTCGGCGCTGATCTCGCCGGTGTCGAGGTCAAGGCCGGTCAGCGCCGAGGCGAGCGTGGATTTGCCGACGCCGGACATGCCGAGGAAGGCCACGGTCTGGCCCGGCCCGCACCAGGGTTTCAGCGCCTCCGCCGCATCGGGTGCCCTGGCGTTCAGCGCCACGGTAGGGATCGTCGGGCCGATGGCGCGAAGGCGGGCGACGTAGGCCTCGGGCCCGTCGCTGCAGTCCGTCTTGGTCAGGACGAAGACCGGGGGCACGCCCCCAGCGTGCGCGAGCGCGACGTAGCGTTCGAGCCGCGCCTCGTTGAACTCCTCGGTGCAGGAGGTGGTGAGGAAGACCGTGTCGACGTTGGCCACGATGAGCTGTTCGCGGGCTTCCTCCCCGGCCGCACGGCGAAAGATGCGGGAGCGGCGGTCGAGAAGCCGCGCCACCCGGCCCGTGTCGGGGTCGGCGAGCACCCAGTCGCCCACGGCGACATCGCCCGCCGGAAGGTCTGGGGGCAGGGCCAGTTCGGCCGCGCCATTGGCCGTCAGAGTGGCAAGGCGGGCGCGGTGGACGCCGGTGACGCGCGCGGGGACGAGCGCTTCCCGCTCGGCCGCGCCGAGAAGGTGGTCGAAGTCGTCAGACCAGCCGAGGCTGGCAAGGGTGGGGTTGGGGGTCAAGGATCTGTCCTTTGGTCAAGCCGATACCGTCTCCCGGCAGCCTTGGCCGCGGGCGGGTGATGTCGGGACGGGCGGGACAGGTCTGAGGTCTCAGCGAGCCCCGGCCCGGAGGATAACAAGCTCTGCCATGTTCAACTCCTTCGCCGGGATGCGATGTGAGAGGCTGGACTTCTCCAGTCTACATAAAACCCTTTAAGCTTCAATGCCTTGCGCGTGGCTTGCTTGACCGCCCTATTGCGCGAACTTTTGTGCCGATTGTGGCATCGAAAACTTCGAGAACGATATCATCCTGATGCGCGACGCGCAAGTTGGTCGGTTTCGCGGTGTATTGACACGGTGTGAGTTTGCCAGCGGGACGCAGGATCCTGTCGACCCATCGGCCAAGACTCTTTGCGTTCGCCTGGCTACGCACTGCTATGGCCTCCGGACGGGTGCCTAAGTGTCACTGGCGGGCGCGCGACATCGCCGAAGGGTCAACGGCCAAGAAGACGCTTGCGGCCGCCAGTGAGTTCCCACGACGTTCCCGTCAGGCCGTCGCTTTGGCTCACGTAGTCAGAACGTTCTGCGAGCAACGACGAAGGTGACGACAATGGCGAGATGGCCCCACGAAGACTCCCCGCTGGCAAAATACCTCGAGAAGCGCGTTCTCGAACTCCGACCGCACAAGACCCAAGCCGAGTGTGCCGAGCAAGCCGGCTTCATCAATCCCAACATGATCGCGATGCTGAAGAGCGGCGCGACGAAACTGCCGCTAGACCGCATTCCGAGCCTCGCCGCCGCCTTGTAGTGCGATCCCCGGTTGCTCGTCGGCCTGGCCCTCGATCAACCCGGAGGCGACACCAAGGTGCGTGCGATCAAAGACACCTTTGGCGTCGTGGTCACAAGGAACGGGGCCGCCTGGATCAACGAGATCCGCGACGCCTCCGGCCACACGGATCCGAGCCTGACGTCGCGTGGCAGATCCGCCATCCGGGGAATCTTCCGGAAATGACCTTCCGTGGACAGGATTGCGGGTGTCCCGACGGACAACACCTGAACGACCACACCGCGAACGAGCGTGGCTGGATCGAGTTCATACGACTGTTATCGAGCGGCCGGGACTCCGCACCGAGGCTGCGGGACGTTCAACTGCTCAGGCGGCTGTTGCAGAGACACGGCCGAAGATGAATGCCTCGGGTCGAGCGTCGACTGTGATCCTGCGAAAATTCCTCACATTCCTGCCTCCCGCCAAGTCGTGATCCAGCGACGGCTGATCGCTCTTGCTCGTGGCGATGCGTTGAGAGGGACCGTGGTTACTGCGTTTCGACATGTTCTGATCTAAGTTCGCCCATGGATACCATCAAACGTCAGATGGTAGCTCGGGTTAGTGTCCGATCTTGGGGGGGCAGTTCCGGGCGGGATCCACGCCACCATCCAAGCGAAGGCGGGCTGTGACCCGCCCTAATTCCCCACTCGCTGGTCCTTGAGCGCCCTTTGTCCCGCCAGCTTCGTCCGCGCCTGGGCCTCCCCTCCGCCGCCTCCCGTCCGGCGACTACCCCGGGGCCGTCACAGCCCGTCGACGAAACGCGTCACCGCCGCGACGATGATCGTGGCAATTCCGCCTTCCAGGTCGTGGCCCATTCCGGCGACCTCGATCATCTCCGAGCCCGTAATGCGGGCGGCGATGTCGCGGCCGTGCGCGAGCGGCAGCAGCGTGTCTTCTGTGCCGTGGATGACCAGCGCAGGCACCTCGATCTCGCCGAGCCGGGCAAAGCGGCGACCGCGCCCGGCGAGCACGGCGGCATATTGCCTCGTGACCCCTTCGGGGCAGTGGCAGCGATCATAGGCGCGGCCGATCAGCGCGCGTCTTTCCTCATCGTCGAATGGAAAGCCCGGGCTGCCCCAGATGCGATCGCCGCGCAGCGTATGGGCGATGACGGAGGCGCGGTCGGAGGGGTCGTCGGGCTCTGCCAGCAGCATCGCCTCGGCCTCGGGCGTGGCGGGCGGCAGGCCGGGCGCGCCGGAGGACGACATGACGATGATTGCGCTGAGCAGCCGGCCGGGATGGTCGAGCGCCATCTGCTGCACGATCATCCCGCCCATCGAGATGCCGAGGACATGCGCGGCGGCGATTCCCAGCGCGTCAAGCACGCCGATCCCGTCGGCGGCCATGTCCTCGATCCGATAGGGCGCCGACACCGGCTGCCCGGCGGCGAGCTTCGCCTGCATCGCCGCGATATCGGGGCGGCCGGCGGCGCCGAACTTCTGCGACAGGCCGGCATCGCGGTTGTCGTGGGTTATGACGTGGAAGCCGTTGCGCACGAAACCGTCGATCAGCGCGGCGGGCCAGTGGATGAGCTGCGAGCCGAGGCCGCGAACGAGAAGAAGCGGCACGGCAGACGGCGGCCCGTGCCGTTCGACCTCGATCGTGATGCCGTTGGCGGTGATGGCGGTCATGCGAATGCCCCTTGCTGGCTGGCGCCGGGACGCGCCCCGGTGCGCGATATTGCCCGCAACCGGGCGTGCCGCCAAGACGCGGCATCACACCGCGGCGATGGCCCGGCTCAGCATCTCGCCGAACCGGATCGCGACGCGCGCATGGACCGGATGGCGTGGCGCGAACAACGCGATCTCGTAGCAGGGGGCGCGTTCGACGGGCTGAACGACCGCGCCGAAGCGGCGCCGGAAATACCGGGCCGTGAACGGATCGGCCAACGCGATGCCCACGCCTTCCATCGCCATCTGCGCCGCCGTCTGCGATCCGAACGCATCCATCCGGGCCGATTGGCGAATGACGGTGCGCAGGTCGGGGTCAGAACAGATGGCAAGGAAATAGGGGATGCTCGGCACGATCAGCGGCAGGGTGGCGAGCGTGGCGAGGTCTATCGGACCGGTGCAGCCGCCGATCAGTCCGGTGCCAGGGGCAGCCATCGCCACATAGGGCAACCGCCGGCGTGCGACGGTGTCGATGTCGCCGGTATCGAGGATGGGGCTGGCCAGCCCGAGGTCGAACCGGCGGGCGCGGACCCAGTGGATGATCCGCTCGGACTCCCGCGGCTCCACCGTGAACGACAGATCGCCGTGGTGCCCTTGCCATTCGGCCAGCGCCTGCGGCACGATCTCCAGCAGCATCGCCGGAAGCGCGCCGATCGACAGGTGGGCGTTGCGGAACTGGCCGATCTCCTCGGCTACGCGGGAGATCGCGCCGAGGCCCTGGAAGGACCGTTCGACCTCGCCATAGAGGATTTCGGCCTCCGCTGTCGGCGTCACGCCGCGGCTGCGCCTGAGAAACAGCGGATAACCGAGTTTCCGCTCCATGTTGACGATGAGGCGCGTCACGTTGGGCTGCGATGTGTTGAGAAGCCGCGCGGCCGCGGAGAAGGAGCCGCTGGTCATGGCGACGCGAAAAGCCTCGATCTCGCGCAGGCCCAGCATTGCCCATCCATATCCCCGACGTATATCATGGATGAAACCTCGTATTTGTGGGAATGGCAAGCTTGTGCTCTGCTCGACCCAACCGCCATGCCGGCGCCGGACGCACAGGGCGGAACATGGGAGGTAGACATGAAAACTGACATGTTCGGAAGTATCTCGCGGCGGCGGTTCGGCCAGTTCGCGGTGGCGGCAGGCGCGGGTGCCGTCCTTGCCTCGGCCGGGTCACTGGCCCGCGCCGCCGAGCCCAAGCGCGGCGGCCGCCTGCGGATCGGCGCCGCAGGCGCGAACGCCTCGGAAAGCTGGGATCCGGCGAGCTGGGGCCTCAGCGCCATCATGGGGCTGGGCGGATACGGCTGCGTCTACAACAACCTCGTCGAGATCGCGCCCGACGGGACGCTGACGCCCGAACTCGCCGAAAGCGTCGAGCCGGCGGACGGCGGCAAGGTGTGGCGGTTCAAGATCCGTCAGGGCGTCACCTTCTCGAACGGTCGGACCCTTGCGCCGGCCGATGTCGTCGCATCGCTCGATCACCATCGCGGAGAAGAATCGAAATCGGCGGCCAAGCCGATCGTTTCGGCGATCACCGACATCGCCGTGGAAGGCGATACCGTCGTGGTGACGCTTGACGCGGCCAACGCCGACTTCCCCTATCTTCTCGCGGACTATCACCTCGTCATCGGCCCGGCAGGGGACGGCGGCAAGGTCGACTGGGAACAGCGGATCGGCACCGGCGGTTACACGGTTGCCGAATACGCCGTGGGAGCGCGGGCGCTCCTGGCACGGCGGGCGGACTACTGGAAAAGCAATGCTGCCTGGTTCGACGAGGTCGAGATCATCGCGATCGACGATGTCGCGGCACGCATGAACGCGGTGATGACCGGCGAAGTCGACGTGATCAGCCGCGCCGACATCTCGACGGTGGGTCGCCTGCAGGGCCGGCCGGACCTGATCATCGACGAAGTCACCGGCACGCAGCACTTCACCCTGCCGATGTTCACCGATGTCGCGCCGTTCGACAATGTCGACGTGCGCCTGGCGCTGAAACTCGCCATCAACCGCGAGGAACTGGTCCAGAAGATCCTCTTTGGCCACGGCCAGATCGGCAACGACCACCCGATAGCGCCGGCGAACCGTTACTTCGCGGCGGACCTTCCGCAGCGGCCCTACGATCCGGAACAGGCGAAATTCCATCTGAAGAAGGCCGGGATGGAGGGCCTGACCGTCGACCTGCACGCCGCCGATGCCGCCTTCCAGGGCGCGGTCGATACGGCGATCCTCTATGCAGAACAGGCCGCCAAGGCCGGAATCACCGTTAACGTTGTGCGCGAACCGAACGATGGATACTGGTCAAACGTGTGGACGGTGAAGCCGTTCGTCACCTGCTTTTGGCAGGGTCGGCCGACCGAGGACTGGATGTTCACCCAGGTCTACGCCTCTGACGCGCCGTGGAACGACACGCACTGGAAGAACCCCGAATTCGACAAGCTGCTGCTTGCCGCCCGCGCCGAACTCGACGATGGCAAGCGGCGGCAGATCTATGTCGACATGCAGCAGCTCGTCTCGGACGATGGCGGCGTGATCGTTCCGA
>WBZL01000943.1_pt1 | contig 31909 bp, 23 predicted proteins | sample 5204291 | NCBI WGS metagenome assembly WBZL01 (sample SAMN12344345, study PRJNA552823) | activated sludge metagenome | biome: Activated sludge suspended growth; feature: Nitrification reactor; material: Wastewater; isolation source: activated sludge from nitrification reactor of wastewater...
TTCGGCGGCGGTGGTGCGTTGGGTTTCGGGGGGGCGTTGGCGGGCGAGGTTTTGGTTGAGGCGGAGGGTGAGGGTTTTTTGTTGGGCGAGGGCAGTTTCGCGGGCTTTGGCGAGGTCGAGTTTGCGCGGTTCGAGTTTGGCGTGGGCGGCGAGGAAGGCGCGGAGGCGGGTGTATTCTTCTTCGGCCATCGGGAGGGTGACGGTTTTCAGTTTGTCGATTTCGGCTTGTACCCCTGGCCGGGTCGGGTGGGTGGGGGCGAGGGCGTTGAAGCGGCGTTGGCGTTGGGCGATCAGTTTGGTGATGTCGCCGCGGCGGGGTTCGTATCCGGCGATTTGTTGGGCGATGAAGTATTTTTCTTTGCGGGGGTTGTTGATTTTTAGGTAGTATTTTGCGAAAGCGCCGTGAATGAGGTTGATTTTGGCGAGTTCGGTGTCATCTATTTCGGGGTATTTGGCGGCGTAGTGGGGACGGACGTCGGGGGTGAGGAAGTATTCCTGGGCTTGGGTGAGGTTGTCCACCGCTTCCCGGACGAGTTTGGCCTGGGCCTCGTGGTGGGCCTGGATGTCAGCTTGGAGGGCGGAGAGGGGTTGGTCTTTGTAGGCTTTCCAGAGGTCAATTTCCTGGTAAAAGTACAAAAAGTCGCGCAGTTTCATCTCGCGGAGGGGGTAGATGGTTTTGACGAGGGACTCATTTTGCCATTGGAAAGAGAGGGAGGTGTCCATATTGATCTTTGGAGGGGGGAAAGGGTGAGAAGGGTGAGATTTGTAAAAAAAGGGATGGAGCAGTGTGCTTCCATCCCTTTTTGAGTGTGTGGGGCGAAATGGTTAATGTTTTACGTTAGCATGGGGGGCAGTTGGGTTAAATGGGGTGGAATGGGTTTTTGGAGGACTTCGTAAAACAAACGTTCATAGGAGTCGGTTACGGCTTGCCAGGTGTAGGTGGTGAGGGCGCGGGTGCGGGCACGCTGGCGGTATTCGGCGATCTGGGCGGGGTGGGCGATTAGTTCGGAAAGGACATTTTGCAGGCTTGAGGCACCTTCTTTGCCATTATAGCTTAAGCCAGCTTGATCGATGGTTTCTAAATTTTCGGGGGTGTCGTGGGTGATCACGCAATTTCCGAAGGCCATAGCTTCTACGAGGGCGGGGTGGGTGCCGCCAACGCCTGAGCTTTCTACGAAAATTGAGGCATTTGAGCCAAGTTCATGGTAGCCTTTTCCGAAGACATATCCTGTGAAGATGATGTTTGGGTTTCCATCGGCACGTTGGCGCAAGTCCGCTTTGTAATCTTCTGAATAGGCTGAGTCGCCGACGATGACACATTTTAAGTCTGTCTGGAGGGGGTTGTAGGCGTCGATCAGGTGGTGAATGCAATTTTCGGGAACCAGACGCCCTACAAATAAGATGTATTTTTGGGGTTCCAGGTCAAACTGTTTCAGGGTTTCTCCGGGGGGGACCATCTCGATGTCGGAGCCATAAGGGATGTAGGGGGGGATGCTTCCGTAGGTGGATTGATAGTAGTTTTGGACAACGTGTGAGTCTGTCAGATAAACGTTGGGCAAAAAGGTGGAAAGGTACTCGGCGAATTGGATGTATTTTTTCGCGAGGGCGGGCCATTTTTCGCGTTTCCAATCCAGGCCGTCTACGTTGAGGAGGGTTTTTGTGCCTACGAGGCGCGGAATCCAGGTGACGGGGCTATTTCCGGCGATAAAATAGAGGGCGATATCATGTTTTTGGGTGAGGGAATGGAGGGATGAAAAAAAAGAATGGACTAAAGTGTCCAGGTATTTGTTGGGAATGGTGGGGAGCTTGATCAGGCGCATCCCTTTATAAAAAGGGTCTTCGTAGGTGATATGGTGGGAACGGCAATAGACAAAAACTTCGTGTCCCCGTTTTACAAGTTGCTCTCCAAGTTTTTCGACACAAGTTTCAAAACCACTATAACTGGCAGGAATGCCGCGGGTGCCAAGCAAGGCAATTCTCATTGTATATTATTTTCTCCTATATTTTTTAGCCAACGCGCAGGGACACCTGCTACCACGGAATGTGGGGGGACATCTTTTGTGACAACACTTCCCGCCGCGACGACACAACCGGTATGAATATGCACGCCATCTAGAATGGTGCTACTGGCGCCGATCCAACAATCATCATCTATGATGACTCCTTTTCGGGTGGTTTTTTGGGCGCGGATGGGGATTGAACGATCTTGAAAGGTATGGTTTTCCGAATGGATGCCGACTCTTGGCCCCATGATCACGTTGTTCCCGATCTTGATGCCCCCGTGGGCACCTAAAAATGAATAAGCGCCTACGGCTGAATTGTCGCCGATTTCGATACCCACGCCCAATTCTCGAATAACCCCTGTACATTGAATGGTGGTGAACTTTGCCACGGTGACGTTATTTCCAAAGACGATTCCATTTTTAGACAAAGCGTCCAGGTGGACGTAGTCTTCGATGATATTACTTTTGCCGAGTATGATTTTTCTTTTGTGCTTCAGGGTGGTCTGTTTGCCAAGGAATAAGAGACCGGCTGATTTTTTCAACTGCGGTCGTATCCAAAAACCTCTGATTATAGCAATTCCACGATGTAGAAGGACTTCAATTAAATCGAAGGCGGAGATGTCTTTATCGAGGGTATAGCTTGTGTCCCTTTTTAGGCGACGGATGACGGATTCAGTCCAATGATACATTTGTAACCGTTTCAGGAATGGTGGGGGAGTTTTCTAATACTTTTTCGGCTCTGAGTAAACTGAAGAGGAGGATACTTATCAATAATTGTAAATGGATTTTTGTGATGTATGCATTGGTTATTTCGCCAATGAGTAAGATCACAATCGAAGTAAAGAGGCCTCCGAATAAGATAAACAGATGTTTTAAGGGCGGTTGTTCATTCTGTAAATAGGCTTTTCTTAATTTTCGAAGGGAATGCCATCCTTTCCAAAGGCAGACGACCAACAAAATCCCGTAGAAAATTAAGGTTGGCCATCCATATTCCAGGCCCAGGTGGATGTAGCCATTATGAGGGTCGGAAATGCTATCATTTATACCATTCGGAGAGACGATATGAGAGTTTGTGGCAAAGGTTCTTTCATAATTCCACTGACCTGGGCCGATTCCCAGCCAGGGATTTTGGGATAATCTTTCCAGGGCGAATTGCCAAATGACGGTGCGGACAATCCAGGTACGAAACGTATATGCAAATTCTGCGGGAGAGGCTTGACCTGTTGCGATGTTGATCAGACTCGCGACACGTTCGGTCCCAGTAATATTGAGATTGGATGAAAATCGAGCCAGACTCCCTACAGCGAGCATAAAAATGACTACAAAAAGAAGCGCCTGTGTAAAAAAACGGAAAGGATTTTTGTGCCGTAGAAAAAACAGGATAGCCCAACCAAAAATTAACAAGGCGATTGCCATGCGCGTTCCTGACAGGATCATGAATAAAAGACTAACAAGTTGTAAAACGGTTAACAGGTACTTGAGCACGGGCTTTTTGACAACTTCTTTATAGGTCCCAGCGAAGATGATCATAACGGATAATAAAACGGCAAAAATATTGTTTCCGAAGGTGCCTGCCACCAATCTGCCTCCCGTACTTGCGCCTCGAAAATACATAATCGTGGAATTAGCAATCAGCCCCATCGCACCAGCAATCAGACCTAAATAGACCCAATGCAGATCTTCCGGTTTATTAATGAATTTTTTGGTGATCAGAAAAATAATGAAGAAGCGAAAAAAGATGATGCCTGTGAATAAAGCAGGGATACGCGAAGAGTCCAGGGTAAAGGTATGACTTACGATGGTGATGACCGAATAGGAAGAGAGGAGGAAAAGTAACACTAAAACAATCAGATCAATTTGTCTCAGCTTTGAACGAATTTGTCCGGGCAATAATAACGCGCTAAAAAATACCCAGTCCAATAAGGAGACGACGCGAACTTTATCGGCGGTTTCATAAAATGAAGCGCGCACCTCCCAAAAGTGATCAATAGGGCCGGGTAGCCAGAAAATTAAAGCGATCAAGCAGGCAATTGTCCATTTTGGCTTGAAGATTGGCAGAAGCAAGAAGGGGACTGGAATGATCCAATAGACGGTTTGACTAAGATTAAAGCCTTCTCCATTGAGCAATGGCGCAAATACACCCAGACCAATGATAAAGCCAAGTGCCAAAAGAGCCAGACTTAAAGGGATAATGTCTGCCTTGTGGGTGCTTGTTCTGTTAGATGTGTTTTCTGAGGAAATAGCCATGCCGTTGTTTATTGATTGTCTTTTTGGGTAACTAATCAGGTTCAGGTGGAGAATCCCCGAAAAAAGGGATGCGTGGGGGAAGGCCTTCCCCCACGCATCCCTTTTTTTTGGAACTTTCAACTCTAGGCTGGGTAGTTACCTTTTCTGTTTCTTTTACTGTGTTTACGGTTGAACCCGGTTTAATAACTGAGCCACACGGTGGGCGTTTTTGCCATCATTGTTGCAGGCATAACGATTTATCAGGTTGCGGCGCAATTTTTCTAGTACAGATTGGTTGACATTTGCTCGTAATGCATCCCAGGCTTTTGAGATGGCTTCTGGCGTATTTGCCCCCAGATAAGGGGCCATGTCAAGGTATTCATGAAGATACGGAGGCAAAATCCAGCCAGCCCCGTTTTCTGGGTGAATAACGATAAGATATTTTCCAAGCATTAAGGCTTCCAGCCCGATGGTCGAGCGCCCTAAAAGGACGACATCGCAACCATTGAGGGTACTCTTAATCTCATGTTCGCGCGAGATTCGGACACGGTTTTGCATGTCCGGATAAGCATTTAATCCGATCTTATAATCTAGTGGATTGTCGTTGGGATGGACGCGAATAATTGCTTGAATGTCTTGACGTTCATGCACCGTTTGGAAGATCAAGTCTCGCATCCAAACCCCTAGCTGGGGTTCCGGGGCGATAAGCCAGGTGGGGCGATGCTCAGATAATTCTAATTCCTCTAACAATTTTGTGCGAGAAATATCCGGAGGGGTCACGAGCGCATCAAATCTTGGTTGTCCGGTCACCACTACTTGCTGGGGGGATGCCCCCTTCTGAATGAGCCAATCTCGCACAGCTTCCCCCATAACTGCTAATTGTGAAGCACGGATGGGTAAATATCCTTCAGGATGGTTGACCATGCCATGTTGAATAGTTAAAGAATAAATATTCTGCTGGTGGGCTGCGCGTACAAAAAGTTGTCCCATGTAGTGATTATCCGTAGCGCTGACGACCGCACGAACCCGGTAGGTTTTTAGAACTTCGCTTGCTAATTGAAATTGAGAGAGGGCGATGGGGATTTTTCTCAGAAATTGATTTTTGAAATAATTTTTGCGGATTTTCCACAAATCTATCCCTCTGAATATCAACTGAGAATCGAGCGTCGCTTTCTTTTGACTTAAGGTATGCCAACGTTGATTAATTTCTTGCCGGGTTGCTAAAGGTGCGGGCGGAGGTGCGACCATGAGGGTCTGGGGAGAAAAGGGGACCGCTTCTAAATTTGCTTCTTGTAGCAATTGGTAACAGCGAGGATCGCTGGCGATGATTAACCTTTCGTTGATCGGGATTTCTTCCATGATCGGGATCAACGTGTCCATCGCGGAAGATGTCGGAATGTCAACGACAAACAGGACCATCCCGCGGTTAGTTTTTTGGGTGAGTAAAGTCTTGTTTTTTCGCCATAATTTGAGAAATTGAAAGGTCGCGGCGCGAAAATGATAATCCCAACCTTCCTGGCGTAACCATAGTTTCAATTCCCGAAAATTCAGATTGCGTCTTATCCATGCTCCGAGATTAGGCCGAACCTGGACAGATCGGACGGGCGTTGAAGAATGGGCTTCAATGACTTGAGAAAAAAGTTTGTTTTCATTTGTGGCAAGGATCCAAGAGGTTGGTGCGTGAACTTGCTTGATTTTTTCAATCAAAACGATCATTTTTTCGAGTTCAAAAAGCGCTTTATACGTCACCTCCACGATAAATAATTCTCCGGCTGACAGATCACCAAATGCTGAGTAGTCAATCCCGGAGGCTTGATACCATTGCAAAGAAAAATCATTTGCACACTGTCTTAATTCAGTTTCGGAAAGATCCAGATATTCCGCGACCGAGTGAGGTTGTTTCCCCGAAATTTGTTGGGCAAGTTGGTGTGCAATTTCATCCAGACAAATAATGATGGTCTGTTCGTTCGCCGCCAGACGCAATGACTGCGTTAGGTTGCCAACTGACGATAACAGGATGACGGGATTCCCTTTCATAAAGCCTTCGATTCCGATTTTTTTATGCGGATCAAGTAGGTGACCAAGCCCAATAAAATCACCATATTTGCAATTTGTGTCACCGCAACGCTACTTGCAACCCCATTCAGGCCCCAGCCCATTTTAATTGCCCCAATTGCGGTGGAGACCTGAAATATTACAATTCCAGCCTGGGTAGAGAGATACCACTGGGCTTTTCCGACCCCATTTAGGAACGTGGCTGAACTGCCAGCTAAAGGTCTTGAGAGTGTCACTCCTACGACTACGATCATGGCCGCGGTAATTCCGGGAATATACTCTGGTAAGAATAAGAATGTGAAGGGCTTAATGAATAAGAAAATCACAAGGCCAAAGGGGAAAATTAATGCAGTTGAGGCCTTGATGGTTTGTAACAGCAATGGTAATACGGCGGTGTAGGCATGGGTCTCCCCAAAGCGTTTTGAGATTCTTGGATAGAACTGGGCTGTGATGATGCTTGGAAGGAGGGTAATGGCTTGAAGGGTCAGAATCGCGAGGGTATAGTACCCCACCTGGGTCGCGCCCAAAAATGTCAGGATGATCCACCGATCCAGCGCACGTAAGGTATCGTATAAAAATCCTGCCCCCATGATGGGGATGCCAACTTTTGCAAGGCGGAGGGCTTCCTGCCAGTCGAAGAGAGGAGAGAGATCAAAGGGCGATAATTTATAGGCAACGCCGCCCACGATTAAATTTGTCAGGGATTGGGCGAGAATAAAACCAAATAGCCCTGCCTGCCAGGCAAACAAAACGCAGAGCGAGATGTAGAGAAATCCAAAAACAAATTGTAGAATGCTGAGAATGTTGAACTTTATTCTCGCAATAAAACGCATGGTATGGAAAAGATAGGCTTGCTGGAATAATAAGAGGAACCCAAAAATTTGAAAAAGTCGTTCAAGCGTCTGGTCTTGCACAAACAGCGACGCCAGCAAACTTAAGCTTGCCGCAAGTAAGGCGGAAACGACCGTAATGGTCCAACTGACTCTTTGAACCGTTTCGGATTTGTCAATTTCTCCTTTTCCGCTGAAGTAGGGAATGTCTCGACTCATTCCATTGAGAACCCCAAAATGTAACATGGCCCCATAGATGAGGAGAGGTTGGATGCTATTCCACCAGCCAAAATCCTCGGGACCGATCAATTTAGCCACAAACAATGCCGCCAGCATTTTACTGCCCTGTAGAAAAACCGTACTGGCGGAATATAGTAAAAATTCGCCCCTCATACTTCGAGAAAATGTACGCACACGGTGTGTCAGGTTAGAGATTGCGGACATATAGATGGGGACATGATCATAAGGGTCAAGCTACTTTTACAATTTGGGTCGCAATGATACGCGCCACCTGCATATCAAAATCGCTTCGGATGGAAAAAGCTTCTTTTTGATGAAGCACGATATGACCTACCCGCCCGCCGAGGAAGGCATTTTCTTTCTCAAATAGAGCGATTTTAGTCAGGTTAATACCGCCCGTAAAACGATAGAGGGCTTCCCGTTCTAGTCGCGTAAATTTATCGCGATTGAGAATGGGTTCTAATCCTCCGCCTGTATGTTGAAAGAAAAGGTTTGTTTCAGGACGAACACTAATCAAGGAATCGGCGCCAAAGATGGCCATCGTATGAACGGCATCATCCATATTTGCCCCTGTGATGAATGGATATTCGCTGGAGAGTCTGAGCATTGCTTTTGGCCCAAGCTCTTTGACCTGGGGGTGCGTAAGAATTTCTTGAACGGTCTCGATTAATCCGACATTCAGACGTGCTTGTTTTTCTGCGCGTTCAAAAAAAAGCACCTTAGAATGAGTGCCGTATCGTTTTAAAACGTGGTCCTTGATCTGTTCATCGGGCGAGGTCACAAGTAAACGAGAAATCTTCTCAGCTTTCAACGCTTCGTCAATGATCCAATCGATCACAACCTTATCCCCTAAGTATTCCAGATCAAAACTTCCGGGATTGATTTTGGGTCCACGGATAGGGAGCAATGCAATTGTTTTGCTCGGTTCAAAATGCTCATCGAAATGTTGCTTTTTGATTTCATACCGCGTACTTAAAAGTCGCCCTTCATTTTTTGTCAAGTTACTACCGTGACGCCGATAGTAAAAGAGCGGTAAATTTACATTTGTAACCTTGTACTTAGTCACGAACTTTACCCACAGGTCGTATCCATCTTGACACCCGAAATCTTCATTGTAGCCCCCAACATCCAACAGGTAACTTCTGCGAATCATCGTGCAGGCTCCGTGGGCGGGTTGGTCAAATAAAGTGACCTCTTTATCAAAAGCGTGGCGACGTTCGAGACCTAGAATGGTGCCTTCAATATCTACAAGATAATAATCAGGGAAAACCAATCCTAGTTCGTCATCGTTTTCCAACATGGTGCTCATCACCAACAAGGCATTTTTGTCCAAATAATCGTCTGCATCAAGGCGCATGATATATTTGCCCCGCGCGACACGTAGGGCGATGTTGTTGGTCACGTTTAACCCTTTGTTCTGCTGGTAAATAATTTGGATCCCCGTATCAATGAAATGATTTTCGATAATTTCGCGCGAGTTATCGGTGGAGCCATCGTCAATCAAAATAATTTCAAAATCCTGAAAGGTTTGTTCAAAAAGGCTATTGATGGCTTGTCGTAAAAAGTGCCCATAATTATGATTGGTCACATAGACTGTAAGCAAAGGCTGGTTATTTCGGTTCATATTAAGTCTACTGTACGCTGAGTAGCTCCCTTTCCTTAAGAAATTTGGCAGGAGAACCTGCCACAATCGTGTTCGCCTCAACATGCTTTGTCACGACGGAATTGCTTCCGACGATGGCCCCACTTCCTAAGGTGCAACCTGGCAGGACGAGAACATGTGCGCCCAGCCACACGTCGTCCTCTAGAATAATCGGGCCATGATCGTATCCTTGATCTTGAATAAATTTTCCCTTTTCGTGGCGGTGCATACTGGTTTGTAAGTAAACATGGCCCGAAATTAAGCATTTCCGCCCAATTGAAATCGAGTCGCCTCCATTAAAAACCGAATACAATCCAATCCGCGTTCCCTCTTTTATGGTGATTGTCGCTTGATTGTTGGCAAGTATTCTCACCCCTCGGTCAATGCGGACATTGTTTTCGATATGCAATGTGGAATTTCCGTGTACTCTCAGTTCTACATGTTGGCGGATGGTCACATCATTTCCGACGATTAAACGGCTATGCGGCTCTACTATAATATCGGGAATGGTGTCAGTCGTAAAATTTTTGCCAATCATGACATTGGGGGCGGAAGAAAAAAAGCGCGTTAACTGGCCAAGGAAGATGGCTTTATTTCGACGGAACCACATGGTTTTCTGGAGCATGAAAAACCTCATCGGGTAAAGAAAAAGTGTATTTACTCACAGATGATGTTGATGAGTTCGCTGAAAAAGATGGAAAGGGGAACGTACATTCCCCTTTCCATCTTTTTCAGCGGGGGACTTTCTTCTCTGATTGATCAGACACAAAAAAGTTAATTCTGATGGATGGGATCTTCAGACAAAAAATGCCATTCCAATTTTTGATGCGCTTTCAAATCAATCTTTGTATATTTGCCAAGCGTTTTCTGGTAATCACGCGCATCAATCCCGTGATTTGGACGAAGGTAAATTAAATGCTCGGCGATCAATTGTGTTCCAGCAGGAATATCCATCGCAGGATAAATGGCTCTCCTAAATGAAACTCGATGATCCCGTTCACAATCAAGCGGTTTTTTGATCCCGTCACCTTGAAATTCACGAATCAAACGGATTTCCGTTTGGAGGGCTTTGGTTTCCGCTAAAGTCAGTGAAACTTTATGATCTCGAAAGGTTTGCCCTTCACGTGTATCTGTGAAATGAAATTCTAGAATTTCAGCGCCCATTGCGGTTGCAACCACCAAAGCCTGCATTCCTTCGGTGTGATCTGAATATCCAATGGTAAGGCCGCTCGCGTTTTTTAAGGTGTTCATTGCCATTAAGTTCGCTTCCGCGTTTTTAATGGGGTACATGGAGGTGCATTGTAATAAAGCTAAATAATAGGGTGAAGTATACCGCTCATCTATTTTTTGGATAAACCCCACCGCATCGAGAACTTCTTCCAAAGTTGAAAGCCCTGTTGAAAGAATGATCGGCTTTTTCTTGGCTGCAATTTTTTCCAGGATGGGATATGCCGTTAAATCCCCCGAGCCGATTTTATAAATAGGCATATAAGGATCGATCCACTCCATAAAATCCGCATTCCATACAGATGCCATATACCCCACCCCGTTTTGGCGACACAAGTCTGCAAGATAAACATGCATTTCTTTTGCTAACTCGAATTTTTTGAAATGGGCATTTCGATCAGCTCCCTCGGTTCGACTGACGAGTGTATCCCCGCTGTAAAGCTGAAATTTAATGTAATCAACATCCGCTTCAATCGCTAGCGTCGTCAGGCGTTTCGCATATTCAAAATCGCCTAAATGATTTCCCCCAATTTCAGCGATCAGCAGAGGGCCGTGTTTTCCTTGCCATATTGTCTTCATGATCGAAATCTCCTATTTTTCTTGTTCAACAGATTTCCAAAGGGCATAAATATCCGAAAGACCGTAGTGAATGTGTTTGGAACTCATCTTTCCTATAAGTTTTTCTGCCAAATCAAAGTCGGTTGGTGTATCAATGGCTAACTTAATGCCTGCGGCTTCAGGACAAATTTGATTCCTATAGTGAAATTGTTTCCCGTATTCGGGGTGTTGATAATAATATAATGTCACATGTTCAAAATGTTCGCGGAGATCAAATTGTTGAATACTCTGCCGATAAAAAGTGCTTCGGACAATTTCGATACTCATGCCATACGGGAAGGTGCGCCCATCAACATTGCTGATGAAATCATACTCGTCGAGATGGATTGAGGATACCATTTCATCTAAAACAGCGGCATCAGTGAACAAATTGTCCCCATTGATCCGTACACAGAACTCAAACTCGTACGCGATCCCGCAGTCCAGAAATCTCTGCGCCACATTATTTTTATCCCCCCGAAAACAAGCAAGCCCTTGTCGCGCACAATATTCTGCAATCGGATCATCACTCGGCTCCTGGGAGGTTGCGACAACCACTTGACGAAGCAATTGACTGGTTTGCATCCTTTCTACAATATATTGAAGCATGGGTTTGCCTTTTATTTGCTTTAGGATTTTTCCAGGCAATCTGCTTGAATCATATCGGCATAAAATGATTGCCCCAATGTTCATGTTCTTTCTCCAATAACCTTTGCTGGGATTCCACCAACGATTTGATAGGGGGACACATGCTCTTTGACGACCGCTCCCGCCGCAATGACTGCCCCAGTTCCAATCTTGACTCCCTTAAGAATTTTTGCCCCTGTTCCCACCCATACATCATCTCCTATCTCAATAGGGGATGTAATATTGGCTTGTTGGTTGATCAACAGGTCTCGTTCAATACCATGATCACTATCAACGATATAAACAAAGGGAGCAATCAAGCAATTATTCCCAATCTCAATCCGCTCAGAAGCAAACACAAACGAGTAATATCCTATCGTTGTGTTTGCGCCAATACGAATCGTCGCCTTGGCATTGCAAGCACAAATATGCGCTCCTTCTTTGACGGCAACAAAATCGCCAAGGGTAATACGCTCTAAATAGCGAAGAATCTCAACCCGTTTATCAATAAAAACGCGTTCGCCACAATGGGCTAATCGAAGTTTATAGTACCAAAGCCGAAAGTTATTCGCGATGGAAAAATTTAAATGTTGTCGAAATTGATTAGTCGGGATAGTCATAAATGATTTAAAAGCGGTTCTGCCGGAATACTTCACGCAAAAAACGGTAGAGCCATAGTAACTGTTCAGGGGTAATGCGGAGATTTCTACTCTAGGCTGAGTAGTTACGAGCGATAAAAACTCATGGCTGATTTTTAGCGGTTTCTTGTAATCTTTCTAAGGAGATTTGTGCTTTTGCATCTTCCGGGTCTAACAATAAGGCCTCTTGAATAGCCATAAGGGCTTGGTGGGGTAACCCAGCCTCTTCGTAAATTTCGCTTAATACCCGATAAGGCCAACTCTTAAGCGTTTGGGTTGGCCATAACTCAATGGCAATTAGAATTTCTGATTCAGCCAACGATACGTCTTGGAATATTTGATATAGCGTATATCCTAACCGTAAATGCGCCAAATGATGCTGTGGATTCAGCGCAACTGCCTTTTCAAAATCCACCATTGCCTCGTGCAAATGCCCCGCCATCCACAAATAGATTTCCCCTTGTTTGTAATAAACGTTGGCATGAATCAGGTTTGAGCTAAAAGCTCCGGTAGCGAGTGCCGCTTCATACATCTCCAATGCCTGCGGCAAATCAGTCAACTCAGGAACAGTCTGAAAAATGATCCCTTTTTGATAATATATATCGCCCAAGGTCACATTGCTAAAAACACTCTGCGCGATCGCTGTATCATAGGCTTCAAGAGCTTTTTCCCAATGCTCACTTTTTTGATAAGTTACCCCAAGTTGGTAACTGGCCTCTGCCTTTTCAGTAAAATAAAAAGCCGCTCTTTGAAACCAGGGTATTGCTTGCTGAAAATTACCGGCTTCGCGTGCTTTTTCTCCAGCCACTAAAAAAGTAGCTTGCGTGAGCGGTATTCCTTGCCACTCAGAATTTGCCCTTTCAAAATTTCCCTGCATCTCATACGCAAACCCCAACTCCAAATGCCCCAACGGATTCCCCGGACGCAACACCGTATACCTCTCATACGCCTCAACCGCCTCCTCCCCACGCCCTAAAAGACAATACCCTCGCCCCAGCAACAACCACGTCTGCGCCTCCGCGGGGGTAGACGCCCGTGCCTCCTCCAACGCCTCAATCGCCTGCCCGACCAATGCTTTCGCTTCGGGATCGGCAATTCCCCCCTCAACGCAAAAATCAGGCTCTGGATTCTGATCGCCCAGAATCTCCAGAGCCTGTGTCAAGTACGCATATCCATCCGCCCGGTGAGCATGGCTGGTCGCGATAGGCGTCAATTTCCACAAAACCCCCACAAACACCAACGCACTAGCAACCAACCATACTCGTTGACGGACAGCTTTTACTCGCCAAAAATCTATCACAAAGGTTTATTCACTCCAAAAAGAGATGGCGAATTGTGGACGGCTGGTTACGCCTCGGCTTTTTTCGTATGCCCGCGCCCCACGCCAATATACTTCAACCCACTTTGTTCAATGACATTTTGCGCCAGGAAATTGCGCCCGTCCAACAACAACGGAGTCTTCAAATGAACTTTAAGCGCATCCCAATCTAATTTTCGGTATTCGGGCCATTCGGTCACCAACACCACGGCATCGGCTTCTTGCAGAGTCTCTTCAACCGAGTCCATGAAATGAATACCCGAATCCCCAAAATACTTCCGGGCATGGGCCAAAGCCACCGGATCATGAGCTTTTACCTTCGCCCCGCGTTGCATCAAATGTTTCGCAATGTCCAACGCAGGCGCATCGCGCAAATCATCGGTATGTGCTTTGAACGCCAGACCCAAAATCGCAATCGTCCGGCCTTTCAAAATCTTCAGTTCATTCAATAACTTTTCGACCACCCACACCCTCTGCTGATAATTCACATCCCGCGCGGACTTCACAATCGACATCGGTAAGCGATACTCTTCCGCCGTCGTGATCAGGGCCGCGGTATCCTTGCCAAAACAACTTCCGCCCCAGCCAATCCCCGCATTCAGGAAGCGCGACCCGATCCGGGTGTCCAGCCCAATCCCGCGGGCAATTTGTGTAATATCTGCCCCCACCTTCTCCGCCAGTTGCGCCACTTCATTAATATAGCTGATCTTCACCGACAAAAACGCGTTCGCCGCATACTTGATCAACTCCGCCGACGCCAAATCTGCCGTCACAATCGGAACCGCCCCAAACCCTTCAGGGCGCGGCAAAAACTCCAACGCCGGGAAATCCTGATTCAAAATCGGGCGATACAAACTCGTCAACACAATCAACGCCCGATCCACTTCCGCCCCCACCACGATCCGGTCGGGGTACAACGTATCGTGCAACGCCGTCCCTTCCCGTAAAAATTCAGGATTGGAAGCCATCGCATACCGCTCTTCCGGCTTAATCCCGTCCACCTGCGTCATCGCATCGCGCACCAGTGAACTCACCCAATTGCCACTCCCAATCGGCACCGTCGATTTATTCACAATCACCGTGAACTTCTTTCCCAAATGCTGACCAATCGAAATCGCCGCCTGTTTCACATACTCCAGGTTCGGCGTCCCATCCGCATTTTGAGGCGTGCCGACACTAATAAAAATGACATCGGCCTCCTCAATATTCGCCTCGGCATACTGGCTTGTGTACCGAAGGTTTGGCTTGGCAATCTCCATTAATTCTTCCAACCCATGCTCATAAATCGGCGATTTCCCCGCTTTCAACATCTGAATTTTTTCTTCAATTACATCCAGACAAGTCACCTCATGTCCCAAATAAGACAAAGCAACTCCGGTTGTAAGGCCAACATAGCCAGTACCAACAATGACGACTTTCATGAAATACTCCTGTTTGTAAAAAAATTCAACTTAAATGAATGTCGCCAATTATTTTAACAGGGATTTGATAAAACGGAAGACTTGTACCTTTCTGCACGAACTTACTAACGGTCTATCTTCAGTATAATTCTCCTATGTGGACCTTCCGTCTTGACCGCGAATCTGACTGGCACCCCCTCCGCCTTCCCAGTTCATGGGAGGAAAACGGCCTCTCCCCGGACGAACCCGGCCCCGTCTGGTTTCGCACCTCCCTTCCGCTCCCCGAAATCACCCCTGAAAAGCGTATCTGGCTCCGATTCCACGCGGTCAGTTATCACTGCCAAATCTTTGTGAATGGCACCCTCGCAGGGGAACACACCGGCGCGTGGGACCCCTTCTCCATCGAGATCACTGCGGCGATCAGCTCTTCTCCTGACCCGCACGGGGTCGCAGATATCCTCGTGCGCGTCACCAAACCCGCCAGTTTGACCGCCGGGCCAGCCTCCCCTCACGCCCCCGGCGAATTTCCGTTGCAAGAAACCCTCTCCGGGTTCCTGCCCTACGTCTGGGGACACGCCTTCGGAGGTATCTGGCAACCTGTCGAACTGTACACCACCGGAGACATTTACATTCAGGATGCTTCCATCCGCGGCGATACCGATGGCCGTCTTCACCTGTACGCCACCCTCTCCCACCCCGCTTCTCTCCACCTCGAAGTCCTCGCGCCTTCCGGCACCCTCCTCCTCTCCACCACTTTCCCGACCTCATCAACCATTGAAAATTCCCAATTCACAATTGACCATGTCTCCCCCTGGTCTCCTGCCTCTCCCACCCTCTACACCGCCCACCTCACCCTCGAAAATGGCGACGAAAAACCCCTCCATTTTGGCTTCCGCACCCTCTCCGTCGCGCAAAGCACCCTCCTCCTCAATCATCATCCCCTGTACCCGCGTTTTGTCCTCTCTTGGGGATGGTATCCCGACCGGATGTGCCCCGACCCCGGCCCGGAACGTGTCCGCGCTGACTTCGCCCGCCTCAAAGCGTTGGGATATAACGGCGTCAAACTCTGCCTGTGGTTTCCCCCGCAATACGTCTTCGCCCTTGCCGACGAAATGGGGTTCCTCCTTTGGGTGGAATTTCCCCTTTGGATGCCGCAAGTCACGCCCTATTTCCGCACCCAAACCCCACGCGAAATCGAAAGCCTCACCCGCCTCGCGCGCCAACACCCCTCCGTCATCCTCTACACCCTCGGCTGTGAACTTGGCCCGGACATGGACCCTGCCTTTCTCCAAACTCTCTACCACACCGTCAAAACCCTCATCGGCGATGCGCTCCTCACCGGGAACAGCGGCTCCGGGGAAGCCTACGGCGGCCCACTCGACGAAACCGCCGATTTCTACGACCACCACTTTTACGCTGATCCCCCCTTCCTCCCCAGCCTGTTGGACACCTTTTCCCCTCAGTGGCGCACGCCCAAACCCTGGCTGATGGGCGAATTCTGTGACTTTGACACCCTCCGCAATTGGCCCAGCCTCCGCGCTTCCGCCTTGCCCGCTTCCCCCCAACTTGGGTGGCTGTCCAACACCTCCCAGGGGGCGCGGTGGGCGATGGAGGTGTACACACAAGAAAGCCGTTTGAAGATGCTCGGTCTTTGGGAACAAACCGATGCCCTTTACCAGCTTTCCATCGAGAAAGCCCTCCTCCATCGGAAAATGACGTTAGAAACCGTCCGCGCTCGCCCGGACATTTCGGGCTATGTTGTGACGGGGGAAGCGGATACTCCCATCTCCACCGCAGGGATGTGGGATGATCTGGGACGCGATAAATTTGATCCTGAGCCGTTTTGCCGTTTTAACGGGGAGGTGCTTCCGTTGTTAGGTTTCCGGCGGTGGCGGGAATGGGTCGCGGGCGGGGATCGGCCTGTGTACGGGGATCGGTTTTGCGTCTGGGGCGGGGAGGAGGTTCGGGTGTCGCTTTTGGTGTCCCATTTTGGGCGGGGACGCGGACGGGCGAAGGTTTCCTGGCAGGTGGCGTTGACGGACGAAACCCCGTTTGCGCGCGGGGATACGGAGGCGGACGAGGTGCTTTCCCCCGGTCAGGTGCGGGAGGTGGGCGTGGCGCGGTTCCGCGCGCCGTCAGTGGCTCGACCGACTCAAGGCAAATTGCGTGTAGTCATTGACGTCAGAGATGGGGAGGAGGCGGAGAGGGGGGAAAATGAGTGGGCGTTTTGGTTTTTTCCGCGGGAGGTTTGGGCGGGGATACGGCCTTTTGCGTTGGTTGATCCGGGGGGGCGGTTGGCGGATTTGCGGGAGAAGGAGGGGGATTTGTGTCGGGAAGGGTTGGAGGAGGGGAGGGTCGGGGTGTTTACGATGTGGACCCCGGTGGCCGTGCAATTTGTGGCACAGGGAGGGCGTGCAGTGGTATTGCAAGGGCGAGAGCCGGGGCCGCTTCCGGTGGTGCCGCGTCCGTTTTGGCGGGAGTGTATTCAGATCGGGATGCCGCACCCCGCGTGGGGGCAGTTTCCGTTTCTGTTCGGGGGGCAGTATTACGCGTTGGGGACGGACCTCGCGCTGGCAACGACGCCCTCTTCGACCACGCCGCTGTTGCGCCGTTTGGATACGCGCCAGGTGGTGATGGAGGATTATGTCGTGGACATGGACATTGGACGGGGACGGGTCATTCTCACAACGTTGCGCCTGGATGGGGGAATGAGGGATCAGCCTTCGGGGATAACGCGGAGTCCGGCGGGGATGTTTTTACTGGCAGAGTGGGTGCGATATCTCCAGGAGCCGTTGGGTTTTCATTTTGGCTTCATTTGACGGGCTTTCTGATTTGTTGTAAACTCCGAGCGTAACTGGTCAGGCATATTTGGAGAATCCCCGAAAAAAGGGTAGGTGATGTCCATTCCCCCCACCTACCCTTTTTTCGGAACTTTCTACTTTGGGCTTTGAAGTTACCCCCAAGGATGATGTTGAGGTATATCGAATGAGACGACGTGGTTCTTACTTAATTTGGGTTTCCCTGCTGTTTTTGCTGGCGGCGCTGGTTTTGACGTTTTGGCAACTCTTTCAGTTTAGTCGGGTGCGGACGAATTTTCCGCAAGGGTTGGAGATTGCGGGGGTGCCCGTGGGGGGGCTGGACCGGCAACAGGCGGCGGAACGGTTGTTACGGATGTACACCACTCCCGTGGAAATTCATTATGGAGAGGCGATTATTCAACTGGAGCCGAGCGTAGTGGAATTTTCGCTGGATGTGGAGAGTATGCTGGCCGCGGCGGATTTACAGCGGACGGAGCAGTCTTTTTGGACCGGGTTTGGCGATTATTTGTTGAGCCAGGAAGCCTCCCCGGAAGCGGTTCCTCTGCGGGCGACGTATTCCGAGGAACGGTTGCGGTTGTATTTGGAGAGTGAAATTCGCTTGCGGTACGATCAACCTGCGGCGTCGCCTCGCCCGGTGGTGGGGACGGTGAACTTTATTCCGGGGGTGCCGGGCACGGCGTTGGATGTGGATGGGGCGGTGACGTTGATCGAGGGGGCGTTGTTTTCGACCTCCTCCCGTGTGGTGGACCTGCCCCTGTCGCGTACCTCTCCCCCGCGTTTATCCTTCGACAATATTGGGGTCTTGCTTCGGCAGACGATTGATTCCTACGAATTTGATGGATTGGTAGGGGTATATTTGCTGGACTTGCAAACGGCACAGGAAACCCATTTTGCATATCAACAAGAGACGTTTCTTTCAATTCAACCGGATGTGGCCTTCACAGCCGCCAGCCTCATCAAAATCCCGATCATGGTGTCGGTCTTCAGCCGGATCGACGGGACGACGGCGGATTCGGAGACGATTCGTTTGTTGGAGGAGATGATCGAGCAGTCCGGCAACGACCCGGCGGATTGGGTGATGCAACGGGTGATTGATAGTTCGCGTGGCCCGTTGATTGTGTCGGAAGATATGGCCGCGCTGGGGTTGGATAATACGTTTATGGCGGGTTATTTTTATGCGGGCGCTCCGCTGTTGCAGGGTTTTCAGACGCCGGGGAATACGCGGTTGGATATTAATACCAATCCTGATCCGTATAACCAAACCTCCACGTCCGATATCGGGATGTTGTTGGTAGATATTTATGAATGTGCTCAAAGTGGGGGCGGGACGCTGATTGCCCTTTGGGGTGGGGCGATTACTCAACAAGAATGTCAAACGATGATCACCTATCTGGTGCGGAATAAATTGCCTTCTCTGCTCACGGCAGGTCTCCCCGAAGGGACGCAGATCGCCCACAAACACGGGTGGGTGACGAATGGTGCGAGTGTGATCAACACGATTGGGGATGCCGGGATCATTTATACGCCCGGAGGAAATTTTGTGATGGTGGTGTATGTGTACCATCCCGTCCAGTTATTTTTTAATGAAATCAATGAGTTGGTCGCTAAGTTAGCGGAGTCCGTGTATAACTATTACAACCTACCGCAACAATAGCATGTCCAAACCCAAAGTCTTCGTCACCCGCATCCTCCCTGACAAGGGGTTGCACCTCGTCAAAGATTTTTGCGACGCGGACGTTTGGCCGGGGGACTTGCCCCCCAGTCGGGCGGATATGCTCGCGCGGGTGCGTGGGGTGGAAGGGGTGTTGTGTCTGTTGACCGATAAGGTGGATGGGGAATTGCTTGATGCCGCGGGTCCCCAATTGAAAGTGATCAGCAACCAGGCGGTGGGGTACGACAACATTGTGGTGCCGGACGCGACCGCGCGGGGCATCCCGGTCGGGAATACCCCCGGCATTTTGACCGACGCCACCGCCGATTTCGCCTTCGCCCTGATGATGGCCGCCGGCCGCCGGATTGTCGAGGGGGAACGGTACGTCCGCGCGGGGTTGTGGAAAACCTGGAGTCCGTCGCTCCTGTTGGGCGCGGATTTCTCCGGGGCGACGTTGGGGTTGGTAGGGTTTGGACGCATCGGGCAGGCGATGGCGAAACGGGCGCTGGGGTTTGATTTGCGGGTGCGGTATTATGATCCCGGTCAGCCGCCCGTGCCGGGGTTGAACGCGTCCCCCGTCGAAAGTCTGGAAACGCTCCTCCGCGAATCGGATTTCGTCTCGCTCCACGTCCCGTTGAACGCCCAAACCCGTCACTTGATCAATGCCGAAACATTGGCACAGATGAAACCGTCTGCGGTGTTGATCAACACCGCCCGTGGCCCGGTGGTAGATCAACGCGCGCTGTACGCCGCCCTGAAATCCCACCGTCTCTTCGCCGCCGCGCTCGATGTCACCGATCCCGAACCCCTCCCCGCCGATCATCCTCTGCTTGAGTTGGACAACTGCCTGATCGTGCCGCACATTGCCAGTGCGAGCCGGATCACCCGCGATAAGATGGCGCAGATGGCGGCGGAGAATTTGATCGCCGGGTTGAAGGGGGAGAGACTGCCGAATTGTGTGAATCCTGAGGTATATGGATGAGGCTTGCCTCTCACCGCTTAATCCATCAAATCCTTAACCCCAAACACCTTTTCATAAAAAATCAACAGCGCCTCGGCTTTTTCCCGAAAATCTTGGGCAGGTTTCTCAGGGGCGGGGGAGTCAGCTTGCCCTTCGAGTTGAGCGACGAACCGCTCGCGGAAATTTGGGTTCGGCGAAGGGGGCAGAAGGGCGTCCACTTCCCGAAACAGGACTTTGGCCTCTTCGATCACGGTCAGCGCGTGGGCGAGGGAGATGTTTTCCGCTCGCACATCATCGAATACGTTGCAGGTATATGCCCGACAACTCCGCGGGTAGTGGGGGGATGTGTAGATCGTGCACTGGCCTTGCCAGAGCGGACAGGGTTGGCTGAACCCTCGTTGGGTGGGATCGGAGCGATAAACCGTCATGCCCAGCGCTTCGGCGGGGTCGAGTTCGGCGGGGCGGAGTTTGGCCCAGATGAATAAATGTCCGGTGCAACACAGGCCACACGCTTTACAGAGCGTGGTGAGTGCGGGATTGGGTTCGTCCATGCCCATGATTATATACCGTCAATGGCCAGGAATTGCGGCTTTCCATGATGGAAAATTTGCTTGAATCACGGATCAGGCGATCACGGATGGTTCTCTAAAACCTATCCGTGATCGCCTGATCCGTGATTTTCCAAATCTGTTATAGACCGGGTCTTCTGGCGTAGCGCGGGAGGCGCAGGCAGATCGGGCGGAGATCAGCGTGGGGCGGGGGACCCTGGCTGGTTCACCGGTAAATGCAAGAAAAAGGTACTGCCGGGGCAATGTTCTTCATCATGTCCGATACTTTCCACCCACACTTTCCCCCCGTGGGCGCGGGCGACACCTCGCACGAGCGCTAACCCTAACCCTGGGCCACCCCCTTTGAACGTCGTTTTGCCCGAAGAGTGAAGGGAGACACTGCCCACCTGATAAAACTTCTCGAACACCAGCGCGTGATGTTCCGCATCCAACCCGATCCCGGTATCCCGCACTGCGATCTCGACGCCCGGCGCGTGATTGTCCAACTCAATCGGGCGGGTGCTCACGTACACTTTGCCCCCATCTGGCGTGTATTTGATGGCGTTGACCATGAGGTGGTAGAGCGCTTTGTCAATCAACCCCGGATCGGCGTGGATGAGCAGGGATTCGTCGGCATATTCGGGGATGATCTCGATCTGGCGTTCGGCGGCGGCTTTGCGAAAATCGTGGATCATGCCGTTGATGGCTTGTTTCAACAACACGGGCAGGGAAGCGATCTTGAGCGTTTCCGCGTCCATGCGGGTGACATCCAACATCATGTTGACCACCTCGTGCATCCGATCCGCCCCTTTGACGATGCCTTCCACCACTTCACTCAACATGGAATTGCCCTTAATTTCGGGGAACGACCGCAACACATTGACGTACCCCTTCATCACCGTCAACGGCGTGCGGAGTTCGTGCGCCGTCACCTGGATGAACTCCAGTTTGTTACGGTCCAACTGGCGCAGGACTTTGTTGGTTTTTTGCAGGTCGGCAATCGCCATTTGATCGTTGGCACGGAGCCGGTCGAGGGTGATGCGGATCAAATCAATCGCCATCCGGGGACTGCGTCCGAGCACGGTTTCGAAATCCTGTTTTTCCATCTCCAACACGGTACATTCACTCGTCGTCCGCACCGTGGCCGCGCGGGGGGCGTTTTGGATCAGCGCCATCTCCCCGACCAAATCGCCTTTGCCCCCAATGCGTAAAATCCGTTCGCCTTCCGCCTCCCCAATTTTTTTGGTGATGACGATACTCCCCTCAGCGATGATATAAAAGACTTCCTCAAAAGCCCCCTCATGGCATAAAATATGTCCAGCCGGATAGGTACAAAGCTCGGTTAGGGTGGCGATTTCTAACAATTCATCTTCGTCCAACCCCTTAAAGGCCAACCTTAAAAGGGAAAGTTTGTCGTAGGTGTGCGGTGTGTTCATCGTGGTATAGTATACCGATGAAGGCAAGATCACGACGACATCGTTTGATGACAATTTCGTTCGCTCCGTGTACATTCACGATTTTCAACTACTCAGGCCTATGAAGAGAATGAGTGATTAAAACAATGGAAGGAATCCTCATGGCTAAATTTGTCCCCGCTCCCGAAAAAATCCAACAAGCCCACGCCTTGATCCAAAAAGCCCGCGAGGTCCCTGTTCCCGTCGATGGGGGACGATCAGATTTTTCATACATCGCCCGTGTCAAAGCGTATTTACAAGACGCGCGTGATCTGGTGAAGTTCATCCCCCGTACCCCCAGCGCCTCCGCCGAACTCAAAGCGCAGGTCAAAGCGATCTTTGACGAGGCCGACCGGGCGGATAGGGAAATCTTACACTTACAACGTTAGTGTCTGCACAACCCCCAAACTTCGGAAGTCTCCAAACAGCTTGTCGTTCACTTAAAATCATCATGTGCAGACAAATTCTCCCCCAAAAAGCATCCTCAAGACTTCCGAAGTTTGGCAGAAATAAACCCTGATCGATTGGAGTACCCCATGCAAACCCTTCTCTACATGTACGTTGGCGGTGGCCTCTTCCTGGCCTTAATCTCCCTCCCCCTCATCGCCGAAAAAGTTAAACCGAACCCATATTACGGATTCCGTGTCCCGCAAACCCTGGAGAATCCGGCCTTGTGGTATCCCACCAACAAGTATTTTGCCAAACGCCTGCTGGTCGTCGGGGTGGTCGAAGCGCTCGCGGCCATCGGCTTGTCCTTCTGGCCGGGGATCAGCATCGACGCGTACGCCCTCGCCTGTTTGGGCGTGTTTCTGGTTCTCTTTGTCCCCGCCCTCGTTCAGGGATGGCGGTACATGAAAACGCTAAAGTCATAACCGCGCCAAAAACCTTCTCTGTTCTCCCTATTGGGCTTCTCGTCCTTGCCCAACTCGCGTGCGGCCTGATCGCCCGCGCCCCCACCCCCTCTACCGCCATCATTCCCCCAACAGAAACGGCGACAGCTACCTCTGTCCCTTTCGTATCGCCCTCCCCAACCTCTTCTCCTCTCCCCCTCACTACCCCCTCTCCCACCCTTCCACCCCCGACCTCCACGCCCTTTCCCACGCAAACTGCCTCCCCAACCGAAACCCCCACGCCCACCCTCACCCCCACCTACGCCATCCTGCGCGGGGAAGTGATCCCCGCCCATGTTAACTGCCGCTACGGACCGGGGCCGGTTTACCTGTACAAATACGGATTGCTCGGTGGGAGCAATCTGAACCTCATCGGGCGCACCGAAGTCGGGGATTGGATTCTTGTCCAGGCGATTGGTGGGAACAACCCATGCTGGATGAAAGCAGAATTTATGGACATCCAAGGCGACGTTTTCGCAGTTGCCCCTGCTGATCCGCACGTCATCCTGCCCTGGTCACCCTACTATACCCCCCTGACGAACGTCTCTGCCACGCGGGTTGGGGAAACCGTCACGGTGTCCTGGGCATCCCTCACCCTTCGCGCGGGCGACGAGGCCGATCCGGTTCCCTACGTCGTCGAAGCGTGGGTGTGCCGGGATGGGGTGGTGATATTCACCCCTGTCGGCGCCTTCCAACCCGCCGTTGAGATTGTGGATGAGCCGGGGTGTACGCTCCCCTCTCACGGGCGGGTGATGGCCGCCGAAAAACATGGATATACCTGGCCGGTGGAAATTGTCTGGCCTTAACTGCGTGAGAAATCCAAGCGATTTTGGACGTGTGTCATTCCGAACGCAGAAAGGAATCCCTGCGAAGCCTCGATGAACATTAGCGTCCTGGGGATTTCTCCCTTTGGTCGAAATGACAGGACGTTGGCCTATTGTCATTCCGAACGCAGAGAGGAATCCCTGCGAAACCTCGATGAACATTAGCGTCCTGGGGATTTCTCCCTTTGGTCGAAATGACAGGACGATGGCCCATTGTCATTCCGAACGTAGAGAGGAATCCTTGCGAAGCCTCGATGAACATTAGCGTCCTGGGGATTTCTCCCTTTGGTCGAAATGACAGGACGATGGCCCATTGTCATTCCGAACGCAGAAAGGAATCCCTGCGAAGCCTCGATGAACATTAGCGTCTCGGGATTCCTTTGGTCGAAATGACAGGAGGTTGTTTGAGAGTAAATATTCCGACTTTTCTTCTTGAGACTGAGTAAACTGTCCAATTGACTTGGATTACTCATCTCAGTCACAAATTGCGATTTTGTGAATCACGGATCAGGCGATCACGGATAGTTTTTTGAGAACTATCCGTGATCGCCTGATCCGTGATTCAAGCAAATGGTTCATCATAAAAATAGCGCAATTCATCACCGTTGACGGTATAAAAAAAAAGCCCCTCCACTTTTGGGTGGAGGGGCTTTTTTGAAAGTTGATTTAGTTTACTGAGACTCAGCGAGTAAATCCGCGGAGGTCGTATTCAGTGCATCGAGCAATGCGACGATTTCCGCTTCATCTGCCGCGGCGAGGATGGCGTTGAAGGTTTCTCCAATGGCGCCGCGCACGGACCCCCACGAGGGCAGGTTCGGTTCGGGTTCACCATATTGGCTCAATTCCAGCCCGGTGGCGTAAATGGGGTTCGCCGCAATGTAATCCGTTAAGAAGGGCAGGGTGGTAGTCTGAGAGGGGGAGTAGTTGCTGTAGGTGATCCACTCCGCCTGGACTTCGGGGGATGTGAAGTATTTCAGCCAGATCCACGAGGCCAGGTTTGCTTCCGGGCTTTGATCGACAACGCCGATCAGTTGGCCGAACGCGTTCACAGCCAGTTTTCCATCGGGGCCGGGGAAGGCGATCAAGCCCCAGCTATCCGTGTTCGCCGCATCCGAGAACGCGGCAACCTGGAACGGAGCACCGGCAGTGGAACTAATGGCAAACAAAGCTTTGCGGGTGGCGAATTCAGGATTCGGGAACCCTTCGGTCGTGTACCAGCAACCGCTGTCCTTCAAATCCTTGAGGAACAACGCGACCGCTTTCATCTGGTCTGTGTTCATTGTGTAGGTATCGCCGGTTTCGTTCAAGAACTCGCCGCCGAAGGCAAACAGCCATGCGGCGACATCGGAAGCGCCTACGCCGCGTGTGACCAACCCACCCGTTCCATCGTTATCGGGGTCGGCATCTGCGGTGTTGGCGGCCGCCGCGGCGCAAGCCTGCGCTTTAAATTCTTCTGCGGTGGTCGGGGCGGCGGTAAAGCCCAATTCCTGTGCCCAGGTCTGATTGTAGAAAAGGACATTGGCGGACTGGTGGATGGGCATCCCCAGTTGCGTGCCGTCGGCTAACTTCCCGGAGGCCAGGTTGGCCTGGTAGATCGCACCCAGTTCATCGGTGCTCAAGCCGAACATGGGGTCGTTGATAAAGTCATTCAACTCAGCCATGGCACCCGCCGCGTACCAGGTGGTAATCGCATTGGGGAAGCCTGGGGTGACATTGGGGAGTTCGCCCGTGGCAATGGCGGCGTTGACGGCGGTTTGCAGGTCGCCCTGGTTGCCTTGATCGATGGGTTCGACGGTGATGCCCCATTCGTTGGAGGCATTGAAGTCCGCGACGATTTTGGCAAGCCCTTCGGCGGCAGAACCGGCGCCCCAAACATGCCAGAACACGACAGTTTGCCCGGTCGGGTCAACGGTGAGTTCGGGTTCGGTGGGTTCGGCGGTCGGCGCTTCGGTGGGGACATCGGTGGCCGCGGGTTCCGCGGTAGGTTCGTCGGTGGGGGCCATTTCTTCGGTGGGTTCAGCGACCTCTTCGGTCATCACTTCGGTGGCGGCGGTTTCTTCCGTGGGGGTGGCGGGCGTGGTGCAGGCTCCTAAGATGAATGAGAAGATGAGCAGGAGCGACATAAAGAAAGTTAAGTTTTTTCGAGACATTTTTTTCTCCTAGTTAAAAAGGTTGGTGGGAAGTAACTACTCAGCCTGGGCAGAGATATTATTCCGGAAAAAAGGGTGAAAGGGGGATGTACATCCCCCTTTCACCCTTTTTTCCGGGAAGTTTCCTCGCTAAGCCTGAGCAGTTACAGTGAAAAATAGAAAAAAGAGAATGGGGGAGTAACTTTATTCGATAGGCATCTCCAGGGTCAGAGGTTCAACAACTTGATCATTATACTTTACCTGACAAATCTGCTTGTTAAACCATTGTTAAGCGGGGTTAAAGTTGGTCATGATCCCTCGTAACGGCTCAGGCCAAGAAGAGAGGAGACCCCAAAAAAGGGATAGGTGATGGTTGTACAACCATCACCTATCCCTTTTTGGGGAGTTTTCTACCCTGGGGTCGGTCACCCCTTGATCCCACTCCTCGAAATACTCTCGGTAAATTGTTTTTGGGTGAAAAAATACATCACCAAAATCGGCAGGATGGTGATAAACGCGCCTGCCATCATCAGGTTGACCTCCTGCCCGGCCTCTTGCACGAAATTCATCAACCCCACGGCAATCGGACGCCATTCGGGGGAGGTGGTCACGAGCAGAGGCCACGCCAGAGAATTCCACGACCCGATGAAAGACAGAACAATGATCACCATCACCGGCGCTTTGGAGAGGGGGAGCACGATTTGCGCGAGAAAGCGCCAATGTCCGGCCCCGTCAATCCGCGCGGCATCGTACAACTCGTCGGGGATTTGGGCGAAAAACTGGCGCAGGAGGAAGATCGAGAACACGCTCCCCATGAAGGGCACGGTCAACGCAGGCCAGTTGTTGAGCCATTTGAACGGGCCAACGCGCCCCAGCCAGGTCACGATCAGCAGATTGGGAATCGTCGTCACCATCGCGGGGATCATCAACGTGGCGATCAACATCCCGAAGATCACGTTTTTCCCCGGAAATTCAATGCGGGCAAAGGCGTACGCGGCCAGAATGCTGAATAACAATTCTCCGGCCAGGGTAATCACCGTGATCAGGATGCTGTTGACAAAATATTCGGAGAAGTTCCCGACTTCCCAGGCCGCGGCGTAATTTTCGAGGTGGATTTCGGTGGGCAGGAGGGTGGACCCCATGGACTCGCCCAGATTCATGACCGATTTTAGAATCATCCACAGAAAGGGCAAGAGCGAGATGAGCGCGCCGAACGTCAAAATAAAATAGGAGAGAAAGTTTTGTCTCCGACGAGTGGACGGGGAAAAGCGCTGTTTTTGCGAGGTGGAGATCGAATTAGCCATAAAACACCTTTGAGCCTTGAATCCGGTTGTTGATCAGCGTCAGACTGAGGATGATGGCGAACAGCACAAAGGCCAGCGCCGAGGCATATCCGTACCGGGTTTTGGTGAAAAACTCGTCGAAAATCAGTACGCTGAATGGGTCAGTGGTCCCCAAAGCGGCTCCCTGCCGCATGATCCAAATCGTATTGAACGCTTTGAACGTCCCAATGACCGCGAGCAGGGATAGAAAATACGTGGTGGGCGAGAGCAGGGGGAAGGTGATATGCCGGAACACCTCCCATCGGTTCGCGCCGTCAATTTCTGCCGCTTCGGTTAACTCGGTGGGAATATTCCCCAGCCCGGCGAGGTAAATCACGGTGTTGTAGCCGACGTAGGTCCAAATCGAAAGCAGGATGATGACGCACAACGCCATGCTCGGTCCCGCCGCCCAGTCCGGGATCGTCAACCCCAGTCCTCCCCCGACGAGGGTCACGATCCCTTTCGGTTCGCTCAACCAGGCCTGGGGTTCGATCCCGATCCAGCCCAGTACCTCATTCGCGGGGGAAGAAAACCGGTTAGAAAACAGTTCCTTAAACACTGCCGCACTCGCCACCGCCGGGGTCACATACGGCAGGAAAAAGAGGATGCGGAAGACTTCCGAGCCTTTGAGTTTTTGGAACAGCAGAACGGAAAGAAACAGCGCAATGGCTAACTGAAACGGCACGGTGCCCAACGAGAAAAAAATCGTGACTTTTAGCCCCTCCCACATATCCGGGTCCCCCCCGGCCACAATCGAGGGGATTTCCAAGATCAACACGACCGCTCCCACCAAAAACGCCAACCCACCCAACAGCCGAATCGCGAACCCGGACATGGTCTCCTGCTTCTGCGCGCTCTGCCAGATGCGCCACCCCACGATCAGGGCGATCACCCCGGACGTGATCATGACAAACTCCGGCCAAATGCCAGGGTCCTCACCTGTTTCGAGCGCCGCGGCATACACCAGATTGATTTGCGTAAACGTCACCCACAGCAAGCCCGCCCCAACTGCCAACCCCAGCCATATGACAAAAAAACTTCCCAAATAATTGGCCCCGTGAGATGTTCGCCAAAGCCAGGAAAAGATCACCGCTAACACGACCGCGACCAGCAAAATCTGGGTGAACAATTGCCACGCCGGGTACACCGTTTCCGCGTGAAAGGCCTCCTCCAATAAACGGATGAACAACTCGCGCGTCCGCTCCACCCCTTTGATTTTGTTCGCGATGCCCAACACTTCGGGCAGTTGAAGGAACGCCCACCGAAACCCCGCGAGGGTCGCCGCCGCAAACCCCAAGCCGGGCAGAGCGAACCCCCACGGACGATGTGCCCGCCCGCGCGCCTCCCGCATCACCCGTCCGAGCAGAAGGCCTGCCCCGATCAGCGCCCCCACGCCCAAGAAGAACATCGCCACATACGTCAAATTTCCCGCCGCATCGAGATAATTTTTCAACCCCAGGAAGGGACCTTGCACCAACTGCCATTTGTGTAAACTGACAAACAGCGCGAACCCAACAGGAAAAATCCCGAAAAGAAAAATCAGCAATACCGCGGGCGCGATCATCACATACGCGGTGAGCGTTTCCCGCAGTTGCCGCCCCCTGCGTCCCCTAAATACATTAAAAGACAGGCCAGACTTGCTTGAGGTGGAATCCATAAAATCTCCAAATGAGCGTGGGATACCGGGTCGTCAAATTTCGTCCCTTATTATATCCAGAATACTGAGGTTCCCCAAAGATGGACGGATTTAGGCGGCAATTCTGTTTTTGCACGAACGGCGTTCCTTTTTGAAGAACTTTTGAACTTCAGGATGGCTGTTGAAGGAACGCCGTTCGTGCTTTTGTGGTCATATCGAGAATTGCTAGATTTGCGCATCAGAATTTCCCGCAGTGAGTTTATTGGGGGAAGTACCCTTTCAGGTGCAGTTGCGAGGCGATAGCTTATGCGGGTTATGGAGGGGACGGAAGCGCCGCGAATAGATGAAAAATCCCCTGGCGAATTATTGAGGGTCAGATTCGATTGCTTTCGTTCAAAGATTTAGTACAATACTCCTACCCCTTTTCCCCCCATACATTTTAGGAGACTCACATGTTCAATACCCGTTTGCTGGCCTTGACGGTCGTAGCCGTCCTTTTGCTATTCCTACCCACCAGTTCAGCCCTCGCCGCCCCGCCTAACGTCGGCGATGTGCTGATCAACGAATACGTCGCCAACGCCACCACCGAATGGGTGGAACTCTACAACACCACAGGTTCTGCGCTCGATATTTCCGGCTTTTACATTGACGATATTGCGGGGGGCGGGGGCGCACCGAAAGTCATTCCGGCTAGCACAACGATTGCGGCCAACGGCTACTACGTCATGACGTTCAGCAGTTTTCTAAACAACGGCAGTGACGATGTGCGCTTCCTCGACCCCACCCAAACTACGGTCCACGACAGCACCTCGTACACCTCCTCGACCGCCAATTATTCGTGGTACCGGTCCCCGGATGGGGGCACATGGAGTCCCACCGAGGCGAGCAGTCCCACGCAGGGGAGCGCCAACCCTGGCGGCGGCCCGACCATCAACCCCGGCGATATCGTCATCAACGAATACACCGCCAACAGCACCGTCACCGAATGGGTCGAACTGTACAACACCACTGGCAGTTCCCTCGACATTTCCGGTTACTACCTTGACGATGTTGCGAGCGGTGGCAGTGCCCCGGTCGCCATCCCCGGCGGTACCACCATTGCGGCGGGCGGTTTCTATACGCTCGACCTCTCCAGCGTCCTCAACAACGGCGGCGATGATGTCCGCTTCCTCAATCCCACTCAAACCACCGTCATTGATAGCACCTCCTACACCTTCGCCACGCTCGAATATGCCTGGTATCGCACCACGGATGGCGGGTCATGGAGCGCAGAAGAAACCGACGCCCCCACCAAAAACGCCAGCAACACCCCGCCCGCCGCGTTAGGCGATGTGGTCATCAACGAATTTGTCGCCAACGCCACCACCGAATGGGTCGAACTCTACAACAAAACCCTGCAAACCAAAGACCTTTCTGGCTACATCATTGACGACATTGCCGCGGGAGGGAGTGCCCCCCTCGCCATCCCCGCCGACACCTACATCCAACCCGGCGGCTTCTACGTCCTGACCTTTAGCGGCGTCCTCAACAACGGCGGCGACGACGTCCGCTTCCTCGACCCCACCCAAACCACCGTCCTCGACACCTACACCTACGCGACCGCCACCGCCAACAATTCCTGGTACCGCTACCCGGACGGCGGCTCCTGGGCCACGCTCGAAACCGCCACCACCTCCCAGGGCGCGAGCAACCCCGGCACGGGCGACACCCCCTGGACTCCCGGCACGTTTGACATCCGCATTTTCGACGTTGAACAGGGCGACAGCCAGCTCATCATATTCCCCTCCGGCTTTACCATTCTCATTGACGTGCGCGAAGCCAATTGGAACAGCGGGGGCGGCGCGGCCCTCATCGCCTCCAAAATCCAATCCATCACGGGCGGCACACACATCAACGTCGGCGTCCTCAGCCACCACCATCTCGATCACATTGGCTATGCCGGATACGGCGGTTTCTGGGGGCTGATCGAAACCCACGGCATCACCTTCGACAAAATCGTGGACCGCAATGCGGGCGCGTGGGTGGACGGGTTCGGCGGGGGCGCGGTAGATGGCACGTGCGACCCTGACCTCGAAATCCAATGGTACAACGTCGGCACCCAATCCGGCACCAGCCGGAACTGGCTCTGCTACGCCACCAACCCCGCGAACACGACCATTTACCCGATCCGTGAACTGGCCCAACTTGGTTCCACCACCCAGATTGACCCGCCCGACGCGGGGGCAATGGTCACGGTCATCCAAACCGACGCGACCGGGGTGCTGATGGTGGACGGCGTCACCCCCCTTCAGGGCGATCACTCCGCCGACGCGGTCCCGCCCAGCGAAAACGATTACTCCATCGCCCTCAAAATCCGCTGGGGCAGTATTGACTACGCCACGGCAGGCGATTCCGACGGAGAATATGCCACCTCCAGCTTTGGCTACACCTACAACAATGTCGAAGTCGTCCTCGCTCCCCTCTTTGGGCAGGTGGACATTCTGCGAGCGAACCATCACGGTTCCCAACACTCCTCCAGCCAGTATTACGTGGATACCCTCAACCCCAACGCCTCCGCCATTTCCTGCGGGAACAACACTTACGGGCATCCCGGACAGGCTGTGCTTGACCGCTTGCTCGCGACGGGCGACGTGTACCTGACCAACCTGTGTGACGCGACCCGCACTTACGGCGCGGCGGTCATCGTCGATGGCGACATCATCATCCAATCGTCCGACGGCGTGAACTACACCGTAGATGGCACCGCCTACGTTGCCACCGATCCCGCGACCGCAACCCCAACTGCAACGGTGACCAACACCCCCACCAATACCCCAACCCCAACACCCACCAACACGCCAACCAATACCCCCACCAATACCCCGACCAACAC
>WBZL01000944.1_pt1 | contig 31904 bp, 23 predicted proteins | sample 5204291 | NCBI WGS metagenome assembly WBZL01 (sample SAMN12344345, study PRJNA552823) | activated sludge metagenome | biome: Activated sludge suspended growth; feature: Nitrification reactor; material: Wastewater; isolation source: activated sludge from nitrification reactor of wastewater...
AGCTCTTGTATGCGTGGCAAGCCCATCAGGCAGAGTTGATAAACTTGGCGTTTTCTCAGGATGGAACGATGTTGGCGACTTCTTCACGGGACGGGTATATTAATGTATGGGGCTCAATTGAAAATGATTAGGTTAATAGGTAGTGCTGAGGTCATCAGCCTTTATGATATGTTCATTATGCCCCTCGATTCTGAAAATCTTGATCAACCTCTGAATTGTCTCCAATAATTAAACCCTGAGCATTATCAACATGAATCACATACTTGGCACCCTTATCATCACGAATGCTCATTGACTCCTTGGATTCATGCAAATCAAGTGTGGGAATAATATTATCTGCAAACCATTTTTTGAACATTTCGCCCCGCCAAGTCAATTTTTCCTCTTGAAAGCTGACGATATTATGAAAAATTAGTGGATCAACGGCTTTGGCTACAACCATTCTTGAAAGATTTAATTCTTTTGCGATCTGACTTTTCGTCCACGACATATCTTTCTGGAGCAGTAGAGAATAAATACGACTACCAATTTCTCCTATAGATTTTTGCCAACCTTCGAAGTCTCTTCGTTTCTCTAAGAAACTTTCAGCAAATTCTTGAAGTAATTCTGCGTTCACCTCTTCCAAGCCTGCAATCCAAAGGTTGCTCATCAAATACTGAGCCAGGAAAAGATGCCCTCCAGCCTGTTGTAATACACCATCTGCCACTGTTTTTGATAAACAAAATTGGGTAGGCTCATTGATCAACTTCAACATTTCCTCTGGTGGACAGAAGGTCAACTTTATTTCCTCATCCAAGACATTTCTTAGGGGTGAGCCATCCTTCTCCGCCGCCATATCTGTATAAAAATCTACCCCTCCGGTCATCACAAGCCCTAAATGCCCAGTTACCCCAGGCACATTTGATAGCAGCGCGCGTAGATTATCGTCCAGACCACGTGCCCAGTTTGGACGCTGTAAGTTTTCGGATTCATCCACTAACAACGCCAGGTTCACGCCGCCTAATTTAGGGCGAACGCGACAATAGAGTTCGATAAATGCTTCAGCAAAACTTGGGGCAGGATCGGTTTCTCGAATAGGAGGCAAAGATTCACTCATCCCCACCGCTCCTGATTGCCATTCGACTAGACGATTAATCAAGCGTTGGAAGAAGTTTGCCGGGGAACTCGGGGGATCAAATTGCATATCCATGTAAAGCGGGACAATGAAAGGTTGCTGATGAGCATCCAATCTTTCATTCAACCGCCTTTCGAGCATACGTATTAAGCTTGTCTTTCCGGAACGCCGACCGCCATACACCGCGTAAGAGCCTGGATTTGAGTCGGTCAGACCATTGAAGATTTTCCGCAAAACATCGCCACGGCCATAAAACATAGCAGGGTCTGTTACTGGACGTGTAAAGTTATAAGGATTTCCACTCATTCGTTCATCTCCTCCAAATTTAATATGTATACCCGGATCCAACTTTTGAACAATTCAGACATGATCAGGTAATTGTTATCGTGTTTGAGCAGGATATGACGTTCATCCAGTTCATTGATTATTTTTCGCTCGCCCTTTTGCCGTGGTTGGGGGCCTTCCATAGCAGCGATTCTTTCTAATACAGCTTGCTCTTCCTGGCTGATTCGAGATGACCAGATTTGTTCCAAATAGGAAGAGCGACGGCCATCATCAATAAACGTATAAGCAGCCCGCTTTATATCACCTTCATCTATTGAAATAATGCCGCTCTTCTCTCGCTTTTTTTCCACTTGACTCCACACCAAACTGCATAATTGCCTGGCAAGAAAAGGATGGCCACCACTTTCCAGGTAAACCTTTTCCAAAGCCTTTGAGGTATAGGTTAATCCCATTTGCTGTCCAATATCCACAATCATTTTGCTGCATTCTTCTTGATTCATTGGAGGCAGAAATAGCTCTCGGAATATCTGAAAACCTGCATTTTCAACGCCCCCAAATTGGGATACCCGATTAATGCGAGAGCGGACGCCAATGGCTACAAAAGACAGGGATACCCCTTGTTGACTTAACCCTCGGATCGTTGAAAGAATATCTCCGTATCCAACAAAACCGGGAGCACGTTCATCATCTTCTCCTGGTATGAGCCGGTCTATTTCATCAAGAAAGATGACAAAGTTCGGGTCAATATCCGAGGCTATTAACGCATCCTTTAATGTGAAAAGATCCAATGCAAAGGCTTCTACAGGGCTTAGTGAGGAAGCTGAAGCCAATAAATGCAGCGGAGGCAATTGAATTTCCTGCCATTTTGAAACAAGGTCTTGAGACAGCCGATCAATAATATCCCGAAACACAATGCGCGCATCTGCAGGTAAAGCTTGAAGGTCAATAACTGCTACACAACGATCGGTCAACCGCTCTGACAAGTACCTTACAAAGGAGGTTTTCCCCATTTTATTTAACGCAAACACGCCAATCGGTTGAAATTGATCCAGATAGACTAATAATTGTTCGGCGACTTGCCTGCGACCAAAAAAGTTCTCATCACGAACAGGAACACTTCGGTCGTATAGATCGGTTCTTTCACTTAGATACTCATTCAAAATCGTATCGAGTTCCTGTAAGCTTGAATTGGTCGAAAGCGCATTGCGAATTCGATTGCGACTGATGGGGATCACAACAAACCCTTCTTCAAAGCGAGAAAGGAACATCTGTGCGCGAGCTTCAGACTCGGGAGGTTGGTTGGTGACGATAAAGGCCACTTTTCCTTGTAAACAGCCAGATGTATTTCCAAAGAGCGTTTTAGAAATGACTAATACTTCCTGGATATCCTTTTCCGTAGGAGATTGATCACCCAAAAGGTGAACCACTATTTGCTGGCCCAGGCGTGTTTGCAGGTCCGTATCACGTGGACGAAGGTATAGGTTCTTGTCATTTTGAGAATCCACGTTGAATCCGGTTTGCTCAAAAAAGCCAATCACATTTAAGTAGACAGGGTTCTGCGTTTGAATGCGAGTGATCAATACCGCTACTATCTCCGGCTCTGCACTCTTTTGGTATATGGCTGCTAAAGTTGGTTGAGCAAAACAATATCCATCTTCTTCAACGTTCATTAATTTGCGGGTGGTGAGGGTAGCCAGGGAAGCTGCTAAATCTGCTCCATCCGGATGTACCCCTCGATTTCTCAATAGGTGGAGGATATTTTCAGTTTGTGCCTTTTTATGTACGGGAGCGGCAAGGTAAATCAATTGAGCCAGAGGCGTTAGTTCCTGTAGCCTGAAACGCAAAGCTGCATAGCTCGTCTCTCCTCTATCTCGAAGGCTCTTCATTAAACCAGGAGAGTTCCAATCCAGGTGCAAGAATTCCTGGAATTTCAGCCCGTTTGCTCTCCCAGCAAACTGGTATACACTTCCCCAAAAGGCAAGGTACAGCAAAATGACTGTAATAAGGGCTAACCAATAGAATGAACTCCGGCCAATTGCCCAAATAAATCCGATCACCCATGATCGGATATAAAGAGGTATTTCAAGCGAAAACTCTTGCAATTCATAAGGCCCATTCTGAGTCCAAAAACGAATCGTTTTATAGTTGTCCTCAATTCGTACCCCAAGAGGTTGGTCAGGAATATCAGCAATAGGGTTCCAACTGATGCCATCCAGACTGCACCACAAATATCCTTCGGCATAACTAAACCAATACTCACTTCCTTCGGGCATTTGACGATGGATATCTATCGCACTTTCAGGCAGTCCTAACGCAAGACTTGAACGCGGGCCGGATGGACTGAGCAATTCAGGAAATTGGATCTTTGAAGTTTGATTCCATCCTGCTTCAGAACCGTCAGAACTTAGTATATAAGACCCTTGCGTATTGAAACCCACAGCAATTTCGTTATCATTCCGAATCAACCAATCCGGGCGACCCGTCAGAATGGTAGAAGGCTCTAACTCAAACCCTTTTTCGAGATTAGTCATTTGATAGATACCCCTATTTTGTAATCCAAGCCATATCTTCCCTTCGGATGTTTCAATGATGCTCTCCAACCCCAAATAGCTAGGAACTTCGCTCAATATGGGTTCCCAATACTCATTAAATTCATTAAAGCGATAGATGGAATCATTACTCCATAATCCTACAACTAAATGGCCGTCTTTCAATTGGGCAAAGCTGTGGATAGTGGCACCCTCAGGTATTCCTGTATTTGTTAAAACCCACCGTCGTTGATCAGGGGAAAACCGATATAGCAATTGGGAAAAACGCGAACTGGCCCATAATTGGCCATCTTGCATTTCAAATAATTTATTAATTCTAGGCGATTCAGGTAAACCGATATCCATCACTACCCAAGACTCACTCGAAGGATCAAGACGGTAAATTCCATTATCATCATCGAGCGCTGCAATTAATTCCTTCTCCTGAGTGAAGAGCAAATCAGAAACATATGCATTTTGGGGTATTCCTACATTAACTGGCTTCCAATTCCTGGTATCGGGCTCAAGGATTAAACGGTAAATCCCATTGGCAGTTGTTCCCGCCCACAAGCGTTTCTTATCATCTTCGACCAAAGAGAGAACGCTCACATCCTCTAACAAGCTTCTTTTCCACAATTTCTGCGTGGTTTCGTATTGATAAACTCCGGCTCCGCTGAAACCACCCCAAAGCCGGCCATCTTTTGTTTCAAGGAGTTCGTATCCAAATTTTTCTTCCAGCCCATTATTTACCATCTCCCATACATTTTGCTCTGGACTATATCTTGCTACCCCAAAATCACCACTTGTCCAAAACAGTTGCATACTAGTTTCAATGATCGAATTTACACTTGGAGAATCACTTGGCAGCCCGTTATTAAAGGGTTGCCATATATCCAATTCAAAATTAAAACGATAGAGACCACTGCTATATAACCCGGCCCACAATTGACCATCTTCCGTTTGTGACAGCAGGGAAACCATAGCAACATCGGGAAGACCTGCATTGACCGGTTCCCAATTTGATCCATTTGTGTTTAGGCGATATATTCCCTTTCCGTCCAATCCCGCCCAGACCCATCCCTCTTTAGTCTCGGCTAAGGTCAGACATGATGAAATGGCAGGTAAACCAGCACTCATTTTTTCCCAGAGTGTTTTATTTCTATTAAATCTGTAAATTCCTCGACTTGTACAATTCATTATAAGTTGTTCATCTTTCGTTTCAAGAAAACCGTTAGCTATACCAAATCGAGAAAGTCCCTCATTTAATAATTCCCAAGATTTTTGACTCTCATTCAAGCGAAACACGTTACCATTGTCATTATTTCCTGCCCATAGTTCACCTGCCTGAGTTTCAAGTAAATTCCAAATAGGCGTATCCAATGGAAGTCCTTGATTGACTAATCTCCATTGTCGATCCTCAGGATTAAAATATTGGACCCCTTCTTCAGTACCTATCCAAATCTGTCCATTTTTCAATTCAACGAGGGCATATGCGCTTCCCGGATTGTTTTCGCTTAATGGGAACCAGGTTTCTTCAGTTCTATCAAAACGATATACACCAGCAGAATAAAGAGCGGCATATATGAGCCCATCTCGAGTTTCAATAATTTCATAAACTTGCTCGGAAGGTAGGCCTTTATAGGTTTGCCTCCACTGCTTATCATGCTTATCAAAATGATAGATGCCTCCTCTGTTTAAACCTAACCAGAGGTCACTTTTCGAATCCACTAGTATGGCGACTGGAGACACATCGATCAGCTTTGCCGGATACAGATTTGGTATTAAAAGCGTATCATTTGAAGTCATGGACGGTGTAACAAAAATTGGCATCAAACTAGATATACCCCCAAAAACCAGAAATCCAGTCAACCATATGAACTTACGCCAATTGGACAACAACCATGAAGATAATTGGCTTCGCAATCCTTCTAGAGCAATTTGTAGAGATAAACTAAAGAGCCAAATGATTGTACCTACCAAAGTAGCAAATAAACGAAAATCCTGGAACAGCTCTCTATAGTTTCCCTCTAATATATAGCCAGAAGAATAGTGATCGAAGTAAATTCCTAATCCCATATTTTCTATCCACATAGCTAAAAATGCTAAACTTGCTCTTGGATCATTCGGATTATTGATTACAGAAAAGATGAGTAGTTGAAGGAAAATGATCAAAACATACAGACTCGCGAGGATGAGGATCCATTTGACTCGAGAGTATAAATATTTTGCAAATTGTTGATTTAGTACCCAATTAATGATCAGCAACATCACTATAAAGACAATTGAAATTACAACAATTCTCGAGATGGCTGCTTCCGCATTGTAATTTTGCCGATAAACGCGTACACCAAAAGGAAGCATGAAGAAAACGCCGTAAAGCAATAGGCTAACAACCATTAGTCCCCATGAAAGGGCTGACCGAACCAATGCCTGCATCAGTTCTTTGCCAGCTGTTAACCGATCAAATGAATAACGTCTTCTGATCAGATCGATTCCAACGCAAGCTAATATTCCAAATGTAAGAACTGCAATGGTGTATAAATATATTGAACTTCGACCAAGTGCCAAAAGGAACGAAATAGGGGCAACACGAACAAACCAGGGCCTCTCCATTTCATAGAATTCAAACTGATTTTGTGTAAACACCCAAAATTTGATGAAACTGCCATTTTCATCCAATTCAATATTCAATGGTTTTTTGGGAATTTGAACCAAGGCGTTCCAACTTAATCTATCCTGGGTAACCCACACATTTCCACCGACATAAACAGCCATAAACGAACTATCATCTGGAGTTTGTGCAATACCTGCGACAGATAGATCAGGGAGACCTAATGCTATCTGAGAAGAATCGATGGGGATTTGGGGGAAATCGACGTCTTTTAGTGTCTGAGGGTTCCCTAAGAACTCCCATTGATTTTCGCCAAGAGAAGACAACTTAATAAATTTGCCGTCTGAAGTTCTCACCAGATATTCATCCCGAGCTAAATCGATGATCGTCTCAATCTGAACAGTTTGAAAAGATCCCATCTTTTCCCATCGGTTACCAGTCTCGCTTGTCTTCAATTGGTATACCCCATTGCGGCCGAGACCCCAAAGACCGGCAAGAAGTTGATGATCTGCAGTTTGCAACATCGCAAATACAAAAGGATTGTCTGGCAGCCCATCCACGACTGAATTCCAGGTTTCACGTTGATGATTGAACTGGTAAATGCCGTAGCCATCAAGCGCAGTCCACAGTTCTCCATCTTCTGATTCAAGAAATTTGGTTACTTTTACTGCTTGAGGCAGACCATCCTGCGTGGCCTCCCAATCTTTACTGTTACTGCGACGAAAGATACCTCCTGCCTCTGCGAGCGCACCCCAATAACCACTCAGGCCAGCCCATACCACACCATCACTGGTTTCAAGCAAGTCAACAACAGCAGCATCTCCCGAATTCTCGTTAAGGGTTACTGCTTCCTTCCAGCTCTCTTTGGAAAAATTGTATTGATAAATCCTATTTGAGGATGTACCAGCAAGAAACTCCCCTTTGCTTGTTTCAAGAAAGCTGAGCACAAGACTACTCGATATTCCAGAACCCATGACAGTCCATTTTTCAGATTCTTTATCAAAACGATAGACACTATCATATCCATTTCCGTCCCCACCCATCCAAAGATCACCATTTTTGGTTTCGTAAAATGCCCAAATGGTTCCAAATTCGTCTTGAATTCCGTCACTAACAAATTCCCAAAAATTTCCCGATTCATCCAATCGAAATGCTTTGCCAGAATAATCTGTCCCCGTTGACTCGGATGTGCCTAACCAAAGCGTTCTATCCCGGGTTTCAAAGAGCTTTTGTGCATCCACATCTTCAGGTAGGCCTTGCCGAACTGCCTCCCAAATCTGCGTTGATTTGTTCAACCGATACGTACCACCTTGATACAAACCCGCCCAAACCTCTCCATTCTGTCTTTCAACTAAGGTTTGGATATCGATATTCTCTGGCAATCCTTGGGAAAGTGGTTGCCAAATACCCTCATCCTGATCGAAATAATAAGCGCCTTTTTTTGCTAAGCCTGCCCATAAACGGCCGTTTTTTGTTTCGGCTAATGCATAAACTCGCTCATTTTCGATACCATGATTCACTGGTGTGCAGCTATGACTTATAAAATTTAGTTGACATACCCCGCCGCCACCGTCCAAACCAATTAATATCTGTTCATCTCGTGTTTCAACAATTGATGCATCGTATATTTCCAACGCAATAGTTTCAGAGTTCCATGTACGAAGAATAGGATCAAATAGGTAAATAGTACCTCCCACAACCAGGATATGGCCTGCCTTCGTTTGAAATAAGGAATACCTTGAATCACCAATTCCTTCATCTATCCTTTGCCAACTTCCAGCGGCTAGATCAATAGAGTAAATTCCTTCCCAAGATAAAGATACTAAAATCTCCCCAAATTGGGTTTCCAAAAAATCAATTGGTGTCGAATATTCGGGTAAATTCAGATTAAATGGGAACCACTCGCCATCTTCTGGATCAAAGCGAAATACGCCATTATCTAACAGGCCAGCCCAGACCTCTCCATTAACAGAAACAAACATGGCACTGAGGTACGGATTTTCTGGAAAGCCAGCATTCACTGGCTCCCATGATATTGTCTTTTTGTTAAACTGAAAAACCCCGCCCCTCATACCTACCCATATTTCACCCTCTTTGGTCTCTATAATTGAGTAGTATACGCTAGAAATTGGCAACCCAGCACTCATGTTTTCCCAACTCTCCCCATTTGGATCGAGTCGATAAATGCCACCTGTAGAAACGCCTGCCCATAAATATCCTTGTGAATCCGCCAAAAGTTCATTTACGGTGACATTAGTATCTACTAATTGTTCATTTGAAACAGGGATCACCTGAATAGGAGCAACTCCCTGCGGACTGGAGCCGAGGATGGCAATGCCTATCCATGCAATGAATAAAAGCCAAATAGCAACTGCCAAACGCCAGCTTTTTGGCAAAATCCTGGTTGAAAAATGATATAGTCCCAATAGAAAAAGATGAAAACTGAATCCCATCCCCCAGATTAAACTACTTGCTAATGCTCCAAAAACCTGAAATTCCCTTAAAACAGACCACCACTCATTTTCGCTAAAGATCGCTTGACTTTTTTGATCCCAGATTTTTTCCAGCCAGAATGCAACCGGGGCTAACCGAGCATTGATATCACTCTCAACAAGCACATTATAGACAAGGAAATTTTCAATGGCAAAGAATAAAAGAAAAGTTGCTGGTATCGCGACCCACTTAAACCGTTTGAAAAGCTTACCTGCTAACGAATGATTTTGCACCCAAACGATGAAGGCAATCCCGCTAGCAATTAGAAACTGAGTATGATGCTCAATACCCTCTACATGAGCATAAGCTCCAATGATGGAAAAGCTAACAAAACCAAACAACCACGCAGAAATTGATAGCCCCCAAAGCTTCAAATTATTTTGTTGCTTATCGATTTTCATGAAAACCTCCATCAAGTGCCTTAAAAGCTCATCATTACGCGGTCTCAGCGTAATGATCTTAATTGCTCCCTGCCCATCCCATCAACTAAAATAACCATCATTATCGAGTAGACAATCTGTTCGCGCAATCTTCCAAGAAGAATCAACTAAGGATTACACAAACATTTTATCCCAATAGCTAACAAGAATTGATCTGAAATGGCTTCATGATTGATTTTATCGCATTTTCTTAATATTCTTTGAGAAACAGGCAAGTATATTTTGACCTAAGGTTCTCGCAGTCTGATTTCATCCCAGATTCAAGTGAAATATTTAAGGAATACAGGTAGAATTTAACTGATAGATGATATGATTTTGGATATATACATCATGCAGACACGGAGGCAAGAATGGACCCCATCACATTAGTAGTTTCAGCTCTTGTAGCTGGATTAACCACAGGTGTTACTGAAACTGCAAAAACAACTGTGAATGAAATGTACACATCTTTGAAAACACGCGTCCAGAAAAAGGCCGAGGGGATTACAGATGTACATGAGGCTTTGAATAAAGTTGAAGATAAACCTGAATCAAAGGCAAGACAAGAGGTCTTAAAAGAAGAACTTGCTAAACTTAAGATTGAAGATGATGCGGAACTTATTGAGCTTGCTGAAGCACTTCTGAAAAAAGTTGATCCTCAGGGTACGCAGTCAGGTAAGTACAATATCTCAATCACTGATGCACAAGGCGTAGTAATTGGGGATCACACGCAGGTGGAGCAACATTTTGGAACACGTAGAAGGCGAAAAACGCAATAACTAATATTACAGCTGTCTATTCGCTGAAAATTTTAGTGAAATCGCGAATTTCCTCACCGCCACATATGCCAGAGTTTTTTCGTGATGCCTGTATATAGTGGTTGCCGTTTGGGATAATTACAGAAACTTGCCGATTGGGTGCTTTGTTCCAGTCAACTCTGATAACCTTTGCCATAAAAATGGCGAAAATAGCAGTCAAAAGCGGAATTTTGGAAAATAATTCGCGAAAGTAATTTTAATTTCAGCGAATGGACAGTTACAGCGCAAGGTTGCTCCTTATAACGCCATATCTGGTGGTCAATCGGGTTAATTCACCGCCAGATATAGCCAAAAATCGCCGAACTTGCGCTGTAATACTAATTACACAATGTTTAACTGAAATTGTCTTGTAGAGCCAAAAATATCGAATTCACAAAACCCTTGACATAAATCCCTACCCGCGTAAAATTAAATTATTGGCGTACACGCAATTGGGCGTTGTGCGCCTTTTTCTTTTAACCTGGCGCACTGCTTGAAAGAGCAGTGCGCTTTTTGATTCCCGTAAGGAGTTGTTCGGTATGAGAATGACCCGGAAAATTGAATCCTATTTACTCCTCTTCATCGGCTTGATTTTTGGTTTCCTCATTTGGGGTAAGGACGACATCCAGGCTGCTCTGACAAAGATTTCCATTACGCAAAATTTAAAGATAGAAAATCTTGAACTGACCGATGCGCCCACGCTAGGGCCGGATGAAGCTCCGGTGACAATCATCGAATTCGGGGATTTTGAGTGCCTATATTGCAAAGCGTGGCACGACAATGTTCTCCCCCACATTCTTCAGGAGTTTGGCGAACAAGTCCGCTTCGTCTATCTGGATTACCCCCTCACCGATATTCATTCCCAGGCATTCCTGGCCGCGGAAGCCGCACATTGTGCCGGTGGGCAAGGGGCTTACTGGTCGTATCACGATGCCTTATTTGAACAGCAAGAAAAATTAGCGAATGAGTTTTATGCTCCTCTGGCCTTCGAACTAGGACTGAATGTTGACACCTTCCAAGACTGTCTGGAGGAAGGCAAATTTGCTGCACAGGTTCGTCAATCCATGCTGACAGCGCATGATCTGGCTTTCACCGGCACGCCAGCTTTCATCATCAACGGTCAGGTTCTCATCGGCGCGCAGCCTCTTGAAACGTTCCAACAAATTATTTCCGAGGAGTTGGGAAAATGAAGAAAGGTCTCTTGTTCCTCATTATGGCTTTGGTTATCGGGGGAACCGCATTTTTTCTCTCCCAACGAAAATCGTCTGACCAGGTGAACGTTCCCGACCGGGCTCCGCTTACTCAAACGCAATTATTTTCTGACCGGCCTTCAGTCAGCGAAGAGAGCGCCACCCAGGTTCGAGAGGCTCTAGCTTGGACGTTGAATACCCAGCCCTACAAAGAATTCACCGCCCCTGATCAACTCTCTTTTGGTTGGTTGACCTTGTATCTGATTTCCAGTGGAGAATTTGATGCGACCGAGATCATCCTCGAAGACGGTGAAAAGCTTTGGGTAGATGTGGTGTACGCCTACTATCTCAACCAGGCGCGAGAAGTCTTTTTGCTCCCTCTTGTGATGGGGGTGCAAACGGAGGCGGGAGGGTATGCCTATTTATCCGATAGCTATCTGAATGAAAAGAGCGGAAAGGTGGAGGTGTCTACCGCACTTTCGCGAGAAACTGCCTTGCATGACGCCCAACAACGTTTGAGCGCGGGCGTGCAAATCCGCATTACGGCCTACCAATCCGTGCGCCCAACCGAAATCCTTTGGGATACCTGTCCCGCTTACATCGTCGAATTCCGACAGCTACCGGGGCAAATCTGCCAGGCAGGACAAGTATTCGAACAAAGACGCCCAGGTTACCTGACCTTGTTAATCGCTCGTGCGGTCAATGATATTCCCACCGATTGGATGTTAATCGGTTGGTTCTCCTTTGAACCCGAAGTGGAGACCATTGCTCTCGACGAAAAATAGGAGACCCAAAATGCACATGCCAAAAATTCCATCTTTCTTACAGTTTTCTCTTCAAAATCCCTGGTTGCGATTTTCTATGCCTATTTTGATCGGCATGTTCATGGCTGCCTTTGTCTCTCTCTGGCCTGACATCCAGTGCAGGGTCTTTGCTCAATGCAGCCAACGAGATCTTTGGTGCAACGGAGATTGTTCGCAAGTTTGCCAGCCTGCAACCAGTGTCGGGTATGTCGCTTCTTGTTCACCCGTCATCATTCCCGGCGGCTCCTATTGCGATGACGATTTTCGCAGTGACGTTTGTGCCGTCCGGTGTACCGACCCCAACAATTGCAATGTCACCCAACAAGTCACCGGAGGCGCATGTTCGGGCCGGCTGCGCCAGCAAGGTGGGTATTCCACGTGGAATGTGGGCCGGTGTCCCTCGTATGCGGCTGATCCTTCCTGCAAGGTACAGAGTCGCTACACACGTGTCGATTGTTGCACGGAGGCGGGGAATATCGATCCAGGAGGCGGGGGTGGGTGCGACCCTGAATACGCAACCCCAACCATTGCGCTCAGTGGATACACCCCACCTTACCCGATCGTGATTGGCCAGGATCCGGATGAAATCGGGGTAGACCTTCTCCTGACTGCAACCGGTGGCCACAAAACGAATAGCTGCGATGGGGATGAGCAACTCAATATCACCAGTTTGAGTCTGGCACAGGTGAAACTTTCCGACGCGACAATAGCATGGATTACCGGCTATCTGGCACAAAGGTTTCCAGGCGCGGAAATTCTCGATAGTTATCCCTTCGTGCCTGCCTTTACGACCACTCTCAACGGAACGACTGCCACGCTAAACGCCCACATGGACCCACTTGATCCGGGTTGGTATGAGGTACAGGCTCAGGCCACCCAAGACGACAGGCAATCCACCACGGTTACCGTGCAAATCCCTGTCTATTTGCTGGATTCAACGATCACCTTGCCATAGCTCTATTCAGTTTTCAGGAGACAGTGTTCAGTATCCAGTTTTCTTCGTTTTTCAACTGAACACTGCTTACTAAATACTGCTTACTGAATACTGCCCACTACCCGATGAACCTCGACATGCTCCTCCTCCCCTTCCTCTGGTTGCTCAATGGTTTGCTGGCCCTGATCTATTTGCTCACCGGGCAATGGTTGGCCGTTCTGTTGGTTATCCCTCTAGGACGATTGATATGGGTCGCACCCCCTGAACAGCGCATATGGACAGCTGTTGCAGGAGGGTTAGGGGTGTTCGCCTCCTTGTTCGCACCCCAACCGGTGCCTTTCTGGATGTTATTGATGGCCACATCAGGCGCGTTGGCCGTTTCCGCAGAGCAATTCAACCCGGACAATCTGCGTTGGCGGGTGGTAAGCGGGCTTTCTTTATATGCTTTGGCTGGGCTTGGCTTTGCCATCTTTCAGTGGGTGCTCGCTCACCAGACACAAGAAAATCTTTTGTTATCTCAAGGCCAGACCTATATCGGCATTCTGATCGGGGTCGCCATGTATGGGATGCCCCTTGGTTTCCTGGTGCTTTTAGCACAAGCACTTTGGGCACACCCCCCTCTGCCCGGCCAACCCGCCCAAATCATCCACACCCTCCGGGCACGCGGGAGAGATTGAGAACATGACCACCCTCCAGGTTCTCGATAACGGCCTGCACATCGAAAACGGCACCCTGCAATTTTTGTGGTTCCGATTATTCGATGGGCAAGGGCCCTATTACCGGTGTGTGGCTTTGACCGAACTGGTCAGCATTCCGGTAGCTCTCCGTGAGGACTACGATCTGTTGGCCAAACAATGGGCGGCCGTCCGGGGGTTGTACAACGCCGGGGTAGATTTTGTCTACTCGGCCGCCGGGATTTATTCCCCCGATCATGTTGGCGTTGTCCAGTTTTACGGTTCTGCGGCAGAACATATCCATCAGGGAGAAGCGGCCCGGCAGGCTATCCAGAAATTAGCCGCGGTCAAAGCGACCCTGGCCAATTATCCCCAATCCCGCCTTGCGCCTCCTAATTTGCAGTGGATGGAATGGTATATCGATTTTCTCACCCACCGCAGTCGGAACATGGTTGCCCTGCTAGGACATCCTGATCCGCGCCAGACGCGGAGGGGGGTGGGCGGGGACGTGGCCCTCCCCAATGATACAGCGGATGACCTCGCCGCTGAACAGAATGAAATTTTGTTTCGCGGGCTGGCCAAACTGCGCGAGGATTTCATCTTTCAGGTCACGGCTGCCCATGTCGGGCGCAAACATTTAACCGACGGGCTAATCCGGGTCGCACAACTGGCCTCGAATGTCGCTTCGAGGAGAAAAGGGAGTATCAGTCTGGGATTTAGCCTGAGTCTACCCATTGTGGCCGCCCTCTCCAACGCCTTAAATGGGGGGTATTCCGCAACGGATTCTCAAAGTCACAGCGTTTCAGATGGCCACTCACATAGTTGGGGACAATCCCATACCGATAGTTATGCCCACACCCAAAGCCAATCCACTACGGTCACCGAATCGGAACAGCATGGGATTGCGATCACGCACACAGACAGCGAGGGCTATGCTGACAGCCAGACCGAAACCGAAAGTACGGGCGTGACCGAGAGCAAAGCACACACCGACTCATACAGTTTTAGCGAGAGCGACTCGGTGACCAATAGCCACAGTGTCGCCCATTCTTCCAGTGTTGCCCATGGAACGACCACCTCGCAAGGTGGCTCCAGTAGCTGGTCAGCGTCTGAATCCAGCAACTGGCAGGCAGGATCATCTACCAATCAGGGCTCAAGTGTAGGGGTCAGCGAGTCGGAAAGTCAGTCGCAGTCGCAAAGTCAAGGGGTCAGTCAGGGAGAGAGCCAGGGTCAGTCTTCGTCTTCAACCGAAAGTGACAACTGGGCCGAAGGCGCCAACTGGAACGTCAATGCGAATGTAAATGCAGGGGTTAACGGGAGTGTAGGGGTCCCCGGTGTTGCCAGCGTCGGCGCAAGCGGTGGGGCCAGTGTCGGAGGCGGGTATGGAGAGAACAGTAGCGTGGGGGGCGGAACTTCCGAAAGTACGGGCGTCAACACCGGACAGTCCACGACCGTTTCACAAGGCTCGGCGGTTACAAATGGCGAAACCAGTGGCGTAACGATGACGAACTCCCAAGGTGCGGGGACTTCTCAAGGAGTCGGAGGAGGCTCATCGCAGACAGTCGGCGGTTCATCCTTTTCTTCAACGAGCCAATCCACTACCGCGACCCACGGAACCACCGTCACGGATGGGGTCGCGACCTCGCACGGCGAAACCGAAACCTGGGGGCAAGCAGATACAGAAGGCCTCACGCTCTCGAAAGGCCAGGCTGCTTCGGTTGGTTTCACGAAATCGATTGGTTCAGCAGACTCGATTACGGAATCCCATCAATGGGGTAAGTCCGTAGGGTACAGTACAGGAACCGCAGATACCTGGGGCAAGGCAGACGGAAAATCAGAAGAATGGGGCCAGTCACATACAGAAGCGGATATGTTGGGAGTGGCTTTAGGACGGAGCGGGATGAAAAGCATCTCGGGAGGCTTCTCAACCGGTCTGGTTCCTGGTTTTTCGATTGGACGAAGCTGGCAAACGGAAGACGATGTAGCGGAGCGGCTCACCGAGGTCATTCGCCAACTCGAAGGACTACTCAACCAGGCTTCTGCGGAAGGCGGCTTTATGACCGATGCCGTGCTTTTTACCGCAGGAGAAGCCGGAGAAATCGCCGCCTCTTCACTCGTGCCCCAGGCCTTTCACGGCCCGAATGTCCCTACGCCGGTTTTGACCGTCCGGCCGGACTGGCAAGATGCTGTTTTTATGCGCCAACACGCCCTGGCTTTTTTGCACTATCCTGGGGCGGATGAACATGACCCCCTCGGCGGTTTCTTGTGGACAAAATATGCCACATTACTGACCGCAGGCCAGCTTGCGGCGTATACCGCTCCCGGGCTTTTTGAAGAAGGCACAGCTTCTACCGTCATGGCCCCCATTCCCAAAGAGATGGGCTTCTACCCGGTGATGCCCGGCGACGTGGTCTTGGGACACCAGTATTCTCCTGAAACCGCCGATCTCACCTCTGCCCCTGTCCGCCTGGACGAAGGGCGGCTGATGCACACGATGTTTGCGGGAGACACGGGCTGGGGCAAATCAGTTGCGGCCATCCGCATGGCCTATGAAACGACCCTACGCTGGAAAACGCGCACCGTTGTCCTCGATTTTGGCGCGGGATGGCGGCAATTGCTAAATGCCCCCGGCTTGGAAGGCCATGTAGACATCCTCCAACTTTGGCCGGATGCGGCGCGCCCGTTACGATGGAATCCCCTTCAAATCGGGCGGCATATCAACCCGGAAACCCAATGGCGCGCCTTTGCCGACATTTTTGGATCGATTGCTAAACTCGGCGTCAAACGCCAGAAACAGGAAATGCTCGAAGCCCTTCGCAGGGTGTATTTGAAAGCAGGTGTCCTGATAGACGACCCTGAAGTACGTTCTGATCCTGAATGGGGGCGGATACAGGCCGAAGAGGCTGCCCTGATCCGGGTTTCTACCGGTACAACGCTGGGCAACCTGACTCGTATGCAACGCCAACAAGTCGCCGTGATCCGCTCCAGTAAAGTTGGGTTGGCCGATCTCTACCGGGAAATCCAGCAAAAACTCCGCGCCATCCCACCCCGTGACACCATGCTCACCGGTGTGCTTGAAGGCATCCTCTTTCGCATGAATGCGTTGGTACAGGGATCAGCGGCCGCGCAGTTTGCCGCCGGGGCGGATACCGTCCCGATGGAAGATCTGGCAAAACCCTGGGGCATCACCATCATCGAAGGTGGCATGTTCCTCGATGACTTTGGCAAAGCTTTCTTGCTCGGTTGGGCAGGTTGGCATCTCTATACCGACATGGTCGCGCGGCGGGTCCATGAAGTCCACGAAGATGAACCTCTTTTACAAATCTTCTTTGAGGAGGCCAATAAGATTTTCGGCGGAGTGGATGATGGCGGGGATGACGAGAGCGGAGGTATCTCCGCGGCCCAGCGCTTCGGCGACATGTTCCGCGACGCCCGCAAATACCGTGCCCGGCTCCACGTCATCACCCAGGCCCCCTCCCTGATCCCTCCAGACATCATCTCCTCCTGTAACAACCTGGTCTCAGGCTTTCTCAAGAATCCTAAAGATAAAGACCTGGTACTCTCGGCCCTCGCACGGTCGGAAAAAGGCTTTCACGATGAACCCTGGCGGCGTTTCCTCGACGATCTGCCCATCGGCATGGCGCTTGGACGCTTTCCCTACACAGCCCACCGGGAAGACCAACGCCCTTTTCTGTTTCGTCCTTACCTGCTGGATGTCCCCGAACCCTCTGACCGGGAAATTGAACATAAATTAGGCAGTATCCACCTATGAAACGAACCCTTCATCCGTCGTTACCCTGGCTTATCGCCCTTATATGCCTGCTCCTGCTGATCATCACTTTCAGTGCGCTCAGCCTTCGCGTGGCAGAGCCAACACCCACGCCCTGGATGGCTGTATCCATCCCAACCCTCCACCAAACCGCCTCCCCTACACCTGGCTGGTGGGAGACCTTTCCAACCGCCCAACCTCTCACGTCCGAAAACTAATATGAGCCAACTTTCCCCAGAACTCCTGCAAATGCTCCACCAGATTTCCAGTTCAAACACGAATTTTGATCCGGACGTCATTTTGATGATTCTTGATGAAAACCAGCATGTCAAAGAATACCGGCTGGAAACCCTTTCCTCAGTTGCGCCTCTATTGAGTCTCGATGGTCACCTCAGACCGAATTCCCAACCCATCTTTCAATCCTTCAAGGAGAACACAAACGCATGAAAAAACTATTTCCATTATTGATCGCCGGGGTCGTCTTTCTGATCGCCCTGATCTTACTTCGCCCGGAAGCCACAACCGGAGTTGTGATCGCAAGCAGGGACCTCCCGGCCGGACACGCCTTAAGCGTGGATGATCTCACGCTTCAACAATTTCCCAAAAGCCTGGCTCCTACCGGTGGGTACGCCGAAATAGACCTCCTGATCGGGCAGACTCTGCGTATGGATCGCACCGCAGGGGATGTCCTTTACCCCACACATTTGGGCGGCGAAACGATTGTTCTCGCTAAAGATGAGCGTGCGCTCGCCCTCAAAGTGACAGACTCAGCGGGTTTGGCCGGGTTACTCAAACCCGGAGACACGGTCGGTATCACCGCCGTTATTTTTGGCGGGAGTGGGGGCGGGCAGGGTGCCTTCTCCAAAACCATCTCTGGCGGCTTCCGCGTGCTCTATATCTCCCCTGAGTTTCAGGCCGCTGATCCATTTGAGGTCAATCCCCCTCCTCAGGCAACCAGCTCTCCTTTGAGCGGATCACAGGGTAGCACACGCCGGGAAGATTCTGGCACGGTGGTTTTGGCTGTCCCCACCCAGGCGGCAGTCGTGGCCTACGATTTTGCAGCCTTTGGCGTCGAGAGCGCGGCAAAAGTGATCAATATTTTAGACCTGCTTCCAGCTCTGGATCACGCCACCAATGTTGAGCTATCGCTCTTTCTCGAACCCGAGAACCCAAAAAGTTTCATTACCTCGGGGGTGTACTTACCCGACCTGGTGATCACGCCAGGTCCTTCGCCCACGCCTACGGAAACGCCGTTTGGGGAAGATACCGCGGTGGACACCGGCGGAGTAGAAACCCTGGAAATAACGACCACCCCCACCCCTTAGGAGGACAGCTATGAACGCCAATGGTACATGGCAAGGTGCGCTTGCCTCTCCGAACACGCATGAGAGTGTCACCCTTTTATTGGCTGGCCCGGTCGCTCGTTGCACAGCCTGGCACTCGGCCTTGCAGGCGGACGCCCGCTTTCGAGTGACTTCCCTCGCCACCGACGCCCAGGATGCCCGCGCCAAACTCAGCGCGCATCCCGAAATCCTCTTGCTTGACGCTGGCCTCTTTGCTGGGCCAGGTCCGCTCGTGGATTTTTTGACAGCATTAGAAGGGGCTGTCTATGTGTTGCTTCCTCCCCAGGCAACCCCTTCCGAAGTAGAAGGAGTCCGGCAGGTTGAGATGGTCAAGGGTGTGTTTACTGGAGACCTCAATTTGCTTGAGCTTGCCGGGCGCATGTATGCCGATGCGCTTGCGCTGCGGCAAAAACGCGCAGGGGGATTAGATGCGGTATGGAACCGGCCAACCGGGGGCAGTGGGCCGGTCGGACTACGGGTGATTACGGTCTGGAATCAAATGGGCGGCGTGGGCAAAACGACCATCTCAACCAATCTGGCCTACGAGGCCGCCCGGCGCGGTTTTCCTACGCTGCTGATCGGGCTAGGCGCGCCCGACGATCTGCCACTGATCCTCGGGTTGAAACCTTCGCCGAATATCACCTCCTGGTGGACAAATTCTTCCCCTGATGGGTTGCGGCTCTCCATTCAAAAGGTGGACACGCTCGATGTCATCGCTGGTTTCCCAGATGTGTTGAGTGAAGCGCAGGCGATGTCTACCCCAGCAGAGGCGCCGAACTCGATCTCCAACCTAATCAAAACCGCCGCGCATTATGCGGGATATGCGGTCGTGGTCGTAGATGCCCCGCCAACCTCTCTGGCCGCCAATGCCATTTCCGTCTCGAACACCCTGGTTCTGGTCGCGCGCCCTTCCCTTGAAGGGGTAATGCGAACCGTTGAGGCATACCGGACCATTTCAGAACGCCTGGCGGGCGAACATCGCATTCCCTCGAATGCCGTCCACGTCGTTCTCAACCGGATGGGCGACCGCCTGGTGGCCGAAGAGTGGCATCGCGCGGCGTCTTCAATGTTAGGCCGTTCCTTTCCACCCATCATTGCCCAAATTCCAGATGAAGCCGCCATCGGCCATGCTCAGGATCAACGCCGCGTGCCGTTGGCGGCAAGCGACGGATTTGCCAGGGCGTTAAAACCGCTCGCTGATCAGTTGCTCCAGATCAATAGCGCCCCCGGAATTGCTTCAAGTCCGAAGAAAACGATCAATCTTGGGATTGTGAAGTTGAAAGTATAGGTGAAGCGATGTCCTGGACAAATGTTGCTCAAACGCTTTCAAGAGAACAACAAGAGATGGTCATTCTCTCAGTTGCCTCCCAATTGGATAGTTTACCGTTGGTTGTTAAACGGGATCGTGCTCGCTTAGAGACGGAAGCGCGCCCCATCCTGACCACCATGCTCGGCAGATTGGGTTTTGCAGCAAACGCCACACTGCAGACTGCGCTCCTTCAACAAGTCATTGCCCGCGTCGGTGGGTTGGGGTTTATCAATGATTTACTTCCCCCGGCACGTACGGACCTTTCAGAAATCGCCTTAAATCCAGACGGAAGTTTATGGATTTTGCGAAAAGGCGCAGAATTCTTCGACCGGCTGGAAACCCAGCCCTCGCTAGAAGAAACCTGGCGCGCCATCGAAGCCTTACTAGCCCCCTTAGGACGCTCCCTTTCCGAAGCGACCCCTTCAGTAGATACAAAACTCCCCCGGATGGCGGAAATGGGCGGGGCGCGGGTCAAAATCATCCACCCCGTGCTGACGCCAGGGGCAGGGTATCCCTCCATCAATGTCCGGCTGTTTGAACCCAAGCCCGTCTTACCCAAACAACTGGTGGGTTGGAACATGGCTTCCGAGAAAGTGATCCAGGGCTTGCTGGCCGCAGTCAAAGGCAGGCTTCGTCTGTTAGTCATCGGGGGCACAGCCACCGGAAAAACCACTTTACTTTCGGCTTTGTGTCATGGCATTCCGAAGGAAGCCCGGATCGTCAAAATCGAAGACCCGGAAGAAATCTGGCTTGCCCATCCAAACGTGGTCACGTTGGAAGCCAGACCTTCGCCGCCCGGCTCCTCTGTCCCGGAATATACGGCTCGCCATGGTGTGGACGATGCCATGCGGATGTCTCCTAAATGGCTGATCATGGGCGAAGTGCGGACGGGAACCGCCGCGCTTTCTCTGTTCCGGGCGCAGATGTCCGACCATCCAGGCTTATCCACCTTTCACGCGGAAGGTCCCGACCATGCGGTTTTCCGGATGGCGGTCATTATGTTTGCCGACGCGCAGGTGCGGATGGATGCAGCGAAAGCGATTTTCGCTCAGGCCGTTGATCTCGTGGTGCAAGTCGGGTGGTTAGACGGGCGCAGGCAAATCATGGGCATTTGGGAAGTGGATGGCTTGAAAGCAGGCGAGGTGCAGTTCCGAGAATTGTTTTTGCCGGGCCAACCGATGATGGTCAGTCCCAAGATTCAAAGAGGTTAACCATGGATATTTCTGCAATGCTCAAAGTTACCTTACCGATCCTGACTGCCGGAACCGCCGCCTTTATTGTCTATCGTTTGGTGAGCCTGGTGGCCGCCCAACAGTCTGGCGCGGCACGGGCCCTGGCCGATTACACCGCCTTGTCCCCAAAAAGCTCAGGCCACGGAAAAACCGCCATGATGGGGAGCAAGGCTTACCAAATTGGCCTGGCGTTTTCCTCGTATGGCATCCACGTTTCTGGTTGGGAAGAAACCGCCCTTCTCCTGGCCTATGCCCTCGCCGGATTGTGCCTGGTTCTGCCCCTGATGTTTTTGGGCTTTCCCCTGGCGATCTGGCTGGCCGCGCCTTTTCTTGCTTATGTCATGGTCAACGCGTTTGTGGATGGCAAATGGAGCCAGGTTCGCATGGATTTGGAGAAGGAACTCCCCACTTTTCTGCTCCGCCTGAGCAGCTTTTTACAAGCCAGCCCGAACCTGATCCAAGCGTTGGATGAGGTAGCCGAAGGGCTTGACCCGGAAAAACCCCTTCAGGCATGGATGAAACGGTTCGCAGCGGAACTCCAGGCGACTGGCAAAGGTGGTTTGGAACGCATGTTGGAAGAAGCTGGGGGTATCTCTCCCTCATTGATTTTGGCGGTCGTCGAAATTGGCCGGTTGTGGGAGACCGGCGGACAGGGTTATACCCGTGCGTTGAAGCTCGCGGCCGAAAACATGGCTAACCTGCTCGAAACCCGCGCACAAGCCCATGCGGTCGCGGCGGGAGCCTGGGGCACCGCGCGCACCATCCTGATCGCCCTTTCGATTACCCTGGGGGCTACCCTCACCAACCCGGTCAGCCGCCCGGCGATGAACACCCCCCTTGTGCAAATCGCCCTCCTGTTCGCCTTGATTTGGGCTGGGCTTGGGTATGGGCAGATCAAAGAGTTGGTGGATTCTATTGTGGAGTAAAGCATGGATAGTCTGACACTTCTTCGTATGGTTGTACCTTTTATGGGAGCAGGTTCTGTCGCCTGGATCGCCTATTTCATTTTCCGAAATATCCGTGTCGAAGGCACTGCCGCCCGACATCTCCGCGAGTTTCAGGGGGAAACTGGCCCCACCCGGCAAGAACAGTTGGGGGAAAAACTGGCCGGGGCTTTACCCATCTCGCGCGAGACCTGGCAGGCCCATCTGGTGTGGGCAAAGCGCGGCGGGTTTTATACGGGTCAGGGCATTGGAAGCCTGACCATCACGGCCTGCCTGTATGGTGGGGCGAGTCTGGTCGTTTTTTTGATCAAACCCGTGCCGGTCTTTTTGTTCCTTCCCATCCTGGCTGCTCTATATCCTTTTCTTGCCATGCGGAGTAAGGCCAACCGGGTGCGCCGCCAGGTGGTGCGCGCCTTGCCTGAAATCGCGGCGTTGGTCGCCGCAGAAGTTTCCGCGGGTAATCCCCCAGAACAAGCCTTAACCCGCGCCGGACAACTACCAGGCCCGTTATCCGGGTTGATTGGCGAAGCCGTCGCACATTCCCGCAAGACGGGACGCCCCTTGTTCAGTCGAAAACCGGTGCTGGGGGCGTTGGTCGAAACCTTTCATGCTACGAATCTACCCCCTCTCCGCGCATTCGCCTCGCAGATTGATATGGCGGCCCATCACGGGGTGGAAAGTGCTGATTTGATGACCGATGTCGCCCGCGGGCTAGCGCGCGAATATCACGAGCGTGTCATGGTCGAAAAGGAATTGTTGGGGAGTAAGCTGACCACGCGGGTGGCGTTCTTTTTCTTCTTTCCGGCAGTGGCCATTCTCCTGATGGCTTTTCTGATCCCGGTTATTCAAATGTTTTAGCGGAGTTTTAGATGAATTTTCACGATATTCAACTCGGTATTCCCATTTTTATGGCAGGGGTGGGTCTGGGTTTCTTTGGCGGAATCGCCTGGATGGTTGGGGTTGCCAAAAGGGAGCGGCCATGATGACGGTCATGAAAAAGATATTCCCTTATCTCCTCCCTGCCGGGTTTTGGGCTTTTCTGGCGGGTCTCCAAATCCGCGCGGCCCTGGAACCATTCAATCTCGTCCCCATTTTATTGGCTTTGGAAAGCGGATTAGTCGCCTATGCGTTGCTCACGCGTCGCGAGGAAAAGCGGACTGCCCCTCGGAGCCGAAAATGGTTAGCTTGACTCTCTGTCGGCTTACCCCTTACCCTTGAAACTGGCCCGACTTCCATCTTTTCTCAAACTGTGGCCCTCACCGGCCTTGCGTTAACCCTTTGGGGGTTGGTCACCCTCGGAAAATCCTTCGGCATTGCCCCTGCCGATCGCGGGCTGGTCGCGGTCGGACCCTACCGGTTCATCCGGCATCCGATGTATGCTGGAGCGATGCTGATGGCCACGAGTGCCCTTTTCCAGCAAGTCACATGGTGGAACCTGGGTATTTTCGGCTTGTTAGCCGCCAGTGCCGTGGTGCGGATCGTTTGGGAAGAGCAAATCCTGCGCGATTATTCCTTCTACGCCCAAATCGTACGATGGCGGCTGATCCCTGGAGTGTGGTAATGGATTTCGCTTTGATCGTTTGCTTTGCTCTGTTCGTTCTGGCGTTTTATCTTTGGGCACGTGTATCCCTGGCGCATATTCTGGCGGAGAAGTTAACCGGAGAAATCCTCCATATCACTCCCAGTGAGCGTCCCTTTCTGCTCGTCCTGATCGGCCTCGTTCTCGGAAGAATGCCTTCTCAGAAAAATCTCGCCCACGATTTGACCGCTCAATGGATGCAGGCTGGGGTCATTTCCATGTTATGGCAATACCGGAGGGCACAGCGCTCCCTTCAGCCACTTCGCGAGTCAGCAGGAGGCCGTTGATGAGACGTGCCCTGTTTGACAAGCCCGCCCGACGGTTCTTTCTGGTCCGGGCTGAAGACATGTCCGGGGTTTCAGGAACAGGCATTGTGGCAGAAGGGGTGGCTTTTTCCACCGGAAAGGTTGTCCTGGCCTGGATCCGTCCTCCGTTTGCCATTGGTATCTTTGAAAGTGTGTTCGATTTGATGGCCGTCCATGGACACCAGGGAAAAACCAAAGTGCGTTGGGTCGATCAGGAGGAGAGGGAGGCATGTCATTCACAGAAATTGCCAGTTGCTTGTATGCCACTTGGCGAGGATTAATTCATGCAATATTCCACGCACCTGGGACGCTTAGAAGTTGTCCTCGACCTACGGTGGCAAACCCTCGGTGGAACGGTAACGGCTGTTTTTGGGATGTTTTTGTTGATGACTTCCTTCACCTCAGTTTTTTTTCAAAAATCAAACATGGATCCTGCCGTCCCCTCTTCTAATCCAAGCCTATCCACTCAGAAAAACATGCCACTGTTAAAAAACCTTCCTACGCCTACCTTTACCCTCACGCCTCTGCCACCCTTGTGGAAGGTTGCCCCCGAACCTTCCCTGCCTGATCTCGTTCTTCTCACCCCTCCCGAAAAGTGGCAGCCTGCTGAAGGCGAAGCTGTTCAGGAAGTGACAGCCAAAATCGCGCAAAAGCTGGCCGATACCATCCACCACAATCCGGCCTTGCTTGAGATCACTGGCACCGTGACTGCCGCCCAAGCTTTCTGGCTGGTCTATGGCGGGCCGGTCGAATTCCATCGTACCGGGCAAAGCTGTACCGAAAGCCGGACGGCGCGCGGCCTGCCTCACATGCCTTGTGACCAGGGGATATGGGGAGAAACGGTAAGTGCCAATCTCGTGCTAGTCTTCAAAGAGGCAACACCCTCCAAATTAACCACCCATCCGCGTTGGTTTGTTCACGAATTGGGGCATGCTTTCAGTTACGCGACCGAGAAACAGGCAGAACGCGATGTCCCTCATTCCTTACTGTCCCGAAACACGTTTGCCGGGCCGCTCAACGCCTGGCAGTTCAGTTCTAGCGTTGAACAGGGAGAAGTGTTCGCCGATCTGTTCCTGGCCTGGGTGTTCGACGCCTGGGGGCAACCCGCGAACGGCAAATTATTCATAGATATGTTCGCTCCGGTATGGCTGGGAATCGCCATCCTGGACTAAAAAAACAAGGAGACAAAATGAAACTTCTTCGCATCTTATTGTTAACCCTCTTCCTGGCTTTGGGCGCGATATCCGCTACGCAGGCAGAAGGCCCTTATCAGGTTTTTCTCCCCTTGATCATTCGCCCTCCCGCCCCACCCATTGCATGGCCCGAGGCGCAATTCGGGATAAATGTCGCAAATTTCACCACGGGGGGCGGGATCAACCAGGTTGTCGAGAGTGGGGCAGGTTGGGTGCGCGGACCGGCCGTGAATTGGGCGGAGGTGGAAGCCGTGGAAGGGGTACGTGACTGGAGTGTGCTGGCCGCATTGGATATCGAACTCGATTCAGTGAGTCAGATGGGACTTACTCCGATTCTGATCGTTTCAGGCACTCCCTCCTGGGCACAAGCCGTCCCTGAGCAAACCTGTGGCCCCATCCTGAGTGAAAAACTCCCTGCCTTTGCCAGTTTTATGGGAGAACTGGCGGACCGGTACGCCGGGCAAGTGCAGTTTTGGGAGTTATATCCCATCCCGGATGTAGATCGGAATACGCCCGAAGCAGGGCCAGGCTGTTGGGGGAACCCAGACGATCCGTTTTATGGGGGCGGGGAATACGCCAGGATGCTGGCGGAAGTCACCCCCGTAATCAAGTCAACCAACCCAAACGCACAGGTTTTGTTGGGCAGTCTGATGTTGGACTGCGCCCCGGACAGCCCACCCCCGGGACGCGATTGCAGTTCTTCTCGGTTTTTGGAAGGGGTTTTACAGGCTGGGGGGGATCCATATTTCGATGCCGTTGCCTTTCAAGCGGCAGATGGGTTTGCGATTTTGGATTTCCCGTGGGGGACGGCCTACCAGTATTCCGAACCGAACTGGCATAGTGGCTGGTTGAACACCGGCCCGGTCGTCATGACAAAGGCCAACTTCATCCGTGGGATATTGGAAGAATATGGGGTCACGGACAAACGGCTGGTCAACACCCGCGCGGCCATTCTATGTTATGCCTGTCAAAATTTCCCCCCCTTCTTTGTTGATAAAGAAGGGTATATCGTCCAGGCTTATGCCGCCGCGCTGGGCGCCGGCGTGGATGTAAACCTTTGGAGCAGTCTGTTCGGGGAGCAAAACTCCGGGTTGCTCAACGTCAACTATCTGCCCCAGCCCGCGTATTCGGTCTACCAGTTTGCCGTCACGAGGCTGGAACAGGCGGATTACCTGGGGGAGATCCAGCCTGAGGACGTAGGGGGATTTGAAGGGGTTCGAGGGTACAAATTTGATAGGGAAGGGACAACCGTGTGGGTGGTTTGGGTTGCCTCTGCGGTGTCTGAAACCGTTGAGGGACAACTTCCCACCCTACCAGATGCCGCGTTTGACCCCTATGGAAACGCGTTATCCCTGACCGAAACCACTATTCAGATTGGGCAAGTCCCGCTCTATCTGGAATGGATCCCGTAAGGAGGAAAGGATGCTTACTTTTCGTCCCAAGCTCGCGTTATTATTCCTGACCCTTTTTCTGGCCGGTTCTGTCCGGACTTTCGCGGCCCCCACAGGTAATGAACCCTCTCTGGTCTCGATCACCGCTTCCCCCAATCTCGCCCCGCGCACTGGCTCTGTGACCTTCACAACCGTGTTCACTGATCCGCAAGGTGGAGGGGCGATTGACCGGGCCTGGATTGGGTTTACGAATTGCTCCAATCACCCGGCAGAAGCCTATAATAGTAACTTTGAGCGCAATCTGTCGAATTTCTTCGGCGCAGTGCTCTACCCACAGAGCGCGCTGTATGGGATTGCAGAGAACAATATAGGGGCTGCCTGCACCGGTGGGCAATACGGGGATGCCCCCTGGGGGTTTGCCGCGCCCCTGCAAAACGCGCCTGGCACGGCAACCCTGACCGGAGTCTCGAAAGTGGTCGTCGGGAACAATTTGAACGTTTACTGGACGGTCCAGTTGAACAATTTCCCGGCTGGCACCTATAGCACCTATAACCTGTATTACATGGTGCGCGACGCCACCTCCCTTTTCCAGACGGGCGGAGGGGCAGAGTGGTGGAAGCAAGGGACGTTTACGGTGCTCAATCCGACTCTTACGCCCACGACCACCCTCACGCCCACAACAACCCCAACCAAAACCGCGACCCCAACAAAGACGCCCACGAAAACACCTACCAAGACCCCCACGCCCACTTGGACAAAAACGGTCACGCCAACGGCGACCAAGACACCGACGGCATCCATCACGCTGAGTCCGAGTCCAAGCCTAACGAAAACTGCCACCCCAACGACCACCCTCACGCCGACTCCAACGCCTTCGCCGACCCCGACGATGCCGCCACCCGTCCTGACCGACCGTGTGAACTACTACCGCTCCATGGCCGCACTCGATCCGGTAACGTTTCTATCCGATTGGGATGCCGGTTGCACTAACCACGCCCGATACATGGCCGAGAACAATCTTCTCACCCACACCGAAGACCCCGCCAACCCCTGGTACACCCCGGATGGAGCCGCCGCGGCGCAAGCCTCGAACCTGCTTCTCTTCGAGGACCCCCTGGTTTCAGCCTTCAGTGTCGTCGATCAATGGATAGCCAGCACCTTCCACGCGGTGAGTCTGCTCGAACCGCGCCTGGTGCAATCCGGGTTTGGCCTGTACAGCAACGAAACCCGCACGGGAAGTTGTTTGGATGTCTCGCGCGGGATTGACTTCTTCGCCAATATCACCTGGCCGGTGAAATGGCCGAACGGGTGGACACCGGTTGCGCTCTATTTAGGCAACGGCGCTCCCGACCCACTCACCAGTTGTTCCGGTTACACCGCCCCCAGCGGTCCGCCAGTCATCCTGATGTTAGGCGACGGCACTGGCTCACCGGTAGTGAATTCGTACAGTTTCTCCGGTCCAGGCGGAGCGTTACAGGCTTGTTTGTTCACAGAAACCACCTACACCAACCCCGATCCGGTTCAGCAAGCCACGGGTAGAAATGTCCTGAACCAACGCGATGCCATCGTCCTCCTCCCGCGCAATCCGCTCGCGTTCGGTCAGACCTACTCGGTCTCCATTACGGCCAACGGACAAACCTACACCTGGGCTTTTACTGTCACACCGGGCGGAGTGGCAAGCCCGTAACGGAATAGAACGCGGATTTTACTGATGAAACGGATTTTCACAGATTTCTAAAAGTATCCGCGCAAATCCGTTCAATCCGCTGAATCCGCGTTCCATTCTCCTCTTCACCTATGCTCTACTTCATTCTTTTCTGGCTCACAGTTTGTACTGTTCAGGATTGGCACACACGGCAAGTGTCGAATTGGTTGACCCTGCCGGTATTAGCACTGGCCATCCTACTTCGTGTTTTGGGGTTTGTCGAAGGAAATTTACTTATGACAATGATCATCGCTCTGGCCGCTCTATTGGGCTGGCGGTTACATCTCATCGGTGGAGCAGACGCCAAAGGTTTGATAGCCCTGGCTCTCCTCGATTCACGTCTGGCGATTTGGGCGTGGGCAGGAGCGATGATGTTAATTGGTATCAGGTGGTTAGGTTTCAGGTATCAGGCTAATCAAGGACCCCTGACACCTGATACTGGAGTAACTGACACCCCCAAACCTGATACTACCATCCCCGGTTTTCTAGGCTTCTTGCTTGGAACGCTCTCTTATATGATGTTGGTCTGATGAAGAAAATGACCCCCATTGTCAATCACTGTACATGCGAACGCTGTCAGAGCGATTTGTTATATCCCGAAAAGCAAACTCACCACCAGCTCAATCTGTTGATGAGCCGCTTGAATGAGCAACAGCGTCGTTGGCTCGCCGGGTGGGAGGCGGCGCGACATGGGCGCGGGGGGATTCGATTGGTAGCTGAGGTGACGGGGTTGTCGGAGAAGACGATTCGAAGGGGGGGACGGGAGTTGGAGGAGGGGTTGGAGGGGAGGCCAGTGAAAAAGATGAGAATCGGGTAGGGGTTGCTCGTTTTCTGTGCTAAAAAGCGACTCGCCGTAGGGTTGGAAGGCCTGGGCGAGGGTGAGAGTGCTGGCTTCATCAGTGAGCTGGCTCACGGAGCCGAGGGCATCGGGGAGGAAATAATTTGCCCGTTACCTGGTTGAGGCGGGTGTTCAGTACACAGTTCTATAGTTGCGAATTACGGCGCGAGCATCCACCCGACCGGTTCCATATCTTCCGCGATTTGCACCGCAAAACCTTGTACCAGGTCTACCAAATAGACCCGCCAATGCTCCTGGTGATAATGCTCCTTCACGATGAGTTGCGAGCCATCCGGCGACCACAGGGGCTCCAGGGGATATCCTCCATAGAACTCCCCTGCTTCTCGATCCCCTTCCCCCGAGCCTCGATATTTGATCTGAAGACAATAGTCGGTAATCTGCTCGGTCAAGGTGTCCAAAACGACCAGTTCCAGCTCGGGACTTTGCCCCAAAGATATGTCCAACCAGCCAGCTAGATAGCGGCTATCGGGCGACCAACTGAACCCAGCCAAAACGGCGTTGTTATAAGCATACAGGTTTGTAAGCTGTTCAATTTGTTGGCCATCGCGGCTGACCTGGAATACCTCTACCCCTTGTTCGATGGGTTCGTAGGCCACGACCGCAAAACGCGAGCCATCAGGTGCCCAACGGGGGATGGGAATGTAACTCTGCATAGGGAAGAAAGCGCCCAGACTGACCAAAGACTGACTTTGTTCCAAATCCCAGAGGGTAAAAGAGAAGTTGTTGTATTCCGTCAGGTAGACGACTCGCGTCAGGGTAGGGTCGTACATGGTACGCGACCACCCGGCCCAGTCGAAGTAATCAGCAGTGTGAATGTTTGGAAAATCTGGGGCCAGGATTTTCCGTTCCCCGGAAAACGGGTTCAAGGCCAGCAATTGGGCCGGTTTGCGCAGCGCGCTCTCTTCGGGGTCCAGCCCGGAGATATTAATGACCAGCCATTCGTTATCCAGCCAACCTGGGATGCCGACCCAGCCTGCCTCCCAGGGAATGACAGCCAGTCGTTGCTTATTAGCTGTACTAACTACCAATTCCTCTTTTATAAACCTACCTGTTGGATCAAAAATGTTGCTGGTGTAAGCCGCAAGTTTTTTGTCTGGGGAGATAGAATAATCACTCCCCCCTTCATTCTCTTTAGTATACTGGATGATTTCACCCGTTTCCATATCCAGTAAATAATCTTCAATCTGAACGCGGTCATCAACAAGAATCTGATTGTCCAACACAACGACCCCGCGCGACGCGCCCCATTCGGTTAGGGCAGGTAAAATTTCCAGGCAGTGAAATTGTATCTGTGCTTCTGGGGGGAATATGGAGCTATTGGTGGATACAGGAGTCGCAGTCTCTGTCGGAGAAATCGTGTTCGAAAGAATCGGGATTGGAGAAGCAGTTGCTGTTGTGAAAGTAGTAGGAGATGGAGTTTGGGTTGCTGATGGCCGCGTTTCAGTGACCGACAGTTGGGGAACCGGGGTAGATGATCCGTTCAACCCTTCCACTTGACAACTTGCTAAGAAGGACATAGCCAGGAAGGGAAAGATCCAAATGAAATGTTTAATCATGATTTACTCATTTAAGGCTTATAGTTATAAGGGATCGTGAATAGTTGTTCCTGGTTCCCTACTCACTTGCAATATCCTTCTGGTGGATAATAATGGTAATCAGACGACAGAGGACTAAGATCGGTCACGTTCACAGCCGGGTTTTGACACGGCCAATGGGCGGCTTGATTTGGGGTATAGACGAGCCAGGTTTGTTGCATAAAGTAAATGCTGTGGATTTCCGAACCATGATATCCATCACTTATATGGTACTTAGTGCGAAGGAGATGCGTTCCGTTTGGAGAATTTCCCCAGTTTTGCGGCGCATTATTCTCATCCGGATTAAGCGAGGATGGATGTAGGGCTGCATCGCCATACCCAAAGGCCTTATTCATAATCAAGTTGGCCTGGGTAGTGTTAGGGGTGATAGTATACCCATACCCCAAGTAAGTACTAACATCCTTTGTGGATAGGAAGCCACCGGTCAATTGCGATTTTGCCGCCATAAGATTAAATAGCCCGTTTTTACAAACCGAGGCTGGACATGCCGCATCCTCCTTGGTACTATCATGTCCTACGTATAAGCCCTGCGCTATCGTCTCGATAACGAAACTAGCTCTGATTGGTTCATCGCTGGACTCGGGTATGATCCATAATCCAACGAAATGTTCCAGGGTGAACTCGCCTCCTCCCCACCACCAACCTTTTTTGTAATCATACATATCCTGATAGAGTTGAGCAACGGTGGCCCCCAATCCCGTAAGCGGGACAGGATCTCCACCCGAACCGCCCCCCCCGCTCCCCGGCGCAGGCGACCCTCCCCCCGCCCCCGGTAGCGGACAGGGGATAGGAATACAAGGTTTGCCCATCCTCACGACAGCCGGAATGCAGT
>WBZL01000945.1_pt1 | contig 31896 bp, 26 predicted proteins | sample 5204291 | NCBI WGS metagenome assembly WBZL01 (sample SAMN12344345, study PRJNA552823) | activated sludge metagenome | biome: Activated sludge suspended growth; feature: Nitrification reactor; material: Wastewater; isolation source: activated sludge from nitrification reactor of wastewater...
GACGTCCTCGGGCGCAGGCCGTTGGCCTCGGCGAACTCCCGGCTGGCGATGAGCATGGCGGCGGCGCCGTCGGACATCTGCGAGGCGTTGCCGGCGGTGATGTCCGGGGCGGTCTCCGGGTCCCAGCTCATGGCGCTCGGCAGCGCGCCCAGGCTCTCCAGGGTGCTCTCGGGGCGGATGCCCTGGTCGCGGTCGATCACCTCGCCGGTGAGGTTGCCGTCCTCGTCCTTGAGCGGGACCGGGACGCACTCCTCGGCAAACCAGCCGCTCTCGGTGTTCTCCCACGCCCGGCGGTGGCTCTCCACCGAGAAGGCGTCCATGTCCTCACGGGTGATCCCGAACTTCTCGGCCAGGACCTGGCTCACCTCGAACTGCGTCGGGTGGAAGCGGCCCCCCACCGCCTCGATCCAGTCGGCGCTGAAGGGGCCGACGCCGCCCTTGGCGTTGGAGCCCATGGGGACGCGGCTCATCGACTCGACCCCGCAGGCGATGGCCACGTCGTAGGAGCCGGCCATGACCGCCTGGGCGACGAAGTGCACGGCCTGCTGGGAGGAGCCGCACTGGCGGTCGACGCTCGTGGCGGGGACGTGCCAGGGCAGGCCGGCGCCGATCCAGGCGTTGCGGGCGATGTTGTTGCTCTGCTCCCCCACCTGGTTCACGCAGCCGCCCACCACGTCGTCGATGCGACCGGGGTCGACCTCGTTGCGGTCGAGGAGCGCCTTCAGGGTGAACCCGAGCAGGTCGGCCGGGTGCCACGTGGCCAGTGCGCCCTTGCGCTTGCCGATCGGCGTCCGCACCGTGTCGACGATGACGGCTTCGTGGAGCTGCGGCATGCCCGAAGGGTAGAGCCTCGATCGGCAGCGGATCGCCGCGGCTACGTTGCGCAGCGGAGCGGAGCAGCACGGACGACGAACCGGATCGCCGAAGGCGCTCCGACGAAGGAGGAGCCAGCGTGAAGGTCGACCCGACGTTCACCGCCCTGCCCTTGCGCTCGCTGGCCGACGCCGCGTTGCAGCGGGCCCGGGACCTGGGGGTCGAGCACGCCGACGTCCGACTCGAGCGCCTCCAGGGCCAGAGCATCCGCCTGCGCGACGGCAACCTCCAGGGCGCCCAGGACAGCGAGGAGGTCGGCTTCGCGGTGCGGGTGGTGGCCGACGGCACCTGGGGCTTCGCCGCCACCATCGACCTGACGCCGGAGGCCGCCGCCCGCGCCGCCGAGGAGGCCGTGGCGGTCGCGACGGTGTCGCGTGCCATCAGCACCGAGCGCATCGAGCTCGCAGACGAGCCCGTGCACGCCGACGCGACCTGGGTGTCGGGCTACGACATCGACCCCCGCACCGTCCCGCTGGCCGACAAGGTCGCCCTGCTCGGCGAGTGGAGCCGGCGGCTACTCGCCGCCGACGCCGTCGACCACGTGAGCGCCGGCGTGGAGCAGGTGGTGGAGAACAAGTTCTACGCCGACCTGGCCGGGACCACGACGACGCAGCAGCGCGTGCGCCTGCACCCGGTACTCGAGGCCCACGGCCACGACGAGGCCGCCGGCCGCTTCGACTCGATGCGGACGATCGCGGCGCCGGTCGGCCGGGGCTGGGAGTACCTCGCCGGTGGCGCCACCGGGCCGGACGGGCGCCCGGTCCACGACTGGGACGCCGAGCTGGCCGAGCTGCCGGACCTGCTGGCGGAGAAGCTCACCGCCCCGTCGGTCGAGGCGGGCACGTACGACCTGGTGATCGATCCGTCGAACCTCTGGCTCACCATCCACGAGTCCATCGGCCACGCCACCGAGCTCGACCGGGCCCTCGGCTACGAGGCCAACTACGCGGGCACCTCGTTCGCCACCTGGGACAAGCTCGGGACGCTCGTCTACGGGTCACCGGCCATGCACGTCACCGGCGACCGCACCGTCGAGCACGGCCTCGCCTCCATCGGCTACGACGACGAGGGGGTGGCCACGCAATCGTGGGACCTCGTCCGCGACGGGATCCTCGTCGGCTACCAGATCGACCGGCGCATGGCCCACCTCCAGGGCCTCGGCCGCTCCAACGGGTGCGCCTACGCCGACTCCCCCGGCCACATCCCCATCCAGCGCATGGCCAACGTGTCCCTGCAGCCCGCCGCCGACGGGCCCGACACCGCCGGCCTGATCGCCGGCGTGGAGGACGGCCTCTACATCGTCGGCGACCGCTCCTGGTCGATCGACATGCAGCGCTTCAACTTCCAGTTCACCGGCCAGCGCTTCTTCCGGATCCGGAACGGGGAGCTCGCCGGCCAGGTCCGCGACGCCGCCTACCAGGCCACCACCACCGACTTCTGGGGCTCCATGGACGCCGTGGGCGGCCCCCAGACCTGGGTGCTCGGCGGCGCCTTCAACTGCGGCAAGGCCCAACCCGGGCAGGTGGCGCCGGTGAGCCACGGGTGCCCGTCGGCCCGGTTCCGCGGCGTCAACATCCTCAACACCGAGCAGGAGGCCGGGGCGTGACCGGCACCCCGTCGCCCCAGGACCTGGTCGAGGCCGGCCTGGCCGCCTCCGCCGCCGACGGCTGCCTCGTGCTCGTCGACGCGTCCACGAGCGCGAACCTGCGCTGGGCCAACAACACCCTGACGACCAACGGCGCCATGCGGGGCGGCGACATCACCGCCATCTCGATCGTCGACGGCGCCCGCGGGACGGCGTCGGCGTCGGTCTCGCGCAGCGGCGCCACCCTCGAGGCGGTCCGGGAGGTCGTGGCCGCGGCGGACGCCGCCGCCCGCGACGCCGACCCCGCCGAGGACGCCGCCCCGCTGGTCGAGGGCGACGCCGACCCCGACTGGGCCGAGCCGCCGGCCGAGACGTCGATCGCGGTGTTCGACCGCTTCGCCCCCGCCCTCGGCGAGGCCTTCGGGCGGGCCCGCGACGCCGGGCGCATCCTCTACGGCTACGTCGAGCACACCGTGGACACCGTCTACCTCGGCTCGTCGACCGGCCTGCGTCGGCGCCACGTCCAGCCCACCGGCCACGTGGGCGTCACCGGCAAGTCCGCCGACCTCACCCGCTCGGCATGGGTCGGCGCCGCCACCCGGGACTTCGCCGACGTCGACGCCCTGGCCCTCGACGCCGAACTGGAGCGCCGCCTCGGCTGGGCGGAGCGCCGCGTCGACCTGCCCGCGGGCCGCTACCCGACGATCCTCCCGCCGACCGCGGTCGCCGACCTCATGATCTACGCCTATTGGGTCGCCGGCGGGCGGGACGCCCACGAGGGCCAGACCGTCTTCTCGAAGCCCGGCGGGGGCACCCGGGTCGGCGAGCGCCTGTCGGCGTCACCGGTGCGCGTCTACTCCGACCCCGCCGAGCCCGGCCTGGAGTGCGCCCCGTTCGCGGCGGCGTCGTCGTCGAGCAGCGAGGCCAGCGTCTTCGACAACGGCCTCCCCCTGGCCCGCACCGACTGGATCGCCGGCGGCACCCTCGAGGCGCTCGTCCAGACCCGCCACTCCGCCGGCCTCACCGGCCTGGCGGTGACCCCCGGCATCGACAACCTCGTGGTGGCCGTCGACGGCGCCACCGGGTCGCAGGAGGACCTCGTCGCCGGCCTCGACGACGGGCTCCTGCTCACCTGCCTCTGGTACATCCGCGAGGTCGACCCGCAGACCCTGCTGCTCACGGGCCTCACCCGCGACGGCGTCTACCGGGTCGAGGGCGGCGAGATCACCGGCGCGGTGAACAACTTCCGTTTCAACGAGAGCCCGATCGCCCTCCTCGACCGCTTCACCGCGGCGAGCGCCACCGTCCCCTCGTTCTCCCGGGAGTGGGGCGACTACTTCCCCCGCACGGCGACGCCCGCGCTGCTCGTCCCCGACTTCAACATGTCGAGCGTCAGCCAGGCCCAGTAGCCCGCGGCCACTCGAGGACTGCTTCTGGTTACGAAGACGCGAGGTGCCACCTCGCGTCTTCGTAACCAGAACGAGGTGGGGACGAGGGTCAGGACGGGTCGGTGGTGCTGGTGTCGGCGGGGGCGACGGTGCGCCAGGCGACGGGGAGCCAGACGAACCAGCGGGGGCGGGTGAGGAGCTCCCGACCGTCGCGGGCCGCGGCCCGAGCCTCGGTCCGGGACACGATGAGCGCGTAGAGCACCAGCGCCAGGATCGACGAGGCCATGAAGGGCAGCACCAGGCCCAGCACGAACCAGATGACGAACACCGAGATCACCGCCTTGCGCACGATCCGGCGCAGGCCCTCGACGTCGGCGACCACCTCCACGTCGTCGGGGTGCTCGTCGGTGACGTCCGGGAGGCCGGCGTAGATCGCCGCCCGCTTGCGGTCCCTCCCGCGCCCGCCCACGAACGCGATGACCGACGCCAGCGCCGGCAGAAGCAGGAACTGGAGGACCAGCGCCACCGCGGAGATGCGGTCCTCGGGGTCCCGAACCCCCCACTGGACGATGCGCTCGGGCACGACCAGGAGGGCGACCAGCGCGTACCCGGCGGCGAGGTGGCGCAGGTACCCGGCGATCGGGACGAGACGGGCCCCGGTCTCCTCCTCGGGCTCGGGCCGGTCGCTCCGCGGGCGGGACCCGAACGCGCCGGTCACACCGGCTCGCCGAGGAGGAAGGTCGCCGAGAGGCCCTCGCCCCAGGTGGCCAGGTCGGGCGTCACCGGCAGCCCGAGCGAGCGGAGCTCGTCGGCGACGAGCCCCTCCCCCACCTCGACCACGACGGTCGCGGGGTCCACGAAGCCCGTGCCCATGTCCATGGAGAGCGGGGTGCCGTAGGCGACGCCGTCGAGGTACGAGTAGCTCACCGTGTCGAGGCGCTCGGGGTCACCCATCGGCTCGGCCCGTGGCACCGTCAGCACCAGCGTCGGGTGGCCGCCCATCACCAGCCGGAAGGTGGCGGTGGTGTCGGTGTAGCTCACGTCGAGCTGCTCGACGGTCTTGGGGAACCCCATCACCTTGTTGCCCGCCTCGCAGGTGAAGTCCTGGTCGACCGGCATCCGGTACACGAACGAGCCGATCGCCTCGTCGCCGGCGCCCACCGGCCGGGCGAGGAACCCGAAGTTCAGCTCGTTGTAGTCACCCCAGGGGTTGGCCACGTAGTCGCAGGCGGCGACGATGAACTGGGCCACACCGGGGGCGATCTCGACCACCTCGAAGCGGTCGCCGGGGAGCAGCGCCGCGGCGGCCTCGCTCGGGACCGAGAACAGGAGCGTGGCCGCGTTCATGTCGGTCACCTCCATCGGGAAGGTGATCTCCCGGCCCTGGATCTCGCCCCACACGGTCGTCGTCGCGTCCATGCCGGCGGACCGTAGCGTGGAGGCGTGACCCGCCCGCAACGCTCGCGGTGGCACGGCCTCGCCGGCGCCGTGATGCTCGGCGTCGGTGCGATCTTCCAGGCCCGACCCGAGGACCACTGGTCCCGGGCGCCGAAGGTGACCGTCGAGGCCGGGGCCGAGGCCGGGGCCGCCGGCGACCCGCCGACCTGATCCTCAGCGCTGGCCGGCTGCGGCGAGGATCGAGGAGATGGTCACCGGGCCGTCCGGTCGGGTGATCGGCTTGCCCGACGAGTGTGGCGAGACGTCCACGTCGGTGGCGCCGGCCCGCAGCGCTCCCACCGTGCACTGCTCGCGGGGCCGGTGGGCGAACGGGTCGTAGTGGAAGTCCCGGATGGCGTTCAGGTGGGTGATGGCGTCGACCTCCGCGCGAGACAGGCCGGCGAGCGACCCGAGCAGGATCTCCGGCGACCGGGGCCAGGTCGAGTCCGAATGGGGGTAGTCGCACTCCCAGCAGATGTGGTCGATCCCGATCGCGTCACGGTTCTTGAGGCCGAAGGCGTCGTCGATGAAGCAGGTGATCACCCGGTCCATGAACACCTCGCTCGGCAGGCGGTCGCCGAAGTCGCTGCCCGTCCACGCCTTGTGGTGCTTGTAGACGTAGTCGGCCCGCTCGAGGAAGTAGGGGATCCACCCGATCCCGCCCTCGGAGAGCGCGAAGCGCACGCCGGGGAACTCGGTGATCACCCGGGACCACAGGAGGTCGGCCGCCGCCTGCACCATGTTCATGGGCTGCAGCGTGATCATCACGTTGATGGGGGCCTCCACGGAGGTGACCACCATCTGGGAGGACGAGCCGATGTGCAGGCACACGACGGTGCCCTCGTCGGTGCAGGCCTGCCAGAACGGGTCCCAGTGGGGCGAGTGGAAGCTCGGCCAGCCGAGCTTCTCGGGGTTCTCCGAGAAGGTGATGGCCCGGCAGCCCTTGGCCGCGACCCGGCGGACCTCCTCGGCCATGAGCACCGGGTCCCAGATCGCCGGCAGGGCCAGCGGGATGAAGCGGCCGGGGTGGGCCCCGCACCAGTCGTCGATGTGCCAGTCGTTGTAGGCCCGGAGCATCGCGAGGGCGACGTCCTTGTCCTCGGTGCGGGCGAAGAGCTGGCCGCAGAACTGGGGGAAGGAGGGGAAGCAGAGCGAGCCGAGCACCCCGTTCGCATCCATGTCGCGCACCCGCTGGTCCACGTCGTAGCAGCCGGCGCGCATGTCGGAGAACGCGGCCGGCTCGATGCCGTACTCCTCGGGCGGCCGCCCGGCCACGGCGTTGAGGCCGATGTTGGGGAGCTCCTGGCCCTCGTAGAGCCAGACGTCGGTGCCGTCGTCCTTGGTGACGACGCGGGGCGCCAGCTCGGCGTACTTCGCCGGAAGCCGACCGTCGAACAGGTCCGGTGGCTCGACCACGTGGTCGTCGACGCTGACGAGGATCAGGTCCTCGGCTCGCAGCTCGGGCGCGGGCTCGGCCATCTCGTTCCCCCTGGTTGCGTGTGCCGGCCGACCCTACCCGAGACGAAAACGCCCGCACCCCCGGCCGGAGCCGGGGGTGCGGGGTGCGACGGGTGGCGGCCGGGGCCGCCGTGGTCCGGTGGGCTCAGCCCGCCGGGGTCACCACGAAGGTGTCCAGGATGTGGCCCAGGGCCTCGACGTCGGCGTCGCTCAGGATCTGCACCCCGACGAGGGCGATGTAGTCGCCGTCGCTGGTGTCGATCGGCTGCACCGCGGTCCAGACGAAGGCCGCACCCGAGCTACCGCAGTTGGCGAACACCTGCGAGACGCCGGTGTAGAGCGGGTCCGAGTAGGACTGGACCTCCTGGGGCTCGCACACGTTGGCGAAGCGGATGGCCTCCTCGTTGAGGACCGCCCGGGGGTCACCGGTGGTGGAGTCCGACGTGGCCGTGAACTGGAAGCCCGGCACGTCGAAGGTGGCGTTGTACTGCTCGAGGTCCGTCGAGGCCCGGACGTCCGGCAGGGTCAGGGTGCCGAGGGCGGCCGTGCGGCCGTCGACGTCGGCCCACTCGGCCGGCGCGTCGACCGTGAGCTGGCCGGTGTCGTCGGTGAGGGTCGTGTACGTGTAGGCCTCGCCGGTGTCCTCGACCCCGGTGTCGGTCTGCACGTTGCTCATGAAGTCCTCGATGGCCGCCCGCTGGTCGTCGCCGATGTCGGAGCCCGTCGTGGTGTCGGTGGTGTCACCGCCGCCCGGGTCGAACGCCGGTGCGGTGGTCGTGGTGGTGGCCGGGGCCGCCGTCGTGGTGGTGGCGTCCGCCTCTTCGTCGTCACCGCCACCGCCGCAGGCCGCGAGGCCCACGCCGAGGAGGAGGACGACCACGGCCGTCAGGGCCGCCGACCGAAAGCGCTTGTTGGGCATTGCCGCTCCTTGGGGAGTTGGGGTTCGTTGCGGGATCAGACGCCGGGGGCGCCCGGGCTGGTTCCGGCCAGCGAGGTGACAGTCGTCACCCGCGGACGATAGCCAGCGCCGGGCGCCACGGCGTCAGAACACCGACTCGTCAGACGGTGGTGTTGAAGGTGTCGAAGGCGTGCTGCAGGGCGTCGACGTCGGCGAGGGTCACGGCCTGGCCGAAGATCACGGTCGCGTAGGAGTCGCCGTTGTCAGGGGTCGCGGCCACGAACAGCCAGGCCCGGTCCTGGCCCCCGCAGTTGACGAAGGCCTGGATGCGGCCGCTGAACACGCCGTCGGTGTAGTCGCCGGGCGCCTGGGCCTGGCACTCGCCACCCGTGCTCGCGGCGGCGGTCTGCTCGATCACCGCGTCGAGGTCCGGGAAGTTCGTGAACTGGACCGCGGTGTACCCGAGGATCGGGGTGCTCTCGATGTCGCCCTCGAGGTCGGGGGACGCCTGGATGCTGGGGTTCCCGTCCGAGCTGGCGCTGGTGTCGACGTCGTTCCAGTCCGACGGGACCTCGACGAAGATCTGGCCCGAGTCGTCGGTGATCTGCACGAAGTCGTCGTAGGTGTCCCCGCTCTGGGTGATCCCGGCCTCCGAGGCGAAGTTGTCGACCGTGATCTCGCCGCCCGACGAGGCCGTGGCGCTCGAGTCCACCGCCGGCGCGGTGGTCGTGGGCGCCGGCGCCGCCGTGTTGTCCGGCGCGGTCGGCAGGGGGGCGGCGGTGACGTCCGAGGCGCCCTCGTCGTCGTCGCCGCCTCCACAGGCGGCGAGGCCGAGCGCGAGGGTCAACGCACAGGCGAGGGCGAGTAGGCGACGGGTCATGGTGGTGCGGCTCCTGGTGAAGGTGGTGGATGTGGCCGCCCGCGGACGAGGGTTCGCAGAACGTCCGGCCCGCCCCGAACCACCCTCGACTTCCGCACGCTCCCCGGGTCCCGCCGCCTCGAGGGCGCCGTGACCTTACCCCCTCTGTTCGGCCCCGGATTCACACCGCGCGGTTGCAGGTCGCGGAGCCGCGGGCGCCCCGGCCGCCACCTCAGTGGGCGAAGACGACCGTCGACGGCGCGGTGCCCGGGAACTGCGCCCAGGCGTCCTCGTTCGCCGCCAGGTCGTACAGGATCGACGCGATCTGCTGCCGGGTCAGTGTCTTCTTCCGCCGGAAGGTGCCGTCCGGATACGGCGAGACCAGCGCCTCGGCGCGCGCCCAGTCGATCGCGGCTGCCAACTTGTGGTTCGGCGAGACGTCGATGAAGCCCGCCGGCGGGCTACCCGTCGGCCTGCCCGCGAGGCGCCACAGCATCTCGGCGAGGTGACCGCGCTTGACGGTGGCGTTCGGGTGGAAGCTCCCGTCCGGGTACGAGGTGACCACGCCCGCCTCGACCGCCCAGCTCAGCGCGGCGAGGTACGGGGCGTTCGGGGGCACGTCGGTGAACGCTGCGGCCTGGCGGGCCACCGGGCGGTCCACCAGGCGCCACAGGGTGGTGACGACCTGGTTGCGGGTCATCACCACCTTCGGGCCGAAGGTGCCACCGGCCTGTGCGTCCAGCAGGCCGAACCGCTTCACCCAGTCGACCGCGTGCTCGTACCACACGCCGAGCCGGACGTCGGGGTAGCCGTGGTAGGGGGCGCCCCAGCGCAGGTCCACCTCGCCCTGGTCGCCGTTCTGGCCGTCGACGTCGATCAGGTAGGTCTGGCCGGCCACCGCCGCGATGGTCACCCGGCTCTGCTGGCCGAGCTGGGCGTCGTCGTCGGACTCGCCCACCGCCACGAGCGAGGTCACCGAGGCCGCCGAGCCCGTGTACACGCCGAGCAGCGTGTCGGTGTCGCTGCCGCACGTGTCGAAGGTGATCGGCCCCGAGACCGGCGCCGTCCACGAGAACCACACCGAACGCCCACCCGGCTTGCCGACGGGCGTGCGCTCGCCGCGCTCGACGGTCGCCCCCACGTTCGTGGCCACCACCGAGCCCGAGTAGCCGGTCACCCGGGTCGCCGACGAGAGACGGTCGTTGCCGGGCGGGGCCACCGCCGTGGCGCGCATCGCCTCGAGCCAGCGGCTGTCGGCGGTGTTCCAGTGGCCGGCCAGCCACCCGCCGGCGCCGCACGGGGCGTTCACGTAGAAGTAGTCGTCGTTGCCGCAGTCGAAGCGCAGCTCGTTCGACGCGCCGCACGCCGCGCGCATCGACACCCCGCCGGCGCCGTCGTCGTCGTAGCACATGCGGTCGGACTCGTCGGTGCAGTGGCCGATTGGTGTCGCGTCCGGCGCGCCCTGCTGGACGCCACCGATCGTGTGCATGAGCTCGTGGGCCTCGGTGCGGCCGTCGTAGCCGCTCCGCAGGCACGTCTCGTCCAGGCGGGCGAAGCCGGTGCGGGCGTCGTTCCAGTTCAGGTCGGTGGGCTGCTGGTCGTACCAGAGCGTCGCGAGGCCCGAGCAGATGTGCGGGTTCGCGTTGTTCGTCTCCGCCCAGATGACGTACTTGCGCGTCGGGTCGCTGTGGCCCTTGGCCACCATGGCGTTGATCAGCGCGTTGAAGTTCGTCGACGGGATCGCGGCGGCGTCGACCGTGACGTCGAGCACCCTGAGGTCGCAGTTGGCGTCGGTCGCCCACCGGATGTGGCGTTGCCCGCCGGTCTGGCCGGCACTGGCGTTGAAGATCGCCGCCATCTGCGCGGCGCGCGTGCGCATGGTGGCCTTGAGCGAGGACAGGCGGTTGATGCCCGCCGGGTGCGCGTAGACGAGTTGCACCCTGGTCCCCGAGGCCCCGTCGCCGTAGCACTGGATCCCGGCACTGGCCTCGGTGCGGGCCGCGCCGGGTGCGGGCGGGGCGTCGCCCGGCTCGGGACCGGTCGTGCAGAGCGGCCCGCCGTCGAGCACGCCCACGACCACCAGCCCGGAGTCCCCGCACGGCATGCCCACGGCGGGGACGGCCCAGCCCGATCCCTCGACCCGGGCGGCGCCGGCGGCGGGCAGCGGCGCGGCGACGCCGAGCACCGCGACGGGGGCGAGCGCGAGCGCCGCGACGAGCGTCACGAGGACGGTACGCAGGCGCGGGAGGGGGACCACGACCGGGTTCTCGGCATCCCCGGCCCACGGCTGTAGGCCGATGGGCCGTTCGGCCCCCCGAAATGCTGACTCGCCGGTCGGTCAGGGCGGGGCCGGGGCCCTCGCGGCGACGATCAGAGCTCCGGTGCCCCCGGGTCCGACTCGGCGCCGGGGAGCAGCGGCTCCCGCAAGGGCACGACCATGCCGGCGAAGTCGCCGACCGCGATCACGTTGTCGAGCGGGTCGAGCACCTTGCACTCGACCACCACGAGCTGGCGGCCGGCGCGCACCACCCGGGCGTCGGCCCGGACCTCGTCGCCCTTCGGCCGGCCCAGGTAGCGGAGGTGCAGGTCCGCGGTGACGAGGGTGTTCTCGCCGGGGACGAACGAGCTGCTCCGGGAGGCCGCACTGGCGGTGGCCACGTCGACCAGGGTGGCGATGGCCCCGCCGTGGAGGTTGCCCGTGCTGCCGAACGCCTCGGGGCGCACGGGCATGGTCACGACGACCCGGCCGACCTCGCGCACGGCGAACTCGAGGCCGAGGAGGCGGTGCAGCGGCGTGGCCCGGAAGCGCTCCTCCAGGGCGGCGATCTGCTCGTCGGTGAACCCGAAGGGGCTGCTCGAGCCGTCCGTCACGGCGTCACGGTACCGCCGGGTGCCCACCCGACCGGGCGGGGACGGCGACGGCGATGCGCTCGACCAGCAGGGGCACGACCTCGCGCCAGTCGCCGACGATGCCGACATCGGCGCCGTCGAACACGAGGGCCTCGGGGTCGGGGTTGACCGCCAGGATCGTGCCCGAGCTGCGCACGCCCATGGTGTGGTTGAACTTCCCGGACAGGCCCAGGGCCACGTACAGGCGCGGTGCGATCGTGTGGCCGGTGATGCCGAGCTGGCGGGCCCGGGGCAACCACCCCTTGTCGGTCACCTTGCGGGTCGCGGCCAGCTCCGCCCCGAGCAGGTCGAGCAGCGGGTCGAGGGCCGGGTAGTCGGCGGGGTCGACCCCCTGGCCGATGCCGACGACCGCATCGGCGTTGGCGAGGCGGTCGGCGTCGTCCTCGCGGTGGCGGCCGTGCACGACGACGCGTCCCCGGGCGGCGACCTCGACGACCTCGACCGGCACCGGCACCGCGGTGCGTGGCTCGGGCAGGGGCAGCACCCCGGCCCGCACCGTCGCGAGCTGCACCGCGGAGGCCGATCGGACCGCGGCCACGACGAGGCCGCCGAACGCGGGCTTCCAGGCCACCAACCGGGCGACCGGGGACCCGTCGGCGGCGACCCCGTCCTCCCGGGTGAGCCCCACCGCGTCGCCGGTCAGGCCGGCGCCGAGCGTGGCGGCGACCCGGGAGGCGACCTCCCGACCCCACGCCGTGCTCGGCGCCAGCACGGCCCAGGGCTGGACCGCGCCGCACCACTGCGCCACGCCGACGGCCACGTCCTCCTCCACGAGGGCGCCGGCGACCTCGACCGCGCGGTCGGCTCCCCAGCGTCCCAGCTCGGGGGCCGGCGGCAGGTCGGTCCCCGCGGCGACCACGTGCCCGTCGAGCTCCGCGGCCAGGCGGGCGGCGGCGCCGAGGAGCTCGCGGGTGAGGCGGGGACGGCCGGCTTCGACGAGCACGGCGACGGCAGGGCCAGCGCCGGGACCCGCTCCCTGGGCCGGGAGCGGCTCGGTCGCCACCCCGCCGCCGTCCTCGAGCGCCCCGCGGTCGACCAACACGGCGACGGCCGCGTCGACCTGCTCGGCCAGCGGCCCGTCGAGGCGACGGCGAAGCCGCTCCACCTCGAGCACCCGGACCTCCCCGACCGACGTCGGGCTGGCGACGGCGCCCCAGGGACCGTCGCCGAGGTCGGCGGCACCGACGGTGGTGATGCGCTCGGCCGCGACCGCCGCCCGCCCCTCCGGCGGCACCTTGGCCGGGTCGCACAGGCGCTCCGCGACGGTCAGCACGGCGGGCAGCGCGACCGTGGCCTCGACCCATTCGTCGTCGTGCTCGAGCCGCACGACCACCGCCCCCTCCACCAGCGACAGCTCGCGCACGCCGGTCACACAGGCGAGGTCGAGGAGTTGGGCCAGCTCCGGTCCGACCTGGCCCGTGTCGGCGTCGACGGAGTTGCGGCCCGCCAGGACGAGGTCGAACGACCCCTCGCGCTCGAGCACCACCGCCAGGGCCCGGGCGGTGGCGAGGGTGTCGGAGCCGGCGAAGGCCGGGTCGCTGACCAGCACGCCCCGCACCGCCGCCCCCCGGGCCTCGGTCCAGGCGATGGCCTCGCGCAGCGCGTCCTCCGCCGACGGCGGGCCGAGGGTGACCACGACCACGTCGCCGCCCGTCGCCCCGGCAAGGTCGCAGCCGGTCGCCACCGCCCGGCGGCAGTACGCGTTCATCTCCAGCTCGAGGCCCTCACGGACGAGGCGGCCGTCGGCGCCGAGGACCATGCCCTCGACCTTGGGGATCTGCTTGACGAGCACGGCGATGCGGAGCGGGCGCACCCGCCCAGTCTGGCGGGCGCCGCCGGCCCGACCACCACCGTCGCGAGGTCGCCGACCGTGCGAGGATGCCCCCATGCCCGGCGCCGACAAGCCCGTCGCCCTCGTCACCGCCCCGTTCACCGGGGAGGGGCTCGACACGCTGCGCTCGGTCTGCGACGTCGTCCTCGACCCGTGGATCGACCACCAGCCCCTGCGCCTCTACGACGGGGACGCGCTGGCGGAGCGCATCCGGGCCGAGGGCGCCCGGGTCGTGATCTGCGAGGCCGACAACTGCAAGGGCCCGGTGCTCGACCTCCCCCTGCTGGCCATCGGCTCGACCCGGGGTGACCCCACCAACGTGGACGTCGCCGGCGCCACCGAGCGGGGCATCCCCGTCCTGCACGCCCCCGGCCGCAACGCCGACGGCGTGGCCGAGATCACCGTGGCCCTGCTCTTCGCCGTGAACCGGCACCTGCTCGCCGCCGACCGCGACGTCCGCACCGGTGAGATCTACCGCGACGGCACCATCCCCTACCAGCGCTTCCGGGCGTGGCAGCTCGCCGGGCGCACCGCCGGCCTCGTGGGCCTCGGCGCGGTCGGACGGGCGACCCGGTGGCGGCTCGAGGGGCTGGGCATGCGGGTCATCGCCCACGACCCCTACAACGACGAGGCCACCCACTCCCTCGAGGAGCTGCTGGCCGAGGCCGACGTGGTCTCGATGCACGCCATGGTGAGCCCCGAGTCGCTCGGGATGATGGGCGAGGCGCAGTTCGCGGCCATGAAGGAGGGCGCGATCTACGTGAACTCGGCCCGGGCCGCGCTCCACGACCTCGACGCCCTCACCGCCGCCCTCGCGTCGGGCCACCTCGCCGGCGCCGGCCTCGACCACTTCGAGGGGGAGTTCCTGGCGACCGACCACCCGTTGATCGCCATGGACAACGTGGTGCTCACGCCCCACATCGGTGGCGCCACCTACGACACCGAGGCCAACCACTCGCGGCTCATCGCCGACGACCTCGTCCGCCTCCTGGCCGGCGAGCGCCCCACCCACATCGCGAACCCGGAGGTCCTGTCGTGAGCGAGAAGAGCGAGAAGGAGCTGCCGCCGGACGAGGAGGTCTTCGCCGCCGTCCTGCGCGCGGCCAAGACCCTGTACGCCAAGGGCCTGGTCGAGGGCACCTCCGGCAACGTGTCCGGGCGCCTGCGAGACGGCAACGTGGTCATGACCCCGTCGTCGCTCCCCTACGACCCCATGGTCCTCGAGGACCTCGTCGTGGTCGACCTCGACGGCGAGAAGGTGGCGGGCGAGCGCAGCGCCACCACCGAGAAGTCGCTGCACCTCGCCTGCTACCGCGCCTACGACGAGGTCCGCGGCGTGATCCACGCCCACCCGAAGCACGCCTCGATGTTCGCCCTCGTGCACCAGCCCATCCCCGCCGCGGTCGAGGAGTTCGTGGTCTTCATCGGCGGCGAGGTGCGGGTGTGCGACTACCGCACGACCGGTACCGACGAGCTCGCCGAGGTCGTGGCCGCGGGCCTGGCCGACCGCAGCGCCACCCTCATGGCGAACCACGGCATGGTCACGGTCGGCAAGGACGTCGACGACGCGCTGCACGCCGCCCTCGTGGTCGAGCACAACGCCCACATCGTGTGGGGGGCGCGGTCACTCGGCGAGATCGTCCCGATCCCCGACGACGTCAACGCCAACTTCGCCAACGTCTACGACTTCATCCGCCACCAGCTCTGGGGGACGTGACCCCCGGCCGGCGAGGCCGGCTCAGCCCTGGGTGGGCCCGCCCTTGTCCGGGGCGCCCTGGGCCTTGACCGCCTCCTTGTACTCCTCGAGCGCCCGGCGGTGGCCGTTGGCACCCGAGCCCACGATGCCGCCGTCGCGCACCTCCTTGACGACCTTCTCGAGGTGCAGGAGCCGGTCGTGGAGGTCGTCCTCGGGACCGGCGGTGATGACCCGGTCGAACGCGGTGTGGATCTGGTCGAACTTCCGCCGCACCTGGCCGTACTCGTCCATCAGCTTCTCGTGGAGCTCTTCGACGCTCTTCGCCATGGCCGCACGCTAGCGAGGCGGCGCCGGGCGTGTGGCCGCCCTCGTCAGGCCTCGAACCGGTAGCCCATGCCGGGCTCGGTGATGAAGTAGCGGGGGCGGGACGGGTCGGGCTCCAGCTTGCGCCGCACCTGGGCCAGGTAGACCCGCAGGTAGTTGGTCTCGGTCCCGTACTGGGGCCCCCACACCTCCTGCAGCAGCTGGCGCTGGGTGACGAGCTTCCCGGCGTTGCGGGCGAGCACCTCCACGAGGTGCCACTCGGTCGGGGTCAGGTGGATCTCGTCGCCGCCCCGCAGGACGCGCTTGGCGGCGAGGTCGAGGGTGAAGTCCGCGGTCACGATGCTGGCCTGCTCGGGTACCGGCGGCCCCCGCCGCAGCGCGGCGCGGAGGCGGGCCAGGAGCTCGTTCATGCCGAACGGCTTGGTGACGAAGTCGTCGGCGCCCGCATCCAGTGCGGCGACCTTGTCCGACTCGTCGCTGCGGACCGACAGCACGATGATGGGCACCTGCGACCAGCCGCGGAGGCCCCGCACCACGTCGACCCCGTCGAGGCCGGGGAGCCCCAGGTCGAGGATCACGACGTCGGGGTGGCGCTCGGCGGCGAGGCGAAGGGCCTCTTCGCCCGACGCGGCGGCGAGCACGTCGTAGCCGCGCGCACCGAGGTTCGTGCTGAGGGCGCGGCGGATCTGGGGCTCGTCGTCGACGACGAGGACGCAGCCCGACTCGTTCACGCCCGCAACCCTGGCACGGGCCGCGCGTCGGACACCGCCACCGGCAGGCTGAGCACCATGGTGAGGCCGCCACCGGGCGTGTCCTCTGCGTCGAGCGAGCCGCCCATGGCGTCGAGGAACCCGTGGGCCACGGCGAGGCCGAGGCCCACCCCGTTGCCGTTGGGTTGGTCGCCGAGGCGCTGGAAGGGCAGGAACATCACCTCGCGCAGGTCGGGCGCGACCCCGGGGCCGCGGTCGACGACCCGGAGGTCCACGGCCTCGCCGACCGCACCGGCCTGCACGTGGACGGGGTGGTCGGGGGGGCTGGCCTGCACCGCGTTGCCGACGACGTTGGCGACGGCCCGCTCGAGCAGGGCGGGATCGGCGCTGACCCGGGGCAGCGTCTCGGGCACGTCGACCGTCACGCTCAGGCCGGCCGGCCCGAGGCTCGCGAGCGCCGCCGCCACGACCTCCTCCAGGCCCACCGGGCGCACGACCAGGTCGAGCGCGCCGGTCTCGAGGCGGCTCATGTCGAGGAGGTTGCCCACCAGCGTGTCGAGGCGGTCGGCCTCCTCGTCGATGGTCAGCAGGAACTCCCGCTGGGCCGCCGGGGTCCAGGCGACGTCGTCCTGGAGCAGGCTCGTGGCCGAGGCCTTGATCGACGCCAGTGGCGTGCGCAGGTCGTGCGACACCGCCCGGAGCAGTGCCGTGCGGAGCTGGTCGGTCTGCGCGAGGGCGCCGGCCTCGGCCGCCTCGAGGGCGAGCGCGCGCCGCTCGAGCGCCGACGAGAGCTGGGCGGCGAAGGCGTTGAGCACCCGCAGGTCCTGCTCCTCGAGCAGGTGCCCCACGAGGACGAGGCACGCGCCGCCGGCGAGCGGGATGGTGCGCCCGTCGCCCGTCGGCTGCTCGGGCACGGGGGCGCCGACGGACGCACTCACCTCCCAGGTCCCCGGCTCGGCCCCGGCCACGAGCACCGCCACCGCGTCGAGCGAGAACGTCGAGTGCAGGTGGTCGAGGATGCCGGTCAGCGCGTCCTCCCCGGCGACCAGGCCCCCGGCCACCCGCGCGAGGGCCTCCGCCTCCGCGGTGGCCCGGGCCGCGTCCGCCCGCCGGCGCGACGCCGTCGAGACCAACGCGCTGATGACCACCGCCACGGCGAGGAACGCCACGAGGGCCAGGGCGTTCTCGGCCTTCGCCACCGTCAACGTGTAGAGCGGCGGCGTGAACATCCAGTTCAGGGCGAGCGAGCCGCTGAGCGCGCACAGGACGGCCGGGACGATGCCGCCGATCGTGGCCACCACCACGACGAGCAGGAGGTAGAGGAGCATGTCCGCGGGCAGGTCGAACACGTCGCGGGAGTGGGCCAGGACGAGGGTGAGGAGCGGGACGCCCAGCAGCGTGGTGATCAGCCCGGCGACCTGACGGCGCCGGGACAGCGCCGGCGGCCGGCGCTCCGGCAGGGCGGGCGCGTCGCCGGCCGCGTCCTCCTGGCTGATCACGTGCACGTCGATCGGCCCGGAGGTCCGCACGACCCGGTTGATCACCGACCCGCGTGCGAGCTCGGCCCACCGTGAGCGCCGGCTGGCGCCGAGGACGATCTGCGTCGCGTTCTGGGCGCGGGCGAAGGCGAGCAGCGTCGTGGCCACGTCGGCGCCCACGACCTCGTGGTAGGCCCCACCGAGCCCCTCGAGCAGGAGGCGGTGCTGCACCAGCAGCTCGTTCGACGCACCGGCCAGGCCGTCGCCGACGCTGATGTGGACGCCGAGCAGGTCGGCCTTGGTCCGCATGGCCATGCGGGCGGCCCGCCGGATCAGGTGCTCGCTGCTCGGTGCGCCGGTCAGCGCGACCACGACGCGCTCGCGCGTCTCCCACGGGCCCTCGATCCCGTGGTCGGCCATGTAGTCCTGCAGGGACTCGTCGACCTTGTCGGCCACCCACAGCAGGGCCAGCTCGCGCAGGGCCCCGAGGTTGCCGACCCGGAAGTAGTTGCCGAGGGCGGCGTCCACCTTCTCGGGCGCGTAGATGTTGCCGTGGGCCATCCGCCGCCGGAGGGCCTCGGGGGTCATGTCGACCAGCTCGACCTGGTCGGCGGCCCGGACGAAGTCGTCGGGGATGGTCTCCTGCTGGCGGACCCCGGTGATGCGCTCGACGACGTCGTTCACCGACTCCAGGTGCTGGATGTTGAGGGTGGACAGCACGTCGACCCCGGCGTCGAGGAGGACCGCGACGTCCTCCCAGCGCTTGTGGTGGCGGCTGCCCGGCACGTTGGTGTGGGCCAGCTCGTCCACGAGGACGACCTTCGGCTCCCGGGCCAGCACGGCGTCGAGGTCCATCTCCTCGAAGCTCGTGCCCCGGTGCACGAGCGTGCGCCGCGGGACCACCTCGAGGTCGCCGAGCTGCGCCGCGGTGTTGGGCCGGCCGTGGGACTCGACGAAGCCGACCACCACGTCCGTCCCCCGCTCGAGGCGGCGCCGGCCCTCGTTGAGCATGGCGTAGGTCTTGCCGACGCCCGGGGCGGCGCCGAGGTAGATCCGGAGCTTGCCGCGACCCATCTCCACGAGGTTACGAACCCGACGCCTCGTCGAGGGCGAGGTTCAGCTCGAGCACGTTCACCCCGGGCTCCCCGAGCACCCCCAGGACGCGGCCGTCGGTGTGCTCGTCGACGAGCGCGAGCACCTCGTCCTCGGCCAGCCCCCGGGCGGCGGCGACCCGCGGCGCCTGGAGGCGGGCGTTGGCCACCGAGATGTGCGGGTCGAGGCCCGACGCGGAGGCGGTCACGGCGTCGACCGGAACCGGTTGGTCGACGGCGAGTCCGTTCTCGTCGCGGTAGGCCCCGACCCGCTGGGACACCGCCGCCAGCAGTTCGGGGTTCGTGGGACCCAGGTTGGAGGCACCGCTGGCGGTGGCGTCGTACCCCTCGCCCGCGGCCGAGGGCCGGGGGTGGAAGTACTCGGGCCGGGTGAAGGCCTGGCCGACGAGCGCCGAGCCCACCGGGCGACCGTCGACCTCGACGAGCGAGCCCTCGGCCTGGTGGCGGAAGGCCGCCTGGGCCACGCCGGTGACCAGCAGCGGGTAGGCCAGGCCGCAGATCACCGTGAGGGCGAAGAGCATCCGCAGGGCGGGCAGGAGCTGGCGCCGCATGTCAGGAGACCCCCAGTGCGGTGATGGCCACGTCGATGAGCTTGATGCCGACGAAGGGGACGACCAGGCCGCCCAACCCGTAGATCGCGATGTTGCGCCGCAGCACCGCCGACGCCGACATCGCCCGGAAGCGCACGCCGCGGAGTGCCAAGGGGATCAGGGCGACGATGACCAGGGCGTTGAAGACGACCGCGGAGAGGATCGCGGACCGCGGCGAGGACAGGTGCATCACGTTCAGCGTGTCGAGGGCCGGGAACACGCCCACGAACATCGCCGGGATGATGGCGAAGTACTTGGCCACGTCGTTGGCGATCGAGAAGGTGGTCAGCGAGCCGCGGGTGATGAGGAGCTGCTTGCCGATCTCGACGATCTCGATGAGCTTCGTCGGGTTGGAGTCGAGGTCGACCATGTTCCCCGCCTCCTTGGCCGCCTGCGTGCCGGTGTTCATGGCCACGCCCACGTCGGCCTGCGCCAGGGCGGGGGCGTCGTTGGTGCCGTCGCCCGTCATGGCCACGAGGAAGCCGCCGGCCTGCTCCTTCTTGATCAGGGCCATCTTGTCCTCGGGCGTGGCCTCGGCGAGGAAGTCGTCGACGCCGGCCTCGTCGGCGATGGCCTTGGCCGTGAGGGGGTTGTCGCCCGTGATCATCACCGTGCGGATGCCCATGGCCCGCAGCTCGTCGAAGCGCTCCCGCATGCCCTGCTTGACCACGTCCTTCAGGTGGATGACACCGAGGGCCCGACGGTGCTCGGTGCCGTCGCGGACGTCGCCCTCGGCGACCACGAGGGGGGTGCCGCCGGCGGACGCGATGCCGTCCACGATGGCCCCGAGCTCGGCCGGGACGTCCTCGCCGGCCTCCTCGACCCAGCGGCGCACCGAGTCGGCCGCACCCTTGCGGATCGAGCGGCCCCCGAAGTCGACCCCGCTCATTCGGGTCTGGGCGGTGAAGGCGACCAGCTCGGCACCGGCGAGCTCCCGCTCCCGCAGGCCGTACTGCTCCTTGGCCAGCACCACGACCGAGCGTCCCTCGGGGGTCTCGTCGGCCAGGCTCGAGAGCTGTGCCACCTCGGCCAGCTCCTCTTCGCTCACGCCACCCACCGGGATGAGCTCCGAGGCCTGGCGGTTGCCGAGGGTGATGGTCCCGGTCTTGTCGAGCAGCAGGGTCGAGCAGTCGCCCGCCGCCTCGACGGCCCGTCCACTCATGGCCAGGACGTTGCGCTGGACGAGGCGGTCCATGCCCGCGATCCCGATGGCCGAGAGCAGGGCCCCGATGGTCGTGGGGATGAGGCACACGAGCAGGGCGATGAGCACGATCACCGGCTGTTCGGCGTCCGAGTAGATCGCCAGTGGCTGGAGCGTCACGGTGGCCAGCAGGAAGATCAGGGTCAGGCCGGCGAGCAGGATGTTGAGCGCGATCTCGTTCGGCGTCTTCTGCCGGGAGGCGCCCTCGACGAGGCCGATCATGCGGTCGAGGAAGGTCTCACCCGGCCGGGCCGTGATGCGCACGACGATCTCGTCGGACAGCACCCGGGTACCGCCCGTGACCGCCGAGCGGTCGCCACCCGACTCGCGGATGACCGGCGCCGACTCGCCGGTGATGGCCGACTCGTCGACGCTGGCGATGCCCTCGATCACCTCGCCGTCGCCGGGGATCACCTCGCCCGCGGTGACGACGCACTCGTCGCCGAGGGTGAGCTGCGGGCTCGGCACCTCCTCGATGGTCCCGTCCGCCCGGCGGACCCGGGCGGTGGTGTCGGCCTTGGCCTTGCGCAGCGAGTCGGCCTGGGCCTTGCCCCGACCCTCGGCGACGGCCTCCGCGAAGTTGGCGAACAGGACCGTGAACCACAGCCAGAGGGCGACCATGCCGGCGAAGACGTTCTCGTCGGCGGTCGCGGTCCGGGCGTCGCGCAGGAAGATGAGGGTGGTCAGCACCGAGCCGATCAGCACCACGAACATCACCGGGTTGCGCATCGCCACCTTGGGGTGGAGCTTGCGGAACGCATCGAGCGCGGCGCGGCCGGCGATCTCCCGATCCAACAGCGAACGCTTCTCCTCCGTCATGCCAGGCCCTCCACGAGGGGGCCGAGCGCCAGCACCGGGAAGTACGTCAGCCCGACCACGATGATCACGACGCCCACGAGCAGCCCCACGAACAGCGGGGTGCCGGTGGGGAAGGTGCCCGCCGACGGCGGCACCGGCTGCTTGCGCACCAGCGACCCGGCGATGGCCAGGACGGGCACGACGAGCAGGAAGCGGCCGACCAGCATCGAGAGGCCGAGCGTGGTGTTGAACCAGTCGGTGCTGCCCGCGAGGCCGCCGAACGCCGAGCCGTTGTTGTTGCCCGCCGAGGTGAAGGCGTAGGCGATCTCGGTGAGGCCGTGGGCCCCGGGGTTCAGCCGCGACGCCAGGGCGGTGTCGAGCAGCACGGAGGCGGCGGTGAAGCCGAGCACCACGAGCGGCACGGCCAGGATGTACAGCACGACCAGCTTCATCTCGGTGGCCTGGATCTTCTTGCCGAGGTACTCGGGCGTGCGCCCCACCATGAGGCCGGCGATGAAGACGGCCAGCAGGACGAAGACCAACATCCCGTACAGGCCGGCGCCCACGCCGCCGGGGCTGACCTCCCCCAGCATCATGTTGACGAGCGGGGCGGCGCCGCCGAACGGGGTGAAGCTGTCGTGGGAGGCGATCACCGCGCCCGTCGAGGTCCCCGTGGTGGAGGCGGCGTAGAGCCCCGAGAGTGCGGGCCCGAAGCGCACCTCCTTGCCCTCGAGGTTGCCACCGGGCTGGGTGGCGGTCGCCACCTGCTCGACCCCCACGGCGTCGAGGCGCTCGTTGCCCTGCACCTCGAACCCCATGGCCACCGCGGTGGCGCCCGCCCACAGCACGAACATCGCCGCGAACACGACCCAGCCCTGCTTCTGGTCCTTGACCATCCGCCCGAAGGCGTAGGTGAGGGCGAACGGGAGCAGCAGCAGGCAGAAGACCTGCACGAGGTTGGTGAGCCCGTCCGGGTTGGCCAGCGGGTGGGCGCTGTTGGCGTTCCAGAAGCCGCCGCCGTTCGTGCCCAGCTCCTTGATGGCCTCCTGGCTGGCCTCGGGGCCGCCGGGGATCGACTGGACCGTGCCCTCGACGGTGCGCACCGCGGTGAAGCCGTGGAGGTTCTGCACCGCACCGCGGGCCACGAAGACGACGGCCACGGCGAGCGCCAGGGGCACGAGGACCCGCAGCGTGCCCCGGACGAGGTCGACCCAGAAGTTCCCGATGGTGGTCCCGCGCGCCCGGGTGAGGCCCCGGATGAGCGCGACCGCCACCGCCAGGCCCACGGCGGCGGAGGCGAAGTTCTGCACCGCCAGGCCGGTCATCTGGGTGAGGTGGCTCATGGTGAGCTCCCCGCCGTAGTTCTGCCAGTTCGTGTTGGTGACGAAGCTGACCGCGGTGTTGAACGCCAGCGCCGGTGGCACACCGGTCGCGCCCGTGGGGTTCAGCGGCAGGAGCCCCTGCGCCCGCTGCAGGGCGTAGAGGAACAGCACCGACACGGCGCTGAAGGCCAGCAACGACAGCGCGTAGACGTTCCAGCGCTGCTCCCGCTCGGGGTCGACGCCGCACAGGCGGAACACGACGCGCTCGACCGGGCCGAAGAACCGGTCGCCCGGCGCCGGGCCGTCCCCGAACACCCGAGCCAGGTACGGGCCGAGCACTCGGGTGGCCAGGGCGAGGGCGCCGACCAGCACCCCGAGCTGCACCCACACCGCCGCGCTCATCAGAACCGCTCCGGGAAGAGCAGGGCGGCCACGAGGTAGCCGGCCACGACGACCGCGATCACGAGGGCGACGACGTCGTCGGACGTCACCGGTCGGCCCCGGCGTCGCTCGGCACCTGGTGCTCGCCGGCGGACAGGTCGTCGGGGCCGAGCAGGTGGTCGCACCAGCGCACGAAGAGCGTGGCGAGGGCGAAGAACGCCACCACCACGAGCACGAACAACAGGTCACCCATGGTGGGCCCCTCCCGGGCTGTCGGCGACGAGGACGGCGGCGAGCTGATCGGCCATGGCGAGCGCGTCGCGGCGCCCGTCGGGCGGGAAGGCGGCGCTGTCGCTCGCCTCGTGGGGAACGAGGACGAAGTGACCGAGCTCGACCTCGCCGGCCAGGACGGGCAGGTCGACGGCCCAGGTGTTCGGGTCGGCGGTGATCACCGGCGCCTCGGCGGGGAGGCGCACGCCCTGGCGGGTGAGGTGCGGCATCTCCGCCCGGAGCGGGCCGGGCTCGAAGCGGCAGTACCAGAGGCCCAGCGCGGTGGCGATCTCCTCCTCGAGCAGGGGGATGAGCTGGGCGGCGTTCGTGCTGGCCGACAGGTGGGCGGCGCGGCGCAGGCGCACGAGCTCCTGCTCGCGGGCCCCGGCCACCGCCCGGGCCCGCTGCACCCGGACCACGATCTCGCCGCTCAGGATGCCCACGACGAGCAGCAGCACCGTCGTGATCCGGTCGACCCGGGCGTCGATGTGCAGCTCGTAGTGCGGGACCGTGTGGAAGAACCCGTAGGCGAGGGCGGCGGCCACCGACCCCGCCACCCCGGCGGCCCGACCGCCGACCGCCGCGGCGGCGACGATGCCGACGACGAGGACGAGCGCGATGTTGGTGTTGCCGAGCCAGCTCCGGAGCGGGACGAGCAGGGCGGCGAGCACCACCAGCGACCCGGCCGCCAGCAGGCCGGCCACGAACGGGTCGTAGGGCTCGCTCCTCGTCTCCATGGCCTCGGTGTACGCCCGCCGACCGCGGCGGGGAACGGCCTTGACGCCGATTTAGCGCCCGCGGCCCCGGTCCTGACGCGTCCCTGACGGGACGCCGGCGCCGCGCGCCTCCCGCCTAGGGTGTCGGCCATCGCCTGGCTGTCCGACGACGAGCGCCGCACCCTGGCGGCGGCGGTGGACCGCATCGTCCCGCCCGACGACGAGGGCGCGCCCGGTGCCGCCGCGGGCGGGGTCGTGGACTACGTGGACGGCCTCCTCGGCGCCTTCGAGGTCGACCCGCCCCGCATCTGGGCAGGCGGCCCCTACTCCGGCCGCCACGGCGGCGAGGACGGGTTCTCCTCGTTCCTGCCCCTCGGGCGGGTCGAGGAGCTGGCGTGGCGCACCCGCATCGAAGGCTCGAGGGGGATCTCCGAGCGGGAGTGGAACGGCCCGGTGGCCGGCCTGCAGGAGCAGTACCGGGCGGGCCTCGCCGGGCTCGGCGAGGACTTCGCCGACGCCGATCCCGACGAGCAGGACGCCCGGCTGGCGGCGGCGCCCGGGTTCGCGGCCCTGCTGCACACCCACGCCTGCGAGGGCCTGTACGCCGACCCGGTCTACGGCGGCAACCGGGACGGCGTCGGCTGGGCGTCCATCGGGTTCACCGGCGACGTGCAACCCCGGGGCTGGACCGCGGTCGAGGTGACCGGCCGTGGCTGAGGTCGCCGCCGGTGGCTGACCGGGACGCCGACGCGGTCGTCGTCGGCTCGGGGCCGGGGGGCGCCACCGCCGCCGAGGTGCTGACCGCCGCGGGCTGGTCGGTGGTCGTGCTCGAGAAGGGCCGCAACCACCTCATCGACACCGAGCCGCCGTACGCCCCCCGATTCGAGTTCTCCAACGACGAGCTCAAGTCCGCGTTCCGGCACTTCCTCGGCCCCGACCCCCTGGCCGAGCCCCGCACCTTCCGGCGCACGGCCGCCGACGGCGAGCGGCTCTTCACCGGCGACGTGAACAACCTGCCCTCGACGGTCGGCGGGGGCGGCACCCATGCCGACGGCAAGCTCCCCCGCTTCCGCGAGGAGGACTTCCGGCTGCACAGCGAGCTCGGCCCGGTGGCGGGCGCGGACGTGGCCGACTGGCCGATCGGCTACGCGGACCTCGAGCCGTACTACGCGGCGGTCGAGCAGGCCATCGGCGTCGCCGGCGACCACGCCGCCAACCCGTTCGCCGCCTGGCGTTCCGGGCCCTACCCGATGCCGCCGGGTCCCGACATGTTCGGCGCCACCCTCTCGGTCCCGGCCGCCGAGCGCCTCGGGCTGCACCCCTACCGGGCGCCGACGGGGGCCAACAGCGTCCCCTACGACGGCCGCCCCGCCTGCAACGACTGCGGGTTCTGCGGCTACTACGGCTGCCCGATCCACGCCAAGGGCGACCCCATCGCGATGCTGGCACGCGCCCTCGCGACCGGCCGCTGCGACCTGCGCCCCGAGTCCCACGTGACCGACGTCCTCCTCGACGCCTCCGGGCGGCGCACCACCGGGGTGCGCTACCTCGACGCCGACGGCGGGGCCCACGAGGTGCGGGCCGGTCACGTGGTCCTGGCCGCCGGCGCCTTCGAGACGCCGCGCCTGCTGCTGCTCTGCGGCGTGGGCAACTCGTCCGGCCTGGTCGGCCGCAACCTCATGTACCACTTCCAGACCTTCACCGTCGGCGGGTTCCCGTTCTCGCTGCACGGTGACCGCGGGCGCTCGGTGACCCACCTCCACGACGACTTCTGCGCTCCCGGCGAGGCCGACCACGCCGCCGGCCGGGCCGCGGGGCTGCCGTGGATCCGCGGCGGCATCGTCGAGCACGGCGCCGCCGCCCACCCCATCCAGGAGGCGCTGAACTACCCCACCGGCGCGCTGCACAACACGTGCATGCGGGGCTCGTCGCTCCGCGACCGCCTGTGGGTCTTCACCATGCAGGGTGAGGACCTGGCCCAGCCCGCCAACGGCATCGACCTCGACCCCTCGGTGCGCGACGTGTGGGGCCGGCCCGCCGGGCGGGTCACCTACGCGCCCCACCGCCACGAGCTCGTCGCCTCGGCCCACTGGGCGCCGCTGCTCGAGCGGGTGATGGTCGAGGCCGGCGCCGAGTGGTCCGTGTCGAGCACCTCGCCGCCGGTCGCCGACGACGGCGCCGTCGTCGAGCACCCCCTCGGCATGGCGCCGGCGTCGCGCCACGTCATGGGCATCTGCCGCATGGGGACCGACCCGGCCACGAGCGTGGTGGGCCCCGAGGGGCGCTTCCACGACGTCGAGAACCTCCTCTGCGCCGACTCGTCGGTGTTCGTCACCTCCACCGGCTACGGGCCGACCCTCACCCTGGCCGCGCTGGCCCACCGAACCGCCAGCCTCCTCGCCGGTGCGCCCCTTCCTGCGACCTCGCCCATGTAGAGCCCGCCGTCGCTGCCGATAGGGAACGCATGCGTCGAGCGATGCGCGCCCTCGCCACGGTGGTGGCCGTCGTCGCGCTCCTCGCCACCGCCGGCGTGGCCATGGCCCACCTGTCGCCCACCCCGGGCGGTGGCACCGAGGCCGACGCCGCCGCGCTCGAGGCCCTCGACGGCGACACCACGTCGAGCACGGTCGGCCCCGTGGCCGCCGACGCCATCCCGCCCGGCTGCACGACGGTCATCGTCACGCCCCCGACCTCGCCGGACCACCGCGAGGCCGACCTCTGCGTCCCCGAGGGCCCGCACCGCGACGTGGCCGTCATCCTCGTCCACGGCGGCGGTGGCTTCGGCGGCTCCCGCAGCGACATGGGCGGATGGGCGCAGGTCTACAACTACAACGGCTACGTCACCCTCTCGGTCGACTACCTGGTGTTCGGCCAGACCACCCGCTCGCCCGTCTACCCCGAGCCGGAGCAGGACGTGAAGGCCTCCGTGCAGTGGGTGCGCGACCACGCCGACGAGCTCGGTGTCGAACTCGACCGCATCGTGGTCCACGGCAGCTCGGCGGGCTCACGCCTCGGCGGCCAGGTCTACGTCTCGGGGGACGACCCCTACTACTACGGGGCCGAGATGTGGCCCACCACACCCGACCACATCAACGGGTTCATCGGCTTCTACGGCTACTACACCGGCCTGTCGGCGGACGAGGAGCGGTACTACGGCGGGGTGGAGTCCAGCCCCGACCCCGACGTCCGCGAGCGCTGGAAGAAGGCCAACTCGGTGATCAACGCCGAGGGCGCCCACGGGCCGGCGCTGCTCGTCCACGGCGAGGAGGACGGGGTGATCCCGGTGGGCCAGACCGAGCGCTTCGCCGCCGCGCTCGAGCAGGCGGGCCAGGACGTGTCCACCAAGATCCTGCCCGGGCGGGACCACGGGTTCGACGTGGTCGACGGGGGCGCGCTCACCGACGACGGGCGGGCCGTCGCCCGGACCGTCCTCGACTGGCTCGACTACCACTTCCCCCAGGGGGCGCCCAGCCGCTGAGCGGCCTCAGCCGGCGACGAGGATGGCCTTGACCTGCTCCTCGGAGGCGTTGGTGATCAGCACCAGCACCTCGTCCTCGGACTGCAGCACGGTGTCGCCGCGGGGCACCACGACGTGCTGGTCGCGCACGACCGCGACGATGCTGGCGTCGCGGGGCATGCCCAGGTCGACGACGGCCTTGCCCGCGGCCGGCGAGTCCTCGGCGAGGGTGACCTCGACGAGGCCGGCCTCCCCGCCGGCGAACTGGAGCAGCCGCACCAGGGAGCCGACCGAGACGGCCTCCTCGACGAGGGCGGTGAGCAGATGCGGCGTCGACACGGAGACGTCCACGCCCCAGGTCTCGTTGAAGAGCCAGTGGTTCTGGGGGTGGTTCACGCGGGCCACGACGCGGGGCACCGCGAACTCCTGCTTCGCGAGCAGCGAGACGACCAGGTTGTCCTCGTCGTCGCCGGTGGCGGCGACCATGACGTCGGCGGAGCCGACCCCGGCGTCGCGCAGGACGTTGACCTCGCACGCGTCGCCGATGAACACGTCGATGTCGGGGAGCTCGGCCTGGGTCCGGGTGCCGAGGTCGAACTCCTGCTCGATGAGCAGGATCTGGTGCCCGGCGGCCTGCAGATCGGCGGCGATGTAGGTGCCGACGTTGCCGGCGCCGGCGATGGCGATCTTCACGAGTGGCCTCCCGAGGCGTCCGCGAGGGTGGCGTCGAGCTCGTCGGCGGCGTCCTTGTGCACCATCACGTGCAAGGTGTCGCCGTCGTGGCCGACGGTGTCGGCGTCGACGAGGAGCGGCTGGCCCGCCCGCACCAGCGCGACGAGCCGGATCCGGTTCGAGAAGCCGAGGTCGGCCAGGCGCCGACCGGCCCACGCATCCGGCAGCGTCCGCTCCACGAGCATCAGGTCGCCGGTGGGGTCGGACCACTCGAGGTGGGCCTGCTCCGGGAAGAGCCGCCGGGTGATCTGCTCGGTCGTCCACGTCACCGTGGCGACCGTGGCGATGCCGAGGCGCTGGTAGATCACGGCGCGCCGGGGGTCGTAGATGCGGGCCACGACGTTCGGCACCTCGAAGTGCTCCCGGGCGATGCGGGCGGTGAGGATGTTCGAGTTGTCGCCGGACGTCACCGCGGCCACGGCGTCCGCCTCCTTGATGCCGGCGGCCTCGAGGTCCTCCCGGTCGAAGCCCAGCCCGTGGATCGACCGGCCCTGGAACGAGTCGGGCAGGCGCCGGAAGGAGCGGGCGTCCTTGTCGATCACGGCGACGGTGTGACCCTCCGCCTCGAGGTTGCCGGCGAGCTCGGAGCCGACGCGGCCACAACCCACCACGATGACGTGCATGGGCGAGATGCAACACCCATTGCGGCGACCCCGCAAACTCGTCCGGCACCCGCGCACCGGGCGGGGACCCGCCCCGCCCGCCCCCCGGCGCCGCCTGTACGGAACCTGACGCGCCCCGCTCGGGCGGAGTGCGCGCGGGTTCCTCCCGCGTGCTGGACTGGCCCGGTGACGTCCCTCGACGAGACCACCCTCCCCGGAGCGCTGGAGGCGGGGGCCGACGACCGGCTGACGCCCAAGCCCCTGCCGCCGCGCGTCGAGCTGCCCGAGCCCTTCGGCTACCGCCTGAAGAACAAGCTGCTCGGCCCGCCCCTCGACACCGACGAGCTCCAGCACGAGCGGCTGGGCAAGCCGACCGCCCTGGCGGTGTTCGCGTCGGACAACCTCTCGTCGTCGGCCTACGCCACCGAGGAGATCCTGCGGGTGCTGATCCCCGCCGTCGGCGTGGCCGCCTTCTCGCTCGTGGTCCCCCTCACCGGCGCGCTGCTCGGCGTGCTGGCCCTGCTGATCCTGTCGTACCGCCAGACGATCAAGGCCTACCCGAGCGCGGGTGGCGCCTACGTGGTGACCAAGGACAACTTCGGGATCGGGCTCGCCCAGGTCTCGGGCGTGGCCCTGCTCATCGGGTACATCCTGACCGTGGCCGTCTCGGTGGCGGCCGGCGCCGCCGCGCTGGCCTCGGCCATCCCCGCCCTCGCCGACTTCGTCGTGCCAATCGCGCTGCTGTTCATCGTGATCGTCTCGTACGGCAACCTGCGCGGCGTCCGCGAGTCCGGGAAGCTCTTCGCCGCCCCGACGTACTTCTTCATGGTGAACATCGCCGTGCTCCTGGTGGTCGGCCTCCTCCGCCTGGCGGCCGGCGACCTGCCCCAGGCCGCGGTCGAGCCCGACATGGTCCCGGCCGGGATCGGCGCCCCGGACCTGCTCTTCTACGGCGCCGGGATCTTCGTGATGCTGCGGGCGTTCGCCTCCGGCGGTGCGGCGGTCACCGGCGTGGAGGCGATCTCCAACGGCGTGCCCGCGTTCAAGGAGCCGTCGTGGCGCAACGCCCGGTCGACCCTCCTCGTCATGGGCGTCGCGCTCGGCGTCATGTTCCTCGGCATCTCGGTGCTCGCCGCCGAGGTCGAGGCCCGCCCGTTCATCGAGGGCACGCCGACCGTGCTCAGCCAGATCGGCAAGCTCGTCTACGGCGGCGGGGCGGCGGGCCACCTGCTCTACCTGTCGCTCCAGGCGGGCACCGTGCTGATCCTCGTGCTCGCGTCGAACACCAGCTACGCCGACTTCCCCCGGCTCGCCAGCTTCGCCGCCGGCGACGCCTTCCTCCCCCGCCAGCTCACCAAGCGGGGCCACCGCCTGGTCTTCTCCAACGGGATCATCGCCCTCTCGACGGTCTCGATGATCCTGGTCATCGCCACCCAGGCCAAGGTCGAGCGCCTCATCCCCCTCTACGCCATCGGGGTGTTCACCGGGTTCACCTTGAGCCAGGCGGGCATGGCCAAGCACCACCTGACCCACAAGGAGCCCGGCTGGCGCAGCGGCCTGGTGATCAACGGCGTCGGCGCCGCGGTCTCGCTGCTCGTCGCCCTCGTCACGGGCATCACGAAGTTCACCGAGGGCGCCTGGGTCGTGCTGACGGTCGTGCCCCTCGTCGTGTGGCTGCTGTTCCGCCTCAACAAGCAGTACATGGAGGAGGAAGGCGAGCTCGAGCACGACGCCCAACTCGCCGCCGAGGCGCCGATCCTGCGGCGCCACGTGGTGATCGTGCTGGTGGACCGGCTCGACGTGGCCGCGGCCCGGGCCATCCAGTACGCCCGCACCCTGACGCCCGACGAGCTGCGGGCCGTGCACTTCGACCTCGACCCCATCCGCACCGCGCGACTGGCCGAGCGCTGGCGGAGCCTCGGCCTCACGCGGCTCACCCTGGACCTCATCGAGTGCCAGGACCGACGGGTCACCAAGGCCGCCGCCGAGGTGGCCGCCCAGGCCCTCGTCGACGGCGACACCGAGGTGAGCGTCCTCATCCCCCGCCGCGAGTACCGCCGCGGCTGGCACCGCCTGCTGCACGACCGGACCTCGGACAAGATGGCGGCGACGCTGTCCAACCTGCCCCACTGCAACGTCACCATCGTCCCGTACCACCTGGGCCGCCGGCGCACCGAGATCCCGACGACGATCCCGGGTCGCGGCGCCGGTCGCTCGCGTCGCGCCAGGGACGAGGCCACGGAGGTCGAGCGCCTGCTCGCGCCGGTGGCGGCGGCCGCGACCCGCGACGACGGCACCACCCCGATCGCGTCGGTCCGCCACCGCCAGCGGGTGCTCGTCGACGGCAAGGTCCGCCGCCTCCGCGTGCAGCCGTGGTCGGGGGTCTCGACCCTCGAGTGCACCCTCGAGGACGACACCGGCGCCCTGACCGTGGTGTTCCTCGGCCGCCGGCACATCCCGGGGATCGAGACCGGGGTGCGCCTCAGCATCAGCGGCGTCGTCGGCGAGCACAACGGCAACCTGGCCGTGCTCAACCCCGTCTACGAGCTCCGCGGGGCCGCCGGCGCCGGCCACACCTGAGCGCGATCGCTCCGCCGGCCCGGCGGCCCGTCGGCGATATTGACGCGATCTTGACGTTGTACGGTTGCCGCTGGTGAGCCCCCGGGTATCGACTGGCCGGGTGAAGACGGAGGACGACCTCTCCCCCGCCGGCGCGGGCGCCTCCGGCACCGGCGACCGGTTGACGCCGAAGCGCATGGCCGCTCGTGTCGACCTCCCCGAGCCCCTCGACTACCGCATCAAGAACAAGCTCCTCGGACCGCCGCTGGCGACCGACCGGCTCGAGCACGAGCGCCTCGGCCGCCCCACCGCCCTGGCGGTGTTCGCCTCCGACAACCTGTCCTCGTCGGCGTACGCCACCGAGGAGATCCTGCGGGTCCTGATCCCGGCCATCGGCGTGGCCGCGTTCTCGCTGGTGGTGCCCGTGACGGTGGCGATGCTCATCGTCCTCGGGTTCCTGATCCTCTCCTACCGCCAGACCATCAAGGCCTACCCGAGCGCCGGCGGCGCGTACATCGTCACCAAGGACAACTTCGGGGCCCTCCCGGCGCAGATCGCCGGCGTCTCCCTGCTCACGGACTACATCCTGACCGTGGCGGTGTCGGTGGCCGCCGGCAGCGCCGCCCTGGCCTCGGCCATCCCCGCCCTCGCGCCGTGGGTCGTGCCGATCTCGATCAGCTTCATCGTCATCATCGCCTTCGGAAACCTGA